>Ga0316217_10001259_pt1 | contig 33771 bp, 32 predicted proteins | sample 1anoAmetaG_FD_203633 | JGI IMG/M metagenome (GOLD analysis project Ga0316217, IMG submission 203633) | Freshwater microbial communities from Trout Bog Lake, Wisconsin, USA - 1anoA | ecosystem: Environmental > Aquatic > Freshwater > Lake > Hypolimnion/Profundal zone | place: USA: Wisconsin...
TCGACACGGATCCGCGCTCGAGCTCCAGTGTAGGGGCAATCCGCCTCGCCATCGCCGAGCGAGGTCGCAAGGTCGCGCGGACCTCTGGCATAATCGGCGTTTCACCGGAGGCCTGCGCTCGCGGGGGCGCCGCCGGGATGGAAGGGGCAAGACCATGGCGACGCGATCGAGCAGCCGCGAGGGACAACCGATGTGCCGTGGCACGCTGGCCCTGGGAGCCCTCCTCGGGCTGTCGCTCGGAGCGTGCGGTTCGTCGACGACGACCACGGGCGCCGACGCCGGCGGGCAGCACCCGGTCGACAGCGGCGTGGACGCCGGCAAGGCGGACACCGGGAAGCCCGAGGCAGGGAAGCCCGAGGCAGGGAAGCCCGAAGCCGGAAAGCCCGAAGCCGGAAAGCCGGACACCGGGGCGAGGCCGGTCGACAGCGGAGCCGACGTCCTGGTCATCGCGTGCTCGCCGACGTGCGTCGCCGGTCATTCCTGCGAGGTCGCGAGCGACTGCGCCTCCGGAGTCTGCACCGGGGGGCTCTGCGCCGCGCCCGCGTGTGCTCCCACCTGCACCGACGGGAGCGGCTGCGGCGCGAACGCCGACTGCAGCTCCGGCGTCTGCACGGCCGGCCTCTGCGCCGCCCCCGCCTGCGCCCCCACGTGCGCCGACGGGACCGCGTGCGGCGCGGGGGCGGACTGCGCGTCGGGGGTCTGCACCAGCGGCCTCTGCGCCGCCCCGGCCTGCGCCCCCACCTGCGCCGACGGGACCGCGTGCGGCGCGAACACCGACTGCGGGTCCGGCGTCTGTACGAGCGGGACGTGCGCCGCCCCGGCCTGCGCCCCCACCTGCGCCAGCCCGAGCGGCTGCGGCGCCGACGCGGACTGCGCCTCCGGGGTCTGCACGAGCGGCCTGTGCGCATCCGCGGCGTGCAGCCCGACGTGCCCCGACGGCCACGGCTGCGACAAGAACGCCGACTGCGCCACCGGTTCGTGCGTCGGGGGGCTCTGCGCCGCCCCCGCCTGTTCGCCCGCCTGCGTCGACGGGCACGTCTGCGGAGCACCTGGCGACTGCGCCTCCGGCGTCTGCACCGGTGGCCTCTGCGCCGCGCCGACCTGCGGGCCAAGCTGCCCCGACGGAAATGTCTGCGGCTCGAACGGCGACTGCGGGTCGGGCATCTGCACCAGCGGCAAGTGCGTCGCCCCCGCCTGCTCCCCCGCCTGCGTCGACGGCGCGGCGTGCGGCGGGAACGCGGACTGCGGCTCCGGCGTCTGCACGAGCGGCGCGTGCGCCCCCCCTGCCTGCGCCCCCGCCTGCGAGCCGACCCAGCCGTGCGGGGCGAACGCCGACTGCACCCTCGGCGTCTGCACGGCGGGGGCCTGCGTGCAGACGGTGACCTGCACCGGCACCAACGTGACCCAGACCTCGCACAGCTGCACGTTCGCCTACTCGGGGGCGAACCAGTCGCTCACGGTCGCCACGACGGCGGCGACGCTCCACTTCAAGGCCTGGGGCGGCGGCGGAGGCGGAGGCGGCACTTCGACGGCCTACCAGGCCATGACCGACTACTACGGCGGCGGCGGGGGCTTCGCCGGCGGCACGCTGACCGTCTCGCCGGGGACGCTCACCATCATCGTCGGCGGGGGGGGCGCGACGCTGAGCGGCATCGCCTCGTTCGGCGGCGGCGCGGCGGGCACCTATTCGAACTACACCGCGGCCGGCGGCGGGCGGTCGGCCGTGCGCAACGCCGGCGCGACCGAGCTGCTCACCGCGGGCGGAGGCGGAGGCGGAGGCGGTGAAGGGGGCCCGGAGAACGGTGGCGCTGGCGGGGGGACGACCGGATTCCCCGGCACGTCGGTGGACGGGTGCCAGGGGGGCGGTGGAAGCCAGACGGCGGGAGGGACCGCGGGGGCGTGCAACTACGGGCACGGAGTCGCGGGGACGCAGTTCCAGGGGGGCACGAGCACCTACTGCGGCGCCGGCGGCGGCGGCGGCTGGTACGGCGGAGGCTCGGGCGACCACCAGAGCCCGTCGGTCACCTGCGGCGCCGGCGGCGGGGGTTCGGGCCACTACGACGCGACCGTCGCTGGCGGAGTGCTGACGGCCGGGAGCGGCGCCATTCCGGGGAACAACGCGGACGCGGCGTACGTGGCCGGCGTGGGCGTCGGCGGCGTAGGGGGCACGGTCGGAGGCAACGGGATGATCGTCGTGACCTGGTAGCGTGCCGAGAGGCGCCGCGCGCCGCAGCCCCCCGCGCACCGAGGGGAGGTATACCCTCGCGGCATGCCGACCCCTCTCTTCGTGGCGGTCCTCGTCGTCGGGATCGTCGTCTTCGTGGCGGCGCTCGTGGCGCTCCCCCTCGTGATCATCGCGAGGGCCCGGCGGGCCGCGCCAGGCGCGACCGGGGGGCTCCCTCCCGGAGACGCCCGCGCCGCCACCCTCAACGAGGAGCTCGGCCGCCTCGCCGCGAGCGGCGAGCAGACCGTCTGCGCCCCGGCGCCCTGCCGGATCCGCGAGGGGCACGTGACGCGGACGAGCGCCCGCGTCGCGCTCACCAGCGCGCGCCTGATCTGGCTCTGGTCCGGCCGGAGCGAGCTCCCTCTCCGCGACGTGCGCGCGGTCAGCGACGCGTCGAGCTACAACGGCGAGACGCAGCACGGCTGCCGGTGGGTGGTGGTCCAGTGCGACGGGCGCGAGATCGGCTTCGCGTTCCTCGCCGGCCAGGAGACCCGATGGGTGGAGGAGCTGCGGCGGCTCATCGGCGGCGCGGAGGGCCCGCGCGGAGCGACGTGACGACCCCCGGGGCCGCACCGGGGCGCACGGCGAAGCGGCCGCACCGCGGGCCCGCGGCAGAGGCCCCCCCCGCGCGCCCTTTTGCGCGCGCCGCCCCCGCGCGTAGCGTACGTTGAGGTCCGTGGCGGAGTCGCGCGCTCCCGGTCTCCGGACACAGATCGTGCTGGCCCTCGCGGTGCTGATGGCGCTGGCGTTCCTGCCGCTCTTCTTCGCGGTCGCGAGCCTGACGCGGGCCACGCTGCGAGAGGCGCGCGGGCAGTCGGCGCAGTCGCTCGGTCGCGCGGTCGCGGCGCACGTCGGCGAGGCGGACCGCTGGGGGAGCCCGGACCTCCTCCGGCAGCGGCTCGAGAGCCACGTCGGGCAGGAGGGGGTCGCGGCGGTCGCGGTCTACGACCAGTCCGGGAGCCTCGTCGCACAGGCCGGAGAGCCCGCCGAGATCGCTCTGATGACGGCACCCCGTCTGCCGTACGGCGAGTCGGCGCACACGGTCCGCGGGACCTTCGGGCGCGAGCTCGAGGTGGTCGTGCCCGAGGGGGAGCACGCCGTCGTCGCGCGCGTCCGGACCGACGACACCGCCGCGCAGGCCGCGCCGCTCGTCCGGATGGTGGCGCTCTACATGGTGATCTTCGCGCTGGCCCTCCTCGTCTTCGCCTACTTCGCGCTCACGCGCCTCATCGTGAAGCCGATGGACGCCCTCGTGCGCGCCGCCGACAAGGTGGCGAGCGCGCGCGTCATCATCGACGTCCCGCGCTCGGGCCCGGGCGAGCTCCTCGACCTCGCGGCCAGCCTCCACGCCATGACGGTACGCCTCGCCCGCGAGCAGGAGGCGATGCGTTCGAAGGTCGACGAGCTGACGCGGACCACGAAGCGCCTGACCGAGACGCAGTCGCACCTCGTCCGGAGCGAACGGATGGCGAGCGTCGGGCGCCTCGCCGCCGGGGTCGCCCACGAGATCGGCAACCCGCTCGCCGCGCTCATGGGGATGCAGGACCTGCTGCTCGATGACGACCTCCCCAGGGAGACTCAGCACGACTTCCTCGGCCGGATGAAGCGCGAGACCGAGCGGATCCACCTCGTCCTGCGCGACCTGCTCGACTTCGCGCGCCCCGAGAAGCCGGAGGGGGGGGTCGACAGCCACCACCCGCCGGCGGCCGTCGGGGCCGTGGTCGACGAGGTCTTCGCGCTCGTCCGGCCGCAGCAGGGGCTCAAGGCGGTCACGCTGATCAACGAGGCGGGGGGCGACGGGCTCCTCGTCGCGCTCTCGGCGGGGCGGCTGGCGCAGGTCGTCCTGAACCTGGTCCTCAACGCCGTCGACGCCCTGGCCGAAGCAGGGAGAGAGCGCCCGGCGCGCATCACGGTCCGCGCGCGGCGCGACGGGGGGACAGTGCAGGTGGAGGTCGAGGACGACGGGCCCGGCGTGCCGGCCGCGATGCAGGACCGCCTGTTCGAGCCCTTCGTCACGACCAAGGAGGTCGGCAAGGGGACGGGGCTTGGCCTCGCGGTCTGCCGCGGCATCGTCGAGTCGGCGCAAGGGACCATCACCCTCGACGCGACCTGCGTCACCGGAGCCCGCTTCGTCGTCCGCGTCCCGGCCGCCTGAGCCAGGTCAGGTCCCGGCGGCGACGCGCAGCTTCTCTTCCTGCCCCAGCCGGTAGAAGCGCCGGAGCTCTCGATGCAGTTCGCGCACCCGCCCGTCCCTCAGATACGTCCGCTCGAGGCGACGGACGAACCGGGCCGCCACCTGGTTGGCCATCCGGTAGCGCTCCCCCACCTCGGTGCCCTCGGCGTCTGTGAACGAGACCTCCTCGTAGAGGCGCCCTCGCAGCCTCGCGCTCCGTGGCTCGTCGTGCGCCCCGAGCGCGGCGACGAGGACCACGTACTTGTCGACCTCCGCCTGCAGCTCCAGCTCGAGCTGCGTCGTCCCGCGGTCCTCGCGAGCGCGCGCCGCGAGGTAGACGAAGTGGCTCACGCCCTCGATGATCTGGCAGAGCGGGTCGAGGTCGCCCCCCGCGAGGACGTCGAACTCGGCGCGACCGAGCAGCGGGAGACGGAGCGACATCTCGACCGCCCCGTCGTCCGCCATGCGGACCATGAGCGCCTCGCGCTCCCCGTCGGCGGCGGGCGAGACAAAGGCGTCCACGTCCGCGACGCGCTCGAGCTGGTAGAGGCGCTCGAGCCCCCCCTGGATCGCCGTCGCGAGCGCCCGCTCCCTCAGGAGCCCGACGCCGTTCCCTTCCAGCAGCCCGACGGCGGGCAGCCCGGCCCGCCGCTCCGCTGTCACTGTACGACCCCCTTGGTCCCGCGCACCGGGACGAGCCCGTGGGCGGCAAGCGCCTGGGCGAGGCCGTCACTCCCCGTCTTTAGCCAGCGCTCGTAGACCCGCACGAGATCCCGCGACCCCTGCACGCCGGCCGAGATGGCCCGGTCCGCGATCTCCATCAGGACGCCGACGAAGGCCCGGAAGTTGTCCGCGAGCTCCCGGTAGATATCGAGCTGGGGGCCCCCTTGCGGCCCCTTGCCCGAGGCGGGGACGTGCAGCATGGACGCCGCGCTGCCGTACGCGGTGGTGCCGATGCCGATGAGGTAGCTCTGGTCGACCCCCCGGGCCTCGAAGTGGTCGCCGAAGAAGCCGCACGAGTAGAGGACCCCGTCCCCCAGCGTCCGGAGCTTGTCGAACCGCTCCGCCGGGGAGGGGGTCTGCATCGCCTCCCCGAGCAGGAAGGAGACCGGCCTCGCCAGCGCCTCCCCCGCCCTCGCGTCGGGCCGGGCGTAGTCGCTCAGCAAGCCGACGAGGTAGCTGGTGGCGCCGTCGGTCGCCTCGACATGCCGCGCCTTGATGGCCTCCTCCACCACTCCGTGGAAGTAGGTCGAGATGGAGTCGGTAGCCACGATCGACATGCCAGCATCCTCCGGATCACCAGGACCTCCCGGGGGGGAACCGAGGGGCCCTTGTGATCTCCTACGGGGTAACGGCGGACCGCGCAATTTCCCGAGCGGGGGCGCACACCGGGGGCGATGAGGGGGCTGGCACTGTCCACTCGAGAGCGCCACGACGCGGCGCGCCCGCATCGCGGGGGTGCCACCCGGACCGGGAGGATGGCCGTATCGGCCATGACATCCATCACTTACGAGACACCCGCGAAGCGGCGCTCGCCGCGGGAGGGCTGGGCCTTGACGGCGCGCGACCTGGGGTTAGATTGCTGCGCGCTCGTTAGCAGTCCACCGAGTGGAGTGCTAACAATCGACGTCGGGGGGGCATCAAGCCCATCCGGACGGCGTGTCCCTTCGCCCGCACGACCGAGGTCATGTGGGTGAAAGGGAGCCTCATCCCACCGCGGGGGTATTGCCCCGCTCACGACACTCAACCCAGGAGAATCTCACCCATGAGCAACATCCGTCCGCTTCAAGACCGCGTCATCCTCAAGCGCGTCAAGGAAGAGGAGAAGAGCAAAGGCGGCATCATCATCCCGGACTCGGCCAAGGAGAAGCCCATCGAAGGCGAAGTGCTCGCCGTCGGCAACGGGAAGGTCCTCGAGGACGGCACCGTCCGCAAGCTCGACGTGAAGGTGGGCGACCGGGTCCTCTTCGGCAAGTACAGCGGCACCGAGGTGAAGATCGACGGCGAGGATCGCCTCATCCTGCGCGAGGACGACATCCTCGGCGTCCTCGAGAAGTGAGCCAGGGCGAACCCCGCCCCCGACCCAAGCTTTCCACCTGAATTCACAGCGAAGAGGCACCAAGACATGTCCGCAAAAGAGATCGTTTATACCGAGCAGGCCCGTAACTACATCCTCGCGGGCGTCAACGCCCTCGCCGACGCCGTCAAGGTGACGCTCGGCCCCAAGGGCCGCAACGTCGTCATCGAGAAGAGCTTCGGCTCGCCGACGGTCACCAAGGACGGCGTCACCGTCGCCAAGGAGATCGAGCTCGAGAACCGCTTCGAGAACATGGGCGCGCAGATGGTGCGCGAGGTCGCGAGCAAGACCAGCGACGTGGCGGGCGACGGCACCACGACGGCGACCGTCCTGGCGCAGGCGATCTACCGCGAGGGCTCCAAGCTCGTCGCGGCCGGGCACAACCCGATGGAGATCAAGCGCGGCATCGACAAGGCCGTCGAGACCATCGTCGAGCAGCTCAAGAAGATGGCCAAGCAGACCAAGGATCCGAAGGAGATCGCCCAGGTCGGCGCCATCAGCGCCAACGGCGACAAGGAGATCGGCGACAAGCTCGCCGAGGCCATGGAGAAGGTCGGCAAGGAGGGCGTCATCACCGTCGAGGAGAGCAAGACGGCCGAGACGATCCTCGAGGTTGTCGAGGGGATGCAGTTCGACCGCGGCTACCTGTCGCCGTACTTCGTGACCGATCCGGAGCGGATGGTCTCGGCGCTGGAGGACGCGTACATCCTCATCAGCGAGAAGAAGATCAGCAACATGAAGGATCTCCTCCCCGTCCTCGAGGCGATCGCGCGGCAGCAGAAGCCGCTCGTCATCATCGCCGAGGACATCGAGGGGGAGGCGCTCGCGACGCTCGTCGTCAACAAGCTCCGCGGCACCCTCCACTGCTCGGCCGCCAAGGCCCCCGGCTTCGGTGACCGCCGCAAGGAGATGCTGAAGGACATCGCCATCCTCACGGGCGGCCAGGTCATCAGCGAGGAGCTCGGCCTCAAGCTCGAGAACGTCACGATCTCCGACCTCGGCCGCGCCAAGCGCGTCACGATGGACAAGGACAACACGACGATCGTCGACGGCGCCGGCGCCAAGGACAAGATCAAGGGCCGCATCGCGGAGATCCGCGCCCAGGTCGAGAACACCACGAGCGACTATGATCGCGAGAAGCTCCAGGAGCGCCTCGCCAAGCTCGTCGGCGGCGTCGCTGTCGTCAAGGTCGGCGCGGCCACCGAGACCGAGATGAAGGAGAAGAAGGCCCGCGTCGAGGACGCGCTCCACGCGACCCGCGCGGCCGTCGAAGAGGGCGTCGTCGCCGGTGGCGGCGTCGCGCTCATCCGCGCCCAGGTCGCGCTCGACGCGCTCAAGGTCTCGGACGAGCAGAAGTTCGGCGTCCAGATCATCCGCCGCGCTATCGAGGAGCCCCTCCGCCAGATCGTGGCGAACGCGGGCCTCGAGGGCTCGATCGTCGTGAACAAGGTCAAGGAAGGCAAGGACGACTTCGGCTACAACGCGGCTACCGACCAGTACGGTCAGCTCATCGCGATGGGCGTCATCGACCCGGCCAAGGTGGTCCGTACGGCCCTCCAGAACGCGGCCAGCGTCGCCTCCCTCATGCTCACCACGGAGTGCCTCGTCGCCGAGCGCCCCAAGGACGAGAAGGGGAACGGCGGGGGCGGCCACGCGGGCCACGGCCACGGCGACTTCTAGTCCCGAGCTGACCCTCTGAAACGGACATGGCCCTGGGCGAAAGCCCGGGGCCATCGTCTTTTGTGGGGAGCGCGTCGCCTAGGCGCCGTGGGCCGCGTTGACCAGGCTCGGGAGCACCTCGCGGATGCCGTCGAGCACGAACTCGATGGCCAGCGCCGCGAGGATGAGCCCCATGATACGGCCGATGACGTTGAGCCCCGTCTGCCCGAGGACCCGAGCAAGGGCCGTGCTCGAGCGCAGGACGAGGAGCGTGACGCCGCTGATGGCGAGGATCGAGAGGTGGAGCCAGACGTGCTCCATCCAGCCGTGCGCCCGCCCGGCCAGCACGGTGGCGGTGGCGATGGCGCCGGGCCCCGACAGGAGGGGGATGCCGAGCGGGATGAGCGCGACGTCGGCCTTCGACTCGGCCAGGCTCCGCTCCTCCTGGGTCGTCTTCGTCGGGGAGGGCTTCGCGTGCATCATGTCGAGCGCGACGCCGAAGAGTAGGATGCCCCCCGCGACCTTGAACGCAGGGATCGTGATCCCGAAGAACGTGAAGATGACCGAGCCCGCCGCCGCGAAGGTCGTGAGGACGCCGAAGCAGGTGAGCGAGGCGCGCAGGGCGACGCCCTTCTGCGCCGCGCCGGGCTGCTGCCCGACGAGCGCGAGGAAGATCGGCACGGCGGCGAACGGGTCGACGATCGAGAAGAGCGACCCGAAGCAGATGAGGGGGTACGAAAGAACGTGGGGCATGGGGGGGCGCGCCGGAGGCCCCTCTTCTCTAGGACAGGGGAGCCCGCGGCGACAGGGGCGGGGGGCGGCGTGACGACGCGCGGGCTGTTCCCCGAGGGCGAGGAGGTCTTCTTCGAAGGGGAGGTCGCGCGCGTCACCTTCGAGAACACCGAGACCGGGTTCCGCGTGCTGAAGCTCGACGTGAAGGGGCGCGCCGAGCGGCTGACGGTCGTGGGGACCCTGCCGCCGCTGCACGTCGGGGCAACGGTCCGCGTCCGGGGGAGGATGGTCACCGACAGCCGCCACGGCGAGCAGCTCCGCGCCGAGGGGGCCACCGAGCTCTTGCCGAGCACGCAGGCGGGGCTCCTCCGCTACCTCGCGTCGGGAGTGGTGCCGGGAGTGGGGGAGAAGCTCGCCGAGCGCATCGTGAAGGCCTTCGGCGACCAGACCCTCCGCGTCCTCGACGAGGAGCCCGAGCGCCTCGCGGCCGTGCCGGGGCTCGGCAAGCGGCGCCGGGAGGAGATCGTCCTGGCGTGGCGGGCCCGGCGCGCGGAGCGGGACACCCTCGTCTTCCTGCAGGCGCACGGCGCGACGGCGTCGCTCGCCGCGCGGATCGCGAAGCGGTACGGGGCGATGGCCATCGAGATCGTCAAGACCGACCCGTTCCGGCTCGCGCTCGATGTGACGGGGATCGGCTTCAAGACGGCCGACCAGATCGCCGCCGGTCTCGGCGTGGCGAAGGACTCCCCGGAGCGCGCCGCCGCCGGGCTCCTGCAGGCCCTGCGCGACGAGACCGACACCGGCCACGTCTTCACGCCCGCCTCCGCGCTCCTCGAGCGGTCGAAGCGGCTCCTCGGGCTCGGCGACGAGTCGACGACGCTGCTCGGGCGCGCGCTCCACGCCCTCCACGACCGTGGGCATGTCGTCCTCGAGGCGTCCCCCGCGCTCGAAGGCAAGCTCGTCTACCTCCCCCGCATGCACGCGGCCGAGCGCCGCCTGGCCGAGCGCGCCCGCGAGCTCTCGAGCGCGACGGTCCTCCCCCTCCCCGGCGCCGCCGCCGCCGTCGCGGCGTTCGAGCGCGAGGCCCACGTCACGCTCGCCGACGAGCAGCGGGCCGCGGTCTTCGAGGCGGCGCGCGCCCCCCTCTTCGTCGTCACGGGGGGGCCGGGCGTCGGCAAGACGACCGTCCTCAAGGCGATCCTCGCCACGTTCCGGCGGTCCGGCCTCGTGGTCCGCCTCGCCGCCCCCACCGGTCGAGCGGCAAAGCGGATGACCGCGGCGACCGGCGTCGAGGCGACGACGCTCCACCGCCTGCTCGAGTTCGACCCGCAGCGCGGAGGGGCGTTCAAGCGCGACGCGGCGAACCCCATCGACGCCGACGCGCTCATCGTCGACGAGGCCTCGATGGTCGACCTACCGCTCGCCGACGCCCTCTTCCAGGCGATCCGCCCGGGGGCGCGCCTCGTCTTCGTCGGGGACGTCGACCAGCTCCCGAGCATCGGCCCCGGCGCAGTCCTGCGCGACCTCATCGCCTCGAAGCTCGCCCCCACCGTCATGCTCCGGCGCATCTTCCGCCAGGCGGGCGAGAGCCAGATCGTCGTCAACGCCCACCGGATCCACGACGGCCTCCCCCCGGAGAGCGCCGCCGCGGGGGAGGCGGGCGCCGACTTCTTCGTCATCGAGCGGAGGGACCCGGAGGCCGCCGCCGCGACCATCACCGAGCTCGTCACCTCGCGCATCCCGCGCCGGTTCGGCATGGACCCGGTGCGCGACATCCAGGTCCTTACGCCCATGCACCGCGGCGCGGCCGGCTCGACGGCCATCAACGCCGCCCTGCAGGAGGCGCTCAACCCGCGCGGCGCGCCGGTCACCCGGGGGCTGCGCGTCTTCCGCGTCGGCGACAAGGTCATGCAGCTGAAGAACGACTACGACCGGGCCGTCTGGAACGGCGACATCGGCGTCGTGGCCTCGGTCGACCCCACCGCGGGGGCCCTCAAGGTCCGCTTCGAGGACGACGTGGACGGGCGCCTGGTCGCGTACGAGCCCGGGGCGCTCGACAACCTGACGCTCGCCTACGCGTGCAGCGTGCACAAGGCGCAGGGGAGCGAGTTCCCGGCCGTGATCATCCCCCTCCTCACGAGCCATTTCGTCATGCTCTCGCGGAACCTGCTGTACACGGCGGTCACGCGGGGCAAGCGCCTCGTCGTCCTCGTCGCCGACCCGCGCGCGATCGCGCTGGCGCTGGCCGAGTCGCGGCGGGACGAGCGTCACACGCGGCTGGCCGAGCGGCTCGCGCGGGGGGCCGCCGCCGCGCTACACCATTGACGGCCACGCCCTCAGCGGCCACGTTTAGCGCGGCATGGCCATCAGGCTCCTCAAAGGACTCATCCTCGGTCTCGTCATCGGGGGGCTCGTGGCGGCCGTCCTCGTGAAGGGGCTCGGCATCTTGACGTTCGCGGCGGCCGGGGCCCCGGTCCTCGCCTACGCCGCGGCGCTCGCCACGGGGGCCGTCGTCGGGCTGGTCGCCGGCAAGCCGATCTGGGCCAAGGGGGCGTGGATCGAGGCGCTCCTCAAGACCTTCTTCGGCGCGCTCCTCGCCGCGGGGGGGATGGCGCTGCTCCGCAAGTTCGGTCACTTCGACGTCGACCTCGTGAAGCTCGGCCTCGGGTCCGGCAGCATCGGCGAGCTCCCCGTCCTGGCGCTCCCCGCCATCGCCACGGTGCTCAGCGTCTTCTTCGAGGTCGACAACACCGACAGCCCCGAGCCCGCCGAGAAGGGGCGCCGCGTCGCCGGCAAGGCCGCACCGGCGAAGCTCCGGGCCCCCGCCGCGACGGGTGCCGCGGGCGGCGAGGTCGACGCCGACGACGACGTCGCCGCGGCGAAGAAGGCGAAGAAGTAGCGCGTCGTGCCGCCGGCTCGCGTCCTCCTCTACGCGGCCAGCCTCGGACTCGTGGTCATGGCGGGGCGCGCCCTCCTCGCCGGCCCCCCGTCCGTCGCGGTCGCGGTCGGCGTCCTCCTCGCCTACTTCGCGCTGATCCTCGCCGGCGTCTTCCGGCTGGGGCTCCGGATGTTCGTCGACGCCGTCGTCCGCGGGCCGACGCTCGCCCGGGGCGTGGCGTTCACCTTCGACGACGGCCCCGAGCCGACCACCACGCCGCAGGTCCTCGACGCGCTCGACGCCGCGGGGGCGAAGGCGACCTTCTTCGTCATCGCCCGGAAGGCGGAGGCCCACCCCGACCTCGTCCGCGAGCTGCTCCGCCGCGGCCACGAGGTCGGCCTCCACTCGTACGAGCACGACCGCCTCTTCTCGCTCCGCTCCGAGGAGCGGGTCCGCGCCGACCTCGAGCGGGGCATCGAGGTGCTCCTCGCTATCACCGGCGAGCGGCCGCTCCTCTTCCGTCCCCCCATAGGTCACACCAACCCCATCATCGCGCGCGTCGCCGACTCGCTCGATCTCGTCACCGTCGGCTGGAGCGTCAGCGCGCGCGACGGCCTCTCGAGCGCGGTGCCGCGGGCGATCGTGAACCGCGTGCGCCGCGGCCTCTCGGACGGTGCCATCGTCCTCATGCACGACGCGGCGGAGCGGGACGCCCGCGTCCCGGCCGGGGTCATCGCGCTCCCCGAGGTGCTCCGCGCCGCCTACCAGCTGCAGCTGCCGGTCGTCAGCGTGGGGTCGTGGCTCGAGGAGGCGGACGACGCCCCCTCGCCCGCCCGGGGCTGAAGCGGCCCCGTCGCGCCCCTCGCCTCAGAGCCCCATCAGCTTCGCCGTGTAGTAGCGGAGCGTCTCGGTCGTCCCGCCGCCGATGCGGAAGAGGCGGGCGTCGCGCCAGGCGCGGGAGATGTCGTACTCGTCGGTGTAGCCCGCGCCGCCGTAGAACTGCAGGCACTGGTCGGCGACCTCGTTGCCCGTCTCGCCCACGAAGATCTTCGCGAGCGAGATCGTCTTCACCGTGTCGAAGCTGACCGGCCCCTTCTTCACGTACTTCTCGTCGTTGTACTCGGCGCACCCCTTGTAGGAGAGCGCGCGGGCGGCCTCGAGCTTGGCGATGAGGTCGACGAACTTGTGCTGCCAGTACTCGCGCTTGATGATCGGCTTGCCGAACGCCACGCGGTCCTTGCCGTAGGCGATCGCCTTCTCGATCATCAGCGCCTGCCCGGAGCACGCGCTCGTGCAGGCGACGATGCGCTCGCTCTGGAAGTTCTGCATGAGGTACATGAACCCCATGTTCTCCTCGCCGAGGAGGTAGCGGCGCGGCACGCGCATGTCCTCGAAGGAGAGCTCGGCGGTGTCGCTGGCGTGGTTGCCGATCTTCTTCAGCTTCTTCGAGACCGAGAACCCCTTGGTGGTGGCCGGGACGAGGAAGAAGCTGCAGCCGTGCGCGCCGGCCTCGGGGCGCGTCTTGACCAGCATGGTCACGAAGTCGGAGCGGCAGCCGTTGGTGATGTAGGTCTTGGCGCCGTTGATGATGTAGTCGTCGCCGTCCTTCTTCGCCCAGGTCTGGATGCCGGCGACGTCGCTGCCGGCGTTCGGCTCGCTCACGCCGAGGGCGATGATCTTCTCCCCCTTGAGGACGGGGGTGAGGACCTCGTCCTTCTGCTCCTGCGTGCCGAGGTCGTTGATGACCGGCGTCGCCATGTCGGCCTGAACGAGCAGCCCCATGGTGACGCCCGCCGACCCGCAGCGCGGCAGCTCCTCGCTCTTCACGACGGAGAACCAGAAGTCGCCCCCCGCCCCGCCGACCGACTCCGGGTAGTGCGCGCCGAGGATGCCGAGCTCGCCGGCCCGCTTGAAGACCTCGTTCGGGAAGATCTCGGCCTTCTCCCACTCGTCGATGTTCGGCTTGAGCTCCTTCTCGGCGAACTGGCGGACGGTCTTCCTGAACTGCTCGTGCTCTTCGCGGAACGGACTCAGCATGGCGACCCTCGGGAGCGGGGTTGGCGGTGGGGGAATCATTCGTACACGAATGAGTTGGCGGCGCAATCGGAGGGGGAGGCCGCTCCCTCGCTCCGGAGTGCTGCTGCCTCGCTTGCTCGTGCGGCTCCCTCGCTTGCTCGTGCCGCTGCCTTGCTCCGGCACGCCGCTCCCTCGCTTGCCCGTGCCTCTCCCTCGCTCCGGGACGCGGCTCCCTCACGCCGGCACGCCGCTGCCTCGCTTGCTCGTGCGGCTGCGTCGCTCCGGCACGCCGCTGCTTTGCTTGCGCGTGCCGCTGCGTCGCTCCGGCACGCCGCTCGGTTACTTCTTCTTGCCGCTCCGTCGCTTGAGCATGCCGCTCGCTCGGGAGAGCAGGCCGCTCGCCCGGGTGAGCAGGCCGCTCGCTCCGGAGTACTTCCCCTTCTTCGCGGGGGCCTTCTTCGCCGCCACCTTCTTCGGGGCCGCCTTCGCCTTCTTCGCGGGGGCCTTCTTCGCCGCCGCCTTCTTCGGGGCCGCCTTCGCCTTCTTCGCGGGGGCCTTCTTCACGGCCGGCTTCGCCTTCTTCGCGGGAGCCTTCTTCGCCGCCACCTTCTTCGGGGCGGCCTTCTTCGGGGACGGCTTCGCCTTCTTTGCGGGGGCCTTCTTCGCCGCCACCTTCTTCGGGGCGGCCTTCTTCGGGGCCGCCTTCGCGGCAGGGGCCTTCTTGGGCGCCGCCTTCGCGGGGCCCGACACGCCGTTGACCTCGGGGCGGGCGACGTTGCCGCGCAACGCCGCGTGGGCGTCGAGCGCCTCGTCGATCTTCCCGTCGAGGTCGTCGAAGTCGAACGGCTTGTCGATGTAGGCGTCGGCGCCGAAGAGGGGGCTCGTCATCTCGTTGAGGTTGGCCCCGATGCCCGTCAGCATGACGACGCCGGTGTGGGCCAGGGCCACGTCCTCGCGGATCTTGCGGCAGACGTCCCACCCGCTCATCCCCGGCATCATCACGTCGAGGACGACGAGATCGGGGAGGCGCTCGCGGGCGATCTGCCAGGCCTCTTCGCCGTCACAGGCCTCGAGGACCTCGAACTTGTGGCGGCCGTGGTCCTGCAGATGGTTCGCGACCAGCTCCAGCATGGAGGGCTCGTCGTCGGCGACGAGCACGAGGAGCGGAGTCGACGTAGGGGAGGTCATGGCGGGGATTGTCGAAGATGCGACCGAGCGCGGTCAAGCAACTCCCGCACCCTGCACGTGATTCGTCCTCGACCGAGCGCGTCGAGGCGTCGCCGTCGGGGCCGCTCTACGGGGCCGCGCCCCCCGCGCCGGGCCGCTGCTGGAGGAGCTTCACCGCGTTGGCGAACGCCGGGTTGTCTGGCTGCTGCTGCGCGAGCTGGCGGTAGATCGCGAGCGCGCCGGCGAGGTCGCCGCGGTTGACGGCGTCGACGGCGGTCCGCTCGAGCGTGGCCGGCGGAGGGGGGGCGGGCTTGCCGGGGCGCGGGCGCGCCGTCGGGTCGACCCCGGCGTCGACCGGAGCGCGAGGAGGGGCCGGATAGAGCACGACGCCCGCCGCGATGGGGGCGGCGACGGTGCCCTGAGGGGGCTCGACCTGGGCGGGGACGGACGGAGGCGGAGCCGCGGCCAGGGCGGCGGACCGAGCCGCGTGGACGCGAAGGACGGTCACGACCGTCACCACGACCAGCGCCACCGATCCGCACGCGAGGATGAGGAGCGGCTTCCTGCGGGGCGAGCCGGGGGCCAGACCTTCGCGGAGGGCGGCCGACGCGCGCTGCAGTGCGGACGCCGGCTTCGGGGCGATCGCGGGGGGGGGCGCGTACCCCGCAGGGGGTCCGAAAGGGGCCGACGGACCGGGGGGACCGTACCCGGTGGCGGGCATGTACGGTGCCTGAGGAGGGGGCATCCCCTGCGGGTCGGCCCCCAGGACGGCGGTCGCCCCGTACGCCTGCGGGTCGAACGACGGGGTGTGCGGGGCGGTGAACGGCTCGACGTACTGCGGCGGCGGGGCCTGCGGGGCGGGCGCGACGGGGGGCTGCGGCTCCGGGGTGGGCGCGCTCCGCCGCACGCCGGTGTTCATTCGCGTCGCCTCGTGGTCGCCCGGCGCGCCTCGGACGACAGAGACGCCGCGACCGTCGGCGCCGACGCGGGTCGACTCGTCGTCGGTGTGCGACCGGAGGCGGGGGCGGGGGGGCGCCGCGGAGGAGCGCGCCGGCGGCTGCGCCCCTGCGTGCGGGACGCCGTCGTGGGGCGTCTCGGCCTCGTCCAGCGGGTCGGCCACGGCGCCGGCCCCCGGCGTGGAGGCGCCGTCCCACTCGTCGTCCTCGTCGCTCGCCTGCGCGGCGGCGCGGGCGCGGGGTGGACGGGGGGGGGCCGCCGGGGTGGAGCCGCGGAGGAGCGCGCGAGCCCTCCCGAAGAGCAGACTGCAGGGGACGCCGACCGGGGTCCAGTCGCGCGGGATGCGGGCACCGTCGGCGACGATGGGGTTCGCCTCGTCGGCGCTGCAGAGGTAGACCCCCTCGCCGTCGAACATCAGGTAACCGTGGATCGCGAGCACGCCGCGCCCGTCGACGCGGAACTGCCCCGCCCGCCCGAGCGAGATCGGCCCCTGCTGCTCCCCCCCGACGAGCGTCAGCGGCGGGCTCCCCTGCGAGTCGAGGCCCCGCTCGAGCACGCACGAGAGCCCCGCGCCGGCCGGCGGGCCGTGCACCTCGGGCACCCCCTCCACCGCGGTCGCCTCCGGGTTGAACACGCCGGGGTCGGCGTACGGGTCGTCGTGCGGAGGGGGGCGAGGGGTCAAGGAGGCGTCAGGGGCGGGCGGGGGCCGCCTGTCGCGCGGCGGCGTCGTACATCTCGGGGGGGAGATCGTAGCCGTGCGCCTGCAGGTGTTCCAGCATGCTGGGGAGCATTCCGGTCGGCTGAAACTGGCTGAGGACCGCGCCGTCGGCGTCGAGGCCGGTCACGCGCCGGAGGTAGAGGTCGCGGATCTGGTAGGTCCCGCGGTCGAGGTCGAAGCCGGCGATCTCCGAGATGTGGGTCACCTTCCGGCTGCCGTCCCGCAGCCGCGCGACCTGGATGACCACGTTGATGGCCGAGGCGATCTGCGAGCGCATGGCGATGAGCGGGATGTCGACGTCGGCCATCATCGCCATCGTCTCGAGGCGCGTGAGCACGTCGCGCGGGTAGGTGGCGTGGAGGGTCGTGAGGCAGCCGCCGTGGCCGCTCGTCATGGCCTGCACGAGGTCGAGCGCCTCGCCGCCGCGGATCTCGCCGATGACGATGCGGTCCGGGCGCATGCGGAGCGTCGTCTTGAAGAGCTGGCGGATCGTCACCTCTCCCCTCCCCTTCGGGTCGGCGGGGCGAGCCTCGAGGCTGACGACGTGGTCGCGCTGCAGCTGAAGCTCCTGGTTGTCCTCGATGACGATGACGCGCTCGTCCTCGGGGATGTAGCTCGAGATGGCGTTGAGCATCGACGTCTTGCCGCTGGCCGTCCCCCCGGCCACCACGACGTTCTGCTTGCTCGCGACGAGGGTGGCGATAAGCTGGGACGCGGCGGGGGTCATCGAGCCGGTCTCGATGAGCTTCTCCACCGTCAATTTTTCGCGGAAGAAGCGGCGAATCGCCACGTAGGGGCCGCCTCGGCCCGCGGGGGGCAGCACCGCAGCGAGGCGGGAGCCGTCCGGGAGGCGCCCCTCGAGGATGGGGCGCTCCGCGTCGACGTGCTTGCCGACGTACTGCGCCGCGTTCCGCAGCGCGGAGAAGAGCGACTTCGGGCTGGGGAAGCGCGCCTCGACCTTCAGGAGCTTGCCGCGCCGCTCGATGTAGATGTTCCCCGGGCCGTTGATCATCACCTCGGTGACGGTCGGGTCGTCGAGGTACGGCCGGATCGTGGCGAAGAGCGTGAGGAGCGACTGCTCGAAGACCTCTTCGGGGATCATTGGACGCGCACCATGAGCGAGACTCTAGCCTCTTCCGCGTGCGCCCCCTTCGGCGACAGGCGGAGGTACTCCCGGAAGTACGGGTCGGCGGCGACCTTGTCGGAGAGGTCGTCGCGGAAGAAGACGGCGACCGAGAACTGCACGTCGGCGTCGTCCCGGAGCTGACGGGCCGCCTCCTCGAGGTAGTCGCGGGCGCGGGCCGGCTCGCCGACCGAGACGTGGAGGGCGCCGGTCAGGAAGCGGAGGCGGGCGTCGGCCGGGTGACGCGCGAGGGCGGCGTCGGCGTACTCGACGGCGAGGCGGTAGTGCTTCGCCGCGACGCAGACGCGGAGGAAGACGGGCATGACGACCGTCTCGTCGGCCCCGGCGCGCATGGCGGCGGCGAGGTACTGCTCGGCGCGGACGGTGTCGCCGATCGAGGCGAAGCGCTTCCCCTGGTCGACGAGGAACGCCGGGTCGCGGTCCTCGGGGAGGGTCGAGACGCGCGCAGCTGGAGCCCTGGCGGCGCATCCGGCGGCGAGCAGGGCGGCGAGGCCGAGGAGCGTGGCGAGGCGGCGGCGCGTCATCAGAGCCTCGTGGTGTCGCGCTTCTGGATCTCGATGTCGGCGAACCGCTCGACGAACCCGAGCCACTGCACGTACGGGCCCGAGCGCTGGGCGATCATCGGCAGGAGCGCCACGATCTCGCGCTTGCAGCCGAGCGGGTCGCCGATGCGGAAGAAGTGCTCGAGCCGGACGCGCCGGACGCTGTACTCGTCCTCGAGCTTCTTCCTGAGGGTCACCGCGGCGTTCGCCGACTCGCGCTCCTCCTCCGCGTCGCCGGCCGTCCGGAAGCAGGCCGCGGCCACCTCGAACAGGGGGACGGCGGCGACGGCGTCGACCGGAGAGAAGGGGCCACGCTCGCGCTTGGAGAGGGCGAGGCGGAGCTTCTCGGCGGCGAACGGCGCGAGCTGCTCGCCGGCGGGCTGCGGGCAGGCGGTGATGGGGGGGTCGAAGAGCGCGGGGGCCTGGGGGACGATGGGGTCGCCCGGCCCGACGGTCCCCGCGTAGACCATCCCCGCGACGACAGCGATGACCGGGACAGGGGCGAAGAGCCAGAAGGGGGAGCGCGCCTTTCGCTGCTGGCCAAGGTCGATGACCTCGACGGTGAGCGAGACGCCTCCGACGGAGAGGACCTGGCCCGGGCCCCACGGTCCCGAGGTGACGGGGATGCCGTCGAGGAGCGGCGGAGTCTGCGCGGCGCGCGCGGCGAGGTGGACGACCTTGTCGCTCGAGAAGACCTCGACCGCCTCCGGGGCCGCGGCCTCGACCGGGAGGCGGACCTCGCAGTGCGCGGCGCTGCCGATGAGCGCGCGGTCGGCGTCGACGACGAGCTGCTCGGCCCGGCCGTCGCCGTAGCGGAGACGGAACTGCAGCCCCGTCGAGGTCTCGACGGGACCCACCCCGCCGAGGCTCATTTCCGCCCCCCGAGGTGGCCGCTGCTCATCGTGTCGAGCATGACGCTCGAAGGGTACGATATGACCATCATCGTGACGCCGACGAGGATCATCGTCGGCAGGACCATCTTCGCCTTCATGTCGTCCGCGGCCTTCTCGGCCTGGTTGGTCCGCCGCGTCCGGGCCGTCCCCGCCTGGACCTCGAGCACGGCCGACACGGGGTTGCCGCGCTCCTCGGCCTGGATGAGCGCCTGGACGAACTCGCGGACGACCTCGACGGGGACGCGGTTGGCGAGCTCGCGCAGCGCCTGGGTGCGCGTCCTGCCGAGCTGCAGCTGCTGGAGCAGGTAGCCGAGCTCCTCGCGGAGCGCCTCGTTCGCCTTCGCCTTCTCGACGACCTGCTGGATCGACCCCGGGAAGTCGAGCCCGGCGCTCATACAGAGGGCCATGAGGTCGATGGCCGTCGGCAGGCCGCGGTTGATCGCCTTCCAGCGCTCGATGCGGGCGGTGTCGACGACGAGGTAGGGGACGATGCCGAGCATCCCGGCGCCGAGCAGGACCGCCACGGCCCCCATGCGCGCCGACGACAGCGTCGAGAGGAGCCAGCCGAGCCCCCCCCCGAGGAGCGACATCGTGACGATGCAGGCGAAGTACTCCTCCGCCGTCATGCCGAGGTAGTCGCCCGCGTGGGTGAGGAAGGCGTCGTACTCCGCCCGCTTCTTGTGGCTGAGGAACGGGGCCACGCGCACCCCCATCCAGCGCACGAAGGGCTCGACCGTCCCCCAGGTCGGGCGGAGGAGCGACTGCTGGCGCTTGAGCCCCCGGAGGCCGAGGCGCGTGCTCGTGCGCGAGGGGCGGAGGGCGACCCAGTAGAGCGTCCCGGCGACGACGAGGCCGAGGAGCAGGAGGAAGAGGTTCCGGTAGATCGGGTACGTCATTCAGATGTCCGTCCGCGTGAAGCGGTAAGCCATGAAGGCCGATACCAGGAAGGCGATGACGCACTGGATGGCGACGACCTGCCCCTTGACCGTGTCGCGCAGCGGGTCGAGGAAGCCCGGCATGAAGATGGGGAGCGCCCACGTGATGCCGAGCGCCATGACGGCGGAGATGCCGTACGACTGCTTGGCCGTGTAGGTGACGCGGTCGGTGAGCTCCTCGAGGCGCTTGATCTCGCGGAGGGAGTTGGACGTGCTCTCGAGGATGCGCGGGAGATCGCCGCCGGTCTGCCGACCGATGAGGAGCGCCGAGACGAGGACGTCGAGCGCCGGCGACTGCGCGCGCGCGGACATGGCGAGGAGCGCCTCCTCCACGGTGCTCCCGACGCGGACCTGCTTCAGCATCGTCTCGAGCTCCTCCTTCACGGGGCCGGTCGAGACGCTGACCGTCACCCAGAGGGCGTCGCCGACGCTCGCGGTCGTCCGGAGGGCGTTGGCGAGGGCGAGGGCGAAGCCGTGGGCCTGGTCGTCGAGTTGCTTTCGCCGGTTGTGGAGGCTCCGCTTGATGAAGGCGGGGGGGAGGGCCAGCGCGAGGACGGCGGCGAAGAGGAAGGCGTTGCTCGGGAGGAAGCCGTAGACGAAGACCAGGGCCAGCGCGCCGCACGCCTGCAGCCAGGCGATCTGGGCGCCGCGCGCCGGCTTGAAGAGGGCGCGGAGGTCCTCGTCCAGGCGGCTCACGTAGGCGATGGCGAGGCGCCGGGCGATGCCGCGCGGGTCGGTGCTCGAGAGCCAGACCGACGCGCCGAGCCCCGCCGCGACGGCGAGGATGCCGCTGTACTTGAAGAAGCCGCCCGGGAGGAGCGTCCAGACCAGCGTTCGCACGCCGCCGAGCGGGTCCAGGGCGGTCACAGGAGCTCCTCGCCGAACTTGAGGAGGCCCCGCACGATGAGCTCGTCGACGAAGCTCGGGAGGTAGCCGGTGGGGCCGAACTCGCCGAGCACCTTGCCGTCCTCCGCGACGCCGGAGCGCTCGAACTCGAAGATGTTCCGAACCTCGAAGCGGCCGTCCGGATCGAGCTCGTCGATCTCCGAGATGTGCGTGATCTTCCGCGAGCCGTCCCCCATGCGCGACTGCTGGACGATGACGTGGATCGATCGGCCGATCTGCTCCCGGATGGCGCGGGCCGGGAGGTCGAGCCCGGCCATGAGCGCGAGGGTCTCGAGGCGAGCGAGCGCCTCGGGAGGGGAGTTGGCGTGGATGGTGGTGAGCGACCCGTCGTGGCCGGTGTTCATCGCCTGCAGCATGTCGAGCGCCTCGCCGCCGCGGCACTCGCCGACGATGATGCGGTCGGGGCGCATGCGCAGGGCGTTCTTCACGAGATCGCGGATGGTGAAGGCCCCCTTCCCCTCCATGTTCGCCGCCTTGGTCTCGAGCGGGATGACGTGGGGCTGGTGGAGCTGGAGCTCGGCGGCGTCCTCGATGGTGATGATCCGCTCGTCGGCGGGGATGGCCCCGGACAGGATGTTGAGGAGCGTCGTCTTGCCGCTGCCGGTCCCCCCCGAGATGAGGACGTTCTTCTTGGCGATGACGCAGAGGTTCAGGAAGCGCGCCATCGGCCCGGTGAGCGTCTCGAGGCGGATGAGGTCGTCGACCATCAGCCGCTTCTTGGGGAACTTGCGGATGGTGATGGCGGTGCCGCGGAGCGCGAGCGGGCGGATGACGGCGTTGACGCGCGACCCGTCGCGCAGGCGCGCGTCGACCAGCGGCTGCGACTCGTCGATCCGGCGGCCGAGCGGGGTGACGATTCGCTCGATGACGGCGCGCACGCGCTCGTCGTCGGTGAAGACGGCGTGGGTCAGCTCGAGGCGGCCGGCCCGCTCGACGTAGATGGTCTGCGGGTCGACGACCATGACCTCGGTGATGGTCGGGTCGGCGAGGAGCGGCTCGAGCGGGCCGAGGCCGAGCGCCTCCTCGGCGAGCTCCCCGATGAACTCCTCGCGCGAGACGTGGGGAGGGATCTCGGCGTCGAGCTCCCGCACGATGCGCTTCAGCGCGGTCAGCACGCGAGGCCGGAGCGACGGGTCGTCGGCGCGGGTCGGCTCGATCTTGGCGAGGTCGAGGTTCTTCAGCAGCTCGGCGTGGATGCGGCGGCGGAGCGCGATGTGGTCGGCCCGCTCGTCGGCGAGGAGGCTCGAGCGGGTCACCGGGGCGGGCGGGACGACCGTGGGCGACGGCTGGAGCGTCGCGGGCGCGGGGCCGGGCGACGCCACCGGGAGAGCGGCGCCGGAGAGGGGGGCGGGCGGGACGAACGCCGAGAGCGACGGGCCCGAGGCGCGCGGCGCAGGGATGGGGGGCGGGTTCGGGGGCGGGAGCGGGGCCCCCGGCGGCGCCGAGCGACGCGGGCGAGGGGCCTCGGCCGGCGGGCGCGCGGCGGAGGTGACCTGCAGGGCGTCCCCCACCGTCAGCGCGAAGGGGCCGATGCGGAGCGACGAGCCGTACTCGAGCTCTCGCCGCTCGCCGTGGAGCTTCAGGTTGGGGCCGATCTCGGTCCCGTTGGCGGAGAGGTCCTCGACGATGAACGCGCTCGACCCGAGGAGGATCCGGGCGTGCTTGCGCGAGACGAGGTCCCCCTCGAGGCGGAGGTCGCAGTCCGAGTGACGACCCACGAGGAGCACCGACGGCGCGACGAAGTGGAGCGTCGACACCGGACGGTCATTCTCGTGGATTCGGATCGGTACCTGCATTCGCGTCGGTGGGGCGGGCGCCGTCAGCCTCGGGTCGCGTTCACTGGTAGCTCGGCGGCGGCTCGGGGAACGAGCTCACCTTCCGGATGTTGCCGTCGTAGTCCTCGTACTCTCGCATCGCCGTGTCGGTGATGTCGTGGGCGCGGCGCGGGACCGACTCGATGATGCTGGGGATGATGTAGATGGCCCCCTCGGTGTCGGTCTCGCTGTTGGTGTGCCCGCCGAAGAGGATGCCGAGGACGGGGATCTGGCTGAGGAGCGGGATGCCGGTCACCGAGTGCGTGACCGACCAGGTGCGGATGCCCGACAGGACGATCGACTGGCCGAGCTTCAGGTGGACGAAGGTGTTCATCGCCGCGGTCTGGCGCCCCGGGAGGCTGCTGGTCGACGCCGCCGGCGTCAGATCGCTCACGTCAGCCTTCACCCGCACCTCGAGGTCGTGCGTGGCGCTGTCGTAGCGCGGCAGGACGGTCACGTTCGTGCCGTACTTGATGGCCTGGATGGTGCTCGTGAGGCCGGCGGCGACCGCGAAGTTCTGCTCTCCGCCGTTCTCGAACGTCGCCTCCGAGCCGCTCGTGGTGACGACGGTCGAGTGCTTGAGGACCTTCGCCCACCCGCGCGTCTGCGCGAGGTCGAGCGAGGGGAGCGCCTGCTCGACCGCGGCGGTGGCCGTCCAGGTCTTGCCGACGAGGTCGTAGGAGGCGTTGAGTGTGGGGGGGCCGATGCTCCCCGGGTACGAGATGCCGATGCCGTAGTTCGAGCTCTTGTCGTACTGCACGAAGTAGAAATCGACCCGGACGTTGATGGTGTGCTCGATGCCGACCGACCCGACGACGACGAGCGACTCGACCTGACCAGGGTAGAGGCTGGCGATGAGCGTCACGCGGTGGGCGTCGGCCTCGGTAGCGACCCCCCCCTCGATGAAGAAACGCGTCCCGACCTTGCGGATCCTGAGGCCCGTGTACCCCGCGAGGAGCTGCTCGAGCTCCTGCTCGACGGCGGCGGGGGCGCGCGCGTAGACGTTGACGTTGTAGGTCACCTCGGAGCCGTTCGACTTCAGCATGAGGACGCTGGTCGACCCGGCGTGGAGGCCGACGAAGACGAAGACGTCCATCGACGGCGGCACCTTCACGTCGACGATGCCGGGGGTGCCGACCGAGTAGCTCGTGACGTCGCTGGTCGAGATGGTCTTGTTCTCGCCGACGATGAGGTTCAGCTCGATGGTCGTCGCGTGGGACGGCGAGTGGCCGGAGCCCGGCCGCTGCGCGAGGGCGGCGGGGGCGACAGCGAGCATCAGCGCGGTCAGGGCAAGGGCAACGCCGTGTCTCATCGGCCACCTCCAGGCGAGTTAGAAATGAGCAGGCCCGGACCGGCCGCGCGCGACTTCCGCGCGCTTCACCGCCTCCGTCAGGATGGAGGAGGAGACGTCGGTCAGCCCCTCCTGGATCCGGACGTCGTCCGGGCTCCGGAGGGCGACGGCGAGGCGCCCCTTGTCCGCCGCCACCTGGAGGATCTGCGAGTTGGCGAGCGACACGCTCAGCGCCAGATCGCTCCCCTCCCCTCCCCCTCGAGCGTTGGTGGAGGTGTCGCCGTTGGCGCCGAGCACCATCACGTTCTGCATGAGCACCACGGCGACCCGCCCCTCGTTCGTCCCCGGCTGCGGGAACGTTCCGATGACGTCGACGCGGTCGCCTGGGTGGACGAGGCCGCTCGCCTTCCCCTCGGCGTGGATCGTGAACGCGCGCATCCCCGGCTGGACCAGGGCCGAGAGGACGCGCTTGTCGTCGTTGGCGAGGACGATGTCGGTCCACATCAGGGTCTGCTGCGCCTGGAGCGGCGTCAGGATGCGGAGGTTCACGACGCGAGCGCGGTCGGTCGCGCGGATGGCGCGCCCCTCGACATACGCGGTCGGGATGAGCCGCTCGCCGATGTCCTCGTCGCGGAGGACCGACCCCGGCTCGAGCGTGTGGACGGTGACGAGCACCGCGACCGGCTGCCCCCCCGAGGCCTCCGTCTCGAGGCGGCGGAAGTACGTCCAGAGAAGAAAGGCTCCGACACATGCCACCAAGATCGCGAGACCCGCAGCACGGCCCTTCATCGCTCAGCTTCCTTCCTCTTATCGTCGGGGATCATGCGCTAGAGTGTGAACAATGCCGGACCCGGCGAGAATAGTCGGAATGCTCGGGTCCCGTCGACTGGGATGGCTCGCGGAGAAGGCCGGGAGCGCCGCCCTTGCGGCCCTCGCGACCTCCGGCGTCGCCGTCGCGGGGTGCGAGCCGCCCCCGCCCCCCGCCGTCACCATCACGGTCCACACCCGCACCGAGACGGGGACCGCCGTGGCCGACGCCGCCGTCTTCGCGGGGCCGACGCTCGTGGCACGGACCGACCGGGAGGGGCTGGCGCGGCTCGATATCCGGGGGGCGGAGGGGGAGACGTTCTACGTGCGCGTCGACTGTCCGACGGGCTACCGGTCGCCGACCGAGCCGCTCTCGGTGCGTCGGCTCGGCATCGCCGCGGCGACAGCGGCCCCCCGGTACGACGTCGTCTGCCACGAGCTCCGGCACACGATGGTCATCGGTGTACGGGCCGAGGGGGGCCCCGACCTCCCCATCCTCTACCTGGGGAAGGAGGTCGCCAGGACCGACCGCTCCGGGGCCGCCCACGTCACCGTCGCGATGGACGTCCACGAGCGGATCGAGCTGACGATCGCCACGGCCGGCAAGGACAACGAGAAGATCCACCCGCAGAACCCGGTCGCCGTCTTCGAGATGCCGGACCACGACGACATCCAGCTCTTCCCGGTCACGTTCACGCGCGACGTGAAGAAGCCCCCGCCACGCGGCGGCGGCCGCAAGATCAGCGTCTTCTGAGGCCTGGCCAGGCCGGCGGCCGGCAAGGGGGCGCTTGCCCTTGCCCTCCGTCCGGTGGAATCTACCGTGAGCGAGGTCTCCGACTCATGACGCGGTTCCACCCGGAAGATACGGTGGCGATCTCTCGCCCACGGCGCGAGGAGTCGAGGGCTTGCTTTCGCCTGACCGTGGAGCTCGGGCCCGACGAGGGGGATGTCTTCCAGGTCGACGGCGCCGCCCCCTCCGCCGTGCTCATCGGCACGAGCGAGGCGTGCTCCATCCGCCTACGGGACCCCGAGGTCTCGCGGCGCCACGCCAGCGTCGAGCTCTCGCGCGGCGATCTCCGGCTCCGCGACCTCAACTCCACCAACGGGACGACGGTCGACGGCATCCGGGCCGTGGAGGTCCTGCTCCGCGGCGGCGAGCAGCTGAAGCTCGGCGCGACGACGCTCCGCGTCGAGCGGGACGTCCAGTCGAGCCCGGTGGCCATCCCCAAGGTCGCGGCCTTCGGCGCCCTCCTGGGCGGCAGCCTCGCGATGCGGCGCCTCTACCCCATCTGCCAGCGCCTGGCCGAGTCGGACGTGCCGCTCGTCATCGAGGGGGAGACGGGGACCGGGAAGGAGGCGCTCGCGGAGGCCATCCACGCCGCAAGTCCGCGTGCCAACGGACCATTTGTGGTCTTCGACTGCACGGCGGTCCCCGACTCGCTCATCGAGTCGGCCCTCTTCGGCCACGAGAAGGGGGCGTTCACGGGGGCCGTGAGCTCGCGCCCGGGCGTCTTCGAGGAGGCGCACAAGGGGACGCTCCTCATCGACGAGATCGGCGACCTCGACAAGTCGCTCCAGTCGAAGCTCCTCCGCGCCATCCAGAAGTCGGAGGTTCGTCGCCTCGGTGGGCAAGGGTGGGTCAAGGTCGATGCGCGCGTCATCGCCGCGACCCGCCGCGACCTCGACAAGGAGGTCCAGGCCGGGCGGTTCCGGGACGACCTCTTCTTCCGCCTCGCGGTGGCGAGGATCGCCCTCCCCCCGCTGCGCGAGCGGCAGGAGGACATCGAGGCGCTCGCCCGTCACTTCTGGGCGATGTACGGCGGCAAGACGGGGAGCTTCCCCTCGCACCTCCTCGACCGCTTCAACAGCCACCCCTGGCCGGGAAACGTCCGCGAGCTCGCCAACACCATCGCCCGCCTCGTGGCGCTCGGCGACATGGCCGAGCATGCGTCGCTGTTCCTTCAGCCTGGGGCGGTCCCGAAGGACGACGGCGCCGGGGACGGGGGGGACTTCATCGCGCAGGTGGTCGAGCAGAACCTCACGCTGGCCGAGGCGAGGGACCACATCCTGCGCGAGTTCGAGCGCCAGTACGTCATCCATCTCCTCGACCTCCACGGCGGCGACGCGACCCGCGCGGCCGCCGCGTCCGGCATCGGCGAGCGCTACCTCCGGATGATCCGGGCGCGGATCCGCCGCGCGTGACGATGGAACCGGCGCTTCCGTCGGATGGAACTCCGAGTTCCGCTCCTTCCGCTCGGGCGACCGCCACCAGCGGACAGCCACCCCCGATGACCGCAGATCTCGCACATTTCGACACGAGGGGGCCGCTGGCACGGAAGGTGGATATGACTCCTCACACGATGCGCGGCGCGACGAGGAAGGCGACCCACACAGGTAGTCGCGAATCCTCCAGACGCCGCCAGCGTGGGTTCACGACGGTCGAGGAGGTCCTCATCATCGCGGCTCTCTTCGGCTGTTTCGTCTACCCGATGTCCCTCGCCGCTCGCTCGACAGGCCAGCAGATAGCTGTTCAGATGGAGTCGGCGCACAAGACTCTGCTTACGCAGCGCTGAGCTGCGGAAGCTCGCTCAAAGTGGTTCGCAGTCCCCCCCAAACATCGACACCAATCGTTCTGAAAAGAACAAGGAGCACCGTTATGAACTCTTTCGCCAAGCTCGCTCTCTTCGCCAAGAACCTCGTCCGTGACACGCGCGGTGAGAACTACGCCGACACGACGACGCACCTCTCGACGGCGGGCAAGACGGTCATCGCGGCGGCCTGCATCGCGGCGGCAGCCGGCGGCGCGACGGTGGCGGTGAACAACGCCAACAAGCAGACGGACACCACCGCGGCCAAGGTCAACGCGGCCGGCGGCGCGCAGTCGACGACGACGCAGGCGGCGGCCTCGCCGTTCGCAATGCCCGGGCACTGAGGTTCGCCCGGAGCTACGATTCAGCTGCGCGACGGGAGCGAGGAGAGACGACGATGAGTGAAACTCTGATCGGTCGAGCGAAGCGTCGCTCGTTTACGTGGGTGAAGGCCCTCCTCGCAGACCGGCGCGGCAGCGGTGACGTGACGACGTACGTGCTCCTCACAGCGGCGGGGGCGGCGATGGTCGCCCTCACCATCCCCTCGCTCTTCTCGTCCTCCCAGAGCGCCGCGCAGACGTTCCAGAACCAGGTGAACGTCCTCGAGCGCGGAGCCGGGGGGGCGGGCGGCGCCGGAGCGGGCGGCGCAGGCGGCGGCGCGGGCTGGACGCTCAACGTGAGCGCCAGCGGCGTCACGGCAGCAGGACCGGGCGGCTCCGTCAGCGTCGGGAGCACCGGAGTCTCGGGGAGCGTCGGCGGAGGCGGGGGTGCAGGTGGCGGTGGTGGCGCCGGAGGTGCAGGCGGGGCCGGAGCCCCGATGACCACGGGCGCAGGGACCCCGGCCGTGAGCGGCGCAAACAACAAGGTCAACGCCGCCGCGGTCGACAACGCGATCATCGGCGCCTACACGCACTAGCGCAGGTGCGGCGGCGAGTCGGCTTCACTCTGAGTACCAAGGTCGCACCCGACGGGTCTCCCCATTCGATGAGGCGGACCCGTTCGTGCGTCAGGGGCTCGCCACTGGAGGCGAGAGCCCGCGGTCGAGACGAGACAGGAGGAGGCGAGTGATGGACGCCGGACGGACAGCGATCGGCGTGTGCTTCGCAATCGTGGCGCTCTCGGCCATCTGGGACGTCGTCTCCCGGAGGATGCCGAACACCCTCACGCTCGGCGGCATCGCCCTCGGCATCGCGCTCCGCGCCGCCGTCGGCTACACCGAGGCCGGCCTCGGCGGTGCCACACGGGGCGTCGCCTGGGCGTTCGCCGGGGTGGCGCTCTGCGCGATCCTCCCCATCATCAGCTACGCCCGCGGCGAGATCGGCGGCGGCGACGTGAAGCTCTTCGCGGCCATCGGCGCCCTCTGCGGCCCCGGGCTCGGCTACAACACCCAGGCGTGGACGTACGGTGTCCTCATCGTGCTCGTCTACCCGATGCGCCTCGTGCGCTACGGCGCCGTCCGCTCGACCCTCGACAACGTGCGGGCGGCCGTCGGCAACATGGTGCGCCCGAAGGAGGCGCGCGTGCCGGTCACGGCCGTGAAGCTCCCCCCCCTCGCGCTCGGCCCGTCGATCTTCGCCGGGATGTGCCTCGCCTTCACGATCCACGGGGTGTTCCGGTGAGGCGCCTCCTCCGCGACGAGTCCGGCAACGCCATCACCGAGCTCCTGGCGTTCTCGCCGACGTGGCTCATCGTCTTCGGCGTCTTCCTGATGAACGTGCAGCTCGGGCGCAACTGCGTGCAGCGCGACGTCGTCGACCACGCCACCGCCCTGGCCGCCGACGTCGCCAGCAAGACCTACTGCCAGAAGCAGGGGCCGGCGCCGCAGGCCGCCATGACGACCACCATCGCCCCGCTCGTCGAGCTGGCGTCGAGCGCGAACAACCCCTGCACGGTGAAGGCGACGCCGAGCAGCTCGGGCGGGGGCGACCCCGGGTCGGTGCCGCTCGACGTGGAGGTCACCTGCACGTTCCCCTGCACGGTCCCGTTCGCCTCCTACTTCATGTGCCAGGGGGGGAACGTGAGCTTCAAGGCGAAGCAGACGACCGTCGCGATGGGGTGCGACGCCTCATGAGCGCGCGCCTCGGGCTCGCGCGCGCGGCGCGGAGGGTCGCCTCGTGCTCGCGGGGGACGCTCGCCCTGACGATGTCCCAGCTCTTCATGGGGGCGCTGACGATCGGCATCGCGGCGTTCCGCGGGACGGAGTCGTACGAGTCGTTCTACTACGAGACGCAGCTCGGCCACGCCAACTACGGGGCCTCCAAGCTCGCGGCGGACCACGCGCGCGCGGCGAACGCGAACGCCAGCAACAACGTCATCTCGACCTCCATCATGGGGCCGCGCTTCGCGGTCGAGGGGGACAACATCACCGTGCTGGTCGACGGCGCGCTCGCCTGCTCCCGGTGCGCGGCGAGCGGAGGGCGCGACGGCTTCGACTGCAACCTCTGCCAGCAGTTCATGCAGAACTACCCTGCGAAGATGCTCCCCAAGCTCGCCTGGGTGCGCGCGAAGCAGGCGCTGCTCTGGGGCTCGCTCGGCAAGCTCACGAGCACCATCGACAAGGTGGCCTCGCTCGCGGCAGAGGAGCAGATCTCGACGACGGTGTCGGCCATCGACTCGCAGGTGAAGATGCGCGCGGTCGACCCGTCGACGAGCGGCACGACCTGGGGCCAGAGCAACGAGTCGACGGCGTGCTCCAACGCCCAGAAGGACGCGCTCGGCTCGCCCATGCCCGGCGCGGCCTTCCCCCCCGTCATGTCGGTGAACCTGATGGGGCAAGGGTTCTCGCTGGCGATGACGCAGATCATGCCGCAGATCATCTGCGCCGTGGAGAGCGCGGGAGGCGGAGGCGGGAGCAGCAGCTCGCCGTCGGTGACGCTGCCGCAGGTCCCGAGCGTGGCGGACGCGACCGCGCAGGACTGCAACGCTCTCCAGGATGAGATGGAGCAGCAGATCGAGCAGCAGCAGCGGCAGGGGACGACCGGCTTCGGAGGCGGCGCGACCCCGGGGGCCGCGGCCCCCGGCGCGGTCTTCTCGAGCGACGTCGCCCCGTACGTCTCGTGCTCGACCTCGACGGTGTCGTCCCCCATCCGTTCGGGCCTCGGGCGCGCCTACACCTACGTGAACAGCAGCGGCCAGTTCGCCACGTGCACCTTCAACCAGCCGGCGTGCCAGCAGGCGAAGCTCAAGTCGAACTCGGCGGCCTACCTGCAGTCGGTCGGGCTCCCGTCGACCCCGTCGCAGGCCTCCTCGAGCATCGGCGGCACGACGCTCGCGCCGAGCGACTCGAACTGGAACCACTCGCCGTCGATGCAGGCCTGCTCCTTCGCCTCCAAGCCGGTGGACAACACGATCGCCACCATCAACGACAACGTCACGACGCTCATCAGCTTCGGCAACCAGTCGACGCAGCCGAAGGAGCTCCGCGCGAACCACGAGTACCAGGCGTGCGGCAAGTGGTACTTCCCGGACGCCGCAGGCGATTTCGCCGGCACGCCGCACGACCAGCAGCCGTTCGTCGCCGCCTGGAAGTACGCGATGGTCCTCCCGGGCGGGGGGAAGTGAGGAGACCATGAGCAAGCAGAAGATCCCCCGGTCGGTACGCCTCCGCATCGCGCTGCGACGCCGCCTCCGCGCTCGCGGCTTCTCGCACATCGCCATGACCATCGAGGCGGCCGGGGTGATGGGCTGGTTCGTGATGACGGTCCTCAGCGAGAAGTACCTGAGCGACGCGACCACCTCCCGGAGGACGGCCGAGAACGCCGCCGAGCAGGCCTCGGTCGCGAGCGCGAGCGCGTACTGTCAGGGGGGCGGGTCGGCGTCGAACAGCCTCGGCGCCTTCTCGGCGAGCGGGTCGGCGGGCACGTTCTCGAACGGGATTCCCCAGCTCACGCCGGCGCAGATCCCGCCGCTCATCTCCATGGTGGGGATCAGCTCGCTCAAGACGCTTCCGGTCTACTTCAAGCAGTTCGAGGGGAGCCAGGCGAAGACCACGGCGCAGGCCGTCACGTCGACGGCGCCCCACAACCAGGTGACGTCGGGCGCCTTCGAGGGGGTCCGCGACATGGCCTGCCTCGAGAGGTCGCTCGACACGCCGGGCGCCCCCTGGGCGTCCATCGCCCAGGCCCGGATGAACGTCTTCACGACGAACATCCAGGGCTACTGACCGGGGGGCGCTCCGGGCCATGATCGAGTGGAAGCGCGCCCGAGGCCCGCTCCTCGGCGCTGCCCTCATCGTCCTGGCCGGCGTCCCCATCGTCGCGCACGCCATGCGCGAGCGCCGGGCCGAGCTCGCGGAGGCCGCGCGCCTCCAGCAGCTCGTCCAGGAGCTGCAGCCGCTCGCCCAGCGCGCCGGCGAGGGGCGGCGCGTCTTCGTCAACGGCGACCCGATCTTCTTCCGGATGCAGACGACGACCGACACTGTCGAGAAGGCGCTCGACGGCGTGGCGCGCGACTGCGAGAGCGGCGACGCGGCCAGGATGTTGGGCATCCCCACGGCGTACGAGCGCGGCAACCGCTCGCGATCGCTCGGCCTGACGAAGCTCGTCCGTCAGGACGGCGCCGGCGTGGCCGCGACGCTCTGCGTCTTCCACGAGGGGGACCTGCGCGGTGAAGGGACGGCGCAGACCCGCTACACGCTGGCCCACGAGAACGACGACCACCGCGTCAGCCTCTTCACCATCTCCACCGAGGATCGCGCGGACGTCTACGCCGTGTTCCCCGACGTCGGGGACGCCCCGGGCGGCGACTTCGGCGGCATCCCCCGGCCACGCGGCGCGCGGCGCCTCTTCGCGGCGACGATCGAGGGGGAGAGCTACGCGGTCCGCATCTACGAGGCGCGGGGGCGGATGGCCGACATGATCCGCGACTACGACGCCGACATGGCCCTCGCCGGGTGGGCCCGCTCCGAGGCGGTGACGAGGGCGATGCCCGACGCGCGCTTCTACGCCCGAGGGGCGGAGCGCTTCGTCGCGTCGTTCGAGGAGGACCGCGACACGGCGCGGGTCTCGCTCGCTCCGTTCGAGAGGTAGAGTCGACAGGTGTGGACACGGTGTCCTCACGTATCGATGACGGATCACTCCCCGAAGACACGATGTCCCCTCGCCAAGGTTGACCGTCGACGCGACCTCGAGATTCCCGCTCCAGGATGCACCCGGCATCGACAGGACAGGACACGATGTCCTCAGGACAGCGTCGAGAGTCCACTCCTGTGGACACGGTGTCCCCTGCGGGGCGTCCGCGACCCCTCCATGAGGGGCGCTCCCCTCGGGCTACTCGTCGCGGAACTTCGTCGGCACGTTGCCGGTCGTGTTCACCAGCTCGCGCGACGAGTTCACGTAGCGGACGATGGTCGGCATGTGCCCCTTCGTCAGCTTGAGCTTGTTCTGCATCATGGCCTTGATGGGGTCGATCTCCTTCTTGATGACCGACTTCCAGCGCGCGTAGTCCGCCTCGATGACGAAGGGGGCGGCCTGCGCCTCGGGGGCGGGGATGAGCTTGATGTCGCGGCACTTTCCGCCGTGAACGTCGAGCCAGAGGGCGAGCGCCTCGGGGAGGCCGAGCGAAGGGTCGGCCTTGACGACCATCGCCACGACGCCGTGCGTCCAGTCCTTGCCGGCCTCGGCGTAGGCGGCGCTGGCGTTCAGGGCGTCCTTGTAGGCCGTGGCCCACTCGGGCGACGGGAAGATGTACGACATGAAGGCTCCTCTTCGTGAAGCGCCCGACGACGCGGCGCGCGCGCGAACTTACCCCGCGCCACGGGCCGCGGACGAGTCAAAACGCGAGCCTGCCCCCGCCCGGCCCGCGCGCGCTGGACGAGGGTCCAGGGAGCACGTAAGAGTCCTCCCCTCATGACGCCACACGGCACCTCGCGCGTTCACGCCGCGGGCCACAAGCGCCTCGATCGCGTGCTCGACTTCGTCGCGTTCGGCGCGCGACCGATGCCGCTGGTCACGCTCCTCGACGACGCACCGCGCCGCATCGCCGAGATCCTCGACGCCTCGGTCTGCTCTCTTTACGTCCTCGAGGGGGAGGGGCAGCACCTCGTGATGCGGGGGAACGTCGGCTTCCCGCACCGGGCGATCGGGCAGGTGCGGCTCGCCGTCGGAGAGGGGATCACCGGGCAGGCGGTCGAGTACCTCCGCCCCATCTCGGCCGACCTCGCGACGCAGCACGCCTCGTACAAGCACATCGACGGCATCGGCGAGGAGAACTACCCCGCCTTCCTCGCCGTCCCGATCCGCGGCAAGACCGG
>Ga0316217_10001260_pt1 | contig 33763 bp, 31 predicted proteins | sample 1anoAmetaG_FD_203633 | JGI IMG/M metagenome (GOLD analysis project Ga0316217, IMG submission 203633) | Freshwater microbial communities from Trout Bog Lake, Wisconsin, USA - 1anoA | ecosystem: Environmental > Aquatic > Freshwater > Lake > Hypolimnion/Profundal zone | place: USA: Wisconsin...
TGAGGAGCGTTTGTCCGGTGAAAGAGTGTCCAGGTACGCCTCGAAGGCCTCCTCCAGAGGCACCTTGATCGGACAAGGCAGCAGTGCGAACAGATTGAGGGGGCTTCCAACCGCCTGTGGCTCCGACTGTTTCCGCGCGGTCCGGGCGGCTTCGGCAATAACCTCGGCCAGACGCATGCAGAACAGATCGCTATCGATATCCCGTGCCTTGAGAAGGGTGCGGAGTGTCACAACTGTCCCGAATGATGTGCGAAGCACTTCATCCGCAACCATCTCCAAGCCTGCATTGACGAATACCGGCATGGTTTCCGGGTAGCTGATGAAGATGTCGTTAAGGGTCGCATTGAGCAATGGAGCGTTTGCGGTAGTGGCCATCCTGTTCCTCTTTTGTATGCGGTTTTCTTTCGGTCCGGTTGTTCAAGCATAATGCTTGCCAGCACGCGCCCATGGTCGGCAACCCAGGAAAGGAGAGGTTGCCGGCGATACGTGCGGCAAATGCAGACAGCTTTTTCGCCAAGGAGTGATTAAATAATAGGCAGGAAGTACTCATGGTGAAACATGCGGGGCAGTTCGGTGCAAGTGACGATCTTGTCCTTATAAAGGAGAAATGGAATTTCGCACCTTAAGATAATCCGACGCCTCAACGGCTCCAGTAACGACATTGATGAGTTGACGTTCTGTTACATCTATCGAATGAGACGTATCATCATAGCTTCGCAAGAAATTCAATACAAGGATGTGTGTCGCCGGGGTTTCCTTGGCAAACCTCAGCCGCAGTTCCTCCGGAATTAAAGACAGATTGCTTAAATCATATCCCTCAAGCACCATATCGATCTCACGTCTATTCACCAAACTGAATGCATGATTTTGAAAATATTTTGAGAGGCCGATAAGATGATGTTCATTATCGGTAATCAATTCGGATGAAGTGGAATCTACAAATTCCCGGTACCCGCTATAAGCTTGATAATTAGCATCTATTTTCACCTTGCCTGCTATGACTGCAATACAAACATTCTGACTATACGACATGTAGTACAGCTTATTATCAACAGGAAAATCGTTTTCCGAGGTCTTGTTATCAGCCAGAACAGTCTTACTGTAGGACTTGGCAAGGTTGCTGCACGCAGGCAACATGATAAAGGAAAAGAGGAGAAATATTTGTAATGACTTCATATAAATACCTTAAATAGAAACCACAAGGGGATGCTATCGGCAAAGCGCAAGGCACACCAGAAAAAAATGTGGCAAGGACATACTCAACAGAAAACAAGGGGAAACAGCTCGTACCTAGAGAACCAATCGCCAGCTGACCAAAAGTCCCCATGTTGTGCCATTTTCCCAGGGGATGCACTATTTCCTTCTACATCATTAAACCGTAAAATTCAATGTAATCCTTGAATATTAAAACAAGTTAACACACAGTCTTTTTTCCTTAAAACCTGTTTTAGCTGATCAAATGCCCCTGAGTCGTTGCGCCCCTTCCGGGAAACATAAGGGGCAGACATTGTTTCTATACAGTGCCCGCCCCCTTTGTGTTCCACGCCGCCTAATGTCCAGCTTAGTTCGACTTGCTTTCAAGCAGATTATCCCCGCGCTGACACACCCAGGTCCGAACCGTCCAGAATCCCGCTGATACGCATGAGACCACTATCTGGCTGAATATGTCATACAATCCGGGTGGTCGTTGTGCATGCCGACCATGATGGATCCGGCGGTGCATTCCAGATCGGCGTTGTGTGAGCAATTAGCCACCTTGCAGGCGCCCACTCCCCCTTTCAGATCCTGTACTCCTCCCTTGCCGGCGCTGTGCAAATAGGTGTCACATTGCGGACATACCTCGGGTCCGCCGACGGTTATGGCCAAGGTATGGCAGGAGTTATGCTTGTTGTAAGAGCACTCGGTCACGTTGCATGAAGCAATTTTCGACATTTCGTTTTTCATGGCTTTTCTCCTTTTGGCTGAGTTGCCGCTTTTTAGGGCACTGACACAATAAAAGCGGAAATGGCGTGCCTTTTGATTTACCTGAATCCGTGACAAGGCGGATTGAAGCTAAAATATGGGATTCCGTCGCCGCCCGCGAGATTGTCATGCCGACCTTGCCGTATGAAGTTCTCCCAAGGAGGTGATATGGCCTGTAACGCCTGGACTTGCGCTTTGCAAGCGATAGAAGCCGGGAGGTGCCACGGGTTCAGGGTAGATGCTTATCGGGTAAGCATGAACAGGGCCAACAGTGCTTTTAACAAATTAAGTCCAAATATTCAGTCGTTTATCTATTCAAGATATAGTCACGTCCAAATCGTACCCTGCCACGGACCTTTACTGGAAATTCTCCTGAAGCGGCCTTTTTCACGGGAAAACACTGGTTTTAGCAGCCATAAACGCTTTGTTGCATGATGCAACCAATGTTGCAGTTCGGTAAGATACCCCCGCTGGCACATGCGCCTTCTTCGATCAGGCCGACCAGGCCGCTTGATTTTGCTATAAACTTGGTTATTGTTTTATCAGCGGTTACAGATATATACATCGACTGGCCTTTTCAAACATGTTTCGGTGACCGGCTCGCCGAGGAGATGCTATGAGCCCGGATGATTTCAGCGCTTATCCTATCATGCTCGTGGATGACGATACGGAAGCCCTGTCCTTATTGAAATTGCTTCTCCGCCATGACGGTTTCACCAATGTGGTGACCTTTGACGACAGCCAGAAAGCCTTGGAGTATTTCGATAAGAAGGAAACGTCCGTGATCGTCATGGACCTGCTGATGCCGAAGTTGCACGGCAGGTATCTGCTGGAGGTGTTCTCACGGGAGAAACCTTATATCCCGGTCATTATCGTTTCCGGGGAAAGCCGGATCGACGCTGCAATAGAATGTATGAAAACAGGCGCTGTCGATTATCTGACAAAGCCGCTCTCGGTCAACCGTTTCACCGCCAGTATCAAGCGGGCCCTGGAATTACGCTCGCTCAATGAAGACATCATGCTGCTCGACAAAGCGGCAGTAAACCGCCCCCTCCTTCCGCACACCGCCGCCATCATCACCCAAAACAAGGATATGTTAGCCCTTTTGCGCTATGCTGAGGTCGTGTCCAAATCCCATCAACCGGTGCTCATAACCGGAGAAACCGGGGTGGGAAAAGAGCTTGTGGCCAAGGAAGTTCATACCATGAGCGGATTGAAGGGCGGCTTTGTCTGCATCAATATAGCCGGGCTCGATGATCTCATGTTTTCCGACACCCTGTTCGGCCACTGCAAAGGCGCATACACCGGGGCACAGAGCGACCGGGACGGGTTGATCATGAAGGCTGCCAACGGCACAATCTTTCTTGATGAGATCGGAGATCTGAACGAATATTCCCAGATCAAATTGCTCAGGCTGCTCCAGGAAAACGAATATTATCCCCTTGGCTCGGACAATGCGGTTAAAAGCCAAGCCCGCCTCGTGGTAGCCACAAACCGGAACCTCCGACAGCGTGTGAATGAAGGTAAATTCCGCAAGGATCTCTATTACCGCCTCTGCACGCATCAGATCGCCATTCCGCCCTTACGCAACCGTCAAGACGACATCCCTCTCCTTTTGGAGCACTTTATACAAGAAGCGGCCCATAGCATGGGCAAGGGGCATCTTTCGTACCGGAAGGAATTGATCCAACTTCTCAAGACCTACGATTTCCCGGGAAACGTGCGTGAGCTGCAATCGATGGTATGCGACTTTGTCAGCAGGACCACGACAACCAGACTCTCTGCCATGCTTTTCAAGCAGATCATCGAACGGGAAAAAGGGGGAAGCCAAACTCCTAAAGAGCAGGTAGAGGGAAATGAGGAGGTCGATTTCAACAGTGTTTTCTTCTCCACCTTTCCCACCATCCGGCAAGCGGAAACAGTGCTGATCGGCAAGGCGCTGAACATTGCCAACGGCAATCAGGGGATTGCAGCCCAATTGCTGGGTATCACCCGCCAAGCCCTGAACAACCGCCTTAGAAGGTCTAAAGAGACAACCTCCCTTGCCAACCAATAAATTTCCGTGGGCAAACCTCCCTGGCCCACTCCTGCGAGAAAACGCCCTCTGTTTATTTTTCTACGAAAACATTTTATTATATTAAGTACGATAAGAACATTCTCTCAAGAAGGGGCTCACATAATGATCAGCGGGCCCGAGAAAGCCCGCGGTGGTAAAGAGAGTGGAGCTTATTGTTGTGTGAGGGGAGGTGTTGTGGATGGCACCGTTTTACGATACAACCGAAATGCATAACCGGATATGGATCGAGAATCTTCTGAAGTACGGTGGGATCGGCTATTCGATCAGGGAGGTAGGAGAGGGTCACGCCATGACGGAGATATCGGTGGCAGAGGAAGATCTGGAGCACGCCGAGGCGCTCTTGAGCAGCGGTATTTACCCGATTTGACGCTGCGGACTCCCTGGATATCGATAACGATATAAAACAAAGCCCGGGACGAATTCCCGGCCTTTCATCCTTGTATCGCTTTAAAGCGGAATAGGGAGGTCTGCTACGCCCACGGCAGCGCGAGAAAATCGGTAAAAGTGTCTCTTTTGTATGGTATGATGCCGGTGAGGCGATCATGATACCATGGGAATTCATAGACAGCGCGCAGGCGCCGGGTGGCGGCAAACTCTGCCTCTATCGACGTGGAAGGGAGTATTCCATCCAGGTCGATGGCAATGAACTCATGAACAGCCGGGTTCACGGCTCGGAAGAGGCATTGGCCGATCTGGCCTGCGCCCATGTCGCCGATCGCACCTCTCCGCGAATTCTGATCGGCGGGATGGGTATGGGTTTCACCACCGCTGCGGCGCTGCAGAGGCTCGGCACAGACGGCCGAGTGGTTGTGGCCGAACTGGTGCCGGCTGTGGTGGAGTGGAACCGGGGGGCGCTCGCGGACTTGGCCGGATATCCGCTTGAAGACTGCCGGGTCACGGTTCAGGAGAAGGATGTGGCCCTCATCCTGCGCTCGGAACGACAAGCCTACGACGCTATCCTGCTGGATGTGGACAACGGCCCCGAGGCCATGACCCGCAGGGGCAATGCATGGCTTTACAGCCGGGGGGGTCTTGAAGCTGCCTTTAATGCCCTGAGGCCAAAAGGGGTGCTGGCTGTCTGGTCGGCTGGTCCCGACCGGGCATTTTCCGAGCGGTTGCGCCTGGCGGGTTTCGCGGTCAGCGAGGTCCGGGTGCCGGCACGCGGCAAGGAGCACGGAGGGCGGCAGCATACCGTCTGGCTTGCCGTAAGTTCGGGTACTATGGTACCGAATCAAGAATAAAATCAAAAAAACGAGATAACTTTACCGCCAGTACCGCCCCTGCGAAGTTTTAGCCTCTGCACGTGGAAGCAAACGTCACCGCGGGTAGAGTCAAAGATTCCTTGGATCCGACTTTTTTAGCGGTCCAAGGGCGATCTCAAGAAGCCGGATCACCACACCCGTAATTCGAAACATAAGCTGCCACTTTAGTTGCATCACATCTATAAGGTTGCAGTTGATAAACATTGCTTTAAATCCGGTTCAGCGTCAATCGCAAGCGCCATCCCCTGCAACATTTATTGCTATTCCCTCCCAAAACAATCAGCTAAGAATCAAACTCATAATATACTAAAATTATTGCTTTTTTATTGTTTTTAATACAATGGCACAGATGCTGCTTTTATAAGCCGTATTTCAGACTCTGACAGAGTGTTGAAAAACGTCATGAGGAAGGCCGATTTCAGGCGCACGCAACCGGGCAGCAGAGGTACAACAAAAACAGTCATGCCTTGCGATTAAAGCGCATCGCCTCAGAAGGCTCTCCTCCATGGTTTTTCAACAGCCTGCTGAAGTTACTCTGTTTCAGCGTTAATTCTCTATAACCGGAAGGAGTGAGCGTAACCGAACCTGTTAAAAGAGCATTGAATTGGTTCCATGGCAATATTACCAGCAATTGAGAGGGGACGAGCCTATGAAGAAATCGACCGTTTTATTTACTGCACTGTTGTCCTTCAGTATATCGGCCGGCTATTTATACGTTATGGAGTTGCAAGCACCGCCACCGGACCGGAATTCACATCTTGTTTTGGACGGTTCCAGAACGAGCACGCAGCGCAGCAAACCCGATCAACATATGCCGCAAAAGGAGATCTTTGCCGGAGAAAAGGAACTTGACCAGGAAATACGGCATCTCATGGAGAACGGCACAAATCTGGAAGAGAGAAAACAACAAGTACGGGCCATAGCCGAAGTCTTCGGCCGGCGCACAGAGCCGCAACGTGCACGCAGGCTGGCGGCGCTCTGTTATCTGAAAACTCTCGGCACCCCATTCATGCCGATTGATATTGCCGAAATTGCCCTTGCTGAAACCGGCAATCATGGGCTTTCCGGCAAGGCCATCTCGTTTTGTGGGGCACGTGGCGTCTGGCAGTTGATGCCGTGTCGAGCCCGCAGTCACGGCTATTCTGCGCAAGAAATGGTAAACGACCAGAAATGTGCTGATGCCGCAGTGCGCGAACTGGCTTGCAAGCTGATAATGGCGAACGGCAATCTTGCACGTGCCAAGAAACTCTATTGTGGGGTTGGCCGCGAGGCAAAGGCATATGAGGTTGTTTGTCGGAAGTGCAGAAGAGAAATCATGGAATGTTTAGGCAATTCCAAAACAATCCAATATGAAGAGCGGCATAAAACCGAACAACCGCACGATATGATCGCAAGTCTGAAGAATTAAGGATATCCGTCAGGTATTTGAATCTTTTGACAACAAAAGCGTGCGCTTTGAATAAAAAGGCCCCGGTTTCCGGGGCCGAATACAACTGTGTCTGACAGAAAAGACGCGTCTTATGTCAACCAAAAGAAACTAGAGACTCGCCAACCCACGATATCTCAATTTAGCGGTCTCCAATTCCTGCGACAGCTTTTCGGGCATGCTTGCCTTAAGCTCCTTTGTTGCCTGTTTAAAGGCAGTATCAGCCTTAACAGCAGAACTTTGAAAACTCTCAAGAGTCCCTCTTGGGGAACCCTTGAGGTTATACAAATTCGCGTAGATATTGTTAAGCTCAGCGAGCTTCGCATTTGCCTGAGAGTATAAGGCGGGCGGATTCCGAAGCTTGAGCATGATTCTGTCAACTTCGGTCTTAACCTTTTCCGCCTTGACATCGGCGTCTACATTGGTACGCGGGGTAAAATTCACTCTGGAGGCCGCTGTAGCCTTCCAATCCTCCATTATCTTGGCACAGGCGTTAACGCTGTCCTCCTCACCTACCTTTACCCCGTAGAGCGCCTTTACGTAGTTCTTCACAAACTCCTGTTCAGCGTTATAGTGACGATAATAAAGGAAACCTCCGGCAGCAATAACAACCACCGACGCCACACTGATCAAGGCCACCTTGAGGCGGCTTGATAAAACCGCCGGCTTGCGTGTCGCGACGCCGACAGCGCTACCTGGTGCATATATATCCAGCTTTACCTTTGGAGGGCCAGGCCTGAAGGAAGCCAGAAAATCAGCAAATGCCTGCTTGAATTTTTCACTCTGCCTGCTTTTGGCCTGACGACGGGCTTCGGCATGATTCACCACGACAAAATAATCAGGAAAAAGGAGGCCACAAGAACGGCAAACTATGTGTTGGCCCAAAAGGTGCCCGCACTTGACGCAAAACAATTCACTTGACAACTGGCCGGCTCTTTTTGCAGAGGAATCCCTGACAATCTCAATGCTTGTTTTGCAGGAAGAACACTTTGTCGTGAGCCCATCATCAGTTATCTTATGGAAGTCTATTTCATTCGTTGCAGCACACTTAAGACATGTAAAAGGCAGGACCTCCTGTACCTGGGCCTCACTCAGAGCCAGATCCGTGGCCGTCTGATCCGGCTTTTCAACAGGCTCTGGCACTTCATCGAAAGAGAAAACTTCCGAGCCCTCCTTATCCGGTTTATCAACCGGCCAGGTCAAATCTCCAAAATCAAAATCGTCCACGCCGGTTTCGTCCGACTTTTCGACAATCGTTGAAACTGGATCAAAAATGAAATCGTCGTTTTTATTATCAGTTATCATAAGGAAAATGCTTTTTGTCCATACTAGGGTGCGTCGGGATTTCTCATACCGACAAAAGTGCCGTTATTATACCGCGCGATATCATTGCCAGCTCCGGGATCGTTATACGTAGACCCGCTCAAACCATCCCATCCCCTGGAATATAGATCATAATCCGTATTGAGGCTCACGCCAAACTCATCCTCGAGCGGAACAGCGCCGGCGGCGGCAAGATTCTGATACACATATTGTCTACCCCATGGGTCAAGCTGGTTTGCGGTAGTTCCGATGACGGCTAAATTATTACCTGGAGGCGGGCCGTTATTGTCCAAAGAATATGAGGTTATCGCCTTGTCGATGGTGCGAATATCGGCAAAGCAACGACCGTTCTTTACGGTTCTCATGTAACCGCTGACAAACGGCAAGACAGTAGCTGCCAGAGCAACCAAAATAGCCATAACAATCGTCAGTTCAACCAACGAGAATCCGCTGCGATCTCGACGAAAAAAGACCTGCCCCTGAGCGTCAACACGGTTTAGAACAAAGGCATATTTGATTTTGATATGCTCAAAAACAGTCATTTCGTCTTCTTTACACCCGAGTTGATACAGAAACATTTACTACAACTATCAGCCTAATGTCCAAAAAAATAATAAAAAAAAGTCATAAAATGTACACAGTGACAATTTGTGTCAGGCAAAATACTGCTTCCGATTCAAAATTGTTATGAATTTACACAAAAAACAGGAAATCCAAACTCCCGAATAGAGCTTGTTTTTCAAATATGCACAATATGGGCCAAACCAAGCGGCCAAAACAACATGACAGTTTTTCTTTAATAATTCAATACTTCCACCCTATGTTTCAATCCTTTCCAATTCCACACGGAAGCCGTAACAAAAAAAACAGCTAATTGTAATATGTTCTCAGTAATATTCATGTATTAAACGATTCTAAAAATAAGCAGGTTTTAACAGGGTACTTGTCTGTCCTGATTTCCAGGCCCCAGAAAGCCCGCAATGACTCCAAAAGGGGAGAATTGCGGGCTTTTTTTGTTCGATAATTTCCTTCATCCGGCTCCATCGGAAGATGGAGACAGAAATCCTCGGGTCCGATGTGGATAGCCGGGTTGCTGTCTCGGACGAGTCAACACCCGGATTTTTCAGGTTGATCGCGGCGGATAGCAATGAAGGGAGAATAACGTTAACTGACGGGCTTGTGTCAAAAGGACCATACACAGTAATCGAAGCGGAATTCCAGCAGAAAGGTGGTGCGTGATACAAAAATCAATTGGCGCGACTGGCTGAAATGAAAGTTGATTCAATAAAACATCGAAGAAAAGGAGAATAGGGAAAATGATTGATAATAAAAGGCTTTTAATGCTGATGGCAAGTGGGGCGCTACTCTTATCAAACCTGCCGGCAAACGCCGGTGATTTGCCCGCCGGCAATCTTGTGCTGACGCGCAGCGTGTATTCCGGTACAGCTGGCACCGTCACAGTAGGCCAGGCCCTGCCTGGCGGCGGAAATGCCACGGTCAATGGATCTTATCCATATGTATGGGCGAATGAAGCTCCGGACGCCAGTTTCGGCATCACATCGCCGATTATGCTTGATCTGCTGACAGTCAACGGGTCGCCGCTAAACAGCGTAAACCTGACAAATGAGGCGGCTGCATTGGGGGTTAACCTGTCCACGAGTTTTTCCTCAAAATCCGAAATGGCGATAAACCAGGCAACTGATGGGACCGGGGCGTTCACCCTCATGGGGTATATCGCGCCCATAAACACGCTGGACGTTTCCAATTCCAATACCCCTGCCAATGTTGACCCGACGAATCCTGTTGCCGAGAGCTTCCAGAGGGCTGTCGCGCAGATAAATATCGACGGCAGCCTTCAAATTACGCCGGTGGACTCATACAGCGGCAACAACGGCCGGGCAGCGACCCTCTACAACGGCATCTATTACATGGTCGGCAATGCCGGCAACGGGTCGGGTACGGAGCCGACCAACATAGTAAATAATACCGGTGTGCAGATTACAACCCCCGGAGGCAATGCCAATACAACCGTGGTCGGCGTGCAGAACGGCACACCCGGAAGCAAGAACGGCTTCGAGTACGGTTATTCGGTTGTCTTGAATGGCAACACTGCCGATAAATCGGGGAAAGATGATAATTTCCGCGGCAACACGATCTACAACAATACCCTCTATGTCTCCAAGGGAAGCGGCAGCAACGGCATCAATACCGTCTATCAGGTCGGCGCGGCAGGGACCTTACCTAACTTCGCCACCGCTTCGTCCACCCCCATCTCGATTCTTCCAGGCTTCTCCACTACACTTGCCAGTGCCACCAGTACTCCGACCCACCCGGTTTATCATCCTTTCGGCATCTGGTTCGCAAGTCCCACCACGTTGTATGTTGCCGACGAAGGCGACGGGGCTGCCTACACATCTTCATCAAAGACCCATTTCGGCGGACTTCAGAAGTGGATTTATAACGGCACTACCTGGTCTCTTGCCTATACGCTCCAGAACGGTTTGAATCTCGGCACTCAGTACAGCGTTGCGGGCTACCCCACTGCGTTGAATCCGGCGGCGGACGGTCTGCGGAATATTTCCGGCACGGTCAATGGTGACGGAACCGTAACGATCTATGGCGTCACCTCCACGGTCAGCGCAAGCACGGACGCGGGCGCGGATCCGAACCAATTGGTGGCCATCACGGACAATATTTTCTACCAAACCGCGGCGGCAGCGGCAGGCGAGAGCTTCACCACGCTGAAGACCGCGGCTTATGGCGAAGTGCTTCGCGGGGTGGCGTATTTGGCGCCCGTGGACATCTCATCCCAGGTCAGCGTAACAACCAGCGACTTTATTTACAGCCGCGCCACCAGGTTATACACCTGCACCATGACCATCACCAACAGCGGCTCGACTACGATCAACGGCTCGCTGGCCACTGTTCTGGATAATCTGCCCGCGGGCGTTACCTTAACCGATGCCACGGGTGCCACGGGAAGCGGTTCACCCTACATCAGCACTTCGTCGGCAGTGATTCTGGCGCCGGGCGCCTCGACCAACCTCATGCTTAAGTTCAGCAATCCATCCAACCAGAGCATCGCTTTTTCTCCGGAAACCTACGTGCAATAGGAGAAAAGCAGATTCAGAGAATTGAACAAACCCTCGCCGGCATGGTTAGTATTCCATGCCGGCGAGGGGGCGCAGGTCCGGGCATGGCAATCCACCCACAGCCTCCTCGGGAACCGACTTCCACAAACCCATCCATAGCGGTGTCCAGATTATATTCCATGAATCTCCGGCAATTTTTTTGAAAACTGTCGGCCAGCCGACAGACCAATCCCATCTCTTCCCCTATAGTCGGTACCACGCACGCGGATCGCACATAGAGACCTGCCATCCTCCGTCCCTGCGTGCGTCAATTCCGGCAAGGAACTAAAAACTCCATGAAACCATCACACAAGCATCTATCTTCCCAGGTCCTGCGCCTGTACCGCATTAATGCCGGTTCCTGTAACGGCTGCGACGTGGAACTGGCTGTCACGGCCTCGGTTTCCCGCTTTGATGTCGGGTCACTGGGGTGCAGCTACACGGAGAATCCGGCGGATGCCCATATAGTGCTCATAACCGGGCCGCTTACGGTCAGGGTCAGGGAAAAGGTGCTTCGTTGTTACGCGGAGGTGCCGGAACCGAAGATTATCATCCTCGTTGGGGTTTGCCCCATTTCCGGCGGGGTCTTCCGTGATAGTTACGCCGTGTCGGGCCCTGTCGACCGCTATCTGCCGGTTGACGTCAACGTCCCCGGATGCCCGCCGCGTCCCCAGGCCGTCCTTGCGGGCATTACCGAGGCGGCAGACCTGTGGAGGGCAAGGCAAGGCATCGCAGTCGCCTCACCGACAGCCGTTACCTCCGCGTGCCAAGGCCAAGGCGCCAACGGGACGACCGGGGTTCGCGGCAGGATGCGGTTCACCGCAGCGGCTTGCGTCGGTTGCCGCATGTGCGAACACGTCTGCGCCGGAGGAGCCATCCGCTTTCAGGAGGAGGAGACCGGGCTGAGATTTACCCTGTGGCACAACACCTGCGCCTTTTGCGGCATGTGCAGCCATTACTGCCCGACAAAGGCGCTTACCGCGACGGATGAATGGCAGATGGCGCATCGCCAGGAGGAAAAGTATCGCCTGGTCGAGCAGGGGATTATTCCACTGGTCCCCTGCACCGGGTGCGGCGTCCCCATGCTTCCGGTAGCAGCTGAACTGCTAAGGATCGTTTACCGGGGTGTCAGCCGCGAGACGGAACGATTGAAAACCCTCTGTACGGAATGCCGGCAGAAACAGAGTATCGGAGGATTAAGGCGATGATCGATGCACATGAGAACATTGCAAAAGCGCTTAAATGCTCCACCGGCGAGGAGGTGGCCGTTACCTGGCGGCTTGACCGCAAAGGGGTGGCAACAGGCTGGTGCCGGCTGCGGGAAGCGGCGGGCATCCTGCCGGCGGCCCGAGCAGTGGCGGACTTGAAAGGGCGGCTCTCCATGGTGACCGCCTATCTTCCCGAGGCGACAAAGCACTCAGGCGTTCGGGAGCTCGCTTACCACTTCGACCTGGACGGCACAACCCTGACGATACGCATCCAACTCCCGCCGGAAAGGGCGCAGGTCCCATCCCTCACACCGGTCTTTCGCAGCGCCGACTGGAACGAACGGGAATTTATGGAACTCTATGACATCAAGGTGACTGGCCATCCCGACCCCCGACGTCTTTTTCTTGACGAATCTATCGAACCTGCGGCCTTCGAACGGCTCATCCCCTATTCCACGTTTAGTAACGGCGCCAGCAGCAAGGCGCTCTGGGACAGGGTGTTTGCCGACAACGACCACAAGGAGTCACCATGAGCACAAAGACCATAACCCTCGGCCCCAGCCAGCTCGCACTGGAGGAGCCGATGTATTTCAGGGTGGAGACCGAAGGGGAGATCGTGGCGGGTATCGACGTCATGGCGGGCCAGGTCCACCGGGGGATGGAACACCTGGTGATGAAGCGCAACCTTTACCAGAACATCACCCTGCTGGAGCGTCTCTGCTCGCTCTGCTCCAACAGCCATCCCAGTACCTTCTGCACGGCGGTGGAGGAGATCGCCGGCATCCGCATCCCCCTGCGGGCAGAGTATCTGCGGGCTATTGCCGACGAGATCAAGCGCATATCCTCCCACCTTTTCAACTCCGCGGTCATTGCCCACATTACCGACCGTGCTTCCATCTTCAAACAAGCGATGGAGGTCCGAGAGATCATGCAGAACACCAAGGAGTCGATCTACGGCAACCGGATGGATCTGGCCGCGAACTGCATCGGCGGGGTGCGCTACGATCTGACGCCGGAGTCGGCCGGCTATCTTACGAAACAGATGGAACGGATGAAAGAGCCTCTTGACGAGTTGTACCGACTCTACACTACCGACCCCGCCCTCAGGGAGCGGAGCGAAGGCGTCGGCGTACTCTCACGGCAGAATGCTGTCGATTGCGGCGTGGTCGGCCCGGTGGCACGGGCCTCGGGCATTGATTACGACGTGCGAAAGAAAAGCCCTTACGGGGCCTATGACCGGCTTTGCTTCACCACAGCCGTCGAAACGGCGGGCGATGTACGGGCCAGGATCATGGTGCGGCTGCGGGAGGCCCGTGAGGCGGTTTCCCTCATCGACCAGTGCCTGGTCGCCATGCCGGCCGGCCCGGTATGGGCGGACGCCTTGCCGGAGATACCCGCCGGGGAGGCGATCGCAAAGTCGGAGGCTCCCCGCGGCGAGTTGATTTACTACCTCAACACCGATGGCACGGACATGCCGCTCCGTCTCAAGTGGCGGGTCCCCAGCTTCATGAATTGGGATGCCCTGAAGATAATGCTGATAGGGGAACATATCGCCGATATCCCCCTCATCGTGAACAGTATCGACCCATGCATCTCCTGCACGGACCGCTGAGGGGAAAAACCATGCATGAGATAGCCATCGTCAGCAGCCTTTTCGAGATCATCAACAGAAAGATAGAGGAACACGCAATAGAGTCCATATCCCGCGTCTGCCTGAAGGTCGGAGAGATGGCGGCAATAGAACCCATGACCCTCACGGCCTGCTTCGAGATGCTGGCGGAGGGGACCCCGGTCCAGGGGGCCGTATTGGCGATCGATATCCTGCCGGTCATGGCGCGTTGCCCCCCCTGCGCCACCCTCTTCCGGGTCATTCAACACCAATTTGTGTGCCCCACGTGCTGCGGCGACACCGTGGAATTTGTAAGCGGGAAAGAACTCTACATCGACAGTATGGAGGCGACATGCAAAGGAGAACAGGATGAAAAACAAGCAGCGTGAAAATGCCATCGTCTTTTCCGATCCGGAGAAGTGTCTCGGATGCCACAGTTGCGAGCTGTCGTGCGCCGTTGCCCACAGCGGGAGCGACCTGCACACGGCAGCGATAAAGGGGCTCACACTCAGGCCCCGTACCAGTGTCGTGGCCGCGGCCGGGGTGACCATGCCGGTCCAGTGCCGGCAGTGCGAGGACGCACCGTGCGCCTTCGCCTGCCCCACCGGGTCAATCCGGCAGGAGGACGGCATGGTCGTCATCAGGGAGAAGAACTGCGTCGGATGCAAGGTCTGCGTGATGGTCTGTCCCTTCGGTGCCATCAGCGTCAAGCCCGAGTCGGACGCGGTGCCCGATGGGCGCACCAACCGGGGTGTGGCACGCAAGTGCGACCTCTGCGCCAACACCGGAAGAGAGATTCCGGCTTGCATGGATGCCTGCCCTACCAAGGCCATCAGCCTGATCGACCTGGATGAAATGCGCCGGTCGCTGGTCGAAGCGCGGGTGGCGGAACTCGCCCAGTCCCATAGATATCTCACGCAGAGGAAGGTAAAACCATGACCACGAACCAATGCAACGATCAATGCGCGGCAACGCTGCTCCCTCCGGCCCGGAAAGAAGGTATTGCCACCGTCTGGGACCGTCACAAGGCGATGCAGCCCCAATGTGGTTTCGGACAGCTCGGAGTCTGTTGCCGTATCTGCTGGAAAGGCCCCTGCCGCATCGACCCCTTCGGCGACGGCCCCCAACAGGGGATCTGCGGCGCGGATGCCGATACCATCGTGGCCCGCAACCTGATCCGCATGATGGCGAGCGGCGCCGCGGCCCATTCGGAGCATGGCCGGCATGTGGCCAAAGCCCTTCTGGGGGTAGCCGAGGGAAGGCTCCCCGACTACTCAATCCGGGACGAGGGGAAGCTCCGCTCTATCGCAAAGAAGCTCGGCCTGGACAGCACGAGAGAGGATATCCTCGCAGTGGCCCTTGAGGTAGCGCTCACCACTCTGGGGGATTTCCAGAGCCAGGACCAAAACACCCCGTGCGCCTGGATCGCCTCTACCCTCACCGGCAAGAGGCTCGAAAAGCTTGCCGCGCTGCACGTGCTGCCCCACAACATCGATGCGGTAGTAACCGGGATCATGGCCCGAACCAACGTGGGATGCGACGCCGACCCGGTCAATCTGGTCCTGGGAGGGGTGAAGGGCGCCCTGGCCGACTTCGACGGCATGTGCCTGGCAACGGAGATCTCCGATGTCCTGTTCGGCACCCCGAGTCCGGTGGTGACCGCCGCAAACCTGGGGGTCCTGAAGGTGGATGCCGTCAACATCGCGGTGCACGGACACAATCCCCTGTTGAGCGATGTGGTCTGCGACGTGGCCCTGATGATGGAAGACGAGGCCCGCCGGGCCGGGGCAAAGGAAGGCATCAACATTGTCGGCGTTTGCTGCACCGGCAACGAGGTGATGGTCCGCCACGGCATCCCCCTGGCCGCCAACTACCTATCCCAGGAACTGGCCCTGATCACCGGGGCGGTGGATGCCATGGTGGTCGACGTACAGTGCATCATGCCGTCCATAAGCGAGATCGGCGCCTGTTTCCACACCGAAATCATCACCACCATGGACGACACCAAGATTCCCGGCGCGACCCATGTAAACTTCCGAGAGGCCACCGCTGCCGAAAACGCGCGACAGATCGTCTCCCTGGCCATAGAGGCCTACAAGCGGCGCAATCCGAACCGGGTCATCATTCCCGACGTCAAGCAGACCGCCATGGTCGGCTTCGGCACCGAGGCGATCGTGGCGGCCCTGGCGACCCTCAATGCAGAAGACCCGCTGAAGCCCTTGGTCGATAACATCGCCAACGGCAATATCAGGGGCATAGCCCTCTTTGCCGGATGCAACAATCCCCAAGTCGATCAGGACAGCAGCTTCGTGACCATCGCCAGGAAACTCGCCCGCAACAATGTCCTTCTGCTGGCCACCGGCTGCGGCGCCGGCGCCTTTGCCAAACATGGCATGATGACCCAGGAGGCAACCCAGGAATATGCCGGCGACACCCTCAAGGCCGTGCTGACGGCCATAGGCACGTCCGCCGGGTTGGGCGGCCCTCTGCCGCTGGTCCTGCACATGGGCTCCTGCGTGGACAACAGCCGTGCGGTGGAGGTTGCCGTGGCGCTGGCCAACAAGCTGGGGGTTGACCTGGACAGCCTCCCTCTGGTCTCCTCGGCCCCTGAAGCCATGTCCGAGAAGGCCGTTGCCATCGGGACCTGGAGCGTGGCCCTCGGCATCCCCACCCACCTGGGCATCATGCCCCAGGTGACCGGTTCCCCGGTGGTGACCAAACTGTTGACGGAAACGGCCAAGGAGCTTCTGGACGGCTACTTCATAGTGGAGCTGGACCCCGACCGGGCCGCCGACAGGCTCCTGGCCGTGATCGACGAACGCAGGAAGGCCCTCGGCATATAGAAGCCATACATTTAGAAGCCACACAGATGGGGCGGGGCATTTAAGCCCCGCCCTTAGGAGGAACAACTTACCATGTGCGACAACCACGACCATAATCACGACCACGACCACAACCACGATCACAGCCACTCGGGGCATCACCATCATCATGTTGGAGGCCGCGCGATTTCAAAAGGGCTCAAGATTGCGATCACCGGAAAGGGAGGGGTCGGCAAGACCACCCTGGCAGGCATGCTTGCCCGCATCTTTGCCGACGACGGCTGCCGGGTGCTGGCAATCGACGCGGACCCCGACGCCAATCTCGCCGCATCCCTGGGCATACCGGCGGAAAAATCCCGTGGTCTGCAACCGATCGCCAGGATGAAGGAACTGGCAGAGGAGCGGACCGGCGCATCCGGCGGCTACGGCTCATTATTCAAACTCAACCCCAAGGTCAGCGACCTGCCGGAACGATTCTGCCTGAACCACGACGGAGTGAACTTCCTGTGGATGGGGACCCTCGAAAGCGGCGGCACGGGCTGCGCCTGCCCGGAGAATACGCTGGTCAAGCGTCTGATGGGACATCTGCTGCTGGAGCATGACGATGTGGTCATCATGGACATGGAAGCCGGGATTGAACACCTGGGCAGGGGGACGTCCGAGTCCGTGGATGCCATCGTGGTGGTGGTCGAGCCAGGCCAGCGGAGCATCCAGACCGCGAATCAGATTATGAAGCTTGCGGCAGACGTGGGCATCAAGGACGTCTTTGTCGTCGGCAGCAAGGTGCGCGATGACGGCGACCGTCGTCTCATCGAAAGGTCCGTATCCCCCACGCAACTGCTCGGGTATCTCTCCTTCAGCGAGGATATCAAACGTTCCGACCAGGAAAACAGCGCGCCGGACAAGGTGGCCCTGCATTCCCTGGGCGAGGTGCGGGGTATAAAGGATCAGATAGCCGCCCGCATCGCCGCCGGGCGGGCATAGGCTCTTCGGCCTTGACTCGCTGGGGCCGCACCTGTAAAAATGACAACATGTAATTGTTTAAAACCAGACCGGTTGCACGGCAACGGCCCACGGATATCCGGCAGGAGCGGGAAAAGGAGAAATTTTGTCTACCAAGATGAAGATGACAGAGGCGGATCTCCTGAGTCTCTTCAACTCGGCCGATTACGGAAACCTGCTCAAGGATTTCACCGTACAGCGCTTTCCCAAGAAGACCCTCATCTATTCCCCGTTCGAAGAGAAGAATTTTGTCTTTATCGTGAAAAGCGGCAGGGTGCGGGTATACCTTGCCTATGAAGACAAAGAGTTCACACTCGCGCTCCTTGAGGCCGGCGACATCTACAGCTCGCACACCCCGGCCTTCGTGCAGGCCCTTGACGGGGCGGAGATCATGGTCTGCAACACCATGAAGTTTCAGCGACAACTGTTCGCCCTGCCCGAAGTTTCCCTCATCATGGTGAGGGTATTGGGAGAGTTGCTCAAAAGCTCCATATTGACGATCGAAGGGTTGGCCTTCAAGGATGTGCGGCGACGACTCGTGGAGTACCTCATTGAAGCGGAGGCCGACCGGGGCCGTCGCACCAGCGCCGGTTCTGTCGTGGAGTTGGGGGTCAGTATCGAGGATATCGCCCTGCTGGTGGGCACCACGCGTCAGACTATCTCCCAGATACTCAACGACTTCATCAAAAACGGCATCATCGAGAAAGTGAAGCGCCGAACGCTCTTGATCAAGGATATTGCAGCTCTCAAAGATGAAGTGGCCCCGCTCATTGAGACCGATCCATAAAAATCTCCTGCCCAAGCATGGTCGTTCCTTGCAGGTAGAATGATCTCAGCAATCCTTCCAACCTGCTCGTTAATTTCAAGCCGTTCCAAAGTAACGGGCAAGCTTGAAAACCGTATCAGGTGTGATGGCCCGACGTTCCCGAACGATATCGTTAATACGCGGTGCAGGCACTCTAAGCTCCAATGCCAATGCCAGCGCAAGCGCGCTCATGGTCTGGATACACTCATAAACTGTAAACCTAGTGAGGTGAATAAGGAACATACCGGTTAGCGAAGATAGGCTTTTGCTCGGCTGTTACCATTCCAATTATTCCATTCATCAGGTTGCTGCGACAAAATGAATGGGCAAACCTTTTTACCAGTGATTCACATTCGATCCAAAAACAAAATACCACTATCACGATTCCACACAATGTAATGGGTTCCATATTATCCCTCCTCTAATTTTTCGCCTAGAGTTGCCGAAAGACACCGATTACCTTACCGACAATGTTAACTTCGCCATCCTCTGGGTGAATGATGATCGGCTCCATGTCCGGGTTTTCCGGTTGCAGCCGGATGTAGCCGGACTCCCGAAAGAACCGCTTGACGGTCGCATCGCCATCGACCATGGCGATCACGATATCCCGGTTGTCGGCGTTCTTTTGCGGGCGTACCAAAACCAGGTCGCCGTCAAGGATACCGGCAGTAATCATGGACTCGCCGCTGACTCTCAAAAAAAAACATCCATCTCCCCTGACTGCCACCTGATCAACTGAAAAGTATCCCTGTATGTCCTCGATAGCCGTGGAGAGCTGCCCGGCTCGAACAGTGCCAACGATAGGCAGGGACACGTTTCGGCTATGAGGCGCCGTCAATGTGATCCCCCGGTTCACACTTTCCCGTTTGATGTAACCCTTGCGCTCCAACGCATCCAGGTGCCTCATAACTGGCAATGTTCCAGAAACATTCAGGTGCTTGGCGATATCCCGCTGGCTGGGCGGAAAGCCTTTACTGTCAGAATACGACACGATGAACTGGAACACCTGGCGTTGACGCTGAGTAAGTTCCTTTGGAGATTTTAAAGCATACGTAGTCATATGACTACGTATAGTGAATTCGGCTGGTGCTGTCAAGAATAGAATGCAGCTTCGAGAGTATTCGGTACCCCCTGGCCTGCCAGTATTCATATTTAAAAACCCATATCTTCTGCCGAAACTCAATGTGCCGCTTCATACGGGGTACTGCGGTGGGGGCGCTATCATTTGTTCCGGCAACCGCCGTGTATTCGAGTTCCGATTCCATCATCACCTCACCAACCGATCCCGCCGCCATTGTCCCGTCATTGTTGTACTGCCTGTACCATAGCCGCTTCCCAAAAATAAAAAAGGCCGGGCCAATGGGATACCGCACCCACCAGCCCGGCCTCCAGTCTACCTGGTCAGCCTTGCTACGTCTTGCCGCAGACAACTTATAGGAAGCATGATTGACAATCGTTAAATATAAACTCTATAAACAAACTATATAATTATTATCGAACTATCGAGCAGGCCTGCGGAATGAAATACCGGCTGGGCTTCATCGATGAACGACAGGAGATTCTTGATTACCTGATGGACGATTTTCTGGCGCTGGAAAAGCTGCGGACAGCTTTCCCGGAACGTTACCGGCTCAGATGGCGTTGCCGGTCATACCGGCCCAGATAGCAAATGTCCCTGACCTTACCGTCGCTTTTGGTCAAAGTTCCGGTTAAAGCCAGGGGCCCAGGACCTGTATGCGGATAACTGTTGTAATTTTTGACAATTAAATGGGGTGGCTAGAGGGATTTGAACTCGCGACCTTTAGCTTCGGAAGCGGCTTCAGTTTGTCATGCCTTCGCTCATGGCTGTTGAATTTATGACAGCATGCCTATCCCTGTCTATCTTTGTCTATGGAGGTATAAATTAAAAGAGGCACCACCAGAGGTACCACAGAAACAGAAAAGGGTTAGCTGATTAAGCTAACCCCTTGATTTTTATGGAGGCGGCGAGCGGATTTGTATCTACGCGGGCACTTCCAATACTAACAGCCTGAATATACAGCAATTATCCGTTTGTCACGCGTTCGACGCCGACCGTCGTTTGTAGCAGATTATGTAGCAGCTTTACCACAAAAAGGCGGCATTGTCCAGCCAGCCAATGACAAGCCTCTGAATGAGCCATCCCCTTGGCCGACGAACTCACGTTGGACTGTCAGCACCCTGACTGATCTCAGGAAAGGTTCAGTTCGTCGGATGCCACGCCGCGGTGACCGGTATGCGGTAGAATTCCCATTGCATGTGGTTTTCGAACCTCAAAAAATGCAGGTGCGCTACGCACAAACTTTAACTGCTCAGACCAGGCAAACATCTCTCTGCTCTGGCTTGGTTCACTGGATTGGGGCGACAAGTCGGAAGCCCAGGCTGACGACACGCATCTGGGGCCAGGTGGCGGCAGCGCGGTAGGCCGCACGAACGTCATCCGGGTTGGTGGCGTAGCTGCCGCCGCGAACCACGCGGTACGAGCCCGATGATGCTCCTTGCGGATTGTTGCCGCTGCTCGGATAGACACCGTACCAGTCCTGCACCCATTGATAGACGTTGCCGCTCATGTCGTAGATGCCCAGTCCATTGGGTTGCTTCTGCCCCACCGGATGGGTTGAGCCGCCGGAGTTGCCGTTGTACCAGGCCACAGCATCGATATTGTCGCCACCGCAGTATTCCTCGTTCTTGCCGCCGCTGTGGCAGGCATACTCCCATTCAGCTTCGGTAGGCAGGCGGTACTGTTTGCTAGTCTGGCTGTTGAGCCTGCTGATGAACGTTTGGGCGTCATCCCAGGAGACACTATCAATCGGGCAGTTGTCGCCGCAACTGCTGAAGTGGGATGGGTTGCTGCCCATTACCTGCTTGTACTGACCCTGGGTGACGTCGTATTTGCCGATGAGGAAGGCATCGAGGCAGACCTGTTTGCCGTTTGCGGTAAAGCAACCGCCGGGTACGTTCACAAATTCACCGGCTGTATCTGTTTTTAAGTTCTTATGCCAGACTGGGCTACGACGCTCTTCATCTCGCCGCTGCTTTTCCTCAATGGGGATGAATTCGCCGTTCTCGATGGCCAGCCCAAAGGCGGCCAGGAAGGCGGCTTCGTCATACCGGCTTACCTCCTTGGCTTCGGGGTGGATGGATACCAAGGCATCCCAGGCAGTGCCTTTCATGTCCTGACCATACTTGCTGGAGACCACCTTTTGGTACTTGGCAAGGTCTGCCTTCACCTGTTCTGTTCGCTTGGCGATTGCTTCTTTGCGCAGATGTTCAAGTTCCTGCTGGCGTTGTTGCTCTGCTGCCTCACGTTGTTGGCGGAGCTCCTCTAACCTTTGGGCCTGTTGCTCTTTCTGGTCAACCATTGCCACAACTGCATCCAGGCTGTCGCTGCTGCGCGCCGCGCCGCTGCCGAGCCTTCCCTTCATTTCGGCGATCTGTTTGTCCAAGGCGTCCAGCTCGGCCTGTTTCCTGGCAATCTCCTGCTGTTCTTTCTGTTTGGCGGTTGTGGCTTCCTGTTCGGCCTTCCGCAGTTGTTCCAGCTCCTTCTGCCGGGCTACCGAGGTGGTGCCCATGCCTTGAAGCACGCTCTCGCCTTTGAGGAACAGGATCAGCTCGCCGCCATCCTGGCCGCCGGTGCCATGCAGGTCGCCGAACTGGGGAAGTTGGTCGGCGTTGCTGCCGACCCCAGCCTTGATTTCGCCGAAGATCTCAGAGGGGATCAGGTACTGCTTGGTATTGCTCTCCAGGGCTGACACCAGGAAGTGGGAAAAGACGCTGTTGCCGCCGAAGCCGGCGTCACTGACAGGCTCCAGGCCACCGGAGCTGATGGCCTGGCGGGAGGAGCGCTGATAGGCCCTTTTGAGGAAGGCGTCGTCAACGGTCGGCAGGGCGCCGCGAGCGCCGCGGAAGAAGTCGCCGGAGAAGCAGGAGTCGGAGACCATCAGGACGTGCTTGGCCTTGATGGCGTTGACGTTGAGGTAGTCGGTGATGTTGCGGTTGTCGATCCAGGCGGTGGGGTCGTCGGTGCCGCTCTCCACCGGTATCCAGCTCCCTTTGCCGGTAATCGGGTCAATGTGGCCGTGCCCGGCGTAGTAGACCAGGAGCGAGTCTTCAGGTCTGACCTTCTTGGCCAGGTCGCGGAAGGCGCCCAGGATGTTGTGGCGGGTGGCTTTCTCGTCGGTCAGCTCAATAACGTTGGCCGGGTCCAGGTGGTAGCGTTTGATCAGGACCTGCTTTACTGACCGGGCATCGTTGACGGCGGTCTTTAGTTGCGGCCAAGAGAGGTAGGAGTTGATACCAATGGTCAAGAGCCACAGGTCGCCCTTGGCCTCCTCGCCGGTGGGCGCCTTGGGGCGCAGGGCGATGCCGCGCTGGTCGGTGGTGGCAAGGGCCGGGAGTGCGGCCAGCACGAGGCACAACAGGCCGGCAAGGCAGATGATGCGGGTTTTCATGGTAAAACCTCCACTGGAGGGTCAGATCAAATGCTATCATAGTAGGGCTGCGGCACGGTTCGACTAGGCGGCGGCCTGGGCTCCGCCCACATGCCCGGTCGCAGTCTGCCCCGACCATAGCTCCAGTTCATTCTACTGGGGAGACAAGCCGGAAGCCCAGGTCATCGCTGCGAAGGTCAGGCGCGCCTTTGCCACGACCCGCTGCCCGCGCGCCAGCCGGGCCACGATTCCAACTGCCGCCGCGATACACTCGGGCAGAGCCCGATGACGGCCCGGTCGGGTTACGTTGGCTGCTCGGGTAGTCACCGTACCAGTCCTGTAGCCACAGCCAGACGTTACTGGGCTGCAAACACACTATTTAAGTCGCTCATTATTGTACAATGATCCGACATGCATAGCCATATTTCACATTAAAATCGTCGAAATATTTAACATATATTTTCGTATTCCATATTCCTAGGCCACAAACTGATTCAAATCTAGGCGGTTACAATTGTGGCACAACTATTGCCTAGTTGTGCTATTGCTTTGTCAGAGATGACAGTTTGCCAATTGCGATAGAATACAAAAAGGGGGAAGTAATGAAAAATATTTTGTCGGCTACGCTTGTCATTAGTTTGCTTATATTTGGTGCTTCTATTGCTAATGCTATTGTTTTTACATCCGATATGCTTAGTGGAAACACCTACACTTTTAGTCGTGCGGGTGAAAGCGACCATATAGTCACTTTCAATTCAGATGGTACCGACACAATACTTGGTATAGGATTTAGTGGGTATTGGTCTGTAGATGCACTAGGACAACTTATTCTAACTTTAGATGGTATACCATTGGCTGATGACGGGGCTTTAGTCAATGGTGAGATTGATACTGGCACTTTGCTTAGTGTTACACCTCCGACTTTTACTTACGAATGGAATTGGACAAATCCTGTCAATCCTTTAGATAACGATATTTATAATACTTATTATATTGAAACTGCAACTTTAATCCCCAATGACCCTGTACCTGAACCTGGCACAGTGGCTCTGCTTGGCATTGGCATGGCTGGTCTTGCTGTCTATGGTAAGCGTCGGGCTAATAAAGCCTAATAAACTGTATTCGTTAGATTATGAGAAGGCGTTGCTTCGGTGACGCCTTTTCCTTTTTCATTGCCGAATTAATTATACACTCCATCAATGAACCATTCTCGTCTTGGAAGTCAATAACAATCCATTATTCAAAGAGTACCTTCCTATCTGGATACATCGCTGCAACCATCCCTTGAATGATATCATCAGGGAACATATCTGAACGGATCATGCTGAAGGTCTTCTGCACCTTGTATCCCAGACTGATAGCCAATACTTTTGCTGTCTTCGAGTCTTTTGTCTTAAGTGATTGTTTTATTTCAGAAGTGTAGAAATGATGTTTAAGATCGGAGGGTATAACGGAAATACTGCTTGGTTGATGATGCTTGGGTTGTTAGGTGGATTGGTGTTACAGATAGGTTTTACAGATGTGGATTACTTCTAGTTTCACTTCCTTTCGTTTGAAATGAAAAAAGCCATGATCAGTTAAGACCATGGCTTTTTTTTGGCTCCCTGGCGTCCCGGTTATAAATTTTTCTTTCTTTATTATACCACCTGGGTATTCGGATGTTATAAAGAATTTGGAATTGGTACGAAAATATAAATTTAGACCCATTATGTTGTCACGCATATTTAACATTAAAGTAATTGACAAATATGGTTTTGTATACACTTATAGAAGAAAATTATGCCTTAAGAAAGGTATGACCATATGCAATGGAGATTAAGATCTCAAATCCATGTATTTCATAGCCCTCCAAATGTATGCAAGGAGGTAAGGTGTAGCTTTTAGACCGGTATTGTGGGTAATTCCTGCATGCCGGTTTTTTTATGGCAAAGTGATACGACGGAAGCGGTTAACTGAATAAATAATCTAAAGCTAAACCTATTGTGAAGTGGGGACAGAAAGCTACGTGCCCATATTGGAAAGCCGGGTTGCGTATCTTGCAAGAGACAGCATCAGGTTTTTTGAAATATATTTTATTATTCTATATCCGTTCTTATTTGCGGAAATTAAAGGAGGAGGTTAACAAATGAAGAGATTATTGGCAGGATTTTTATGTTTACTTTTCTTGTGTATTGTTGGTTGTGGAGGTAGTGGGTCATCATCTCCAACTGTATCAGGTACGGCCTCACAAGGATCTGCAATTGCATCTGGATCACCTGTGATACTGACTGACTCTACAGGAAAAATTGCCCGTTCAGCTGTTGGTGCAAATGGATCCTATAACGTGACAGTGAGTGGGTTGACCAAACCTTTCTTTCTCAATTGCAGTAGCTTAAGTGGCAATCATTATTACTCTTTTGCATCAGACGCAGGCACTACAAATATAAATCCATTCACTCATTTGAGTGTTCAGGCGGTTCTTGGCTCGACACCCATTACAAGCGTTACTCCCGGCCAAATCACTACTCTTTCAAGCTCATTCCTTACCGCTGTTAGCAATTTAAAGACTGCTTTAGCTGGTTTGTATCCGTCTTCTGTAACAGCCTCAACAGACTTTATTGCTGGTAACATTACAATCGGTGATGGTGTCGATAAAGTATTTGATAGTATTACCATCATTCCACCTAATGCATCTGGTGTCTTTTCGATTGCTGTCGGGTCTACACCGATTATAAACGGTACTGCTACCACATTTACCCCTACAGCAGCAATTTCAACTGCCAATAGTACAATCTTCCCTGACGTTACAATCTCCGGGCAGGTTACAGTCGGCAGTACAGGGTTAAGTGGAGCAACTGTAACTTTGACTGGTAGTGGGTCTACATCAACAAAGACCGATACAAATGGTAATTTTAGCTTTGGTTATGTGCAGAATGGTTCTTATACGCTATCTGCTTCTATGGCCGGATATACCATGTCTGCAAATCAAGCTGTTTCCGTTACTAGCACCAGTGTAACAGGTATTAACTTTACTGCGACAGCAACACCATCGAACAATGTTTTCACTACAGCGATGATCAGCGGAAAAACATATAATTACTCTGACACCCAAGGGAATAGTGGTACACCGACATTCAATGCAAACGGGAACTACACAGTCAGTAATGGCGATTCAGGGACATGGAATATTAATTCGTCCGGGCAGTTGATACTGGTAGAGGCCTCTGGCGGAACTGATACATTGACGTTAACCGCAAACACGGGTACGGTCATAACTGCATCTGACTTATTCACACATAGTGATGGGACTCATTTAACATACACGGTGACGTTAACTACTGTCGCCGCCAGCACAACAACTTTTTCACAAGCTGACCTAACTGGAACATGGAATTTTTTAAACTTTGCTACCGGTCCAGATGTAACGAGTGGGAATTATTATGGCTGGAAGTCGGGTAATGCAACAGTTGACAGCGCTGGGAATGTAACCATAAATTCTGCGCTAGATAGTACGGGTAGCACTAGCACAAATATTAATGGTGCTATCAAATGGTCAGCTAATTCGGATGGTACAATCAATGAGACTGGCACGGCATCTTTTGATTCGAGTCGTCTGAAAATGTCTTCTAATAAAACTATCATTATTGGTGTGGCCTCCAATGGAGCAGACCGTTTGATGCGTATAGCTGTTAAGCAGAATGGTACTACTTTTAGCAGTGCTGACTTTGCGGGGCCGATTCAATTTGTCGGATGTGATATAGATAGTGGTCCTGATAATGACGTTACGTTTATGAATGGAAATATTACGAATGGCTCTGCAACCATAACAAGTACCGTTAGCCCAACTGGTAATACTGCAACAGTCAAAGCGCAACTTTTGCCTCTTATTAGTTCAACCGGAGTTATAAGCACTCCTAATTCATGTGCCATCTTAACACCAGACAAAAAATTAATGTTTAAGGTAACAACTTGGGGTACTAATAGCTATGATTTATCTGTTAGTTCTTTTCAAGGGCAATCTTTTACTCAATCTGACCTAGCAGGTAATATGACGGCTTTTTCAATTGCAGGCCCTGCATCACCATTATGGCAATATATCACTTATAACGTTTCTGGAAGTTTGGCGACAGCAACTTCAAACCTGTACAGCGATGGGTCAACAAGTTTAACAGGGGAGAACGTAAGTGGAATATCAATTAGTTCATCTGGGCTTATAACTGCTTCATCAAATACTACTGCAAATGGTTTTATGTCCTATGATAAAAAATTAATTGTAATTGACTCACAATGGGACACTAATCAATTTGGTTTAGCTCTAATGTTAAAATAGACATGTAATTATGTGTTGTTTTAGTAAATCAGTATATTAGAACTAATAATGGGGACAAAGCTAAATGCGTTGTCCCCATTTTATTTTAAAATTATTAAATATCAATAGCATATTTCATATGCAAAGCTATTTTGAGACTAGTCTTCTCTTGTTAAGGCATCTATCTCGTAAACTTTATGATATAGCAATATTACTCTTGCATAAGAAATCAATAAAGTCCTCGCAATTAAACACCATGAGGCACATGTCGTGATGACATTTACTGGTGAACCGGCCTTGCAGTACCGGTACAACAAATAAGCTGCCTCCCAGATCTCCGGTGTCCTAGAGATCAGTTCTGCGGGAGATAAAGGAATCATCGGATAGCTTAGCCACGAATTCCGATGTATGCGGTAAATCTAGACCTGGGCGCATTCTCCTTTATCTAAAAAGTGGTGTATCAACATCACCCTCCTGTTACATTTTCAGCTTAATTTTTTTTATTGTTGAGGATGTACAGGGGGTGGTGTATCTAACGTAGGAGTTGACCTTCAAAATGGAACATGGTCTGATACAGTAAAATTCTTTAACCAGCAGGTTGTAAATGGAACTTGGTCTTACACTGGGGTTTCAACTCCGAAGAGAACAGCTTGGATGCCGTTCTTAAAATTGTTATCATTGGTCACAGTAATGGATATCATTTGTGGCGTGATGGTTATCACTAGTGACAATAATTGTTCCATTGTAACTCAACGGTTCCCTTGAAATTCAACATTGGTATCAGGTGAACATGTCGGGATCATTATAAAGAAGGCTCCCTCCTCGAAAAGGGAGCCTTCTTATATCATCGGGTAAAATGATGAATCTTCACTTCTTCATGGAACCCAGTACTACGGATGCTGTTTTCTGGATATCACCGTTAATGTCAGGTTTACCCTTCATCACCAATTTAAGCATACCAACATCGTTCACCATAAGAAATCGCCTGTTGCTGGTTCCAATGTACTCAGTTTGGAGTTTCCATTCACTTGATGTCAGGTTGTATGCGCTTTTTTTATTGTTGCGATGAACAGCAGTACTGTACCCCTTGATTCCGAGCAGACGGCATATGTTATCAGCCGAGTACCAGTGAGTGTCACCATCTGTCCGGGTTAATATGGTTTGAGCGGCGGTATACCCGAAGAGTTTGATTGCTAATTTTGTCATAGAACACCTTCCGAATAAATTAATCTGGTCTATCTAAAATATTAGAGGGAGCCATCATCAGCTCCCTCCTGTGATTGTTGGATTACAGATTAGCGGACTATGCAGCCATGTCCTCCGATTCGGAGAGGAACGTCTCCTCTATCCAGGATTCGACTTCAGCCTTGGTAGAATCAGCACTGGCTAGACATTTCACTTTTATGGTCGGCAACTGCACATAAGGGGGATTGTAAATATTCCTCTATCTGCAATAGCAACAGATGGTTGGACATATAGTTTATTCGGAGGAGCTTGTGCGGACAAGCGAGGACGTATCAGATTGTTGTATTATGCAATAGGTGAAGAGCATGGTTCTATCTGCGTCAATATCTGCGTCAGGTAACATAATAAACAACAGAAAAGGGTTAGCTGATTAAGCTAACCCCTTGATTTTTATGGAGGCGGCGAGCGGATTTGAACCGCTGAATAAAGGTTTTGCAGACCTCTGCCTTACCACTTGGCTACGCCGCCATCAAATTTTGTGAACGCTCTTTATATAAAATATGCCCGCCCCTGTCAATCCATATTTAGTTTCCGTCCGAAAAGGGTTCTTTTCCGCCCATGCAGCGTCAATCTTCGGGCTTGCTTGTGTGGCGTACCGGTGTACGCCTCCGCGCAATCCCTTGATTTCCTTGCCTGGACAAAAAATCCCTCCTTTCCGTATCGGAAACCAATAGTTTCTCATCCGGAGTTTCCGGATGGAAACTATTTGAATTTTATCGCCACCCCGGTGGCGCGAAACTCCGTAGACGGCAACAGGCCAGTCGTGATTCTGGTCCCGTTGACCTCCGGGAAGATCACGGCATCAGCCCCCATCTTGGCTGCCTCCCTACGCAGGGCCGCGGTCCCCCAGTCATAGACGTCGCTCTTGATCAGTGCGTCGGTGGTAAAGACCTCGCGGGTGATCTGAATCCTGCCGAGACTGATATAGTCACGCATGATCTCGTCCTGGGCCAGGATCGGCGGGAGGCCGGAGGCGTCGTTGCGGGTGTTGGAATCCATGCCGGCGCAGCCGGCCAAAAGCAGCATCATAACCAGCGCCTGCAACCCGAACAGCCTTAAGTGCCTCTTAACCGATACCATACTGATTGCCCCCGTTTTTTGCAGTTTTCCCTCTGGACAGAGCGTAGGCCCTATGCTAATGTTTGTCACTTTTTATGGCAACAAAAAAAGTCACACCACATTTTTTCGAAGGAGCGGGAAGGATGTCAGGTCATAATAAATGGAGCACCATCAAGCACAAAAAAGGTGCGGCAGACGCAAAAAGGGGTAAAATCTTCACAAAGCTGATCAAGGAGATATCCGTTGCCGCCAAGCTGGGGGGCGGCGATCCCAACGGAAACCCGCGCCTGCGGACAGCCGTGGACAAGGCCAAGGCCGAGAACATGCCCAAGGACAACATCGACCGGGCCATCAAGAAGGGTACCGGCGGGATGGAAGGGGTCACCTACGAAGAGATCGTCTACGAAGGGTACGGCCCAGGCGGAGCGGCGGTGCTGGTGGAGGTGCTGACCGACAACCGCAACCGCTCCGTCTCCGACATACGCAGCATCTTTACCAAAAACAACGGCAATATGGGCGAGGCGGGCTGCGTCTCCTGGATGTTCAGCAAAAAAGGTTTGATCGTCTATGACAAGTCCGTTGATTTCGATCAACTGTTCGAAGCAGCTATCGAGGCGGGAGCCGACGATGTGACTGAACAGGACGAGCAGATCGAGGTCACGACCGAACCGGCCACATTCATTGAGGTACGCGAGGCTCTGGGGGCCAAGGGCTTCAAAATGGCCAACGCCGAGATCACCATGATCCCCCAGACTCAGGTGGTCCTGGATGGAAAGCAGGCCGAAAGCATGCTCAGGCTGATGGACAAGCTGGAAGACAACGACGACGTGCAGAACGTCTACGCCAACTTCGACATCTCCGCCGAAGAGATGGAAAAGATGATGTAGGCCGGAATCCATCGCTTGGGGTTTTCTGCCCATCTTGCTTATTGGAGGCCCGAATGGAAAAGGCAACCTTTGCAGCAGGCTGTTTCTGGGGCGTGGAAGATGCCTTCATGAATGTTCCGGGTATTGCGGCAACCAGGGTCGGCTATACTGGCGGCCGGACCGAAAACCCCACATATGGCGATGTCTGCAACCACACTACCGGCCACGCCGAAGCGGTGGAGATCACCTTCGATCCGGGACAGATTTCCTACGAACGGCTCCTGGACCTGTTCTGGGAGTGCCACGACCCGACGCAGTTCAACCGCCAGGGGCCGGATGTGGGAGACCAGTACCGTTCGGCCATCTTCTACCATTCCGAAGAGCAGAGGCATGCTGCCGAAGCATCCCTGGAGCGCCTGGACCGTTCCGGCAGGCTGCGCCGCAGGATAGTGACAGAGATCGTTCCCGCCGCCACCTTCTGGGTGGCAGAGGCGTATCACCAGAAATACCACCAAAGGCGGGGCGGAGGGTGCGGCTTCTGATGCCGAACCGGGGTCTCCGGCACCGGAGATAGCACCAGCGGACAGCACTGAAAATATCTTCGTCAAAGCGACCTATGGACTCTACCAGCATCTACAGCACACGTATCGTCAAGTCATTCGACGAGGACCAGGCGGAAATACTTGCCACCCTCAAAAGCGCCCTGGCCGGCAAGAAACTCCCTCCGCTCAAGCTGATCAACTATTTCAAAGGGCTGCCGCTGATGTACACCGCCACGGTGGCGGCCGTAGAGCAGGGTATCCTCGACCTGGATGTCCAGCCCCAGCAGGCTGTGGCCATGGCCACCGACCACTACACCCTGATCCGCTGCAAGCTGTTTCCCCACGACATCGCCGCCCATGTCCAGTACGTTAATGTGCCCAAGCATGCAGCATCTCTCAGCAGGCTGCGCTTCGCGGAGATCATGGCGGAAAGGAGAAGCTCGGTTCGACTGGAACTGGCACACCCTCCCCAGGCGGCCTTTACGTTTCATGGGCAGGACAAGTCAGGCAGTCTGTTCGACATCTCAACCAACGGGGCCTCCATCAGCATTGACGGCTATTTCGACATGCCGCCAGGCACCGAGACCGTCCTGCGCTTCATGCTGCCCGACCTGGCCCAGGACAAGCTCTTCCCCATGAAGGTCGAAGCCAGGCTGATACGCATCGAGGGGCAGGCCTTCCCCTACAATTACTGTTTTGCCATCTTTGCCGAAAAAGCCATGGAGCAACAGTTGTCGCGCTACATTTTCCAGCGACAGATCGAGATCATCCGCGACCTCAAGGATGCCGCCGTCTGACCTTCCCCCATTTTGAATCGGCTATCAGGGGATCAGCACGATCTTGCCCAGGGTACTGGCCTCCATGACCGCGTGATGGGCCGCTGCCGCCTCGGCCAGGGGGATCTCCCTGCTCACTACAGGCCGCAGTGTGCCGTTTTCCAGCCCAACCGCGAAAGCTGCGTGCATGGAGGTCAAATCCTGCGGAGTGGCGTTGTACATCGTGACCCCGAGGATCGAGGCCTCGCGCGACATGGTTTCGCGCGGATCGATCTCGATCTTGCCGCGGCTGCCGATCACCGCCACGCGGCCGCTCCTGGCCAACACCGTCAGGTCCTTGGCCAGGTTTACGTTGGCCAGCATCTCCAGGATCAGATCAACCCCTTTGCCGCAGGTCATTTCGGTCAATTTATCCAGATAACCCGGCCGGCTATGGTTCAGCACGTGGTGTGCACCCTGGGCCAGAACCAGCGCCTTCCCCTGTTCGGAACCGGCCGTGCCGATCACCTGCAACCCGGCCGCTCTGGCCAGTTGCACCGCGCCGAGCCCTACCCCGCCGCTGGCGCCGTGCACCAGCACCGTTTCCCCCGGCTTGGCATTGGCCCTCTGGAACAGGGCGCGAAAGGCCACGCCGTAGGGGACCCCGATGGCGGCCCCATGGCCGAAGCTGACGGCATCGGGGAGAGGATGGGTCTGGAATTCGCTGCAGAGCACCTGTTCGGCATAGGTGCCGGACACGGACCAGGCCACGTACACCCGTTGGCCGATCCGGCGGTGCTTCACGTCAGGCCCCACAGAGGCGATCACACCGGCGGCGTCGATGCCGGGGGTATAGGGAAGTCCCAGGTCCTGGCGGTACAGGCCGGAGCGGATATAGGTATCCACAGGATTTACCCCGGCAGCCTTGACCGTCACGAGCACCTGGCCCGGTCCCGGTTTCGGATCGGCCACCTCTTCCAGCACCATGACCTCGGGAGGCCCCAATTTGCCGACTCGTATCGCTTTCATCCCCGTTTCACTCCTTTCCTGCAATATTGATAGTGCCTGTCGTTGAGTGCGTTATAGTATCCTTAATTCTATCCCTGATTCGTTTCCTTGCAACCTGCCGGGAAACCGTGAAAATAAGTGACTGCCAAGGATGGACACGGCCCGGCCGCCATTCTTGGCGTTGCGGAACAACAGGAAAATTATCGCAAATTGAGTGGAAAAAGCATATTATCCTGCGTTGAACACTATTATCAAGACCATGACGGGACATAGCATGACGGTTTCCAAAAAACAGATTTTGGCGCTTCTCAAGGAATATGGGGGCTCGGTCCATTTCTCGACCCTTGTGCGCGAATTCGGTGGCCGCCATCTCAAACGCGAGTTGAAGAACCTGCTGGAGGAAATGGCTGATAACGGCGAGGTTGCCCGACTGAAAGGCAACAGCTATGTGCTCCCGGGCGAGGTCAAAAAGGTGCGCGGGCGGATCTCGGTCCACAGGGACGGTTACGGTTTCGTGATGCCCGAAGGAGGCGGCGAGGACATCTTCATCCCGGCCAAGTTCATGGGTGGCGCCCTGCACGGCGACCTGGTAGAGGCCACGGCCGGTCACAGCCGTATGGGGGGCAACAAGTTGGACGGACGGATCGTGGCTGTGGTCGAGCGGGCCACGACCCGCGTCGTGGGGCGTTACGAGGAGGGCCGGCGCGGCGCACTTGTCATCTCGGACGACCAGCGCCTCAACCTTACGGTCGTCATCCCCCCCAAGTGGCGCGGCAGGGCCGAGGACGGCCAGCAGGTTGTGGCCGAGTTGACCAGCTATCCGGTCGGCGGACGACCGGCCGAGGGGCGTGTCATAGAGATACTTGGGTGGCCTGACAACCCGGAGGTGGAGGTCCAGTCGGTCATCCGCCGCTTCGACCTGCCC
>Ga0316217_10001262_pt1 | contig 33669 bp, 36 predicted proteins | sample 1anoAmetaG_FD_203633 | JGI IMG/M metagenome (GOLD analysis project Ga0316217, IMG submission 203633) | Freshwater microbial communities from Trout Bog Lake, Wisconsin, USA - 1anoA | ecosystem: Environmental > Aquatic > Freshwater > Lake > Hypolimnion/Profundal zone | place: USA: Wisconsin...
AGCCGGTTGTGATGGTAAGCCAGGATGCGGGCGGCACCGAACGTGCACGGGCCTTTGCCAAAAGGCTGGGTAGCACACTGGCGGTGATCGACAAACGCCGCACCAGCCCCAACGTGGCCGAGGTCATGCACCTGATCGGCGATGTGCGCGACAAGATCGCCGTCATTCTTGACGACATGGTAGATACCGCCGGAACGCTGACTCAGGCTGCCAAAGCGCTGAAAGAAAACGGCGCCATCGCCGTCTACGCCTGCGCCACCCACGGCGTGCTCTCCGGTCCGGCCATCGAGCGAATCAACAACTCTGAGATAGCCGAAATTGTGCTGACCGACACCATCCCGATGGGAGACAAGGAAAGCATGACATCGAAGATCACGATGCTGTCCGTGTCGGGCCTTCTGGCGGAAGCCATCCGACGCATCCATGAAGACGAGTCCGTCAGCTCGCTGTTTGTATAGTGTCCTGTCGGCGGGTCGCATTGACCGCGGAGGACTTTAGGATATATTACTAATAAATGTGCAGGGTGGGGCTAGCCCCATCACTACTTGGGAGGAACAGTATGCAACAGAAACTAATGAACGTCGAACTGAGATCGAAGACCGGTAAGGGTGTCAGTCGCAAATTGAGAAGCGCCGACATGGTTCCCGGCGTCGTGTACGGCAAGGGAATGGATCCTGTTGCGGTAAGCATCAAATATCGCGACCTTAAGGATGCCCTTGCCGGAGAAGGCGGCCAGAACAACCTGATCACCCTGGTGGGCGGCGGCGGCCTCGATCAGAGCATGGCAATTATTGCCGACATGCAGCGAGACGCACTCAAGGGCACCTACAGGCACGTTGACCTTCACCGCATCAACATGAACGAGAAGCTGCGCGTCACGGTTCCGGTCGTACTGAAAGGCACCGCGGCAGGGGTCAAGGAAGGCGGTCTTTTGGACCTGGCCCATCATGAATTGCACGTGGAGTGTCTGCCAAACAATATCCCCGACCACATTGAAATAGATATCACTGATCTCGCAATCGCCCACTCGATCCACGTCAGTGAAATTGCTCTTCCGGAAGGGGTAAAATTGCTGGAAAACCCCAAAACCCCCGTGGTAAGCGTCCTCGGCAGGGTCAAGGAAGAAGAGGCCACTGCCGGAGCGGCTGCTTAGCCGGATCCGTTCACCTTTCATGAAGACACTGCTCATAGCGGGGCTGGGCAATCCCGGCCCCACGTACCAATGGACCCGCCATAACGCGGGTTTCCTTTTTTTGGACCGCCTGGCCCACCTGGATAATATCGCCATAACCCGCAAATCCTTTTCCGGGCTGACCGGCGAATGGAACCGTGGCGACAGCCGTCTGATCCTGCTCAAGCCGCAGACCTTCATGAACCTCTCCGGCCGTTCGGTCATGCAGGCGCTCCAGTTTTACAAACTTCCCCTGTCGCATCTGATCGTTGTCCATGACGAGCTCGACCTGCCATTCGGAACGGCACGTTTCAAGCAGGGAGGCGGGCATGGCGGACACAACGGCCTCCGTTCGATCATGGAACAGCTTGGCAAGGGAGATTTCATCAGGCTGCGTATCGGTATCGGCAAGCCGGTTCATGGCGATACCGTCAATTACGTACTTGGGCATATCCCGCCGGAACAGATGGAAACCCTCCCCCTGATTCTGGACGGCGGGCTGGACATGCTGGAGATGATGCTTGACGAGGGGCTACCCAAGGCCATGAGCATGTTCAACAACCGAAATTTCCTGGAAAAATGAAGAGAAAAAAGCAAAGGTGAAATCATGGGATTCAACTGCGGCATTGTCGGGCTGCCCAATGTAGGCAAGTCCACCATCTTCAACGCGCTGACCTCGGCAGGCGCCGAATCGGCCAACTACCCCTTCTGCACCATTGATCCCAATGTGGGCATCGTCCAGGTGCCGGATATCCGCATGGACCAGCTCTCCGCCATCGTCAAGCCGCAGAAGATCCAGCCAACCACCATTGAATTCGTCGACATAGCCGGCCTGGTCAAAGGCGCAAGTTCGGGAGAAGGGCTCGGCAACCAGTTCCTGGGCCACATCCGAAGCGTGGATGCCATCGTTCACGTGGTGCGCTGCTTCGACGATGATAACGTGGTGCATGTCAGTGGCCGGGTCTCGCCGGCAGACGATATCGAAGTGATCAATACCGAATTGGCCCTGGCCGATTTGGACACGGTGGACAAGAAGACCCTGCGAGCCGAAAAAATGGCGCGCAGCGGGGACAAAAAGGCCAAGGACGAGGTCGCCTTCTATCAACGGATCAAGGGGTTTTTGGAACAGGTCAAGAAGCTCCGCGGCGTCGCGGAAAACGAAGATGAGCGGCTTTGGCTGCGTGACCTGCACCTTTTGACTGACAAACCGGTCCTGTATGTGGCAAACGTGGCAGAGGACGACTTGCACGGCGAGCACCCCTTTGTGACCCAGGTACGTGAGATCGCAACGGCGGAAGACGCCGGGGTGGTAGTGATCTGCGGCAAGCTCGAAGCAGAGATATCGGAGCTCGACGGAGAGGAGAAACAGGCCTTCCTCCACGACATGGGACTGGAGGAACCGGGACTGGATCGTCTGATCCGCAACGGATACGAGCTTTTAGGACTGATCACCTATTTCACCGCCGGCGTCAAGGAAGTACGGGCCTGGACCATTGTCAACGGCACCAAGGCACCGCAGGCCGCAGGCGTTATCCATTCAGACTTTGAAAAGGGTTTTATCCGGGCCGAAGTGATCGCCTATCAGGACTTCATCTCCTGCAACGGCGAAGCCGGGGCCAAGGAAAAAGGGCTCATGCGGTTGGAAGGCAAGGAGTATGTGGTAAAGGACGGCGATGTGATGCACTTCCGCTTTAATGTCTGACAGGTTTTTCTAAATTGTCATAAAGAGGCTGGTATGTAAGGCGAGAAGCGAGTGAGGAAGCGAGGCGAACCCATCGGTACGCCCCCGCTTTTGAGCGAGCGGCAACGCCACAGACCGGCCCCGCAATAGATTTATCCGAGGTTTGCACGATGGCAAACGACACCCGCCTCCTCCTTATCGACGACGACGACTCAGGGCGCCAGGCCTTGGAACTGCTCCTTAATTCGGCAGGTTACGGCGTAGTATCGGCAGCCACCGGCGAAGCTGCCTTCGGAATCATGGCCCAGGAGTCGTTCAACCTGATCGTCGCCGATCTGTTCCTGCCGGATACGAACGGGATCGACATCCTGCAAAACGCCCGCCGCCTTTCCCCTTCCACCGAGGTCATCGTCATTACCGGATACGCGTCCGCCGAAACAGCGGTGCGGGCCATGAAGGAAGGCGCCTTTGACTATATAACAAAGCCTGTCAACTTCGACGAGTTGAAGATCGTCCTCGGCAAGGCCATTGAGAAGCAGCAACTGCTTTCCGAGAATATCTACCTGCGCAAACAGCTTCAGGAACGTTTCGAGTTCAGCAACATCATCGGCAGCTCTCCGGCAATGAAACTGGTCTTTGAGCGGATGGGTCGCATCGTCAAGACCGACTCTACGGTATTGATCACAGGGGAGTCGGGCACCGGCAAGGAGTTGGTCGCCCGTGCCCTGCATTTCAACGGCGGCAGACGCGACAGGCCGTTCATTGCCGTCAACTGCGGAGCCATACCGGAAGCTCTGCTGGAGAGCGAACTGTTCGGCCATGTACGAGGCGCCTTCACCGGCGCCATCAGGGACAAAGCCGGAAAATTCGAGGCGGCCAACCACGGAACCATCTTCCTGGACGAGATCGGGACCATGCCCCAGCACCTGCAGACCAAACTGCTGCGCGTCATCCAGGAACAGGAATTGGAACGGGTAGGATCAAACAAACCGTTCAAACTCGACGTGCGGATCATCTCGGCCACCAACCTGGACCTTGAACAGCAGGTTCGACAAAACAGATTCCGCGAGGACCTCTTCTACCGCCTCAATGTCATCCCCCTGCACCTACCCCCCTTGCGGGAACGCCAACTCGACATCATGCCGCTGGTGGAGCATTTCCTGACAAAATGCTGCCGGGTGATGTCGCACCCCCCAATGACCATCAGCAGGGCCGCCCTGGAGGCGATGGAAGAATATGCCTGGCCGGGTAACGTGCGGGAACTGGAAAACATGGTGGAGCGGCTAGTGGCTCTGACGGAGGGAGACGTCATTAGGTACGAGGATCTTCCGCCGGGGATCGCCGTCCAAAGGAGAGCCGTCGATGGACCATGCATCGAGCTGACCGAGCAAGGGATAGACTTGGTGGAATCCATGGCGGCCATAGAAAAAACACTGATCGCCCAGGCCCTTGCCATGGCCGGAGGAGTGAAGGCCAGGGCCGCCACACTGCTCGGCATCAACCGGACAACCCTGGTCGAAAAGATAAAACGCCTTAACATCTGATATTACCATGTAGAAGATATATTATCTGCAGACAATAAAGTTTCGCCTAAACAATTGTCCCGCCCATGACGGATTACTATATGTTACAAGGGATGCTTCTTGCCAAAAGATACTACAGGGCATCTTCTCCAGTTTCGCCGGTTCTGACCCGAATAACAGTTTCAACCGGCGTCACGAATATCTTTCCATCCCCAATCCTACCTGTCTTGGCAGATGCCCCAATGGCCTCCAGCACCTTAGGAATCAGGTTGTCTGAAACAATGATTTCAAGCTTAATCTTGGGTATAAAATCAATCATGTACTCGGCGCCGCGGTAGAGTTCGGTGTGTCCCTTCTGGCGCCCATACCCCTTTACCTCGCTGATGGTTATACCTTGAATGCCAATTTCGTTCAGGGCTGCTTTTACATCGTCCAATTTAAACGGCTTTATTATGGCCTCAACTTTTTTCATTTATATTCTCCCTTCGGAAATTGATACCGGAATCCAACCCAACGGGTCATCTGACATGTTCTTCTGGGTAAGCGCCAACGTTATGTATGGCCAAGTCCGCGCCAGCCAACTCCTGCTCTTTACTAAGCCGGATACCCACCGTCTTGCCAAGTATCCCGTAGACGACAACACCGCTTGCCAGTGCAACGACAATTGCCGCCAGGCTTCCGGCAACCTGGGAAATAACCGTAACACCTCCCATGCCACCCAAGGCTTTTTGGCCGAAGATGCCGGCCGCAATGCCACCCCATGAACCGATTACGCCATGAAGCGGCCAGACCCCCAATACATCATCAATCTTCAATACCTCTTGCTCAAAATGGAAACCATAGACGAAGATTAAAGAAGCTATGCATCCCACCACGAACGAGGCCAGCGGATGCATGATGTCACTGCCGGCGCAGACGGCAATAAGGCCGGCCAAAGCACCGTTGTGAACGAAGCCCGGGTCGTTCCTTCCTGCCAGCAAGGCCGCAAGTACTCCTCCCACCATAGCCATTAGGGAGTTGACTGCAACCAGACCGGATATCTTGTCGAGATTGCCGGCGCTCATCACATTGAAGCCAAACCACCCAACGGCAAGTATCCATGAACCCAGAGCCAGAAAGGGTATGCTGCTGATTGGAATGGGATGGGATTTACCCTGGACATAACGTCCGGCACGCGGGCCAAGAATAATAACGGCAGGGAGGGCGATCCAGCCACCGATGGAATGCACCACGACCGAGCCGGCATAGTCATGGAATTCAGCCCCGCCGATGGTCTTGAAGAACCCTTGTAAAAGAGAGCAGTTTTTACCCCAAATCAGTGATTCAAACAGCGGGTAGGAAATTCCAACGAATATTGCTCCCGCAACGACCTGGGGCCAGAACTTGGCGCGTTCCGCAATACCCCCCGATATAATGGCTGGGATGCAAGCTGCAAAGCAGAGCAGAAAGAAATAATGCACAAGGTCGTAGCCCTGAGCCTTGCCCATGATCTCTTCTGCGGGCTTCAGAAAGGAAATACCGTAAGCAATCGGAAAACCAACGGTAAAATAAACAATCGTCGAGACTGACCAGTCGGTCAGAATCTTAACAAAGGCATTGACTTGATTTTTCTTTCGTACTGAGCCTACCTCAAGAAAAGCAAAACCGGCGTGCATGGCAAAAACGAGCACTGCACCCAACATCAGAAAAAGAACATCACCGCTGTTTTTCAGGCCAGTCACCGTTGACATGGTCTCCATCCGCACTACCCCCGTTGATAAATTATGATTCCGTCCTCATCAAAACATCCTTTGTCAATTACATGGCGGCAGATATGCCGTTAAATTGAGCATGAATGTGCCCGACAAAGTCCAGAATGTAATGCTCGCCATTGAGCAAACACAAAATTGTATGCAATAATTGTGCATATTTATTCTTAAATCTGTAACTCTGCACATATATTAAACATTTTGTTTTTTGTGTGAAATATGTGACGCTCATTTATTACTCAATTGCATATAAAATAATCAGGCATGATTAATCTGGAAGCACAACTCTTGTCTTGTGTACGAGGTGCAGGGTCACGCAAACCGCATCGATCTGTTGTGCCGGGAGATCGGCAAGGAGTTAGGAGTGGAGTTTCCGACAGTGAAGTTATAACGAACCATGCTTGCCCCGAGTCAAAAGCGTTGACAGGGGTGCGAGCAGGCAGCCATTGAACCGTGAAAGATCTGTGTTGCAGGGTGCCACGTTGTTGGGTCTACGGAAGACAATACGTACAGGTGCCAGACCGCGAGTATCCGGGCGGCAGGAATAACACTAGAACATTGGCTGCGGATGTTCCAAGTTACTATTTTGACTGAATAAAGGGAATTCCCTCTGTTTTTGATTTCAATGCTGCTGCTCTGACATAATCTCCGATCGACATCCCCTCTTTTCTGGCCTTCTCGGCCAAAAACTTGAGTTCATCGTCCGCAACACGGAAGCTGACCACGTTGTAGCGTGGGTTTTCTGTCATGCGGCCCATATCCGTATCCTCCCGATCCAGCCGAACAAGACCGACCAGATAATCATAATAGCCAGGCAATGTAACGAGTACGCAGGAAAATTCCTGCGGTACATGTCCATTAAATGAGGAACGGGTTCATGCGCCGAACTGGATCTTTCACCCTTGTCCGGTGCTGGATAGGATATCTGTGTTCCACGGACATTAGCCAGTGAGGTTAGAACGTGGGGCTTGGCACTCTTGGGGGTATATATATCCACGACATCGATATTGCGGACAATAAGAGCATCACCGATGAGGGAACGATGACAGCGCCAGGGGACCGCTTCGGCGCACATGATGGCGGTAGTCTTCTCGCTGGCCAGTTCAATGAGCTTCATAACGGCTACGGCGAACTCCGGTGTCTGCATATAGTCGGCAAAGCCGCGGAAGGAAGCGTTGTGCCAGCCGGTGTTGAGAGAATCAGCGTGGGTGTGACGCAACCCTCCCAGCTCTTTCATGTGGCGGTAACCGATACGGCGGTTACGCAGTGACTTCCCCAGCATGTCGCGGTTGAACTGGGGATTGTGCCGAGAACGTGGAATGGTCCGTACATCCACCAACCGTTCGATGCCATACGCCCGCAGCAGCCCGACAAATTCATCAATACTGTGAGTCGAGTGCCCCACGGTATAAACCGTCACCGGAGTATGCATTGCTTGCGTAACCGAGTTCATGATTGTTCACTTCGCTGGACCGTATTCCACAGGTCCGCGGACATGAATTTGCGAACGGCAAACATGGCAATTGCAAGTATGATGAAGATTGCGTCCCGGAATGTTGTCAGAAGTCCAAGCGAAATAATCAATGTTGTTGCGCAGGCTGGCGGGTGTTGAGCCTTCATTGCCAGCATGCCGGCGGCTGTGATGACAATTGAAATCACTCCGCTGGCAGCAAAGCACAGCAATGGAAAATGGTCCTTAGAGCGAATAGCGAAAGGGTCTCACAGCAATGATACTGCGAGGTGATGCTCTAATTGCTCCACTCCTGGAGGCTGCCCTCACAACATTCCTTCGGCGGTGCATTCTTATCCTATTTTACGATCATTACAGAACACGGGGCATGGCTGGCAACCTGCTGGGAGACCGAGCCTAAAAGCCATTTGGGAACCTTTGATTTCCCGCGTTGCCCCATGATGATCAAGTTGATCTTGTTTTTCGCCGCGTATTCAATGAGGTCATCCGCCGGATGCCCGGTTACAATCTCTGCGGCAATATTCACCCCCTGAGACTTCGCTTTTTCCTGCAGCCCTATCAACAGACCCTCGTATTGCGCCCTGGCGGCGTTGACGATCGCCTCGATATCCACCGGCACGTCAATCTGCTCCATCAAATGGACCACTGACAATACAACGATCTCACGGGTCATTCCCTGACAGTCTTTTGACATCTCCAAGGCAAAATCAAATGCCTTTTCCGACGGGGGTGAACCGTCAAAAGCAACTAGAATCCTCTTAAAATCAAGCATGTTTTATCCTTTCCTTAAATGTTTTTTACCCGCTTTATAGATACATCACCTCGTTATCCACATGAAGAAAAGCGACCTATAGCTTACTTCAATTCTACATCACAGCAGCTTCGAGTCAAGCAAGCGCCCGAGAGAAGCGTGAACCAGCTGTCGAACGAGGACTAAGTGAGGTCATTTCCAAATTTTCAAGCAAGAATAAAACACAGGCGTATACTTTTTCAGAGGCAGGTAAGCCGTTATCTATATTTGTGACAGCAGCATTACTTCACCTGTGTAAGGGAGGGCCAAAGGAATCGACTGGTGGTAGGAGAAGATTTCGAGTCGGTACGACTCGATAATGCCTGCCGCAACTTGCGATCTTAGCAGTGTCCGACGGGTAGTTCTGTTGATGAAGGCCGCAGGGTGCGGCTCAAGGAGAAGACGTTGTGAGAGATGACGCAGTTGGCGACAAGATGATTGTACTTGGTGATCCCGCGTTAGCAGATTGACAGTCGAAAATATCGAGATATCCTAATAAAAAGCCATTTGATAATGCGTTACAGCGTTATATTGTCGGCTTAACTCGCATGGTCGGAACAATAAGTCCCACGATTGACGCCGATGGATTGATGCTAACCAAAGGAGGCGTAAAAATGCAAGTGACACGAAGACAGTTTTTCAAGTTTTCTGCCGGGGGACTGGGGGGTTCCAGCATTGCCCTTCTGGGATTTTCGCCCGCTGATGCGCTGGCCGAGGTGCGCGAGTTCAAGCTGGCCCGCAGCAGCGAGACCCGCAACACCTGTCCCTACTGCTCGGTAAGCTGCGGCCTGATCATGCATAGCCTGGGGGACCGGGCGAAAAACGCTGAACCGGCGATCTTCCATATCGAGGGGGATCCGGACCATCCGGTGAACCGCGGCACCCTTTGCCCGAAGGGCGCGGGACTGGTGGACTTCATCCACAGCGAGAGCCGGCTCAAGTACCCGGAATACCGCGCCCCCGGCACCAAGGAGTGGAAACGCATCTCCTGGGACGAGGCGTTCACGAGGGTGGCCCGGCTGATGAAGGACGACCGAGACAAAAACTTCATTGCCAGGAACCCCGCCGGCGCCACGGTAAACCGCTGGGTGACCACCGGCTTCCTGGCGGCCTCGGCCTCCAGCAACGAATCCGGCTACATCACCCAGAAGGTCATCCGCAACCTGGGCATCCTGGCATTCGACAACCAGGCCCGGGTCTGACACGGACCAACGGTGGCCAGTTTGGCCCCCTCATTCGGTCGCGGTGCAATGACCAACCACTGGGTCGACATCAAGAACGCCAACGTCATCATCGTCATGGGCGGCAACGCCGCCGAGGCACACCCCTGCGGTTTCAAGTGGGTTACCGAAGCCAAGGCACACAACCACGCCACGTTCATCGTGGTGGACCCCCGCTTCACCCGTTCGGCGTCGGTGGCCGACTTCTATGCGCCCATCCGCACCGGCACAGACATCGCCTTCCTGGGCGGGGTTATCAACTATCTGCTCTCCAACGACAAGATCCAGTACGAATACGTCAAGGCCTACACCAACGCCACCTTCATCGTCAATGAGGGTTTCAGGTTCGCCGAGGGCCTGTTCTCGGGCTATGACGATGCGGCGCGCAAGTACGACAGGGCCGCCTGGTCCTACGAGATCGGGCCGGACGGCTTCGCCATGGTGGACGAGACCATGCAGCATCCCCGTTGCGTGCTGCAACTGCTCAAGCGGCATTTTTCCCGCTACACGCCGGAGGCGGTGTGCAACATCTGCGGCACGCCCAATGACGCCTTCCTCAAAGTGTGTGAAATCATCGCCACTACCTCGGCGCCCGACCGCACCGCCACCTTCATGTACGCCCTGGGGTGGACCCAGCACACAGTGGGTTCCCAGATGATCCGCACCGCGGCCATGGCGCAGCTCCTGTTGGGCAACATCGGTATGGCTGGAGGCGGGATGAACGCCCTGCGGGGCCACTCCAACATCCAGGGGCTCACCGACCTTGGGCTTCTGTCCGACTCCCTGCCAGGCTACCTCACGCTACCGGGCGAAAAGGAGACCGACTACCAGGCCTACGTGGACAAGCGGACCCAGAAGCCGTTGCGTCCAGGCCAGATGTCCTACTGGCAGAACTACCCCAAGTTCCATGTCAGCCTGATGAAGTCCTGGTTCGGCGACAAGGCGGCCAAGGAGAACAACTGGTGCTTCGACTGGCTGCCCAAGCTGGACAAGGTGTACGACGTGCTCCAGGTCTTCGAGCTGATGTTCCAGGGCAAGCTGAACGGCTACTTCTGCCAGGGCTTCAACCCACTGGGGGCGTTCCCCAACAAGGCCAAGCTGAGCAAGGCCCTGTCCAGTCTGAAATACCTGGTGGTGATCGACCCCCTGGCCACGGAGACCTCGTGCTTCTGGGAGAACCATGGTGAATACAACGACGTGGACCCGGCCAAGATCCGGACCGAGGTGATCCGCCTCCCCTCCACCTGCTTTGCCGAGGAGAACGGCTCCCTCACCAACTCCGGGCGCTGGCTGCAATGGCACTACAAGGGCGCCAACCCGCCGGGGGAGGCCAAACCCGACGCCGACATCATCGCCGGCATCTTCCTCAAACTGCGGGAGTTGTACCAAAAGGAGGGGGGCGCCTTCCCCGACCCTATCCTGAACCTTACCTGGAACTACAGGATCCCCCACGCTCCCGCACCCGATGAGCTGGCCATGGAGTACAACGGCAAGGCCCTGGCGGACCTCCCTGACCCCAAGGACCCGACCAGGTTCATTTTGAAGAAGGGGCAGCAGTTGGACAGCTTTGCCCAGCTCAGGGACGACGGCTCCACTGCCTGCGGTTGCTGGCTGTATTCGGGGGCCTGGACGGAAAAGGGGAACATGATGGCCAGGCGGGACAATTACGACCCGTCGGGCCTGGGCAATACCCTCAACTGGGCCTTTGCCTGGCCGGCCAACCGGCGCGTCCTGTACAACCGCGCCTCCTGCGACCCATCCGGGAAGCCGTGGGACCCGAAGCGCAAGCTGGTGTTCTGGGACGGCAGCAAGTGGACCGGCGCCGACGTGCCCGACTTCAAGCCGGATTCGGCGCCCAGCGAGGGGATGAACCCCTTCATCATGATCCCGGAAGGGGTGGGACGGCTGTTCGCCCTGGACAAGATGGCGGAGGGGCCGTTCCCCGAGCACTACGAGCCGTTCGAGACCCCTATCGACACCAACCCCCTGCACCCGAAGGTGATCAGCAACCCGGCGGCGCGGGTGTTCAAGGACGACTGGGAGGCCTTCGGCAAGGGGAAGGAGTTCCCCTACGCCGCCACCACCTACCGCCTCACCGAGCACTTCCACTTCTGGACCAAGCACACCAGGCTTTCGGCCATCTTGCAGCCGGAGCAGTTCGTGGAGATCGGCGAGGAGCTGGCAAAAGAGAAGGGGATCAAGGCGGGCGACCGGGTCAAGGTGTGGTCCAACCGGGGCTTCATCAAGGCGGTGGCGGTGGTGACGAAGCGCATCAGGCCCCTAAAGGTGAACGGCAAGACCGTCCACCACATAGGCATCCCGCTCCACTGGGGCTTCAAGGGACAGGCCAAGATCGGCTACCTGGCCAACACCCTGACCCCGTTCGTAGGGGACGCAAACACCCAGACGCCGGAGTTCAAGTCGTTCCTCGTCAACATCGAGAAGGCATAGGAGGTGGACCATGGCGCTGCAATCACTTGACATCACCCGCCGTTCCGCCACCACCACCCCCCCGCCGGGCCAGCGCCAAACCATGGAGGTGGCCAAGTTGATCGACGTCACCAAGTGCATCGGCTGCAAGGCCTGCCAGGTCGCGTGCATGGAGTGGAACGACACCCGCGACGTCATCGGCACCTGCCGCGGCGTCCTGGACAATCCGCCGGACCTGACCGAGAACTCCTGGACCGTGATGCGCTACACCGAGGTGGAGTTGGAGCCGGGGAAACTGGAATGGCTGATCCGCAAGGACGGCTGCATGCACTGCGGGAATCCCGGCTGCCTCAAGGCATGCCCGGCGCCCGGCGCCATCGTGCAGTACAGCAACGGCATCGTGGATTTCCAGGAAGAGAACTGCATCGGCTGCGGCTACTGCATCGCCGGCTGCCCGTTCAACATCCCCCGCGTATCGAAGAAGGACAGCAAGGTCTACAAGTGCACCCTCTGCTCCGACCGGGTGGCCGTTGGGCTGGAGCCGGCCTGCGTCAAGACCTGCCCCACCGGCGCCATTGTTTTCGGCTCCAAAGAAGATATGCTTCGTCACGCAGAAGAACGGATCGCGGACCTCAAGAAACGGGGCTTCGCCAAGGCGGGGATCTACGATCCCCAGGGGGTGGACGGTACCCACGTGATCTACGTGCTGCACCACGCCGACAAGCCCGAGATCTACAACGACCTCCCCATGGAGCCCACCATTGGGCCGATGGTCGAGATATGGAAGGGGGCAGCCAAGCCGGTGGCCTCCCTTGCCCTCGGAGCGCTTGCAGCCGGCGCCTTTTTCCACTACGTGACCAAGGGTCCCAACGAGGTCTCGGAAGAGATCGAGAAGGAGTTCAAGGATGATACGAGATCCTGAGAAATTAGACCGTTACACGGCTCCCGAGAGGGTCAACCATTGGCTGGTGGCGCTGACCTTCATCCTCCTGGCGCTGTCCGGTCTGGTGCTGTTCCATCCGCTCTTCTTCCCCCTGAGCCAGCTCTTCGGCGGCGGCGTCTGGACGCGCATCCTCCACCCATTCATCGGGGTGGCCTTGATCTGCTTCTTCGTCAGCATGTTCTTCCGGTTCCGGAAGTTGTGCGCCATGGAGCCCATCGACTGGGAGTGGTTACGCCATAGCCGGGAGATGATCAACGGCGATGACCGGAACATGCCCGAGGCGGGCAAGCTGAACGGCGGCCAGAAGCTGTTGTTCTGGCTGCTGGTGGCCTGCATGACACTGCTCGTCCTGTCCGGCATCGTCATGTGGCGCGCCTATTTCTCATTCCTGTTCCCGGTTTTCCTGATCCGCTTCGCCGCCGTCGTGCACGCGGCAACAGGGGCGGGAATGATCGCCCTGATCATCGGCCACATCTACCTGGCCATCTGGACCAGGGAGAGCATCGGCGCCATGCTCTACGGCAAGGTCAGGCGCGCCTGGGCGAAACAGCATCACCCGGCATGGTTCCGGGAGATGACGGGAGGGCGCAAATGAGCACCGAAGACCGCATCCTGGAGCCGGGCCGGATCGAAGACCCGCTCGGCGAGATCCGTTTCCTCTCCCTTCCCGGACGGGACCTGTTCACGCAACGCGCAGATCGCTTCCGGTTCCTTGCCCCCGGCCATGCCTTGGGGGGTTACCTGGACTTTCTGGCACTCTTGGCCGATGCGCAGCAGGAGGCCTTGGACCGGTTCCCCCCCCTGCCTCCACCCGATGCCAGGGAACGGGCGCTCTGCCACGAGCACGGCATGCCGCTCCTGGACACCCGGTCCCGGCCACGGAATCCGGCCTGGCGGGCAGGGCTGTCGCTGATCCTGCGACAGATTGGCGAGGCCGACCTGCCAGAGGCTACGCGTCAGACGGCCGTCGGCCTGATGTCTGTGGATGAAAGCAGGCTGGAGGAGATGGCGGACGTGATACTGGCGGGCGATCCGAACGCCGCCCCTCCCCACGAACTCCCCCTTGTCGCCGCAGCCTTGCAGGTCTATTGGGTGCACATGGCCTCAATCCTCGGTGAAGAAGCCTTTGCCAGGCTGGAACCGGCAGGGGTGTGCCCGGTATGCGGCTCAGGCCCGGCCACCGGCATCGTGCGCGCCCACGGGACCGAGCAGGGATTGCGCTACCTCTGCTGCTCCCTCTGCGCCTCCCAGTGGCACATGGTACGGGTCAAGTGCAGCAACTGCGAGGCCACCCACGGGATCAGCTACTACAGCCTGGAGGGGTCGAACGGCGCGGTCAAGGCGGAAAGCTGCGCAGCCTGCAATACCTACCTGAAGCTGTTGTACCTCGGCAAGGACGGCGGCATGGAGGCCATGGCCGACGACCTGGCCACCCTGGCGCTGGACATGCTGATGGACGAGGCAGGCAAGGCGCGTAGCGGCCCGAACCTGTTCTACCATCCCGGCGGGGCTTGACGGAGTCTGTTGATTTTTGGCAATTACACAAACGAATAAAACGGTCCGAGTGTTGGTACAAAAAAACTGCTGGTGTTATCACACAGGCGCCCTCCCGAATGGATCCGGAAGGGCGCCTGGATGTTGACTATGCCGTTCGGTCGCTATTTATTGTTATTGCAGGTGAAGTTGGCTTCGATACGGCGGTTCTCTTCTCTACCGGCTTTTGTCTTGTTGCTTGCAACAGGTTTCGTTGGACCGTAACCCACTGCTTTAATCCGTTCGGGATCGATTTTAAACTTTTCGATGAGGTAGTTCAAAACGCTTTCCGCACGTCGCTGGGAGAGTTTCATATTAGCCGCCATTTTGCCGACACTGTCGGTGTACCCTTCGATGACTCCGGTAGTTTTAGGGAAATCGGTCAAGAACTTACCCACCTTATCCAGTTCATCGTGATACTCCGGTTTGATATTGTACTTGTTTGTATCGAAATGGATATCGATAACCGTGGGTATGCAATACTTTTGAGCAGCTGCCGATGGTGGGGGAACTATAACCGTGATGGTTGCCGCACTCTTTGCCGTACCACCGGCGTTGGTGCAACTGAGGTCATAAGTGACGGTTTCAACAGGTGTGACCGTCATGGATCCTTGCGGCTGAACCACACCAATTTCCGGTTGAATTTCGCAAGCAGTTGCGTTCTGCGAATTCCAGGTCAAGGTCGCTGACTCCCCTTTGTTGATGGAAGTTGGGGCAACAGACAAATTATCGGACGGAGCCAGAGTAGCCAGAGGAGTTACGGTGAGGCTCGCCGCGCTTTTTGTCGTACTGCCACCGGCGCCATTGCAGGTAAGGGTATAAGTGGCAGTTTCAACAGGCGTGACCGTCATGGACCCTTGTGGTTCGACCGCGCCGATTCCCGGTTGAATTTCACAAGCTGTTGCGTTCTGCGAATTCCAGGTCAAGATCGCTGGCTGCCCTTTGGTAATGGAACTTGGAGCAACCGACAGATTGCCGGAAGGAGCCGTGGGCATCGGAACAGGTGCAGCGGCCTGAACTTCTGCGACAGGAGCAGGAGCAGGAGCGGGAGATGTTTTGCCGCCCAAGAGGAAGGTGACCCCAGCGGTGTATTCCCAGTTGTACTTCGGACTGTCAGGGCTTTCCAGGACAAACACCTGACGAGCATCACCGCGCAATGCAATCGAGTCGGTCACGAAGAACTTGACTCCCAAGCCGCCGTTTACGGTTGCGTCTGTTGTCCTGTTGCTGATTTTAAGACCATCACTTCCGTGACCATAGGTAATTCCGCCACCCCCCACCGCAACATAAGGCACCAGAGGACCGTCAGGCATGATGTTATACAGGAGGTCCAGGCGATAGGACATGGAATTGATGCTCGTTTCATTCCGGGTACCATCGGTAGACACATAATCGCCCACTGCTTCCACTCCCAGGTTTTTTGTCAGATCCAAGCCTAAGCGTAATCCATAAACTCCTGAAGTATTAAAGTGCTGAACACCATCGAAGGTGTAACCACCTGCAAATGGAGAAATGGAAAATGCCCCTTCCCTCTCTCCGGCAATAGCGGAGGCTGCAATGGCAATAAGCGCAGCGCAGGTAAGTATCAGTGCGGTTAATTTCTTCATATATCCTCCTTTTAAAGAATTGTACAAATGAGCCCGAAGCTTGACCAACGTCTATATGATTTCAACCTCCATCACTCGGTGCGGCTCTTATTTGGGGGGTCTTTGATGCCATTACCCTCGCGATTTCTTTAACGCCATAAGCACCGACTCTCACCAAAATGCACCGTATCATGCGCGTTTCTCCTCTCTACCTAAGGTATTATTCCTTTTCCCGCTACTTTGAATGCTTCGTAAAGCCTTTGGTATGAAGGCTTTATATTTAGAGTAGCAAACAATCAGCGTTTGTCGAGGCAACTTTATTCAGATTCAGATATCCAGCAGGTTTTGCCAGAGTGATGATGCTCCAATTCAGCCATTTTATCCCTTTATTGGCATATGGAATTGCCGAACAGTCTTGAATTCCTCCAAACAAAAGGTCCTGTCTGGCAAAGCGGCTGAAGAGATGCTGCTGGATGGGCTTGGCAAGAGTTGACGTTCCCCACTTTATTCCGGACATGCAGCGCCTCCCTTCACCCACTCAGTCATGACGCGCACGAATTCGTCGTGGGATCCCGGCGCAGGCGTTCGGCGATTTCCCGGCTTCCACCCCCAGAGAACCAACGGGGCTTCCCTAACATGTTCCAGAACCTCCTCCAGGTTTCTTCCGCCGTTTTGCGCCGGGTTCTTGAGTTGTTCGCATAGCTGGCGAGGCGTCCTTTTCTGGAATACCATGGGCATGTCCCTGGTTGGCATGTGCCATTGTTGAGCGCCTGGGGGGGTGCGCTCCTGGGGTAGAGGCCCGCAAAAAGAGGTGAGCGTGGAGAGCAAGAGGCCGCCCGCGAGGACCAGAGCGCCGTTCTTGCTGGTTCCTTTTTTCCTTGTTATCATAGCGATCCTCCGTGGAATAGAGTTTTGCGGCGCACGAGGCCAAAGTCACGCAAGTTTGGTGTTTTTTATCGGCAACTGTCGAATGCGCTTGCCGGTTATGGCAAAAAGCGCATTGCAGATCGCCGGCGCGATCGGGGGGACTCCTGGCTCGCCGACTCCGGCCGGCAAACCATCGCTCGGCACGATGTACACATTCGTCTCTTTGGGAGCTTCGCCGAGCCGTGCCACGGGGTAGTCATCGAAGTTGGACTGCTGGATCCTTCCATGGGCTGCCGTTATCTCCCCCATGAGGGCAATGCTCACGCCGAACACGGCGGCACCTTCGAACTGCGACTGCACCCGCTCCGGATGCACCACCCGCCCGGCATCCACCGCCACGTCCATACGAGGGATGGATATCCGTCCGTGGTCGTCGATCCGGACATCAACGACCGCAGCCACATAAGTGAGGAAACTCCGGTGCGCCGCAAAACCGAGCGCGCTCCCTTTTTCCGGCTTCCTTTTCGCCCAGCCGGACTTCTCCGCCACGACCTCGACGACCCGCCGCAGGCGCCCGGTATCCCATGGATACAGGTCGAAAGGTTTCCCATAGTTGGGGTTGTCCGCCCCCTCGGACTTGAAGTCTATGGTGCGCGGCCTCCCCAGCACGTCGAGAAAATACTCGACCGGATCGCGCTTCGCGGCGAAGGCCAGCTCATCGATGAACGACTGAACCCCGAACGCGTGGTAGATGTTGGCCACCGACCGCAGCCAGCCGATCCGGACGTGGGCCTTGGCCGGACCGTTCTCGGCGCGCAGATTCGGGATATCGAACGGTACATCGACCCACCCCTGAGCCAGATGTCCCGGATCGCCATAGACGGCATCGACTTTGAAAAGGGAGGAGATGGGAGGGAAAACCGAACGTTGCAACCACGCGGTTGGCTTGCCGCCGGCACCTGTGGCCGCCTTGAAATACATGCCGGCCACGCTGTTGTAATAATCGAAACGGATATCGTCCTCCCGGGTCCAGGTGACCTGTACCGGTTTGCCGGCTTTCTGCGACAGGATCGCCGCCTCGACCACATAATCGGGCTTGGACTTCCTCCCGAACCCGCCGCCCAGGAGCGTCACATGGCAGATGACATCCTTCTTGTCCATCTTCAGCGCCTTGGCCACCGCGTCCTGCACACCCTGCGGGTTCTGGGTCGCTGCCCACGCGGTAACCTTGCCGTTCTTGTACTCGGCCACCGCCGCCGGCGGTTCCATCGTGGCATGGGCGAGGAGTGGGACGTAATACTCGGCTTCGTGAGTCGTGCCCCCCTTGGCGAATTCCGCATCCACGTCGCCTTTGGCCCGAATGATCTTTTGGGGCTCCCGCGCTGTCTTGAAGAGCAAGGTGCGGTAGGCGTCCGAGTCGTAATCGGCATTTTCGCCCGGCTCCCATGTCACTTTCAGTTTACGCCTCCCCTCCATGGCAGCCCAACTGCTGCCGGCGACAACCGCAACACCCCCCAGCGCCTGGAACGCATAAGGTGGTTTGGCCGCTTCGATCACCACCGTCCGCAGCACTCCCTTTACCTTGCGCGCCTCTTGGTCATCGTGCGCTTTCAGCTTGCCGCCGATAACCGGCGACCGTTCGATCGAGGCATACACCATCCCAGGCAGTTTGACATCTATGCCGTAGACGGCTTTCCCCGTGCAGATTTCGGCCAGGTCCACGATCGGAACCCCTTTGCCGATATAGCGGAATTCAGCCGGCGTTTTCAGGTGCAACTCTTCCTTGCCGGGCAGCGGCTCTTTCGCGGCCTGGGATACCAGTTCGCCAAAATCGAGCATCCGGCCGCCCTTGTGTACGACCTGGTGGTTGCGTGCCCTGCATTCGGCAACCGGCACGCCCCATGTGGCCGCGGCAGCGCGTTCCAGCATGAGCCGCGCCGTCGCACCAGCCTGGCGCAGGGCGTCGTAGAAATCGCGGATCGATTTCGACCCGTCGGTATTCTGGTCGCCATACTTCATGTCCCCGACAGCCTGCTCGACCTTGACCCTCTGCCAGTCGGCTTCAAGTTCATCGGCCGCCACCATCGGCAGCGCGGTGCGGATCCCGGTCCCCATCTCCGAGCGATGGGCGACGATGATCACCGTGCCGTCCGGCTCGATTCCCAGGTAGACGCCGGGGTACCACCTCTCCGCTGCCGCCAGCGCATCGAGCGCCTTGCCGGGAAAATACCGTGCGCAGAGGATCAGCGCCCCTGCGGAAAAGGTTGCCTTGAGAAAACCACGACGGCTGACGAGTATCACGCTCTTCATGATTTCACCCCGGCTGCCAGCTTGATCCCCTGGCGGATGCGCCGATACGTGCCGCACCTGCAGATATTCCCCTGCATCGTTTCGTCGATATCCTGGTCGGTCGGCTGCGGATTTTTGGCAAGCAGTGCCGCAGCCTGCATGAGCTGTCCGCTCTGGCAGTATCCGCACTGGGGCACGTTCAGCTCCTTCCAGGCTTTCTGCAAGGGGTGATCGCCGCCCTGGGCGCCCAACCCCTCGATGGTGACGATTTTTCTCCCCGCCACGCTCTTCATCGGCGTCAGGCAGCTGCGCGCGGCCTCGCCGTCGATATGAACGGTACAGGCTCCGCAGAGACCATGGCCGCAGCCGAATTTCGTGCCAGTCAAGTGCAGTTCGTCGCGGAGATACCACAAGAGCGGCAGGTCGGGATTGCCGGCGAATGAGCGGGTTATGCCATTGACTCGGAATGCGATCTTTTTCATAAAAGCCGCCTTTCTGAATTCAATCTATTGTTTTTTACAGTTTTCTATCGCTCAAAACGTGAGAACGATCATATGAGATTCCTAGGTGATTCGGTTTTTCAGCCGGGCCTTTCGCGATAGAAAGCAGACACCTTCCGGTACTCTTCCGGCGTATCCATGTCGATAAGCACCCCAGGATCGCATACCTCCACCAGACGCACCCTGTCAGGGGAGGCGCGGACCAGATCCCGCAGGGTGCGCGACCTGTCCAGTTCACCTAACACATGGCGGGGGAAAAGGACCGGGTGTCCCTTGCGTCCCTCGTGCAGAGGGATGATGATGCTGTCCGGCTCCTCGGCGTGGTGCGCAGAGAGCAACTCCATGGTCCGGGGCGAAACCAGCGGATAATCGCAAAGAGTGATCAGGGCGCCGCTCATGCCTGTCGAGAGTGAGTCGCGGCCGGCCAGCGCGGATGCGGCCATGTCTCCATGGGGGATGACAATGCGTACGACCGTCAGCGGGTAGTCCTTCACCTCTTCGGCCACGGCGTCCCCCTGGGGGCCCACCACCACGACGACCTCTTCCGCTCCTCCAGCCAAAAGGGCTTCCAGGCAATGGGCTATGACCGTCTTGCCGCCCAGGGGCAGCAGTTGCTTGCAGGTGCCCATGCGCCGCGAAACGCCGGCTGCCAGCAAGATCGCCCCGACGCGGGCCTTCACGGTTTCTTCCGCAATTGGATCAGTTGCCCCATGATGCTGACGGCTATCTCCTCCGGGGTTTGGGCACCGATCTCAAGGCCGACCGGAGTGACGACCCGCCTTCTCTCCCCTTCGTCAAACCCCTCCTTTTCCAGGAGATCAAGCAAGGTCTCCCGCTTGCGGCGGCTCCCCAGGAGGCCCACGAATCCGGCTCCGGTGGCCAGGCACCCCCGGACGGCATCGAAATCGTTCAGGTGCCCCGGCGTGGCGATCACGACCATGCTTTCCCGGTCGAGCTGAAGATGTCTGAAGGCATCCCTTACAGGGGCGCAGACGATGTCGTCTGCTTCCGGGAGCAGGCCATGGACGCTGCAGTCGGGACGCTCGTCCACCACAACCACGCGGAAACCGCACGTGTGGGCAAGCGCCGTGACAGCCCTGCCCACATGTCCGGCCCCGAACATGACCAGAAGCGGCCTGCGCCCTTGGGGCTCGATATAGACCGTCATGCTGCCGCCGCAGGCAAAGCCCTGTTCCTCGGTCAGCACAAAAGGAAGCGTGCGCTGCTCGCCGTCTTTAAGAGCGGCGCACGCGGCCTGGAGGCTCTCCAGTTCGACCCGACCGCCCCCCACACTCCCCAGCACCGTCCCGTCGCCCCGCACCAGCATCTTGGCGCCGGACTTGCGGGGAGAAGAGCCGCTGTGCGCTATGACGGTCGCCAGCGCAAACGCCTCACCCCTCCGGGTAAGCCGCACCATCTCCTCGAAGAGTTCCAGATCCGTCATCCCTTCTCCCGAGCAGCCCTGACCTTTTCCTTCATCAGCAACAGCGCGCGCACCCGTAGAGGCCTCTCGCGGCGAACAGGTCGCGGTTTTCCATCTGTATTTCACTTCCACACGTTTTAAGTCCTAGGAGACTAGCGTTGCCTCCAGCGTGATCTCGGTATTGAACAGCTTGGAAACCGGGCATCCCCCCTTTGCCTTGGCTGCGAGGCGTTCGAACGTCGCCTGGTCCGCGCCCGGAATGCTGGCTTTCAGCTTCAGGTGGACGGCGGTGATGGCGTAACCGTCCTCAACCTGTGCAAGCGTGACCGTTGCAGAGGTCTCCATTCGTTCGGCAACGAGCTTTTCCTCGCCCAGGATCAGCGAGAGCGCCATGGTGAAACAGCCGGCGTGCGCAGCGCCCAGCAACTCCTCAGGATTGGTGCCGGCTACCCCCTCGAAGCGGCTGGCAAACCCATAGGGATACTCCTTCAAGGCGCCGCTCTCCGTGGAGATCGCGCCCTTGCCGTCCTTGATTCCACCGTGCCACTTGGCCGACCCAATTCGCTCTATTTTCATGGTGGTCCTCCTTCTATCATGCCGTCACGTTGACGTAGCTGAGCCGAAACTGGAAACAGACATACCACGGCCATCCATGGAAGCGTGCCTGCGTCCTCTGGGATCTCGCGACATCATGGCTAATGATCTTGCGGGATGTATTCTGGTGAAAATTCTATCATTGATATCTATTGCTACAACCGGCGCTGCTATTATTTTTGCTTCAGGCTGACCGCCAACCATGTTGCGCCCTCAAAAAAAGGATCCCTCCCCCCAGCGGGGGGAGGTCAGGAGGGGGGATCAGGTGAATTTGCAGCTTTTTCCCCATCCCTGGCCCCTCCCCCCGCTGGGGGAGGGAACCCAAGTAGCGGGAGATTGATATAAGCGAGTTCGGGTTAAAATCGGCACTAAACTACAGGGGAATAACCGGGCATGGCTTGGCGGTGGGGGGTTGTACCGGATTTAATTGTCTGGACTTACAAGGACTTAATTGGTATTTTGGTAAGATTTTAAAAACCTTGGACATTACTCACAGATGCGACGACTCATTATCAATGGGTTACGTCGCATTTTGGTAAGACACTTACTGAAAAACACAACCGGTCCTGTGATGCGGCGCCTTCCGTTCCCGATAGGCCGCATCATGGCGCCCCAGGAGATTACAATGAAACGCAAAGCACTGGCCCTCCTCTCCGGCGGGCTCGATTCCACCCTTGCCGTCAGATTGATGCTCGACATGGGCATTGACGTCGAGGCTCTCAACTTTACTTCCCCCTTCTGCACCTGCACAGGAAAGAACGCCGGTTGCAAGTCCGAGGCGGTTCGCGTCGCCGAGGAGTTCAACATCCCCATCAAGGTCATGACCAAGGGTCTCGACTACCTGGAGGTGGTCCGCAACCCGAGCCACGGCTACGGCAAAGGGCTCAACCCCTGCATAGATTGCCGCATCTACCTGCTGCGCAGGGCAAAGGAGTACATGCTGGAAAGCGGTGCCGATTTCATCATCACGGGCGAGGTTCTGGGCCAGCGCCCCATGAGCCAGCGCCGCGACGCCATGCGGGTGATCGAAAAGGAGAGCGGCCTTGAAGGCCTGCTCTTAAGGCCGTTGTCGGCCCATTTCTTTCCCCCGACGCTCCCAGAGCGTGAGGGGTGGATCGACCGCGAAAAGCTCCTCGCCATCCGTGGGCGTTCCCGCAAGGAGCAGATCGAGCTCGCCGACGAGATGGACGTCAGGAACTACCCCTGCCCCGCCGGCGGCTGCCTTCTTACCGAACTCTCCTTTGTCCCCAAGGTGCAGGACGTCCTCGACCATAGCGATGAACTCAACCTGCGTGATTGCCGCCTGCTCAAGATCGGCCGCCACTTCCGCATCGGCAAGCGCACCAAGGTCATCATCGGCCGCAACGAGGCGGATAACGCCATGCTGGAAAACGTCATGCAGACAGGCGAAACAGCCATCACCTGGATGGACGGCAACACGCCGGCAGGGATAATAACCGGCGACCAGGTGCAGACCGGCGTCGAGCTGGCGGCACGCATCCTCCTGCGCTACACCAAGGCCGAGGCGGCCGCGGCGTGCCGGATCAAGGTCCGATGCAACGGCAGCGAAGAGATCATCACCGTAGCCAACGATATGAACGATGCCGCCGTCAACCCCTACCTGATCGCGTGATCCTGGTCACTGACGTTTCTCAAATAAAAACGCGTCCGCTGGAACAGGCCGGACGCGTTTTTTTATGCAATATGAATCGGCACCTCCCCCACAGAGACACCGAACAAAAACCTTCCTTAAGATTATCCCAGCTGCAACTCGTCGAGTGACAACCGGTAACCGGGCAGGAACTTTTCCAGAAAGTAGCGCACCTCGGGGAGCGGGCTTTTGGCAAGAAGCTCCATGTGTTCGGCCCCGGCCCGCCGGAACTCGATATTGCCCGATTTCTCCTCCTCGATGCATTTGGCCAGCGCCGCGATCTTGTCGGCCGCCTTGACCAGGATGCGGTATTCCTCCTCACCCTCGAAGAAAAAAAGCGGTTCGTATTCCTTGGCCATCTCAGGCGGCAGCATCGCCAACAGCTTGTGTCGCGCCCGGTCCTCCAACTGGTGGAAGGAGCGCTTGAAATTGGGGTTGAAGTGTTTGACCGGCGTGGGCATGTCGCCGGTGAAGATCTCGCTCGCGTCGTGAAAGATACCGTAGAGCGCGGCCCGCGCCGGGTCCAGGTCGCCTCCGAAATAGGTCTTGCGGATCATGGCCAGGGCGTGGGCGATGACCGCCACATCCAGGCTGTGTTCCTGGATGTTCTCGGGGACCGTGTTGCGCATCAGGCCCCAGCGGCTGATATAGCGCATCCGCGCCAGAAAGGCGAAGAAGTCGAAGGTGGCGTCCTCTTTCTGTTCATGCTGCGTCATCTCTCAATTCCTCTCATACGGCTCGAACATCCGCTTGTACTCATCCAGCGCAAAACGGTCGGTCATGCCGGCGATATAGTCGCAAACCACCCGCTCGCGCCCCAGACGGTCGAACCGGGCGCGGTACTTGGGGGGCAGCAGGTTAGGGAAACGGATATAGGTCTCGAACAGCCGGGTGATGAAGATCTCGGACTTGACCCGCATCTTCTCTACCTTGTAATGGCGGTAGAGGTGTTCGAACAGGAAGCGCTTAAGCTCCCTGTTCCGGGCCGTGATACCGTCGCTGAAATGCACCATGGGCCGGTTCACCCGCCGCAGATCGGTAAGCGATGTGATAGCTGAACCTTCCAGGTTGGCGGCTACCGTAGTGCAGATGTCGTTGATCAAAAGGCCGATCAGGGCGCTGATGGTCTGGAACGTCAAGCGCCTGGTATCGATGTCAGGGTATTTACGACGTATTCCGTCGCTGGCCTCGCGCCAGATGTCGATGCGCTCCAGCATCTCCAGCGTAATGTAACCGGACTTCAGGCCGTCGTCGATATCATGGTTGTTGTAGGCGATCTCGTCGGCATAATTGATGATCTGGGCCTCCAGGGAAGGAACGACTCCGGGCATGAACTCGGAGATGATCTCCGCCGGGGCATCGTAGGGGGTGGAGTGCTTGACGATCCCTTCCCGCAGTTCCCAGGTCAGGTTCAGCCCCTCGAATCCCGGGTAACGCTCCTCCAACTCATCCACCGTCCGAAAGGACTGGAGGTTATGCTCGAAGCCCCCCTGCCCTTTCATGAGACGGTTCAACACATCCTCGCCCGTATGGCCGAACGGGGTGTGTCCCAGGTCGTGAGCCAGCGCCAGCGCCTCGGTCAGCTCCTCGTTCAGGCGCAGGCGGCGCGCGATGGCGCGGCCGATCTGGGCCACCTCCAGGGAATGGGTCAGCCGGGTGCGGTAATAGTCACCCTCATGGTTGACGAACACCTGGGTTTTGTACTCCAGCCTGCGAAATGCGGCGCAATGGATGATGCGGTCCCGGTCCCTCTCGAAGGCCGGGCGGTTGTCGCGAAACTCCTCGGCATGTTTCCGGCCGCGGGAATGGGCGCTGATACAGGCGTAACCGGCCAGATCGGTACGTTCGGTGGATACAAGCATGGGCCTACCTCGTCATGGTGAGTGGGATATGCCGGTTTTTTGTACTTGCCGCGGCTACATAAAAAAAGAGGCCGGCCGCCTGGCTAACCTCTTTGGTGTTTTGGTGGGGCTGGAAGAAAAATATTGCATTGTCTGCCAGCCTCTTATGGATCATTAGTCTTTTTCGTTAGCCATTGTCGGCCATTTGGATGTAAGTACCGGCCGGCAAGGACTTTAAGTACTAAATATATAACAACTTCAATGACTAATTGACAGCAAAAAAATCTCAAGTGCATAATTTCATAATTGCAGTGCGGCTTTCGATATGATGGGCAGCGCTCATTGTTGCCCGGTTGGAATTTTACAGCAAAACCTTGTTCCCCTCAACAACCCCTCTCCCTGGGGGAGAGGGTGGCCACAGGCCGGGTGAGGGGTAAGGCTGTACACCTTCCTCGATGTGGAAATGGACCTCTCCGGGCGCCGTCGTGGCCATACCGGCCTGGCACGGCTGAAAAATTGTTCCGCAAGCCGTAATGTGCTATATTGTTTAAGCGTCTGAACCACAGGGACACCTCCTGTGGTTTTTTTACAAGGAATGAGAGCGTCACCCATGAACTATACTGAATTTTCATCACGTCGCCTGAATCCCACCACTCCTGATGCCGCCTGCACTGAAGAGGCATATGGCGGGTTGATAACGGCCCACCACGGCGTTGAGGTCAAGGTTGTCTTCACCACAGGCAAACAGCGCATGGTGCGGGTCAAGCGGAATTCCGGCCACGTGGTCGGCGATGATGTGGAGGTCGTGGGCGAGGTACTTCGGCGGTTGCCCCGCCGGACAGAACTGCGACGGCGTGACGGCCGGGGCGGTATTCACCTGGTGGCGGCAAACCTGGATGTCCTCGGGATCGTGGTGGCGCCCAACTCGCCGCCGGGTTTCATTGACCGGGCCATTGTTGCTGCCAGGGTGGCGCAGCTGCAGCCCTTCGTGGTGGTCAACAAGTGTGATCTGGACGACACCAGCGCACTGCTCGCCAACCTCCATCGGATCTATACCGGTTCGGTTCCGATGTTTGCCATCAGCGCAACGGGCCGGACCGGCTTGGCGCCTCTGCAGGCGTTTCTGAATCAGGGCCATCGGGGGGTGTTTGTCGGAGTAAGCGGTGTCGGCAAGAGTTCGCTTTTGAACGCCCTCTGCCCGGCGATCAATCTCAAGGTTGGGAAGGTCAGCGACCACAATGGTCAGGGAAGGCACACCACCACCGTTTCTACCCTGCATGCCCTGTCCGGCGGTGGCGAGCTGGTTGACACCCCCGGTTTCAGGGATTTCGGCCTGGTGGATATCCTGGCAGAAGAACTGGCCATCCACTTCCCCGGCTTCGAAGAGCATGGGGAGGTGAGCTGTCGCTTCCGTAACTGCCGACACAGGACCGAACCAGGCTGTGCTGTCATCAGTCTGGTGGAGCAGGGGCAGATCCCGGCCGACCGTTACGCCATCTATCTGGAACTGTTGAGCGAGGTCGAGGCCGATCAGAGCGAAGCCCGCAGCAAAGGCTGGAAAAACTGACAAAATTACAGTTCGGCCTACTTGTCATGATGCCTTCCCTTGGCCCGTTCGCGATAGACACTCGGCGTTTCTCCAACAAAAAGTGTAAATGCTTTTGCAAAAGCGCTGAGGCTGTTAAAACCAACAGCATATGCAGCACCGGTGACGCTTGCCAATGGCTCGACAAGCAACTCCATTGCTCTGAGCATTCTTGCGTGAAGCCTGAATTCTTGCCAGGCTATGCCGGTTTCGGTAACAAAACGTCTACGGAATTGCCGTGGCGAAAGAGCAGCAGCTTTGGCAACTTCATCAACTGTTGCTGACAGATTCTCCAGGGTGAAATCCATCGCACGGGCAATCTGCTGCGTTTTCGCAGCAGGGAGACGAAACGGCATTTCCTCCTTCAGCCATTCGGCACATAACAACCCAAGTGTTTTGAAATACGCGTTCGCCACTTCATCTTCCGGGTCATGGTTGATTGTCCAGCGCATGGCATATTGAACCATTTCTCTGACTATGGGAGCAGCCGAAATAATCCTGACTTCTTTTATCTTCGTCGGCACAAGATGAGGAACAAAGAAAATAGCCCCTGAATGGACCTTGTTCAGGGTGGTCCTGTGGGTGACGCCTGCCGGAATCCATACGGCACGCTGAGGCGGCAACAAAAACAACCCGCTTCCGGTCTCAACGCGGAGCGTACCGGAAAAGGCATAAAGAAGTTGATGCCGGGTGTGGAAGTGCCAGTCATAGGTGATGCCATCCGCCGTATCCGGGTACGCGAATGCCTCAAGCGGCGAAGTTTCAATGCCGCTGGCATTCAGTTCTTCCTGGGTTTCCTTTATCGACAGCTGTTTGACCATGATGTCATCATCGGAGAATCAAACGTCCGTTGCAAGCTAATTAATGTCCGTATATCGTTAGACGGTCACTGGCGATGAATGTATGATAATCAGAATACGGGAACAGCAAAGGAGAATCCGCAATGGCAAAAAAGCAAAGCCACAAAGAATCAATCATCGACCAATTTACCAGACAGGCCGTTCCATTCGCACAAAAGCCGGAACTTTCGCAAAAGGAAGCTCTGGACCTGTTGATAGAAGCCACCGCGGTTTCCGGAACCGACACGGTTCTGGACGTAGCATGCGGTCCGGGCATTGTCGCCTGCGCTTTCGCAGAGAAGGGGCATCACGTCACCGGCATCGACATTACGCCAGCAATGATTGAACAGGCAAAGAAGCGACAGACTGAGAAGGGCTTAACCAACCTGTCATGGCTGATTGGCGATATTTCGCCACTACCGTTCCCTGACAGCTCATTTTCGATGGTCGTCACCCGGTTCTCATTCCATCACTTCATCCACCCCAAGGCAGTGCTCAAGGAAATGGTGCGCGTTTGTAAGTCCGGGGGGACCGTCATGGTCGCCGATATTGCTCTGCCACCAGAGAAAGCAGCCGCATTTAACGTGGTCGAGAAGATGAAAGACCCGTCGCATACGCGGGCACTGACAGAACGCGAGTTCATTGAGACGGCACGAGAGCAGGGGATTCAGGATATCAGAACAAAGTTTTTCAAGGTGGAGATGGAACTGGAAGCCCAGTTATCGGCTTCATTCCCCAATCCTGGAGACGACGAAAAAATCCGTCGTATACTTCGCGATGATTTGGGAAAGGATGACATCGGCTATGGTGCACATCTCGTTGGCGATGCCATCCACATTGCTTATCCAATTATGGCCCTTGTCGGGAAGAAGCTGTAGGGACTACTTCGTCCATATTTTCGGGAACCGTTGAAGGGTCGCGACCCTATCTGAATCTTCTGATAGCAGCCACTGCCTTGACAAATGACTATCCCCTTGCCACTCGCAATGCAAAGTTTTTTGGGGGGTCTGTATTCTCAGCACCTCCTTATCGTACCATACGACAAGAGCCGAGACAGGTTTACTCCCTGGCACGGCTCTTTTGCGTTCTTAGTTTATGGACAGGCGGCCAGGGAGGTTCAGGCCCCTTGAGTCTTGATATGTTCAATCAGTTCGGCAGGGTCGAGTACGTTGGGCCCGCCGCCGAAATCGGCCTTGTTCCTCGTCACCAGGTAGTCACAGCCGTTCCGTGTGCAGATGACATACTGCACAGCATCCTCGAAGTCGCTCATGCCCGAGTGCAGGGCATCCCTGAATCCCTCTTCGTCGATATCCGCCAGGGAGAACGTATCCAGGATATCAGCGATGAACTCGCGGGCCTGTTGCTTACCTGCGTGCTTGCAGACGATGTAGAAGATATCCGTAATACTGTATTGGAGAGACAAGCATTAATCACCTTCTGCTCCGCCAACCGCCACAGAAGCGCCGCATTCTCCACGAACGGTTCTCTCTTCAGGGCGACATCGAGGACTATGTTGGTATCGACAAGCACCTTCAACGCGGTTTGCCCTCCAGGGTCCTACGGCGTTCGGCCTTCCAGTCCCCGAGTTCGGCCCCCTCGATGACGCCAATCCACCTGTCCACGGAACTCTTCCGCCTTTGCACCTGGTTCAGGTCCACCGCACGGCGCTCAGGCAGTTCCTCGGCATCAAGGAAGACAACCAAGGCCTTGGCCCGCCGAATCCCCAAAGGCTTCTGCTTCAACTCCACAATCCCGTCATGGTAAAGGGCCTCCACTGTCTGTGGCATGACGCTATCCTCCCGTGGCCTGCTGTTTCTGGCGTTGTTCTCGCTAAAGGTGCCCAGAAACTGAATCACCTGGCGCTTGTCCTTCTCTGCCAACAACATCCCCTCTGGGACAGGAAATGCACGAACTCAATTGTCGGGCGGATGTTGGTGTGCGTGTGCGCTGGAGCATAGCTTTCCAACGGCTAGCATCTACCACTCACATTACTACATCCTCCGAATGATAGCAATGATGGCAACCAAGGGTAGTGACTCAGTTTGAAAATTAAATTATTCGGGCATTACGCCCTTAATAATCGCTTCTCCGCGCTGCACTGCTGTAGTACTGTTTTTGTAGCGGGGCAGTGTTAAAAGTTGCAACGATTCTTTTGGCAGGTTAGTTGTCAATTCTTTTACATTATTATCGCTAGCTACAAATGACAGCAATTTATTAAACTCAGTTTTATTGGTGTATTTGTTATATCTATCAGGACCTTTAGTAATTAAATAATTAAATGTATTGGTGGTTGATTTATTATCAATACTATACATAAAAGAAAATACGTTTACAATATCAGTGTAATCTTTATTGTAACCAGCAAATTTATACCTTTGCCCTGAATATGATTGTTGGATAAACATGTTATCCATCATAGAATATAACACATCATTTGCTTTATCTATTCTTATGTTTTTATCTTTTATTTGGTTTAAGTATGAATATGTTTTATGCTTTAAAGCAGGGTCATTAATTATTTTATCGATATGTTGGGATATAACGAAATCTTGTTTGGATGTGACATAATGAGTAGATACAAAACTAGTCACATACCAAACTATAACACCACCAACAACAGTCCCAATAACACCTGCAATTATAACTTTTCGCCAATAATGTTTGCCATTATTATCGGTTTTATTATTAGAGCTATTTGGGGGCTGAGTTTTTTTGTAGGGACGCATATCTCACCATAAGGAAAAGCCTTTAGATATTTGCCTGTAGATATTTCTACAGTCTTTATACATTATTACGTTAACCGTTTACGGCTAATCCGACAGCTCGCTATTTCCTCTAACGACGCGAGATGATTAGAAATGTACCGTGTTGAGACCTGACCCTTGAGGGTTCCTGTGTTGAGACCTGACACTTGAGGGTTCCTCCTAACCTATTGAGAGCGTGAAACTGCTTGGCGTTACTATTGAAAGATTTGTATTGATGATGCGGCCTTGTCCAAGATATGTAAATTCTTTATGATGTCTTTCACGATGGAATATATGAACTTCGTCTCCATTCCGTGACGCATGAATCATTCGTTCTTCAGCAAAATGGTCTGTAGGGCCTTCCCACTCCAACCGGTCGCCGATTAAACTATCTTGATATTGTTCTTGAAAATTTTGCTTCTCTTCTGTTACGAACAAGATGATTTTATTGTCATACCTTGGTGTAACGACGCCTCTTGCAAGAGCTTGATAACCAGCATACCCCCAAAGTGCGGCAAGTTCAGGACGAGAGTATCTCTGACCAACAATGACATTTTCAAAATCTACGGGCATTTTCCCCTCCTAATATTGAATTAATAATACCTTTAGCCGCTTTTTGGCGACTATGATTTTGCTCTATAGAAAGATCGGTTATTTGCCTTTCTAAATTCGATTAATCCTTTGTCTTCAAGCATTCTTGCCAAAGTTCCAAAAAGCCATCCGGTTTCATTGTTTATTTTATTTTCTTTTGGGTATGACGAAAGTTTAAGGCTGAGGTCATCCTTTATGGTCAATGCAGGGACCCATCGCTCAACGTAGGAAGGCTCGGAGTCTTTTATATAGCCGAAAATTTCCATTGCAGCCTCACTTAATAATTTATGGATATTTGATTTCCTGTTCATGTGACTACCTCCTTTTAAATAACTAATGGAAGATCGGTGAGCGTGTTCACCTCACCATGGCATTGAACTTCATACCGTCATTTATAAATGCTGTTGTTGCTTAAAAGCCATTTTTGGAACTGTTGAAGGGCCGCGTCTCCATATTCATTTTAAGAACAGACCAGATTGAGCTACAACAAAACATATCAGGAAGAAGCTAGCTCGACAGGCCACCCTTTTTTGCAAGGAAGACAACCGTAGAATTGCTGCCAAGCCTTGGGCCCACTCTGAAACTTACGCAGGACAAGTTCGGTCCCGCAATCTGGACATAAACGTTTTTCAATTTCAGCGACTTTTAAAAATTCAGGAATAACCGCATCTGATGTTCTATCGCTGGACACACTATCTATCGGTCTTGTGCCGTTACATTTTGGATAGACAACACATCCCCAGAATTCATTGCCGGCATTGGTGCCTTTGCGGGCTACGCGCTTTTTCATCTCTGAGCTACACTTTGGACAAACAGGCGAAGTCGCTGCTGATTGCATTGGCATAGGCGTAGGTGACGTAGGTGCTGAGACGGCAACAATTTTGCTGGCAGCATCTATCATCTCGCGTAGCCTGCGACCGTCAATAAGGGTGATGTTGAGTCCTTTAGAAAATGCTTTGGCCTCTTCAGTGTACTCCCCGGACGTCACGAAGTACCCACCGGCAACGCCACGCGCTGACATCACGCCATAAAACTCCCGCATCGGCTGCACCCCGACCTTGTAGGCCTTCCACTGTTTGCACTGGACAAGGTACGTTTCGCTCTTCTGGCGAAGCACCAAGTCAATGCCTCCGTCAGGGCCGTTGCCACCTTCGCGGGTCACCTGGAATCCTTCGCGCCGGTAATATTCACTCACCAGTCTCTCGAAATCTGCCCAGCTCATTTCGTTTAAAGCATTAATACCAGGTCGAGCTGCCACCTTATCGTAGAGCTTCTTTTGACGTAGAGCCGTTATTCCTGAAAGAAGCGCTCCAAGACCGAATGCAAACGGAAGAACAATCTGGCCAAACATCGCCATTGTTGTAATAAGCCCCTTGACCGCAGCATCACCCATCTGGCCGGGTGCAACTGTAGCGGGCATGATGGTACGCGAGCCAATCGCATGCAGAACCAAATATGAGACCAATGACAACGTGAGGCCAGCCCACCACGGCAATTTACTGGCCACAAGCATCACATCTTCCATAGGACTTGTCTTCTGCCGTGCCATCACGTCTCCGTAACTTAAGTATAAGGCAACTACAAGGGCCGTAATAGGGATCGTGCGAGTTGTACCGAGTTGAGACACGCCCTACATGACCCACAGAAAATAGTAAGTGACCTAATTTATTTAAAAAATTTCATTCCTATGACGGCTCGGCTATGAAAGTGGTAATAGCTACATCACCTATAGTGTAGGTTGTGAAACTGTCGACTGCACCTCCGATTATTCCACCGACAAAAGGTATGGCCTTGCCAAGATTAACGGCTCCGGTTTGACCAAATTTTGTCAGCAGGCGAAACCCTACTGTCTGATTTATCTTGGCTATAGTAGTTCCGGAAATCTTGTTGATGGCAGATACGGTCAGCTTCGTTCCTACGTTAATACCGACATCCTTTACGAGATCGGCGACGGCGCTACCGCAAAGGCACATGTAGACGAGCGTTTTAACTTTGTCCTCCCTGAGATCATGTCCGCCCATGACTGCTATCGCAGCTATCATGCGAATCTGTACATACAAGACTGAAGTTATGTTGGCTGGGATAGCAACAGGCATGGTTATGATTCCGCCAAGACCAGTCAGAAAGCCCGACGTCCCGGCTTTTACGATTTGCCAGCGCACCAGCGATTCCGCTGTACTTTTCTGGTTGCCTTCGCCCGCCATATATTCCCGTGCAAGTTCCTCGGCCGTATCGACTCCAGGCAGCCCGTTTATTGCTTTGTCATAGCAGTAGTCGAGCGCCACCATGATCATACCCTGATCAATTTTTTGTGCCATATAAACAAATCTCCTTTTGCCACGGCGCTATTCGGGACACCATACCTATTTTATGATTTATATTTTATTGGTATGGTGCCCCCTCAATTACCCTTTAGGATGGGCAGATGTTTCTCTACAAGTTCTGATTGACAAAACCGATGAAGCCCGGCAGAAAAGCATCGAAGTCTTCTTGGGAATAGTAAGCATGCGAGACCGGGGGTCGGTAGATTCAAATTGCAAGTGCACCATTGCATGCCTCGCTGAAAACTTCATGAGGTGTCCGGTAGCCGAGACATTTTCTCGGTCGGTTGTTAAGCCTCGCGACGGCTTTTGCCAGCTTCACATCTGA
>Ga0316217_10001263_pt1 | contig 33649 bp, 29 predicted proteins | sample 1anoAmetaG_FD_203633 | JGI IMG/M metagenome (GOLD analysis project Ga0316217, IMG submission 203633) | Freshwater microbial communities from Trout Bog Lake, Wisconsin, USA - 1anoA | ecosystem: Environmental > Aquatic > Freshwater > Lake > Hypolimnion/Profundal zone | place: USA: Wisconsin...
GGTATCGGTTCACTAAAGCCAGAGCACCGTCATGTCCCGTGCCGATCCGCCGATCACACGGGCCATTTGGTCATCGGCTATAGAGTCCGCTGGATCGTCTCGACTGTGAAGCACTCGATCTGGTCGCCCGCCTTCAAGTCTTGGAAGTTGTGGAACGCCATACCGCATTCTTGGCCAGACTGGACTTCGTTCACTTCGTCCTTGAAGCGCTTCAGGGTCTGAAGCACGCCCATTTCCTGGATCACGACATCGTTGCGGATAATCCGGACCCTGGCGCCCTTGCGCACGACGCCTTCGACGACCCGGCATCCCGCGATCCGGCCAACCTTGGAGATGTCGAAGGTCTGCAGGATCTCGGCGTTGCCAAGGAAGGTTTCGCGCTGAATCGGCGCCAACATGCCGGACATGACGCCCTTAATGTCGTCAATCAGGTCATAGATGATCGCGTAGTAACGAATTTCCACGCCTTCACGCTCGGCCAAATCCCTGGCCTGACGGGAGGCGCGGACGTTGAAGCCCAGGATCGAGCATTTCGCCCCTTTGGCCAGCAGGACGTCGCTCTCGGTAATGGCCCCGGCCGCGGAGTGAATGATCCTGGCCCGAACTTCGTCGGTTCCCAGCTTTTCGAGCGCGCCGGTGATCGCTTCGGCAGAGCCCTGAACGTCCGACTTGATGATCATCGGAAGCTCAGAGACCTTCTTGGACTGAAGCTTGGCCATCATATCGGCAAGGCTTGATCCGGCGGCGATCGGGGAGACCGCCTTGTCTCGCTTCAAGCGCTCACGATACTCGGTCAGCTCGCGGGCCCTCGCTTCGCTCTCGACCACGGCGAAGGTCTCGCCGGGATCCGGTGTCTGGTCGAGGCCGAGGATTTCGACGGGCGTCGACGGAGAGGCCTGCGGGATCTGCTCGTTGCGCTCATTGATGAGCGCCCGAACGCGGCCCCAGGCGGCGCCGGCGACGACGATGGCGCCCCGTTCCAGCGTGCCGCGCTTGACCAGAACGGTGGCGACGGGGCCACGGCCTTTGTCGAGCTTGGATTCGATGACCACGCCTTCAGCCGATCGGTCGGGATTGGCGCGCAGGTCCATGACCTCCGCCTGGACAAGAATCGATTCTAGCAGTGTATCGAGACCCATCTTCTTGGTGGCGGACACTTCGACCACCTGAGTCTCGCCGCCGAGGCTTTCCACCACAATTTCATGGCTCAGGAGTTCGTTCACGACGCGGGTCGGGTCCGCTTCGGGTTTGTCGATCTTGTTGATCGCCACGATGATCGGCGCATTGGCGGCCTTTGCGTGGTGGATCGCCTCGATCGTCTGCGGCTTGACGCCGTCGTCCGCCGCGACGACCAGCACAACGATGTCGGTCACATTCGCGCCGCGTGCACGCATGGCCGAGAAGGCCGCGTGCCCCGGGGTGTCCAGGAAGGTGACCTTGTCCCCGCTTTCGAGCGTCACCTGGTAGGCGCCGATGTGCTGGGTGATGCCCCCATGCTCCCCCGCCGCCACGCCGCTGGAACGCAGCGCGTCGAGGAGCGAGGTTTTGCCGTGATCGACGTGACCCATGACCGCAACGACAGGCGGACGCGGCTGGGTGTCGGCGACCGCGTCATCCTCCGAAATGAAGCCTGTTTCGACATCGCTTTCGGAAACACGCTTGACCTCGTGTCCGAACTCCGTGGCGATCAATTCCGCCGTATCAGCGTCCAGCACGTCGTTGATCGTCAGCATGGCGCCCTGGCGCATCATGTATTTGATGATGTCCACGCTTCGGGTGGCCATACGCTGGGCCAGATCCTGCACGGTGATCGCATCAGGAATGACCACTTCGCGGATGACCTTGGGGCCGTCCAGTCCGCCGAGGCCGCGGGCGCGCTTCTCACGTTCCCGTTCCCGCGCGCGGCGCACGGAGGCGAGCGAGCGCATCCGGTCGTCCGAGCCCTCATCGCCTGCGGCGACCTGGATGGTCAGTCGACCTTCGCGGCGCTTCGGTTCGCCCTTGGTGCGGGACACGGCCTTGGCGGCGTCGGCCTTCTTGGCGCCAGCGCCGCGACGGCGCGCGCCCTCTTCGTCGTCCAGAGCGACGGATGAGGGGCGACGATCATTGGCGCGCGGCGGAGCGCTGCGCGCCGTCTTGGTAATTTCCGGCGTCGACGGGCCTGCGGCGGCGCCGCGGCTGGGGGGACCGCCCGGACGGGGGCCGCTGGGCCGCGGGGCCAGGGCGGAATAGCGAACGGTTTCACCGGGCGCGGTGCGCGGACGGTCGCCCGCAAATCCTTGACCGGCCGGGCGAGGGCCACGATCACCCTGCGGGCGAGGGCCGCGATCGCCAAACCCTTGTCCTGGCGGACGCGGTCCGCGATCCTGCGCGCCGGCGCGGTCGGGCCCGCCAGGCGGACGGGCGACACGCTCTGGATAGGACGAGCCTTCGCGGCGCGGCGCTTCATAGACGCGACCCTCCGGCGTGCGACCGTCATTGCGGGGATCCTGACGCGGTGTACGCGGCGGGCTCGCCGGCTCTTCGCGCCGAACATCGCGAGCGCCGAAGGGCCTTGGCGAAGGCCGAGGCTCAACGGGGCGCGACTCGGCGGCCTTCGGCTCCTGCGGACGCGGCTCCGGCGACCGGACCTCGGCGACCGGGCCCTGCTCTTGAGGGGCGGCGACCGGCGGGGCGGCCATCTCCACGGGTTTGGGGGGGGGCGCTGCGACGGGCTTGGCGGGCGGCGCGACCTCCGCGGCCGGTTTCGGCGGCGGCGGTGGGGCGGCGGCCTCCCGAGCGGCCGATTCGACGCGTTGGCGCTCCGCGGCCTGGCGGGCCAGGTCCAAGGCGCGCTGACGGGCCGCCAGCTCGCTTTGCGAGAGGTTGAGTTGAGCGCCTGCCGATGGGGAAGGCGCAGGTTTCGGAGTCGCGGCTGGTTCGGGACGCGCGGCGATCGGCGGAGTCGGGGCGGCGGGTCTGCGCACTTCAGGCGCTGGCCGCTCGCCTTCCCGGCGACGCTTCGTTTCCACCACAACGGCTTTGGAGCGGCCGTGACTGAAACTTTGTCTTACGACCCCAGTGTTCACGCCTGGAGCTCTCGGCTTCAAAGTCAGAGGCGCGCGCCCGCCTGGGCCCGTCGCGCCCGGAGATCCCGTATTCGGGCCGCTTTGGCCGCCGTCATTGTCGTTCGCGTCGCTCATTCGCTCGCTTTACTAATCCATAAACCGCCGCAAGGCGTCAAAACCTAAGCCGCTACGGCAATGTTCCTGCGACCTTTGACCAGAGCCGCTGACGTTCGCCAATAGCCTCAACATCCTTTGGCGCAGATTTCGCCAAGGATGCGCGTAAATACAACGTCGGCCGCGCCGACGTCGGTACGGTCGTCAAGGCCCCTCGCACCAGCTCTCAGGAAGAAGTGGACGGAACCCGGCCAAACGCTCGACATCATCTGTCCAGCTTTTGGCGCCCCGCCCCACGAGGAACCCGACATGTATCACATTTCCCTGGCCTAAGGCCAAACTCAATTCTTCGCCGGAGAAAACACCGATCCGCCTGGGCGTCACGCCCCGTTCCCGATGAGCCCGTTCAACGGCCTGCAGGAGCTTACGACGACCGTCGGCCGCTGAATCTGTTGCTTCGATCAGCCAGGCCACCCGGCCGGCCGTGATCGCCGCCTCAACCTTGTCAAAGCCGTAGGTAAGGTTTCCCGCGCGCCTCGCAAGACCCAGACCATCCAGCAACCGCCGATGAAGCAACCGATCAACCTGGTCCGAAAGATCAGGAGGGGCGATCAGCTTGGCTTTCGCCGACCGGGAAAACGCTCCGCGCTTGACCGCCACATCAACAGCGTCCCTTCGCGCCGCAACCCACATTCCCCGGCCTGGAAGACGGCGGGCGACATCGGGCGTCACCTGACCGCCGGGACCGGCGACGAAGCGGACCAGCGATTTTTCCGGCATCACCTCGCCGGAAACGAGGTCTCGGCGTTGGCGCGATTCCTCGGCATGGGTCTTTGGGGCCCTTTGGTCAGGCGCGAGGGTCGAAGGCTGCGTCAGCTTGCTTCGTCCTGTGTTTCAAGAGCGGGCTCTTCAACCGCTTGGTCTTCGGCCGCTTGCGGGAGATCGGCGGCGTCGATCCATCCGGCGGCGACCCGCGCGCGCAGAATGACCGCTTCGGCGTCCTCGACCGACAGGTTGAAGCTTTCGAGCGCGCCAGGATTGCGAACGCGTTCCCCGCTCCGCGTCTCGAAGGCGCCGCGCAGCTCATCCGTCGCCAGATCGGCCAGGTCTTCCAGGGTCTTCACCCCGGCTTCCCCAAGGGCCACCGACATGGCCAGGGTCACGCCCTCCACGTCCAGCACGGCGTCGTCCACGCCGAGTTCGCGACGTTTCGCATCCAGCTCGGCGGCTTCACGCTCCAGCGCTTCCCGCGCGCGGGTTTGCAGCTCCACCGCCGTGTCGTCGTCGAACCCTTCGATCGAGGCGAGCTCGGTTTCGTCGACATAGGCAATGTCTTCAATCGTCGCAAACCCTTCGGTGACCAGCAGCTGGGCCACCATTTCATCCACATCGAGGGAATCTTGGAACAGAACGGTGCGCTCGGCAAATTCACGCTGCCGGCGCTCGCTTTCCTGACTTTCCGTCGTGATGTCGATCTGCCAGCCGGACAGCTGCGAGGCCAGCCGCACGTTCTGGCCGCGACGACCGATCGCCAGCGACAGCTGATCGTCCGGCACGACCACTTCGACCCGACCGTCGTCTTCGTCCATCACGACCTTTGAAACTTCCGCCGGTGCGAGAGCGTTGACGATGAAGGTGGCTTCGTCCGGGCTCCAGGGAATGATGTCGATCTTTTCGCCCTGAAGTTCGGCGACGACCGCCTGAACCCGGCTGCCGCGCATGCCGACGCACGCCCCGACCGGATCAATGGAGCCGTCGTTCGACACCACGGCCATCTTGGCTCGGCTGCCCGGATCCCGCGCCACGGCGCGGATCTCGATGACGCCGTCATAGACTTCCGGCACCTCTTGGGCGAACAGCTTGGCCATGAACCCGCCGTGCGCACGGGACAGCATGATCTGCGGCCCCTTTGTTTCTCGCCGCACATCATAGATGTAGCAGCGGATGCGATCGCCGATGTTGAAGTTTTCGCGAGGGATGGACTGGTCGCGGCGCATGATGCCTTCGCCACGCCCGAGGTCCGCGATGACGTTGCCGTACTCGACGCGCTTGACGACGCCGTTGACGATTTCGCCGACGCGATCCTTGAAGTCTTCGTACTGACGCTCCCGCTCGGCCTCCCGCACCTTCTGCGTGACGACCTGGCGGGCCATCTGAGTTTGAACCCGGCCAAATTCAAAGGGGGGAAGTGTTTCTTCGTAGACCTTGCCGACCACCGCGTCCTTGTCGCGACGCAAGGCGTCCGACAGCCGCAGAACGCCCAAGAGGCCCTCGGTCTCTGCATCATCCTCGACCACGGTCACATAGCGGGTGAGCGCGAGTTCCCCCGTATTGGGATTGATCTTGGCCCGAATGTCATGTTCCGCGCCGTATCGCGACCGGGCGCCCTTGGTGATCGCCTCTTCGATCGCCTCGATCACGATTTCCTTTTCAATCGACTTTTCCCGAGCGACCGCGTCGGCAATCTGCAGGAGTTCGAGCCGGTTGGCGCTGATGCCAGTAAGAGCCATTGTCACGCGTCCTCGTCACTAGAATTCAAATGTGAATTGTCTTCATTGGCCTCATCGGCCACTCGCACAGCCCGCCGTTCGGCGCCGCGCTTCATCAGTTCGTCGGTCAATGACAGCTTGGCGTCCACGATCCAGGCGAAGGGGATCAGCGTCGTTTCGGCTTCGCCCTCAAGATCAAGACAGACATGTCCATCATCTATGCCCGCCAGCACCCCCCTGAAGCGTTTGCGGCCTTCTGCGATGCGGTCGAGCTCGATGCGCGCTTCAAACCCCTCAAACGCTTCGAAATCCTTCAGACGGGTCAACGGGCGATCGACCCCTGGACTTGAGACTTCAAGGACGTAGTCGCCGGCGATGACGTCCGCCGGATGAAGAATGTCGCTCAACGCCCGAGACAAGGCCGCGCAGTCGTCGACATTCATTTCGCCGTCCGGACGCTCGGCCATGATCTGAAGCGTGCGGCGACTGACGCCGCCCATCATGCGAAGGCGGACAATCTCGTACCCTGCGGCTTGCGCGACAGGATCAAGCAATTCGATCAGTTGAACGTCTTCTGGCGTCTTTCCGCGCAAGGCGGACCTCCGAGCAACAAAAAAGCGGCTGGCCGGTGGGCCGCCGCTCGAAAGCCCCATCAGGAGCCGACGATCGATGTTGACCCCTTTTAGCGCGTTCATCTGCGGAGGGGAAGAGGGCGCTGCGACAATTTGCGTGTCGCCCGGATCGCGGCGACCGGACGCGGCGAAGAGTTCATTAAGCATTGGCTGCGCTTCATGCACCCGTTCCTTCTCCACGACTCCATTGGTCGGAGCCTGCATGTCGGCGTTTCATTCAAACTGCGATCCAGAATTTGAGATCCATTCGCCGAACGCCATGCCGTCCGGGGCGCGGGTGTGATCGAATGACGCCTGCATTGGACAAGATTGTCGTCGGTACTGCGCAATTTGCGACCAACCACGCGACCCTTCAAACACGAGGGCGACCGGTAGGGGGCGAACTTGAGTCGACCTTGAAGCTGGCGGTCCAGGCTCGCCTCACCATGCTTGATACGGCAGCGTCCTACGGCGACGTCGAGGCGTTGATCGGGCGTCTGGCGCCGCGTGCGCATTCGCTTCGCATGATGGTTCGCACGGTTTCGGCCGCCGCCGGCGCGTCGGCCGTCGAAGCTGGCGCCCGGGCCTCGCTGAGGCGGCTTGGGCTTTCGAGGGGCTACGCGGTCATTGTCGGGTCGGGAGATGATCTTCTGGGTCCGGAGGGGCCGAATGTGTGGCGCCGCCTGCGCGGGCTGCAGGAAGAAGGCCTGTTCGAACATGTCGGCGTTTCCCTCAAGGTCGAGGACGCCCCCGTGGCGCTGGCCAGGAGGTTTCGGCCCGATATCGTGCAGGTTCCGATGAGCGTGCTCGATCAACGGCTGGTGGCCAATGGCGATCTGGCGCGACTTTCGGACCTGGGCGCCGAAGTTCAGTTGCGCTCCATTTTCCAGCACGGCCTGCTGTTCACGCCTCGGGACGGTTTGCCGGCGGGGCTGGCGGATGCCGGCCCTCGTTTGTCGAGAGCACGCCGATATATTGCGGAAGCGGGCGCCGATCCGTTGCAGGCGGCGCTCGCTTTCGCCCTCAGCCGGCCGGAAGCGGCTCGAATCATTGTCGGCGCCGGTTCGGCCGCCGAACTTCGGGCTATCCTTGCGGCGGCGTCTGCTCCGTTGCCGAAACTCGATTGGGGCCAGCTGGCCATGGACCCGCCCACGGCGCGCCATGTCGGGCTTTGGGCCGCCGCCTGAGCCAGGGGCCGCCCGTGCATCAGGCCAAAGTCGCCGGCACGGCGGTCAATCCAGGCCGCCTGTTTGAAACAGCGTTTCGGCCTCTGTCCGATTCGAGACGGAAACCTTGAGATCGCGAACCAGGCCGTCGCGGATCGAATAGCACCAACCGTGAACCGTCAGGCCCTTCCCCGCTTCCCAGGCCGCCAGGACGAACGGATTGAAGGCGACGTTGCGCACCTGGCGGATCACATTCAACTCGCACAGTCGATCGTGCCGCGTCGTGAGGTCGGGCATCGCCTGTAATTCCGATTGATGCTCAGCAGCCAAAAGGCGGATCGGCGTGAGCCAGTGATCGATCAGCCCGTGATGCGTGTGCTCGGTCGCGGCGATGACGCCGCCGCATCCGTAGTGCCCGACGACGAGAATGTCGCTCACGCCCAGAACTTCGACCGCATACTGGAGGACCGAGAGATAGTTGGCGTCTTGAGGCGGCGCGAGATTGGCGACGTTCCTGTGGACGAACAGTTCGCCAGGATCGAGGCCAACGATCTCGTTTGCCGGAACCCGGCTGTCGGAGCATCCGATCCAGAGGTAGTTCGGATTTTGCTGGCGAACGAGACGGGCGAAGAAGTCGGGATCAACCGTCACTTTTTGTCGCGCCCAGGCGCGATTGTTTTCGATCAGGTCGTTGGTAGCGTTCATTTCATTCTCTATTGCGGCGCGTCGGGCTGCCGATCGGGATGGGCGGCTTCAACGGCAGGCAATGCCGACAAGGCCGACCAGACGGAAAGGCAGGCCGGAAAAGCGGAAAGATCCACATTAAATCTCTGGGCGCTATAGATCTGGGGCGCAAGGTGACAGTCGGCCAGCGAAGGATGTTCGCCGAAGGCAAACCCCCGCCCGTACCTGCGGATCTGGGGCTCCAGCGCGGCAAGTCCGTCGGTAATCCACCGCGCGATCCAGGCCTGTTCCGCGGCCGCGTCTGCGCCAAATTGCGTCCGAAGCTGAGCGAGGACCCGTACATTGTTGATGGGCTGAATGTCACAGGCGATGAGCGCCGACATCGCCCGCACGACAGCGCGATCGGCAAGACGCGGCGGCAGCAGCGGCGGATCCGGAAAACGCTCCTCCAGCCACTCGAGGATCGCGGGGCTTTGCGTCAACACCACATCGTCCGCTTCGAGCACTGGGGCGAGGCCAAGGGGGTTGAGCGCGCGATAGTCGGGATCGTGCTGCTGTCCAACCTTAAGATTGACCGGAACCGTGCTGAAAGGGACGCCCTTGAGATTGAGCGCGATGCGCACCCTGTAGCTTGCGCTGGATCGCCAGTAGCCATGCAGGATCAGACTCATGTCGTCCTCAGTGTTATGACAGGATGAACCCTGGGCCTCCTGGTTAGTCGTCCAAAGAAGGTCGCGCCATAGAAATGGCCATGCAGCGCTCTATTTTGCATGACAATCCGTTCACTTGCTTTGCCGGGCGCCGCAAGGCAACGTCGATCACTAGTCGTTGCGCGCACGTCGGAGGCGGAGTCTTGGCATGTTGGAAATCGACGAGCTCAGCCACGTCTACCCGAATGGCGTCCAGGCGCTGGATCGGGTCACCCTGTCGATCAAGCCGGGCATGTACGGATTGCTTGGCCCGAACGGGGCCGGCAAATCGACCTTGATGCGCTGCATCGCCACGCTGCAGACGCCGACGTCCGGCCAAATCCGCTTTGAAGCCATTGACGTGGTGCGCGACCCGCAGGCGCTGCGCCGCACCCTCGGCTATCTTCCGCAGGACTTCGGCGTTTATCCCCGCGTGTCGGCCTACGACATGCTCGATCATATGGCGGTATTGAAGGGCGTTTCCGATGCGAAGGCCCGGCGCGGCGAGGTCGAGCGCCTGCTCGATCAGGTCAATTTGTGGAGCGTGCGCAAAAAGGCGATCGCCAGCTTTTCAGGCGGCATGCGCCAGCGGTTCGGCATCGCACAGGCGCTGATCGGCGGTCCGTCCCTAATCATTGTCGATGAGCCGACGGCCGGGCTCGACCCGGAAGAGCGGAACCGCTTCCTCAATCTGCTCGCCGATATCGGCGACAAGGTGGTCGTCATTCTCTCGACGCACATCGTCGAAGACGTTGCAGATCTCTGTCCGGCGATGGCGATCATCGCCAATGGCCGGATCATCCGGCAGGGCGCGCCCCATGAGCTCATGCGCGAACTGGACGGCAAGATCTGGCGCAAGACGGTGGACAGAAGCGATCTTGACGCGTTGAAGCTGCGCATGACGGTGATCTCGACGCGACTGGTAGGCGGCAGAACGGTGGTGCACGTCCTGTCCGAAATGGACCCCGGCGACGGATTCTCGCCACATGTCGGCGGGCTGGAGGACGTCTACTTCACGGCGCTGGCCGCCTCCCGCCGCGCAGCCTGATCGGCGGCGGACATGTTTTTCAAGATCGCGTCTTTCGAATTTCGATACCAACTGAAGAGCCCGGTCTTCTGGGTCGCGGTGGTTCTGTTTTTTCTGCTCACCTTCGCCTCCCAGGCCGTGGACCATGTCCACATCGGCGGAGACAACAGCAACATTCACAAGAATGCGCCTTTCGCCATCGCGATGACCCACCTCATTATGGCGGTGTTCTACATGTTCGCCTCCACCGCCATTGTCGCCAATGTCGTCGTGCGGGACGACGAGAGCGGCTTTGGCGCCATTTTGCGATCCAGCCGCATCCGAAAGCGCGACTATCTCTATGGCCGGTTCCTGGGGGCGTTTTCGGCGATCAGTCTGGGTTTTCTGTCCGTTCCGATCGGTGCGGCGCTGGGCGCCTGTGCGCCCTGGCTGGACCGGGAGACCCTTGGACCCCTCCATCTCTTGGACTTTGCTTACGATTATGTCTGGTTGGGGTTGCCCACGCTGTTTCTGACGTCGGCCCTGTTCTTTGCCCTCGCGACGGCGACCAGGTCCATGTCGGCGACCTATGTGGCCATGGTCGCCCTCCTCATGGTCTGGAGCGCAAGTCTGGCCGCAACAGACAAGCCCGAGCTCGAGCAGCTGATGGCCTATCTCGAGCCCTTTGGTCTGGGCGCCTACACCTTTGCGACGAAGTACTGGACAGTGGCGGAACGAAACACGCTGAATCCGGGCTTCGGCGGCGTTCTGCTATGGTCCCGACTGATCTGGCTGTCGGCGGCCCTGACGGCGCTCGCGAGCGCCTATTTGGCTTATCGATTTACGTCGGGTGCGGGCCGCAGAGCCAAGCCGAAGCCGGAACTTGAGTCGCACGCCCCGCCCCGCCTGCACCCGGTGGCGCCCGCAGAGCCAAGACAGGATGCGTCCTTTTCGCAATTTCTGGCGCGTCTGCGATTGGATTTCTCACAAGTGTTTGGAAGTCCAGCCTTTTTTGCTCTGCTGGCGCTGGGCGTCTTTAACGCCCTGAACAGCCTTTGGTCTTCGCAAGGCCTCTATGACACCGACATCTATCCGGTCACCCGCGTGTTTATCGGTATCCTGCAGGGAACCTTCACCTTCGTCCCGGTCATCATCGCCGTCTACTACGCCGGCGATCTCGTCGGGCGGGAGCGCGACCGCCGAACCGAGGAGATTATCGAGTCCACGCCCGCGCCCAACTGGACGTTTGTTGCGCCAAAGATCATCGCCATCATTCTCGTCTTGATGTCTTCCCTGACAGCGAGCGTGCTCGTGGCTGTCGGCGTGCAGCTCTTGAAGGGCTGGAGCGAGGTCGAGCTCGACAAGTATCTGATGTGGTACGTCTTTCCCGTGGCGATCCGACTGTCCCTGATCGCCGTCCTGGCCGTTTTTGTCCAGGCGCTGACACCGCACAAGTTCATCGGTTTCGCGGTGATGCTGGTCTATGTGATCTTCGTCCAGATCATGTCCAGCCTGCATCTCGACGACTATCTCTACAGATACGCAGGGTCCCCGCCGGTTCCGTTGTCGGACATGAACGGGGAGGGCCGCTTTGGCGGGGTGCGGCTGTGGTTCGAAGGCTATTGGCTCGCGATCGGCGGCGTGTTGACGCTGCTGACCTTCGCGCTCTGGCGCAGGGGACAGAACGTGGCCCTCGTTCCGAGACTTCTGCAGCTTCCGCGAAAGCTGGGCGGGGCGGTGCGCCCGGCCCTGGTGGGGCTCGTACTGACAGCCGCCGCCCTGGGCGGTGTGATCTACTACAACACGCACATCCTGAACCCCTATCAGACGTCTGAAGACGACGACCGCTGGCTTGCAGACTATGAACGGACGCTGCTGCCGTTTCAGTCCTTGCCCCAGCCCAAGATCACGGACGTCAAGCTCGTCGTCGACCTCAATCCGCACGGAAATCGCGCCGACACCCGAGGTGTCTATCTGATCGAGAACCGAACCTCAGGTCCGATCCGCGAATTGCATGTTCGGTTCGACCGTCGCCTGTCTGTGGTCAGTCTGAGCGTCGAAGGGGCGCGCCCCAAACAGACCTTCGAGCGGTTCAATTACCGGATATTTGCCTTCGATGCGCCGATGCAGCCGGGGGAACGACGCCGGATGTCGTTCACGACCGTTCGCGCCCAGCGGGGCTTCGCCAATGACAACAACGGCTGGACCCGCATTCACGACAATGGAACCTTTCTGGATGACCGCGATATTACGCCCTCCATTGGCGTCGATCAGAACGGCCTGCTGACGGACCGGGCCAAACGGCGAAAATACGGTTTGGCTGCGCAACTGCGGCCGCCCAAGCTTGAGGATGTCGGGGCGCGGCGTTGGAGCCTGCTGGGTCGCGATGCAGACTGGGTGAACGCGGATATCACGGTTTCGACGGCGCCCGAACAAACGCCGATGGCTCCGGGCTACAAAGTATCCGACCAAACCCTGAACGGCCGACGCGTCGCGCGGTTTGTGACGGAAGCGCCGATCCTCAAGTTCTTCTCCATCCAGTCCGCCACCTATGCGGTAAAGACGGAACGCTACAAGGGCGTTGACCTGTCGATCTATTACCATCCCGCGCACCGGTGGAACGTGGACCGTATGATCCGCGCGCTCAAAGTCGGGCTCGACTACAACCAGTCCCAGTTCGGACCCTATCAGTTCCGCCAGGTGCGGATCTTGGAGTTCCCAGCATATGGGGACTTCGCCCAATCGTTCGCCAACACCATTCCCTATTCGGAAAACCTTGGCTGGATCATCGACGCCCGAAACCCGAACAAGATCGACATGACAACCTATGTCACGGCGCATGAACTGGCCCATCAGTGGTGGGCCCATCAGGTCATCGGCGCCGACGTGCAGGGCGCGACCATGCTGGACGAGACCCTGGCGCAATACTCCGCGCTCATGACGATGGAGGCCTTGTCCGGCGCTCCTGCCGTGCGCAAATTTTTGCGGTTCGAGCTCGATCGCTATCTGCGCGCCCGCGGCGGAGACAAGGTCGAGGAATTGCCGCTCGAGCGGGTCGAAGACCAGCCTTACATTCACTACCGCAAGGGGTCGTTGGTGATGTACCGCCTCAAGGAGGAGCTGGGCGCCGACCGGGTCAACGCCGCACTCCGGGCATTGCTGGCGCGCTACAGGTTCAAAGGCGCCCCCTATCCTACCTCGAAGGAGCTGGTGGACCTTTTCCGCGCACAGGCGCGCCCGGATCAGCAGGACATGATTACGGATCTGTTTGAAAAGATCACGCTTTACGACCTGCGACTCCTCTCCGCTCGTAGCCAGCACCGTGCAGACGGGCGCTTTGACGTAACGCTCACCTATGAAGCCCACAAGGTCTATGCGGACGGCCAGGGACGCGAGACAGAAGCGCCAATGACGGATGTCGTCGACTTCGGCGTCTTCCGAAGCGATCCGCAAAAGGATCAGTTCTCGGATGCGGATGTCTTGACGCTCAAGCGGCTGCCCGTGCGGTCCGGCGTTCATACCGTGACCCTGACCGTCGACGGGCCGGGCGCTTTCGCGGGGATCGATCCCTACAACAAGTTGATTGACCGCAAGCCCGACGCCCATATCGGCGCGGTTCGGCGCTGAATCGGACGGCCTGCGCTTTAGAGAGCCGAGCGGATCTTGGCCCAGTCGGCCGCCAGCGCGTCTCGACGGGACGGCGCGGCGATAGAGATCAACGCCTGCGCACGGGCGTCGAGGTCGAGATTCCGAAGGTCGACGGCGCCGTATTCGGTCGCCACATGCCCCACCTCTGTCCGGGAGAGGGTCACCACGCCTTGGGGCAGCTGCGCGACAATCCGGCTGTGCCGCCCGCCCGGGGTCTCAGCGGGCAGGGCCAGAATAGGGATGCCGCCGGGCGCATGCGCCGCACCACGCAGGAAATCGCTCAATCCTCCCACCCCCGACCGCAGACGCCCGCCGGCATGCTCCGCATTGACCTGGCCGAACAGGTCGATTTCCATGGCGGAATTGACGGCCGCCAACCCGCGCTGTTGAGAAAGCTGGGCGAAGCCGTGCGTCTGCGACACAGGCACCATGACTAGCCGCCGTTCGTTGGACAAAGCCGACCAAAGCCTGGGAGAGCCCAGTAGGGCGCCGACCGTGATCGCGCCCGGGCCTTCTGCCAAGGCTCCGGATTCCATGAGATCCAAAACGCCGTCCGCCGCCAGTCCGGAGTAGAGTCTCAGGCCCTTGCGTCCGGAAAGCTCACTCAAGATGGCCGCCCCCAGCTTGCCGATTCCCGTCTGAATCACGGCGCCGTCTGGAATCAGCTCCGCGGCTGTTCGAGCCACACTGACCGTCACCGGGTCGTCGGCGCCGGGGTCATAGGTGGGCGGCGGGAAAGCGGCCTCGACGGTCCAGGTAAATCGGTCCACTGGCACGCTGGGCGCGCCGAGCACGACCGGAAGCTCAGGATTGAAGAGCCCGACCAGTGGGACATTGCGCGCCAGAACGGCGGCGGCAAAGTCGGCGGTGAGGCTGAGATTGCACTTCCCGTCCCGGTCCGGTGGCGCGGTATGAATGATCGCCGCGTCGAGGGGCGTGCGCCCCAGCCAGTCATAGGCCTGGGAGTAGGTCAGCGGACGGATCTTCATCCGGCCGCTTTGGAGGCTCGCCGACCAGTCCGGGGACGCAAAAGTGGTTTCGGCCCCCTCGCCGAATCCGGCCCAATCGATGCGGTTCACGCCCGGGATCCAGACGCCGATGAACGCAACGCCGTCAGCAAGGTCCGGTTCGGACGTCAGCGCCTGCGCCAGGGCGAGCGGCTCCGCCGCCGCGCCGGGGGTGTAGAGCCTCAGCTTATCGCGTTTGAGATGGCGGCGAATCGCCGGCAAGAGATCGTTAATAGACGTCAGTCTGTCGCGCATGACCCCCCTATAGGGGCTATCGGCGTTCGCGTCATCGGGTCCGCCTGTGACGGGTCGGGTTACTTTCCGAAAGGTTAATGCGAACGCGACGAGACGCCTTATCTTAGGTGTCTGTTAACGAAAAAGTCCGGGTGCGCATCATGCGCCCCGTTGACGATTCGGGTCGGGATCGCGCACCATATGTGGGCAATGAGGGTGACCTCACTACAAGATGTATGGGTCGGACGGTCGGTTGTGTTGGTATTCCGCCGTGTCGTTTCCGCGGGTTTTTGGGGCTTGAAAAATGGTTGGTAGAGAATCGGCGCGGACGAAGACCGCGGCGCGGACACGAGTTGGAAAGCCGGCGGCGCAGACCGAACGCCCGAGGCTGAGCCTCGTTCGGCCGGTCGAACTTGATCGGTCGCGGGACGATCTCCTGACCGACTTCGGCAAGACCACGCTGCAGGACCGCTATCTTCTCGCCGGAGAAAGCTACCAGGACATGTTCGCCCGCGTGGCGACGGCCTATGCCGACGATGCAGACCATGCTCAGCGGGTTTATGACTACATTTCCAAGCTGTGGTTCATGCCGGCGACGCCGGTGCTGTCGAACGGCGGCGCAGACCGCGGCCTGCCGATCTCGTGCTTCCTGAACGCCGTTCCCGACAGCCTGGACGGCATCGTCAGCACCTGGAATGAGAACGTGTTTCTCGCGGCAAATGGAGGCGGCATCGGCACCTATTGGGGCGGCGTGCGGTCCATCGGCGAAAAGGTGAAGGGTGCCGGCCAGACGTCCGGCATCATTCCCTTTGTGCGGGTCATGGACAGCCTTACCCTGGCGATCAGCCAGGGCTCGCTGCGCCGAGGCTCGGCTGCGGTCTATCTCGACGTCAATCACCCCGAGATCGAAGAGTTTCTGGAGATCCGCAAGCCCTCTGGCGACTTCAATCGGAAATCCCTGAACCTGCATCATGGCATCTCGATCTCCGACGAATTCATGGAGGCCGTGCGCGACGGTGAGCGCTTTGCCATGCGCTCCCCCAAGAGCGGCGAGATCGTCAAATATGTCGACGCCCGGTCGCTCTGGCAGAAGATCCTGGAGATCCGGCTGCAGACCGGCGAGCCCTATCTCATCTTCTCCGATACGGTGAACCGGTCGATGCCGGAACATCAGCAGGCCCTGGGCCTTAAGGTGCGTCAATCCAATCTGTGTTCGGAAATCGTGCTGCACACGGGTAAGGATCACCTCGGGAAAAACCGGACGGCGGTCTGCTGTCTGTCTTCGGTAAACGCTGAAACCTTCATGGAATGGCGTGACCACCCGACATTCGTTGAGGACGTGTTCCGCTTTCTCGACAATGTGCTGCAGGATTTTATCGACCGCGCGCCGCCGGAAATGGATCCGGCGATCTACGCCGCCATGCGCGAACGTTCGGTCGGGCTCGGCCTCATGGGCTTCCACTCCTTCCTGCAAAGCCAGAACGTTCCGTTCGAAAGCGCCCTGGCGAAATCCTGGAACATGCGCGTCTTCAAACACCTTCGCCGGGAGGCCGACAAGGCGAGCCGGGTGCTGGCGGAAGAGCGGGGGCCCTGCCCCGATGCAGCGGATCAAGGGGTGATGGAGCGCTTCAGCCACAAGCTGGCCATCGCGCCGACCGCCTCGATCTCGATCATCTGCGGCGGAACGAGCGCGGGCATCGAGCCCATTCCGGCGAACATCTACACGCACAAGACCCTGTCCGGCTCCTTCGCCGTCAAGAATCCCTATCTTGAGAAAGTTCTCGACGAGAAGGGGAAGAACACCGACGCGGTCTGGAGTTCGATCCTCGAAAATGAAGGCTCGGTGAGCCATCTCGACTTCCTGACGGATGATGAGAAGGATGTGTTCAAAACCGCGTTCGAGATCGATCAGCGCTGGATCATCGACCTCGCAGCGGACCGGACCCCCGATATCTGCCAATCGCAGTCCCTGAACCTGTTCCTGCCGGGCGACGTCGAAAAGTGGGACCTGCACATGCTGCACTGGACCGCCTGGGAGCGGGGTGTGAAGTCGCTTTACTATCTGCGTTCGAAGTCCGTTCAACGCGCTGCCTTCGCAGGCGCTGACATCGTGGAATCCATCTATTCGGAAACCGCCAAGACGGACTACGAGGAATGTCTCGCCTGTCAGTGAGGTTGGGCGGAGGTTAGAGGCGAAAATATCGCGCGATGGAATGAACGCGCTGGACTAATTCGGCGGCAACTCAGGAAACTGAGGTGCCGCCGAATAACTGCGAGTTGACTTCGAAAGCCTCGACGGGCTTTCAAAATGTTAATTCGTAGTTCCGGGCTGCATTGACCTGACCTGTCGATGCAACTCGCAGCCCCGTTGGGAGGCACTAAAGTCGGGGAAGGGGCCGGGAAACCGGCCTCTTCTTCGTTCCAAAGTCGGCGATAGTGGTAAATTTTCCGTAACGAACCTAGTCGCCGAACTACACATATATGGCTATGATGCGTCGGTCCGTGCTGTCAAATTGTTGGTGGCGTGGACATGTCGCGCCCATTCAAAGCGTTAGACTGACAGTTCCCAAAAACTTCGAGATTCAACCAAAATCTGCTGTGGACAAACTCGTTTCGTAACGAGCCGCGTAACGCTGATCGTTGAAGTTACCCACCACATGATGTGGTATTTGATGCAAGTGACACTAGACTTGGTAAACGGTTCCTTCACGATTGATCCTCGACAGTGGTCGTCGGGCGTGGTGATTCTCGCTGACGCCTTAGGCTTAAGGATGGTGTGCTGATATGACGACGACGGCTCCAAGGTCACTGGTCAAGCCCGGCCTCTTGACCCCGTCCTACAGCTACAAGCCCTTTCGTTATCCCTGGGCCTACGACTTCTGGAAGAAGCAGCAGCAGGTCCACTGGGTGCCCGAAGAGGTGCCTCTGGGAGAAGACTGCAAGGACTGGGCAGGCAAACTGACCGATGGGGAGCGCAATCTCCTCACCCAGATTTTCCGTTTCTTCACGCAGTCCGACGTTGAAGTGAACGACAACTATATGGAGCGATACGCCCGCGTCTTCAAACCCACTGAGGTGAAGATGATGCTGTCGGCGTTCTCCAATATGGAGACGATCCACATTGCCGCCTATGCGCTCCTTCTGGAGACGATCGGCATGCCGGACACCGAATTCTCTGCGTTTTTGGACTATGAGGCCATGCGGGCCAAGCATGACTACATGCAGACCTTCGGAGTCGAAACCGAGGGAGACATCCTGCGAACCCTGGCCATGTTCGGCGCCTTTACAGAAGGGCTTCAACTGTTCGCGTCCTTCGCGATGCTGCTGAACTTCCCGCGCTTCAACAAGATGAAGGGCATGGGACAGATCGTCAGCTGGAGCGTGCGCGATGAAAGCCTTCACTGCGAGGGCATGATAAAGCTGTTCCACGCGTTTGCGAAGGAAACCGGCGGCGTCACAAAGAGTATAGCCGACGACATCATGGAAAACTGCCGGACGGTGGTGTCCTTGGAAGACCGCTTCATCGATCTCGCTTTCGAGGCGGGTGAGGTTCAGGGCATGACCCCGGACGACATCAAGCGGTACATTCGCTTCATCGCCGATTGGCGCTTGCGCCAGCTTGAGTTGCCGCCGCTATACGGGATCTCTGAAAACCCGTTGCCATGGCTGCAGTCGATGCTGTCGGGCGTCGAGCACGCCAACTTCTTTGAGGCGCGGGCGACGGAATACTCAAAAGCCGCCACCCGCGGCCAATGGCAGGGCGAAGGCGGGGTTTGGACGGCGTTCGAACAGCTGATGAGCCGCCGGACCGAAACGCACGTCCCGGCGGAATAAGGACAGGCCGGGCGGCTGACTTTAGATGGCCGCCCCGCCGTCGAATGCTGCACGTAAGCGCTCGAATTGGGACAAGACCGGATTCGGCTGGTCATCGCCCCCATCCTCAAGATACATCCGCCGATCCAGATGCGCGATCCGGTCATACAGCCGCTCTGACCGGTCGACGAGATCGGTCAAGCCCTCAGGCAGGTGCTCTGGCGCCACAACGCTGGCCGCCGCCCCCTCCCGTTCCCGGGCGGCCGCCGGCTTTGGCCCGATCCGATATCGCGGATCGCTGGCTTCCTGCGCGCTCATATCCCCTTCTCTGACCGCGCGTTGGACCAGCAGCCAAGACGCGACCTGCATCAATCGCGTGGTCAGACGCATGCTTTCGCTCGCATAGGCCAGGGCGGCGTTTCGGGACAAAAGCTTCGACTCCTGCCGCCCGGCGCCGTCCAGATACACCGCCGCCGTTTCAACGAGCTCCATACCTTCGCGAAAGGTCCGCTCAAACAATTCTGAGCGAGCAAAGTCCTGCACGACGGTGTCCCTTGGCGAACGCACGGAGCTAACCTCATTCATAAGCAACCAAGACCTTCCTGACGCGCCACGTCGACGATACGAACGCGTCGACGTAAGACGCTTGCTAATGTCGCATATGGGAACTGCAACGGCCGTGCCATTAACGACTCCCGCCCCCGAACAAGGCGTCCGCCGCTGCTCGGCCCGCGAGTTTACGGGATTTTGCCGCCGCGACCCGCGCAAGTTCGGCTTCTAGACGCGCAGTGCGCTCGTCGAGGTCCTCGATGGAATAGAGGTCGAGGTCCTCCTGAGCGACGGCGTCCAGTGTGGCGCCGCGCGCGCTGCGGGGATTTGCCGCTTCCTCCATCGGTGATCGCCTCCTCGCAATTCCATCAGGATCATAGGGCGGATCCCGCGTCGGTCAAAACCATTGACGAAATCCATAGCAATACGCCTCGGCGGAAGCGAGACGCAGGCTAAATCAGCCCGCTTCCCCCGACGCGCAGATCGTGATTGAGCTATAAGCGCCTTTGTCAGACCGGCGTCTTTGGGGAAAATGAGGAATGACTGTCGTACCTTCCACGATGTCCGTGATTGCTGTTCGAGGTGGTCACGGGACCGCTGAGGCGCTGGAGCTCAGCACTCTGCCAACGCCGACGCCTGGACCGGGTGAAATTCTCATTCGCGTTCGCGCCGCGGGCGTCAATCGGCCCGACATCCTCCAGCGGATGGGCTTTTATCCCCCACCGCCCGGTGCGCCCGCGACGCTAGGGCTAGAGGTCGCCGGAGAGGTCGCCGCCCTTGGGTCCGGGGTGCGCCGCTGGGGACTGGGGGATCAGGTTGTGGCGCTGCTAGGCGGCGGCGGATATGCGCAGTTCGCCGTCGTCGATGCGCGGCACGCCCTGCCCTTGCCGACGGGTCTGGATTTTGCTGAGGGCGCGGGCCTGCCTGAAACGGTCTTTACGGTCTTCGCCAATGTGTTCGAGCATGGCGCGCTCGCATCTGGACAAACGTTTTTGGTGCACGGCGCCACCAGCGGCATCGGCGCGACGGCGATCCAGATGGCCAAGGCCGCCGGCGCAAAGGTGATCGCCACCGCTCGGGGCGCGGCCAAGGCCGAGCAGGCGTGCAGCCTGGGCGCCGATCTGGCGATTGACGCCACGACCGAGGATTTTGCGGCGAAGGCCAACGCCTTTGGCGGCGCCGATGTTATTCTGGACATGGTCGGGGGCGACTATGCGCCAAAGGATCTCGATTGCCTGAAGCCAGGCGGCCGCCTCGTCTATATCGCCTTTCAGGCCGGCGGCCGCATCGAGGTCGACGTTCAAAAAGTGATGCAAAAGCGCCTGATCATCACCGGCTCCATGCTCCGGCCAAGGTCTGCTGACGAAAAGGCCCGTCTCGCCGTCGCGGTAGAGGCCACGGCCTGGCCATGGATTGCGCAGGGTCTGGTGAAAACCGTGGTCGATCGAAGGTTCGCTCTCGCCGAAGCTGGGGCCGCCCACGCCTGGCTTGAGCAGGGCGCCCATGTCGGAAAAGTGGTGCTCGAACTGTGACCCTTGGCGTGTTCGATTCCGGTGTCGGGGGCTTGAGCGTTCATCGCGCCCTGATGGACCGCTTGCCCAACGTGAACGCCATCTATTATTGCGATCAGGCCCATGCGCCGATCGGCGGTAAAACGGGTGAGGACATCGTCGCTTTGACCCGCGACGCTTGCAGCGTGCTCTTTGATCGCGGCGCAAACCTGGTCGTCCTGGCCTGCAATACAGCGTCGGCCGTTGCGCTTCGGCGATTGCAACAGACCTGGCTGCCCAACGTCCGGCGGCAACTTGGCCGACCGGTGAACGTTCTTGGCATCATCGTGCCCACCATCGAGGCCGCGACAGGACTGCCGTGGGAGCATGAGGGCGAGCGGCGGGGCGAAAAGCTGGAGAAGCTTGATGTCATCGGCGTGTTCTCGACGCCGGGGACGGCGGCAAGCCGGGTCTACGAAATTGAAATCGATAAGCGGCGTCAGGACGTCGCCGTCTTTTCGGAACCCTGCCCGAACTTGGCGCGGCTGATCGAGACGTCAGCGTCCCAGGACCAATTGCGGGCGGAGATCAAAGCGCATGTCGCCGCCCTTGTCCGCCGCGTCGGCCGACCGCCGGATCGGGCGATCCTTGGCTGTACGCACTATGAAATCATCGCGGACCTGTTTCGCGACGCCTTGCCGTCCGCCACGCCGCTTATTCATCAACCGACCGCTGTCGCTGACAGCCTGATCCGGTATCTGGAGCGTCATCCCGAATATGAGATTAGCCAGGGCGGCGTTCGCACCTTTCTCACCAGCGGTCCCGCGGGCCTCGCGAACGAGCTGGTCAGCCGCTTTTGGGGCGGCGCGCTGAGGTTTGAAACCCTCTGAAGTCAAGCCTCAGCTCTTCAAACGCCATCCGCTGCGGATCACAAGCCAGCTTGCCACGCCGAGTATGAGGACGAGCACCGTTGTATAGGCCACGCCGATCGCGACATCTCCGTCTGCGTGGCCGACAAACCCATACCGAAATCCGTCGATCAGGTAGAAAAACGGGTTAAAGGCGACCGCAGCCCGGAACGCCGCCGGAAGCGCGGTGACGCTGTAAAAGGTTCCGGACAGGAAGGTCAGGGGCATGACGATGAAGTTCGTGATCGCCGCCAGATGGTCGAATTTCTCGGCCCACAGTCCGGTCAGAAGCCCGATGAAGCCCATGAGCATGGACGCGGCGAAGCCGAAATAGAGCGCCGCGGCGAGGTGCGCGAACCCGAAATGGGCAAATGGCCATACCGCCGCAGCGGTCACGACGCCGACAAACACCCCCCTGGTGGCCGCGCCCAATGAAAACGCGGCCGAGAGTTCAAACGGCGAGAGCGGCGGCGTCAGAAAGTCGGGCGCCGTGCCCATGATCTTGGCCTGGATGAGCGAGGATGACGCGTTGGCGAAGGCATTGTTCAGGATCGCCATCATAATCAGACCCGGCGCCACGAATTGAGCGAACGGCACGCCGCCGACGACGGGTCGCGCGCCTCTCATCGCCACCACAAAGATCAACATATAGAGCAGCGTCGTCACGACCGGAGCGGCGACGGTCTGCATGCCGACTTTCCAGAAGCGCCGGACCTCCTTCAGATACAGCGTCTTTAGGCCCGTCCAGTTGACGCCTTGATAGGTTCTGGGCGTCGGTGGCGTCGCCGAGGGCTCGGCATATGTCGCGGACGTAGGGGCGGCGGCCAGGAGTGTGTCTGTCATGCCTGGCATTTGAGGTGTCGCATCGCCAAGCGCAAGCCAATTTGTGTCAACCAACTTCAATGCCAGAATCGTCTACATCTAGTTCCTGTGGACGAAGCCGAAGGCGCCTATTGTGATGATTCATTCTTTGTTTACAATATCTGGTGGCTGGCGTCGCGACGCAAAGGGCCAGGGATCTACATATTGTGTCGCCGAGTCGGGCGGTCTGCGAACAGGGGATGGGCATGGAGTCGGTGACAGGTTGGACAGATGACCGCGTGTCGACGCTGAAAAAACTCTGGCTGGACGGGCTGAGCGCAAGTCAGATCGCCAAGCAGCTCGGCGGCGTGACCCGCAACGCAGTGATCGGCAAGGTGCACAGGCTGGGCCTTTCGGGTCGCGCCACCCCGTCTCAGCCGGCTCGCGTCACCTTCAAGGCGCCAAGACCCGCCCGGCCTGTTCCTGCCGTGCAGACGGTGCCGCGTCGCATGGAAACCCCTCCGGCGCCGGTCCAGGCGGCGTTGCCGCCCATGCCGCTGTATCGTCAGGAAGAGCCAGGCTCAGCTACGGTGCTGACCCTCGGCGCTCACATGTGCAAATGGCCCATCGGGGATCCCGCCACGGACGGCTTCAGCTTTTGTGGTCGCAGGACCGGGGAAGACGGCCCCTACTGCAACGAACATGCAAGGATCGCCTATCAGCCGCAGCAGAAGAAGGCTCGCCGCAGCGACGGGTCTGAGCTGGCGCGCTCGCTTCGCCGGTATATCTGACAGTCGATCGACGGTCGCACCCCACCGCGACCGTCGAAACTCCCGGCAAAAAGGCCGGCTGCGGTGACGCGGCCGGCCTCTTTTTTAGCGGAGTTAGACGGCCAAACCGTCCAAGCTCAATGCCAGGTGTCAGCGCTTTGCGGTGAAGCCCGCAAACTTTGCATTGAAGCGAGACACGCGGCCGCCGCGATCGAGCATATGCTGTTGACCGCCGGTCCAGGCCGGGTGCGTCGACGGATCGATATCAAGGCTGAGCGTCGCCCCTTCCTTCGCGTAGGTGGAGCGGGTGCGGTAAGAGGCGCCGCTCGGCAGAACGACATTGATAAAGTGATAGTCGGGATGAATGTCTTGTTTCATAGCGTAACCCAACCGACTTATGGCGTTCGCAGCGACTGCGCACGCAGACAATGGAATAGGCCCGACGAGACGACGGGCCGACAAGACGCGAGCGTGTACACGAAGGGCGGGGTTGCTGGCAAGGGCCAGTCACCTGAGCTAGGCGATAAACGAGACGAATCGGAGATGATGGATGACTGAAGCCCCTTCCGAGCCATCCGCCGCTGAAGGCCGACCGAACAGCGGAGCCGTTCTGATGGCGGATATGGCTGCGGCCAAGTCGAAACGCGAAAAGTCGCGGGACCTTCGGCCGTTGCAGCGGCTCTTGCCCCTGATCGCCAAGCACTGGCCGCTCGCCCTGACCGCGACCGTTTTCCTGCTGATTTCGACGGCGGCGACCTTGGGCGTCACCGGCGCCTTTCGCCTGGCGATCGATCACGGCTTCACGCTTGGTGATTTCTTGATCGCCGTCGCCGTCGCCCTTGTTCTGGCGGTTGCGACCGCCGCTCGCTTCTATTTCGTGACGCGGCTCGGCGAGCGGGTCGTCGCGGATCTGCGCCGAGCCGTCTACGATCACCTGCTGACGTTGGATCAGACCTGGTTCATGACCGTTCGCACAGGCGAAGTTCTGTCGCGGATGACGACCGACATGGCGATCGTGGAATCGATGGCGGGCGTGTCGATGTCTATGCTCCTTCGAAACGTGCTGACCATGTTCGGCGCTGTGCTGGTGATGGCGAGCGTGTCGGTGAAGCTAACCCTTGGCGTGGCGGCGGTTATACCCGTGGTGCTGGTCCCGCTGTTCGTATTTGGCCGCCGGGTCCGCGGTCTGTCGGTCCGCGCTCAGGACCGATTCGCCGACGCCGTCGGCTATGCCGGCGAGAGCCTGGATCAGCTGGAGACCGTGCAGGCCTTTGGGCGCGAGGGCTACTCGGCGACGCGGTTTGCGACCGCCGTTGAGCAGGCCTTTTCGGCTTCTGTGTCGCGCATCGGAGCCAGAGCCTTCATGACCTGGATGGTAATCACTCTTGTCTTCACAGGTTTTGCCGCTGTGCTCTGGGCGGGCACCCAGGCGGTCCGCAGCCATGAGATGTCGGCGGGGGCGCTCGTTCAGTTCGTATTTCTTTCCGTTCTCGCCGCCGGATCGGTGGGCGTGATCGGCGAAATCTGGGGAGAGGTGCAAAAAGCCTCTGGCGCCATGGCGCGGATCGATGAAATTCTAAAAGCGCAGCCGACCATCTGCGCGCCCCCGAAGCCGACTCCGCTTCCCCGCCCCGCGCGGGGCGCCGTCAGCTTCGCCGACGTCCATTTTACCTATCCAGGGCGCCCGGACCTGCCCGCGCTCAACGGATTGACGTTCAGCGTCCAACCGGGCGAGACGGTGGCTCTGGTCGGGCCTTCAGGCGCGGGGAAGAGCACGGTCCTGCGCCTCCTTCTGCGCTTCTACGATCCGCAGTCGGGTATTGTCGCTATTGACGGTGTTGATCTGCGGAATGCCGATCCTGTTGAAGTGCGCTCACGCATGGCGTTGGTGGCGCAGGATGCGTCGCTCTTTTCAGGCTCGGCGGCGGACAATATTCGTGTCGGCAGAGAGACCGCGTCCGTCTCTGACATACGCCGCGCTGCGGAGGCGGCCGAAGCGGCTGCGTTCGTCGACGCTTTCCCTCAAGGTTTTGATCAGCCGCTCGGCGAGCGGGGCAAGTCGTTGTCGGGGGGGCAACGGCAACGCCTCGCCATCGCCAGGGCCCTCGTTCGCGACGCGCCGATCCTGTTGCTGGACGAGGCGACCAGCGCACTTGACGCTGAAAACGAGCGATTGGTTCAGCTCGCGCTCAGCCGCGCCATGGGGGGGCGCACCACCTTGGTGATCGCGCACAGACTGGCCACGGTGCAGAACGCTGACCGGATCCTCGTGATGGAGCAGGGGCGCATCATTGAGGAGGGTCGACATGCGGATCTGATCGCCCGCGGCGGCCTCTACGCCCATCTGGCTGAGCTTCAATTCGGACAGGGGCCGGGCCCGGAGGCGCAGGCCAAAGCGCCGGAAGGCGCCCTTTGACGGACCATCTGCGCCGACATGACGCAGCTCTGGCGCGTCTGCAGGGCTTGCATCCCAAGACCATCGACCTGTCCCTCGGCCGGGTCCAGCGCCTTTGCGCCGCCCTTGGCCATCCCGAACGACGGCTTCCGCCGGTCATTCATGTCGCCGGCACCAATGGCAAGGGATCGACCGTCGCCTTCATTCGCGCCATTGCCGAGGCTGCGGGCCTGTCGGTGCATGTCTACACTTCGCCGCACCTCGTCCGCTTTGCTGAGCGCATCAGGCTGAACGGGCACCTGATATCGGAAGACGCCCTCGCGAGGACGCTGGCGGAGGTCGAACGCGTCAACGCCGGTGAGCCGATCACCTTTTTTGAGATTACGGCGGCGGCGGCGTTTCACGCCTTTGCCGCAACGCCTGCGGACCTTGCGATCATCGAAGTGGGCCTTGGCGGGCGTTTTGATGCGACGAATATTATCCCAGCGCCTAGGGTCGCTGTGATCGCGCCGGTTGACTATGACCACCGGGAATTCTTGGGGGACGACCTCGCCGGAATTGCCCGGGAAAAGGCTGGCGTCTTGAAGCCTGGGTCAGTCGGCGTGTCTGCGCGGCAGGCGCCGGCGGCGCAGGCTGCGATCGCCCGGGACGCCGCCGAAGCAGGTGTCCAGATGCGCTGGATGGGTCGGGATTTCGACGCGCAGTCCAACGGCGATCAGATGCTCTGGCGTTCGGAGGGCGAGACGCTCCGGCTGCCCCGTCCGGGCCTTCCAGGCGACCACCAGATCGACAATGCAGGCCTTGCCATAGCTGCCGTTCAAGCCCTTGGCGACCCAAGACTCACGGCGGCGGCGATCGAGGCGGGCGTGCGTCATGCGGTCTGGCCGGCCCGCCTGCAAAGACTGACCGCCGGCCCCCTTGCTGAGACGATCGAAGCGGTCGGCGGAAGCCTTTGGCTCGACGGCGGCCATAACCCGCATGCGGCCAGGGCCCTGGCGGCCTTTGCTGCAAAGATGGGGCGAGATGATCCTCGTCCGTTGGTCGTTATCATGGGTCTTCTCGCCAACAAGGACGCCCGCGGTGTGATTGAGCCCTTCGGACCGCTCAAGTGTCGGATGATCTTCACCGATTTTGAGGCTGCCGCGGCGGCGAAGGGCGCAGATCTCGCCGCCGTCGCCCGCGCGATGGGTATTCCATGCGAAGCTGCGCAGACGGTGCAAGGCGCGGTCGCCTCGGCCTGTGTCGACGGGCCTGCCCGCGTGCTGATCTGCGGGTCGCTCTATCTTGCTGGAGAGGTGCTGGCCCTGTCGCCCGCGACCTGGCCGACCTGACGCAGGTCAGGTCTGAGGCAAACCCAGCTCTGCACGGATAGCGGGATAGGTGTCCCGCGACTCGCAGGCGCAGCCGCGCAAATGGCCGTCACGACCCTGCCAGATGAGCGTGGGATAGGCCAAATTCACCCCGTTTTCCGCCAGCAGGGGACGCAGATCATCGACGAACTGACGGGCCTTTTCCACCAGGGCGGCCCGCGCAGGGTCGGCGTCGCCCGAAGGATAGCCATCGCCGGTCCAGGCGTCCACGGGCATGCCGGTCCAGGTTTCGAAGGTCTTCCAGTCTCGTTTCGCCCAAAGCTCGCCGACTCCGGTGCGCTCGGGGGCGGTGGAGCGGTTCCGTCTGGCAATCACAATCACCCGGGTATCGACGCCCGCCTTGTGAAGGGCCGGGAACACCTCGGTTTCAAAACGGATACAGTCTGGGCAGGATCGAAAAGAGACCATGTAGATCCAGCGCGTTTTCGAAAGGCCCGGGGCCACCCAGCCCGCCTTTGTGATCAATCCGCGGATCTTGTCTTCATCAACCGAGAGGGTTCGAACGCCTGCCGCCTGAGAGTCAGCCGTCTGTGCGCGTCCAGGCGCGGCAAACGCCATGGCGGCGCCAAAGGCGAGGCCCGCGCCAAGGGCGAGCATGATGGAATAGACGACCGGCCGATGGAGACGACGGCTCATTTTCTCGGCTCCCAGCGCGCGCGCCGGGTCTGTCAGACGACCCGCTCGACCAACATGCGTTTGATACCGGCTATGGCCTTGGCGGGATTGAGGCCCTTTGGGCACACCTGCGCGCAGTTCATGATCGTATGGCAGCGATAGAGCTTGAACGGGTCTTCCAGCCCGTCGAGTCTTTCGCCAACCGCTTCGTCCCGGCTGTCGACAAGCCATCTGTAAGCCTGAAGCAGGGCTGCGGGTCCCAGATACTTGTCGCCGTTCCACCAATAGCTCGGGCAGGAGGTCGAACAGCAGGCGCAGAGGATGCACTCGTAGAGGCCGTCCAGCTTGGCGCGATCCTTCGGAGACTGCGTCCATTCCTTCTGCGGCATGGGCGTATCCGCCTGCAGCCAGGGCTCGATCGACGCATATTGGGCAAAGAACAGCGTCAGATCAGGAACAAGATCCTTCAGCACCGGCATGTTCGGCAGGGGGGAAATCTGCACGGCGTCGCCTGGAACGTCGGCCCAGGCGTGCGTGCAGGCCAAAGTGTTCCGACCGCCGATGTTCATGGCGCAGGAGCCGCACACCCCCTCCCGACATGACCGCCGGAAGGACAGGGTGGGATCCATTGTGTTCTTGATGTGAAGTATAGCGTCAAGCACCATCGGTCCGCACTGATCGACAGCCACATCGTAGGTGTCCCACCGCGGGTTGCCGCCCGTCTCAGGGTCGAAACGATAGATCTTGAACGTCTTCACCGTCTTGGCCCCGTTCGGCGCAGGATGGTGCTTGCCCTTGGTGATCTTCGAATTTCTGGGGAGTGTGAACTGGACCATGGTCTTGCCTTCAGCCTCCGCCCTAGTAGACCCGCGCCTTGGGCGCGATATAGGCGATGTCGTTGGTCAGGGTGTAGGCGTGGACGGGACGATAATCGATCGCCACCTTTCCGTCGGCGGGATCGAACCAGGCCAGCGTGTGCTTCATCCAGGTTTCGTCGTTCCGCTCCTTGAAGTCCTCGCGGGCGTGGGCGCCGCGGCTCTCTTCCCGGTTGGCGGCGGACGCAACCGTCACGGCGGCCTGTCCGATCAGATTGTCGAACTCCAGGGTCTCCATCAGGTCGGTGTTCCAGACGAGCCCCCGATCCGACACGCTGATGTCCTTGGAGCGCTTGTAGATGTCGGTGATGCGCTTGACGCCGTTTTGCAGGGTCTCGTCAGTCCGGAACACGGCGACGTCTTCCTGCATCGCCCTTTGCATTTCCAGTCTCAGCTTCGCCGTCGGCTCTGAGCCGGACGCATTTCGGAACGCGTCAAACCTTGAAAGGTGGGCGTCGGTCCAAACGGCTTTAGCCTCCGGGATCTTGGCACCCTTCTCGACGATCTCGGCGGCCCGCAGTCCGGCGGCGCGGCCGAAGACAACAAGGTCGGTCAGCGAGTTGGAGCCCAGGCGATTGGCGCCGTGCACGGACACGCAGGCCGCTTCACCCACGGCCATGAGTCCTGGCACCACCTTGTCCGGATCGCCGCCGACCTTGGTCAGCACTTCGCCGTGATAGTTACAGGGAATGCCGCCCATATTGTAGTGGACGGTGGGAAGGACCGGGATCGGCTCCTTGGTCACATCCACGCCGGCAAAGACCTTAGCGCTTTCCGAGATGCCGGGCAGGCGCTCGTGCAGGATCTTGGGGTCCAGATGGTCGAGGTGAAGGTGGATATGGTCCTTATTCGGACCAACGCCCCGACCTTCGCGGATCTCGACCGTCATGGCGCGGCTGACGACGTCCCGGCTCGCCAGATCCTTCGCCGACGGCGCATAGCGTTCCATGAAGCGTTCGCCTTCGGAGTTGGTCAGATAGCCGCCTTCGCCGCGCGCACCCTCCGTAATCAGGCACCCGGCGCCGTAAATGCCGGTCGGGTGGAACTGGACGAATTCCATATCCTGCAGCGGAAGGCCGGCCCTAAGAACCATGGCGTTGCCGTCGCCGGTGCAGGTGTGGGCGGAGGTGCAGGAGAAGTATCCGCGCCCATATCCGCCTGTGGCCAGGATCACCATCTGCGCCGAAAACCGATGCAGCGTGCCGTCGTCGAGCTTCCAGGCGGTGACGCCCCGGCAGACCCCGTCGTCCATGATGAGATCAAGGGCGAAATACTCGATGAAGAACTCAACCGAATTGCGTACCGACTGGCCGTAAAGGGTGTGCAGGATGGCGTGTCCGGTCCGGTCCGCCGCCGCGCAGGTGCGCTGGATCGGGCCTTCGCCGTAGTTCTTGGTCATTCCGCCGAAGGCGCGTTGATAGATCTTGCCTTCATCCGTGCGGGAGAAGGGGACCCCCCAGTGCTCCAGTTCATAAACGGCGGCGGGGGCATTGCGGCACAGATACTCGATGGCGTCCTGATCTCCCAGCCAGTCCGACCCCTTGACGGTGTCGTACATATGCCAGCGCCAGTCGTCTCCGCCCATATTGCCGAGGCTGGCTGAAATGCCGCCTTGCGCAGCCACGGTGTGACTGCGGGTCGGAAAGACCTTGCTGACACACGCCGTCTTCAGGCCGGCCTGGGCGCAGCCCAACGCGGCGCGAAGACCGGATCCGCCGGCTCCGACCACAACGACGTCATAGCTGTGATCGACGAAGGAATAGGAAGCCATGCTGTTCGCCCGTTCCTTAAAGAACCGGGCCGCCGACGAAGGCGACCCTTAAGATAGAGAAGGCCGCAACCGACCATAGACCCCAGCACAGGGTGCTGTTCAGAAGCAGGGCGAGGATTCGAGCGGCGTGCGTTTGAATATAGTCCTCGATCACCACTTTCAGACCTTCGCGCATGTGAAGGAATGACACGCTGATGAGCAAAAGGGACATGATGGCGTTGACAGGTTGGCGCAGCATAAGGACTGCGCTTTCATAGCCGAGCGGCGCCACCTTGATGGCGGCGTAGACGGCCCAGAGGCACAAGGGCACAAGGGCGATCGACGTCGTGCGCTCGACTAAGAACCCGCTGACGCCGTGATGGGCGGATCCTAGTCCCCGCGCTCGACTGAGCGGCGTGCGAAAATCATTCCCGGTCATCGAACGGCTCCGGTCTGCAAGGCCAGCGCCCAGACGACGACGCTGGCGACGAGCGCAAACGCCATCGCGGCCACCGCCGTCATGTTTGCCGTGCCAGGTTGGAAGCCCGCGCCGGCGTCCCACACCAGATGGCGCAGACCGGCGGCGAGATGGTAGAACACAGAAACGGTCAGACCGAACAGGACGACCTTTCCGGCCCATGTCCCCAACAGAGCCATGACCAGTCCGAACGCATCGGGACCGAGCATGAGCGCGGTGAACCAGACCGCTGCGATGATCGCGCCGCCATAGAGGGCGATGCCTGTTGCGCGCGTCAGGATCGACGCGGCCATGGTGACGTGCCATCGCCAGACTTGCAGGTGGGGCGCGATCGGCCGCATCGCGGCGGTCTTGCCTTTGGAGGTGGCCTCAGCCATTTGCGTCGCGCTCTCCCCGATTTGGCGGCGATATGGCCGCCCTTCGCCGAATGTCGCGCAGGCCGTTCCGCTGTGAAGCAAACGTCGTGCGCGCGAACTTTTAGCCGCAGCCTCGCCTGAGTCAACGAAACCAACGATGACACCCGCGAGGTGTGCGTGTTGGAGCGGATTGGCAAGGGTTCCGCTTAAGATTTCATGCATGCGGGACGCAACTTCGTCCCGGAGGCGACTATTCCTCGAGGCTCCCTGGCCGATTCGCCTTTTCGACGAGCCCTGACACCCCTTCCCGGCGGCTGAGGGCTTGCGCAACCTCGTCAGGCGAAACATCCAGCGCCGTGATCAACACCAGCCAGTGGTAGAGGAGATCGGCGCTTTCCGACACGACCGCCGCCTTGTCGTTCAGGGTCGCAGCAATCACGGTCTCAACGGCTTCTTCGCCGAACTTCTTGGCGGCGCGAGACCGGTCCTGCAGCAAGGCGGCCGTATAGGAGGTCGCCGCATCAGCGGATTTGCGCTCGAGGATGGTGGCGAGCAGGCGCTCGAGCGTGTCCGAAAGGCGGGTCATGGTGTTTGGCTCCCGCGCAAGTCTGCGCACTTAAAGTCTGACCGGCACGCCTGCGGCGGCGAGGCCGCGCTTGGCGTCCTGCACCGAGATGTCGCCAAAGTGGAATATCGAGGCGGCCAGCACGGCGTCAGCGCCCCCCTCGACCACCGCCGACACCAGATGGTCTATGGATCCCGCCCCCCCGGAGGCGATCACCGGCACAGACACAGCCCCCGTGACAGCCCGCAACAGATCCAGATCATAGCCGGTCTTTGCGCCGTCCCGGTCCATGGAGGTCAGCAGGATTTCGCCTGCGCCCTTGGCGACGGCCCGTTCGACATAGGCGAGCACGTCCTGTCCGGTATCGGTGCGACCGCCGAAGGTGAAGATGTTCCAGGCGCCCGGTGCGCGCTGTCTTGCATCCACCGCCGCCACGACACACTGCGCGCCGAACGCGTCGGCCAATCTTGAAATCAGGTCCGGGTCTTCGACGGCGGCGGTGTTGACCGAGACCTTGTCGGCCCCGGCCCGCAGCAGTTTGCGGGCGTCTTCGACGCTCCTTACGCCCCCGCCGACGGACAAGGGCATGAAACAGACCTCGGCCGTGCGGGCGATCACATCGAAAAGGGCGCCGCGTCCTTCCGAAGAGGCCGTGATGTCGAGAAACATGAGCTCGTCCGCCCCGGCCCGATCATAGGCCGCCGCCTGCTCGACCGGATCGCCGGCGTCGCGCAGGCTGACAAACTGGACTCCCTTGACCACGCGGCCGCCCTTCACATCGAGGCAGGGAATGACACGGGTTTTGATCATGAGTTGGGCGGTTCGACAGCCTTGGCGTCAGGCGCAGGCATGCGCGCCGCGTTGAGGGCGTCCCGGGCTTGCAATGCGCCGGTGTAGAGCGCCTTTCCCAGAACGGCGCCGGCGATCGGCGCGCCGCGTCTGGCCTTCAGGCCTTGGATGTCGGCCAGACCGGCAACGCCCCCGCTTGCGATCACCGGGATGTGGACCGCGTCGGCCACGGCCCCCACCGCCTCGATATTCACCCCCTGCAGGGCGCCGTCCCTCGCGATGTCCGTCACGATGAGGGCGCAGACGCCTGCATCCTCAAAGCGGCGGGCAAGGTCGATCCCGCTGAGATCGGACGTTTCAAGCCACCCATCGACCGCCGCACGGCCGTCCCGAAGATCGACGCCCACCGCCACCTGCTCTGGAAAGGCGGCGGCGGCCTTGCGCACCAGGTCCGGGTCGCGGACGGCGGCGGTGCCAAGAATGACACGGCTGACGCCTTGCTCGATCCACGCGGCGATGGAGGACAGGGTCCGCAAGCCCCCGCCGATCTGCACAGGGATGGAGACCTCATTCAGGATCGCGGCGACGGCGGAGGCATTGACGGAACGGCCTTCGACAGCGCCGTCGAGATCCACGACATGCAGCCACGAAAAGCCCTGCTTGGCGAATTTCGAGGCCTGGTCCGCCGGGTCGTCGTTGAAGACCGTCGCTTCCGTCAGGTCGCCCCTCAGAAGCCGGACGCAACGACCGCCCTTCAGGTCGATCGCGGGATATAGGATCAAGGTCGCCACTCCAAGAAGCGTTGGATGAGCTGAAGACCGGCTGTCTGGCTCTTTTCCGGGTGGAACTGAACGCCGGCGGTGTTGTCGCGGATCACCATGGCGGTCAGGGGGCCTCCGTGGTCGCTGACGGCGGCGATATCGGCTGGATCGGCGGGCTGAAACACAAAGGAGTGGGTGAAATACATGTGGGACCCGACCTCCACGCGATTGAGGAGGGGATGCTCACGCAAGGGTTCGATCGTATTCCAGCCCATGTGCGGCACCTTGGCCCCTGGATCCTTTGGCGTCATCTTGCGCACATCGCCGCCGATCCAGCCAAGTCCAGGCGTGTCTCCAAATTCCAGACCCCGATCGGCGAGGAGCTGCATACCTACGCAAACGCCCAGGAAGGGCGCGCCGCGCGTTTTCACCGAATGGGTCATCGCCTCGATCAATCCCTCTCGCGCGGCGAGGGCGGCCATGCAGGCGCGGAAGGCGCCGACGCCCGGCAAGACGATGTGGTCGGCGCGAAGCACAAATTCTGGATCAGCGGTCGCCCGGATGTCCCGCCGTTTGCCCAGCGCTTTTGCGGCGGCCCACAGCGCCTTCTCCGCAGAGGGAAGATTGCCGGACCCGTAGTCGATCAGGGCGACGGTGCGCATCGTGGGC
>Ga0316217_10001264_pt1 | contig 33637 bp, 17 predicted proteins | sample 1anoAmetaG_FD_203633 | JGI IMG/M metagenome (GOLD analysis project Ga0316217, IMG submission 203633) | Freshwater microbial communities from Trout Bog Lake, Wisconsin, USA - 1anoA | ecosystem: Environmental > Aquatic > Freshwater > Lake > Hypolimnion/Profundal zone | place: USA: Wisconsin...
ATCACTTTTAATGCACCTGGCTGTCTATATTCCAAAGTTGATTGGGCACCGCCGGGGAGACCGCCGTTCCGCCGGGATTGAGCTGTGAGACAAAATCCGTGCGCTTTAGTGGCTGCGCATGGCCATCGCAAAAGAGGAGGTTGGCGCGTAGGGCATGCAAATCCAGCGGCCATTGACGCTGGGCATACATGCCGATGTAACCGCTCCAATCAGGGTCACCGCCAGATTTCGTATTCCAATTGCTGTCGCCAATCGCAATGCACCCGGTTGGCTTGCGAACCGCCGCGGGTTTCGTTGGGTCGTTGCCCGTGGTCCAGCCGCCCAACCCCTGAATCACCCCGCTCTCGTTGTTGGCGGAACCCCAGCAATTGTAGCCATAACTCATGAAACTGCCCCCGCCTGCCGCCAATGGCACCTCGTTCTGGAAATAGCCGTAGGTGGGAGGAATGCCGCTGCCAAATTTTGGCACCCATTGGGCGGCGTCTGGCGCGGAGGGACATCTGAATACGTCGGTGGCTTGGGCTTTGCTCATGGTTGAACGCAATAATGCCGGCCAAAGCCAGGCGTTAATCAATGCCGCGATCCCCGGATCATTATCAATGGCAGCCGGATAATATTTGTTTTCGTCTCCATAAATGATCAAGGCAATTCCCATTTCCTTCAGATTATTCACACACTTTATGCTTTTGGCCTTCTCCTTGGCCTTGGCCAAGGCGGGCAACAACATGGCCGCCAGAATGGCAATAATGGCTATGACCACCAGCAGTTCAATTAAGGTGAAACCTTGATGTATATATCGCTTCGTATTTTTAACTGTTTAATCTTTGTCGCCCAAAACTCTTCCAGTCGCCGCCCACTCCGCGCCGCGGCGCAGCAAGGTTTTGAAGCCGTCCGATTCCATCGCCTTCACATTGTGGCCCAGCAGTAGCGTGAAGCCGCGCCCCTGCCCCAATTCGGTGGCAAAGGCGATCGGTTCCGGACTGCCGGTGCCGCTGAATTCGGGCTTGGGCGTCACGGTGGCCAGCGCCACCGCGCCGGGCGCGATTTCCGCGTTTTGCCAGAACTCGTCGAACGTGGTGAAATCCGCCAATCCCGCCGTGACGGGATGGTTTGTGGCCAGAACGTGGACTTGGTTCGTGTGCATCTGTCCATGGCTGGTGCGCCCCAATTTCCAAGTGGCGCCGGCCAGTTGCTGAAATTCCGGCCAGTCGTAGAAGACCGCACTGCCCGCGTGAACAACCACCAATCCATGCCCCTGCCGGATGAAATCCACAAACGCCGCCCGCATCGCCGCGTTCCACACCGCGCCCGGATCTTTCTCGCCGAAGGTGTTGAAATTGCTCAGCACGGCGTCGTAGCGTGAAAAATCCACCGGCGTCATGCCGGAGACATTGGTCTGCACGTCCACCCGGAATTTTCCGCCCGCCTCGAGAATCGCGCGCAGCACCGGCGTCGTCGCGCGCCAGTCGTGATTGTTCGCGCCGGTCAGCAACAGCACCCGCGGCGGCGCGGCGGCCAGCGTGAGCGTGCCGAGCAGCAGCGCCAGGGCGGCAGCAAAGCGTTTGGACATGTTTTGACTTTATCGCATTCTTCGGCTAGCGTCGTTCAAAATCACCGACTGGTAAATTTTGACCAAGAGCCAACAAGGCCGCGCCGCCACCTTCCGCTCCGCCGCCGAGCTGTTTCACGCGGATAACTGCACCCCGCTCGAAGCCGCCGCGCGCCGCGGCGAGGTGCGCCTGGCCGCTTGGGGTCGCGGTTCGTATCCCGGCCGCCGGCTCCCGGCGGAGGAGTTGCGCGAGGTGTGTTCCGCCGGCTTTTGGGATGCCTCCCGCCGTCAGAGCTGGGGACTCGACTGGCACCGCAATGAGGGGATTGAGTTCACCTTTCTCGCCGCCGGCAAATTGCCCTTTGCCGTGGATCGCCGGTCCACGACGCTTTCGGCGGGTGAGCTGACGGTCACGCGCCCGTGGCAGAAACATCGTGTCGGCAATCCGCAGGTGCCGGCCTCGCGCCTGATCTGGCTGATCTTGGACGTGGGCGTGCGGCGGCCGAACCAGGCCTGGCGCTGGTCGCCTTGGCTGCTGTTGCCGCCCGCCCGGTTACAGCGCCTCACGCACCAACTCCGGCACAATGAACGGATTTCCTGGCCGGCCAATCGCGAAGTGACGCGCTGTTTTGCCGCCATCGCGGAGGTCGTCGAACTCAAAATCAACGGCGGGAACTTGACCCGGCTGAAACTGCTCATCAACGAACTCTTGCTCGCGCTGTCCGATTTGCTTGATCAGAAGAGTCCGCGTCTGGACAAAACCCTTGTGTCCAGTGCGCGGGCGGTGCAATTGTTCCTGGACGAATTGCCGCAGCGGTGCGACGAGCCGTGGACGCTGGAGACGATGGCGCGGCAATGCGGGCTGGGGCGCAGTTACTTCAGCCATTACTGCCGCCGGCTGACCAACCGCACGCCGCTGGATTATCTGGCGCATTGCCGGATCGAACGCGCCTGCGACCGGTTGCGGCAACCGGCGAAGGCCGCCATCACGGACGTGGCCTTTGCGTGCGGCTTCCAATCCAGCCAGTATTTCGCGTCCGTCTTCAAGCAGCACAAAGGCATTTCTCCCGGCGCGTGGCAGCGGCGGCAGCGCGCCGGCGACTGAGATTTGGCCCGTCATGTGGGGGCGCGACGATTCGAGGAAATGGGCGTCTTGGGAACAGAAACCACGGATGCGTTGCCGGGCTTTACCCCACTGGCGGTTGAACTGCTGGGCGTTTTCAAAACTGAAAGGGAATGGAGCTCATCGCTTTGCCCGCAACTCAATCTACACAGTTCATTGTATATCATCCGCACAGAGGTTGATCTAAGATTGAGTTGAATTCCACCTAACAGCTCGTGCTGTTGTTGAACGGAAAACTCAATCATAAACCAAAACTATGAAAGTCCCAAGAACTGCGAGATTCACTCCTGAACGAACTTTCATGACTACAACAGTCAACGGAATGATACACATGAAAAGAACCATTGTAATAAATATGGCCAGCTTACTCTTGGCTTCGGCCTCGGCGTTGGCTCAAACCATCGGCATCCACTTCACCGGCGATGGCGGCAACGGCATCGGCGACAACTCGGGGGCGGCCTCCCTGGCCCCGACCGATGTGGCCGGAGCGCCGGGGTTTGCACAAGGAAATTGGAACAACTGCTACCAGTCCGGCCAGACCACGAGTTTGACGGATTCCACCGGTGCCAGTCAAACCCTGAACGTGCAATGGAGTGCTTACGGTGCGCTGACGGCCGGCAGCAGCTTGAACTTGGGCACTCCGGACGGCCGACTGATGGGCGGGATGATCGAAACCGACTGGGGATTCGGGCCGGCGTCCACCAATTATAGCGGGGAAACCAGCGTTGGAGGCCTGCAAGGAAATCAGATGCCGGCGGTGTTTCTCGGCGGATTGCAAGCCTGGATGGTGTCGCAAAACGCCGTGGGCTATAACGTGGTTCAATATGTCGAGGGTTATACCGGCTGGTGGGTGGAGAGCGAGCACTGGATCAAATCGGCTTCCGGTAACGCGTTGAACAACACAATGGTAGTGGGCCCGGACATCACCCCGCATTTCTATACTCTGGACGTGGGCCAGTTTGGCGGCACCTATGGTCAAGCGCCTTTAAGCGCCACCAATGTGGCGAATCCCGCCGCATTTGTCAATTACGAGGTGTTTCCGTATTTGACCAATGACGTAATCCTGGCATGCTCGTCAGAAACCGCGTCCAGCTGGCAGACATGCATGTTGATGGGCTTGCAAATCGTGCCGATTTATTCAAATTCTACGCCCCTGATCATCAGCGCTCCGGCTTTCTCCCCGCAAAACAACGTCTATGCCGGCTCACCGGTTTCGTTGGGCGTCATGGCGAGTGGCTTTCAATTGCAATACCAATGGCAGACCGATGGCGGCAGCGGCGGCGCTCTGACCAACCTTCCCAACGCCACCAACGCCACTCTGGCGATCGTCCCGCCTGAACTTGGTGTAACCTACAACGTTCAATATGACGTGGTGATTTACAATGCCTTCGGTGCTTCCATTACCTCCTCCATTGCGCCGCTGACCGTCAACCCGGCGGTGCCGCCCAGCATTGTGGCCGATACTACTCCGGCCAGCTATGTCGGGTATGTGGGGGGCACCGTCACCTTTGCGGTATCGTTGGACGGCAATACGCCCATGACCAACCAATGGCAGCTCAACAATGGCGCCGCCACTATCAACGTTGGTTCGAAGATCATTTCCTTAACCCCTTCGTTGACGTTGACGAACTTGCATTTGAGCGATGCGGGCAGCTATTTTGTGGCTTCCACGAACGCCATCGGCGGCATCACTTCCACCCCCGCGACCCTCACTGTCCTTCCGGCGCCCGGGGTGCCCGTGCCGACGGATCCTTATGCCTACGCGGTTTATACTAATCATCCCATCGCCTATTGGCGCCTGAACGAAACGGCGGACACTTCCGCCAACACGGTTGAAGCTTATGATTCCAGTGGCCATAATTTAGATGGCATCTATCAATCGAGAGTTGCCGACGGTAACCCGGGTCCGCAACCCTCGGAATTCTCCGGTTTGGAAGCCGACAATACCTGCGCCAGTTTCCCGGGCGGCGCCAACGGGGCCATCTCCTTGCCGGCGCTGAATTTGAACACCAATACGATTACGATCACTGCGTGGATCTACCCCACTACCACGGAGCCGGCCAATGCGGGCATTCTGTTCTTCCGGACCACGTTGGACGCCGCCGGGCTTAACTTCCTGAGTTCACTCGATGGGAATGGCGATCAGGAGCTAGGTTACACTTGGAATAACAACGGCAACACGTATGGTTTCCAGACCGGCTTGTATCCTCCGCAGAACGAATGGTCATTTGTGGCCCTGCGCATCACGCCCACCGAGGCGACGTTCTACCTGTGCTATGCGGATGAGAACTCCACCAACCTGCTCACGACCAATTCCGTGATAGCCCTGACGCCCGAGTCGTTCACTGGCGGGACGATCTTGCTCGGCGGTGACTCCCAAAACACATTGCGCAATTATATCGGTCAAATGGACGAAGTGGCGGTGTTTGGGCGGGCTCTGAGCGACGACCAGATCGTAAGTTTGTACACGGCGGGGCAGAATGTCGGTTCGGCCCCGGTAATCTTAGCTCAGCCAACCGGCGTGGCTGGTTTCCCGCAGGCCCTCACGCTCACGGCGGATGGCACGGGCGCGCCGTATCCGGCCTATCAGTGGCAGGCCGGCACGGGTGGCGTGTTTCACAACCTCGCGGATGGCGCCGATTTCACCGGCACCGCCACCGGCAACCTCCAAATCTCACGCAATGAATTGAATTCGCTGGATTATCAATTGGTCATCGCCAATAGTTATGGCTCGGCCACCAGCAGTGTGGCAACGGTGACGCTCACTCCCATTCCGACGAATGGGATTTGGACGGTGAACTTTTCCCCGATTATCCCCAACAACTTTGCGCCGAGCACAAATTATCAGGGCTATGGCATTATTGGCAACGGCACTTATTGGAATGCATTCGCACCCGCCGGCGAATCCGCCTCGGGTTACGCCGAAGATGGCGTGACCCCTTCTGGAATAACCATCAATGTCCTTGGCGACGGTGGCAACTGGTTTGGATTCTATCCCATGGATAACCCGCTTCTGGATCCATTCTGCAACTATGTAACGGGAGTATTGTTTACGAACGTGCCAAACGGCACCTATAACCTGGCCATATATAGTTGCAACGGGTGGTGGCACGCCGTGGACAGCATCTTCACCGTGAATGGGGTAAGCCAAGCGCTCAACAACGTGCAAGATTCGCTATTTGTTGCTGGCGATAACACCGTCGTGTTTGAAAATGTGGCGGTCACCAACGGTGGGTTGCTGGTTCCCGTTGCCCCCGTTGATCCGGCGAGCAGCACGCAAACTGCGTTCAATGGCGCCCAGTTGCAGTTGGTGAGTTTAAGTGACAATCCGGTGACGTTGACGGCGACTCCCGGAGCGGGTGGCCTTACGCTGAGCTGGACCAACTACGGGGTCCTGTTGAGTGCCACCAATATTGCAGGTCCGTGGATTACGGTTCCCGGAGCAACCTCGCCATTCGTCGTCAATCCGACCAAGGCGGCAGGCTTCTTCCGCGTGCTGGTGCATTAAACGCCGTGAGTTGAGGGGAATGCGGGAACGGACGGAGGTGGCCCTGGGGTTGGCCGCCTCCGTCTCCTAACCGCGATGACAATTACAGCGGACTGAACTTTTTGGCGGCAACCGTCCCGACCGGTTGCCGTTTCATTCCCAGTCGGGTTGGAGTTGCGGGGACGGCTTCATGGGTTGGCCGTCCCCGCTTTTTGCGACTGATATGCTTGATTTGTCCAGAGCTGTTCGAGGCGGGATGGCGTTCAGGACCCAAAGCGGTTAGTTCCCGACGCCACAGCGAAACAGCATGCAATTTCTAACATTGTCGTAGCTTGAAATACGCGGTATGATTCGGGCAATGCTCGGTCGTTTAAATAACTGGGAGGGTTTCAAAAAACTCTGTCGGCATTCGGTTCGCAATGGGTTACTGGGAATGGCGGCTCTTTGCCTCAACCTTGGTTCCGCTGCCGCGGATTCAACGCAGGGAACGTTCACGACTCTGGAGCAAATTGTCCAAGCGACGCAGACCGATCCGCATATGGCGGGCGATGTACACTTGACGGTTACGGTTTGTGCCGCTGGTGGGCCGCACAGCGGCATCGTGGTGGTGCGGGACGACACGGCAGCGGAGTTGCTCGATTTGGGACCACAACCAGAGGGCTTGGCCCCCGGCGAACAAATCATGATTAACCAGACGAATTGTCTTTTGCGCCGGCGTGACTTCGGAGTGCAACTCAGCGCCGCGCCGGTCGTGGACAATGATGGGAGTCACAGTATGGCCGAGGCGCAGGGAGAGGCAACTTTGGCAGCCGGACGCCATCCGTTCACGGTCGAGTGGTTCAATGGCTTCAAGGAATTTGGTTTGGAGCTTTCCTGCGCAGGGCCGGATTTTACGTTGCAGTCGGTGGCCGTTTCAAATCTTTGGTGCGATGCCAGTGACCATTCGGGTGTGAAGCCGGGGCTGACCGTGGAATGTTACGAGGGCAATTGGAGCAGCTTGCCGGATTTCGACTTACTCACGCCGGTCAAGACGGGGAGGGTCACCAACTTTGATCTTGGATTTCGCACCCGGGAGGAGCGGGTGGGTTTACGCTTTACGGGCTTCTTTGACGCTGCCCGCGAGGGCAAATATACTTTTCACGTTCGTTCTGACGACGGGGCGATGGTATTTCTGGGAAACACCGGGCCATGCGTCACAAAACTGGGAATGACCGCCATTCCCGCGCCGGCGAATAAATTCATTGGCGAACCCTTCGGTAATACGGACGAACTGAAATGGGTGGCCGTGGAAGGCCGGGCGCAATTTGTCACGCAAAGGGGCAAGGGATTGGAATTTCAACTGCATTCCGGCTATGCCGCGCTCACGGTCCGGGTGGCGGATGCGACCGCGATGCGTCCGGCAGCGCTGGTGAATGCCCGCGTGCGGGTTGCCGGCGTTGGGCGCGGCATTCTTAATGTCGAAAAACAGTTGGTGCTGGGTGAATTATCGGCCGCCAGTGGCAAGGACGTGGAAGCGCTGGAACCAGATATGGCGGCGGCCAATCAGGCCCCGCTGCTCACCACGGTCGAACAGGTTCAGGGTTTGCGCGCGGAGGAAGCGGAACGCAAATTGCCGGTAAAAATTCGCGGCATCGTCACCTGCGCTCCGGCGAGGTATGTCAACGGTTTGACCATCCAGGACGGAACGCGCGGCATCTACTTGAATCTGGAAGCGATTCCCTATTGGATCGCACCGGCGGTGGCGGAGTTTTGGGAAGTCGAGGGCCACACGGGGCGGGGTGATTTCGCGCCGGTGGTGATCGCGGATAAGATGACCCGGATTGGCAACGGCCAATTGCCGGAGCCCGCGCACCCGTCTCGAAATCAGTTGATCAACGGCAGTATGGACACACAATGGGTTGAATTTCAGGCGCTCGTTACTGGTGTTCATAGCAACTGCCTCACCATGCTCTTGCCCGAGGGCAGTCTCAACGTGCAGATCGGTGAACACGACGAACATGATTTGATCGGGTTCAAGAACGCGGTGATCCGCATTCGCGGCACACTCTTTGCCGGGTGGAACCCCGCCACGCGCGAAGTTCGCGTGGGCGATTTGAGAATGGAAACGGCGAGCATTAGTGTGGTCCGGATGGCGCCCACTGGTTTTTCCGATGCCGTACCAAAGAGCATCCACGACCTTTTATTGTTCGATGCGCAGTCGGCTGAGTTTCTGCGCGTCAAAGTCGCGGGCCAGATCGTTCATGCAGGCGCCGGGCAGATGTGCCTGCAGCAAGCAGAGTCCGGTTTGCGGATTTTGCCCGCGGAAATTTCTCCCACCAATATCGAAGCCGGCGATCTCGTGTCGGCCATCGGTTATCCGACCATCGCCGGACCGTCACCGACGTTGCACGAAACGTTCGTGCAAAAGATCGGTCATGCGGCGTTGCCCATGCCCAAGCTGCTGAGTGAGTCAGACCTGAAAAACAGCCGGCTGGATTCATTGCTGGTGCGGGTGGATGGAAAACTGAATGGCTGGCATCGGGAACAGAATGCCGTGGTATTCGAAATGCAAGCCGGTTCGCAGCCGTTTTTTGCGCGCCTTGAGCCCAAGGACAATCTGCAAGCCTATCCGCGGGTTGGGAGTCGGTTGGGCCTGATGGGCGTCTATCTTGCCCAGGGTGGCGACCAGCGAATGGGAAACGATGTCGCGGCCTTTGAACTGTTATTGAATTCCCCGGCCGATATTGTGGTCCTGTCGCAACCCAGTTGGTGGACCCTGCAGCGATTGTTCGGTCTGGTGGGGGTGTTGTTGTTCGCCTTGCTGCTGACCAGCATTTGGATCACGCAACTGCGGCGGCAAGTCGAACAGCGCAGCCTCCAACTGCAGCGCGAAATTCGTGATCGCGAGCAGGCCGAACGGTTGCGCGCCCTCGAGGCGGAACGCGCGCGCATTGCCCGCGACTTGCACGACGATCTGGGTTCCAGTCTGGCGGAAATTGCCATGCTCTCCAAAACCCGGCCGTTGTCGCGTAAGGGGGACATGGACGCTTCCACCGTGTTCGACCTGATCGCGGAACGGGCGCGCCGGCTCATTGCCGCGTTGGATGTCATTGTCTGGGCGGTGGACCCGGAAGAGAACTCCTTGCAATCGCTGGCGGACTATTTCAACGGCTTTGTGGACGAGTATCTCTCCCACCACGGCATCGTTTGCCGCTTTGACATTCCGGTGGAGTTTGCCGAGGTGAACCTCGACGGCAATTTGCGGCACGATCTGTTTCTGGCCGTGAAGGAGGCCTTGCACAACATTGTGCGTCATTCGCGCGCCAGCGAGGTGCAATTTGCCATGACCCTGAACGGAAGCATTTTGGAAATTGGGATTGCCGATAACGGCACGGGTTTTGAGACCACCATCGAGCATGGCGGGCACGGAGTGAAGAATCTCTCCAATCGGTTGGAGAAACTCGGCGGCACTTGTCGCATCGAATCCCGGGTTGGGGCAGGCACCGTGATCCGATTTCAGCTTCCGTTGCCAGCGCTCACGACCAGGGCGGATGGAGTGGCCGGTGCCAGTGGCACTACAACAGATTGATGATTCCATTGGCGCGGATAACGTGCTAACTTAAACTCTTAAATGTATTTTCTGCAACGGCAACGGATAATCCGCCGACCCCGGCAAGCCAACCATGGGAATTGATCCGACCACCAAAGTTGGCATTGTGGAGGACAATGCCACCCTGCGCCAATGCCTGGTCCGGCTCATTGACAATGCGCCCGGCCTGCGTTGCGTTTGCGACTGCGCCTCGGCCGAGGATGCCTTGGTCAAAATCCCGCTCCATCGCCCGGACGTGGTGCTGATGGATATTCATCTGCCCGGGGAATCCGGGATTGCCTGCACTGCGCGGTTGCGCGCGCTGCAGCCGCACCTGCAAGTGATCATGTTGACGGTGTATAAAGACATCAAAGTGATCTTCGAGGCGCTCAAGGCGGGGGCGTGTGGCTATGTGCTCAAACGGTCGGACGAAAAGGAAATTCTGGCCGCCATCACCGACGTGCGTTCCGGCGGCGCGCCGATGACGAGCGAAGTGGCGCGCATGCTGGTGCGGTCCTTTCATAATGCCTCCAGCCCGGCGGATTCGTTCGGAGAGGAAAGTCAATTGACGGAGCGCGAATTGGAGGTGCTGGCGCTGGTCGCCAAGGGCCTTTCCAACAAGGAAATTGGCGCCAGGTTGCACATCAGCGAAGCGACCGTGGCCCGACACTTGGTGAATGTTTTTGGCAAACTGCACGTTCGCTGCCGGACGGAGGCTGCCGCCAAGTATCTTCAGTCCAGTGCTCCTTCCCAGTTCTCCGGCGGACAGCCTGGTGCTGGAAATTAGGTCTGGCAATTGAAGCGGTTTGGGAAGTTGCGCGGGGCGGCCTTTTGGCCATTGACCGCCGAACTTAAAATACACAGTTTATGGTATATGTTCGGAGGCGCGTTCCCTTTAATATCATGCGATAAACCTGATTGTGATGCAAATCCACAGTGAGCCCTTGGCGATGGAAACCCCGAACCGTTGGTGCGGCAAACACCCGGTCAGATCCGGGATTATCCGGCGGAAATGGGCCCTCCTGTTCCTCGTGGCGACTGTGCTGTGGACCCTCCAAGCTGGCGGCGACCTCCACGCCGCAGGCGGCTTCTTGGTGAATACTGGGCCGCTGCAAACCGGCGTGGTAGTGGGTCAGGGTTATGGCAATGACACGGTCACGGGGACCGGCATATTCACCGGTTCTTACAGCCAGAACCCCGGGAACATTTATTGTTCCGACAACATCAACATCAATTCTGGAGCCAACATTCTCTCTCCGAACAGCCAGCCCTTTATCACCAACAACATCAACCCCAACGGGCTGACGACCAATGGGCAAACGTTTACCACTGCGAGTTTTCATCAAGCCGCGGTGTCGTTTATTCATGGAACGTTCACCAACAACGGGGTTTTGGATTATACCAACAATGCCCTGCCCTCGTCCACCGCGCTATTTCCGTTTGATTCGTTCCCGGCGGCCAATCCGCCCATGCCGATGACCAACTGGGATTACTACTTTGGCGAGGGTGTTTTCGTTGATGTTGGCAACGTGCAATATGGCGGGCCGGCCACCATCGTCAACGGTTCGCCAACAAACACGACCGCCGCGATCAGCTCCGTCGTCACCGGCAGCGGTCAGGAAATCGCGCAGGGAGTCCATGCCGAGGCGTATTACAGCAATCTTCCCCGAACGCCGGACATCACTTTTTTGAACTACGGCGCGGTCTCGGGTTGCAGCACGGGATGCGTCAATGGAGCGGCCCTGGCTTTTGCCGGTAACAGCGAGTATGGGGGACTGACCGTCAGCAACGGCCCGGCCGCTGCCGCCACCGCGCTGGCTCCCTATTATACGACCGCGCTTTACGCCTTTGCCTATTATGGCGATGTGAACATGTCGCAGGCCGGCCAAGCCACTGCCCTTTCCACTGGCGGGCAGGCGGGGAATGCCGCCGGCTACGGCACCGCCGTGGGCATGGACGCCTATTCGTATAATGGTCAGATCAACCTGTATAATTCGGGGACCATCACGGCTTCGGCCACCGCCACTGGAACCTGCAATGCGAACGCCGTTTTTGCGTGGTCGGAAAATGATGATTCCACCGTGACCGGAGGCTTCACCTTCATCAACACCGGTACGATTTCCGCGACCGCCGCCGAAGAATCTGGCTGCACGAATGCTGCGGCTTCGCCGCTCTATGGGGGTTGCAACGGCGGGCCGGTGAATCTGGTGAACACCGGCACGGTCATCGGAGATGCTCCCAGCGGTGGCTGGGCTTGGGGAACGGAAAACGACACCGGCAACCCCATTTCGATTTATAACAGCGGGACAATTTCCCACAACACCGGGTTGGGGGTGTTTATTTATGGCACGGACGGCGGCACCGCCGTTCTCACCAACGCCGCCACCGGCAGCATTTATGGCGGCAACGAAGGCATTGCCGCCGAAAACTACACCGGCAACCTCACCATATACGATTACGGCACCATCAGGGGCGGCAGTCAATATAACAACGCCATGGACTTGGGTTCCGGCAATGACACGGTGCATCTTTACGGGCTGCCGAACATCGTGGGCTACATGAACGGCCAGGGCGGGAGCAACGTGCTGGATTTTGAACTCACCGGCGTGCTACAACAGGTTAATGGCAATTCCGCCACGCTCGGAAACAGCTTGGCAGCTTACAATATGGGCACTTCCGGCAGCATTGTTGTCTCCGGCCAAACCTACAAATGGGTCAATTTCAACGTGACCGGAACCATTACCTCCACCGGCGGGGTCGGCCCCGTCATTAAAGGCGCGACGGGCACAGATTTGACGGCGGGCACCAGTTGGACCGGCGGCATCCCGCCGATTGCGGGTAACCTCGCCTGTTGGACAAACGCCTCGTTGGGAGCAGGCTTGACCATGAATAGTCCGATTTCATGGGGCGGCATTAGTGTGGATGGCGCGGCCTCGGATATTGCCATCAGCGGTTCCGGTCCGCTCACGCTCGGAACCAATGGCGCGGATATGTCGGTTTCCCCTGTAAATCTCTCTATGAGCATTCCCGTGATATTGGGCACCAACCAGACTTGGAATGTCAATGGTGGTAAGACCATGAATATGTCGGGTGTTATCAGCAGTAATTTTGCGCTTTCCAAAGCCGGGGCAGGTTTGTTGGTATTGAGCAATGCCAACACCTTATCGGGCGGAACCACGGTCAATGGCGGAACATTGGCGCTGGATTACAATGTGGGCGATACGACGACAGGCACGCTGGCGGGCGGCAGCATGGTCACAGTCAACAGCGGTGGCACATTGCGGCTGGACGTGGAAGATGTCTTGGGCTATTACGGTGGCGCTCCCGCCCAATTGAACATTAACGGCGGCCTGGTCACCTCCGCCAACGTGGCCAGTGGCTCCAGTTTCCGCGTCACGCTGCCGACGCTCAACTTCACCGGCGGCACTCTCAGTTCGGGCACAAATATGTTCGGCGACCAATACGGCGGCAGCTATTTGGTTCAGAGCGCGGTAAATACGTTGGCCAGTTCGAGCACGGCGGTCATCAACGCACATTCGGTGAGCCTCCAAAATACCACCTTCACCGTGGCGGCGGGCAGCACTCCGTCGGGAGTGGATTTAAGTATTTCTTCAATTCTTGGCAATTGGCAAGGCGGCGCGCAAAGCCTGACCAAGGCCGGCAACGGCGTGATGACGCTGTCGGGAGCGGACACCTACAGCGGTGGCACCAGCGTGAACGGCGGCACCTTGAATCTCGCGAATGTCAGCGCCCCCGGTGCCGGCGGCACCTGGCTTAATATAAACACGAATGCAAACATTGAACTCTCGACGGACACGGGTTTTGGCGGCACCAACCCCGTGTATAATTTGGGCCTGGGAGCGATTGGACCCTATGTGGGCACGATGATATTGAATCGCGCCACGCCGGGAGCCGGCACGCCCATCACCCATAATTTCGGCGCGCTGACGTTGAGCCTGAATTACGGCGCCCCGGCCGCCTTGAATGTTCTGGCCGGACCGAACGCCCCGACGGGCGGCGCGGTGGACACGCTGGCTTTCTCCAGCTTGAACTTCGGCAACTGGTATAGCGTGACGGAAACCATCGCCCCGACCAACGCCAATGTCGTCATCGCCGGCCCGGCGGCGGCGGAAGTGAGTGAGGCTCCAGCCTCCACCCAAGTCGCAACGCTGGACTTGGACGGCACCTCAACCGGGAACCAAATCACCGGAGGCATCAGCGACAACGCGGGCGGCACGGCCTACAATAAGGCGGCGATTCTCAAGAGCAATAGCGGCAAATGGACACTTTCCGGTTCGAACACCTACAGCGGCAACACCACAATCAGTGCCGGCACACTGGCCTTGAGCGGAAACGCTTCCATTGCCAACACGCCGACGATCGTCGTCGGCGATGGCGCGACCTTCGACGTTTCGGGTTTGACCACTCCGTTTGTCTTGGGCAGCAGCCAGGTTTTGAGCAACAGCGCGTCCGCCGCGGTGTTCAAAGGCAACGTCCTCGCCGGCTCGGGAACACTGTCGCTGACGTATTCCGGCGGAACACCCGCTCTGGTCGTGACCAACGGCACCTTGACGCTGTCCAGCAACATGGTTTTCAGAATCAACAACAAGGGCGCGGCGCTGGCGGCCGGCACCTACCAACTGATCTCCGCGGGCAACAATGGCGCGGTTGCAGGATCGGTGCCGGGGGTGACTGTCGGAGGGGCGGGAGTGGCTAAAAACGCCACCGGGGTTTCGCTGAAGATTGCCAACAACGAATTGTATTTGCTTGTGGTCAATCTGAATCCGACGAACCTCGCGGTTTCTGTTTCCAGCAACGCGCTGAGGCTGGCCTGGCCGGCGGATCATTTGGGCTGGACGCTGCAAACGAACTGCGTGGGATTGACCGCCACCAATCAATGGTTTCCGTATCCAGGGTCGGCGTCGGCTACCAGTGAGACCATCCATCTCAATCCGTCCCAAGCCAACGTTTTTTATCGCCTGACCTACCCGTAAAGGAGATTTGATTGTGCCGGTCGGGGAGGTTATTCTGCCGACGACACAAATGCTGATGAAATAACACACGAACCCTCGCACTCATTATGAAATTACAACTGCGTCCCGCAAGAACCGGTCTCTTGTTGATGGCCACGATTATGAACCTCCTCACAAACCGTTCGGTGTCCGCCGCCAGCTTTGGCGATGATCTGGCTTTTCTCCAACAGCATACCGAGGTGGTGGTGTTGCACGATCCGTCGAACACGGCGCAAGTGGCGGTGGCGCCGGGGTGGCAGGGCCGGGTGCTGACGAGCACGGCCGCCGGCGCGGACGGCGCGAGTTTTGGCTGGATCAACCGCGAGTTGATCGCCTCTGGCAAATTGCAGCCGCACATCAATGTCTTCGGCGGCGAAGATCGTTTCTGGCTCGGGCCGGAGGGCGGGCAGTTCTCGATTTTCTTCGCGCCGGGCGCCAAGTTTGAATTGAGCGACTGGTTCACCCCTGCAGCGGTGGACACGCTGCCGTACCAGGTGGTGCAACAGTCGCCGGAGCACGCGGAATTCACGGCCACGTTTCCAGTGACCAATTATAGCGGCACGCGTTTTGAAGTGGCGGTGAGCCGCGATGTCAAATTATTGTCATCCACCGCCGCCTGGGAGAAGCTGGGCGTGAAGCCCATGCGGGGCGTGCGGTTGGTCGCCTACGAGTCGGACAACCGCATCACCAACGCCGGCAAACGGCCGTGGGTGAAGGAAACCGGATTGCTTTCCATCTGGATCCTGGGGCAGTTCAATCCTTCACCGGCCACGACGATCGTGGTGCCGATCAAATCCGGTCCGGAATCGGCGTTGGGCGTCAAGGTCACGTCGGATTATTTCGGCAGCGTGCCGCCGGAACGGCTGGTGGTGCGGGATGACGTGGTGTTCTTCAGCGGCGATGGCCACTTCCGCAGCAAGATTGGCGTGAACCCGCGCCGCAGCAAGGGGGTGCTGGGCAGTTACGATGCCGCGGGCAAGGTGCTGACCCTTGTGCAATTCACGCAACCGGAGGACGTGACGGACTACGTCAATTCCCAGTGGAAATTGCAGGATCACCCGTATGCCGGTGATATTGCCAACAGTTACAACGACGGTCCGCCCTCGCCTGGGGCCAAGCCGCTGGGGCCGTTCTACGAGATGGAATCATCCTCACCCGCCGCCGCCCTTGCGCCGGGAGAAAGTCTGACCCACATCCACCGCACAATGCATTTGACTGGATCCGAGCCGGCGCTCGATGCCGTGGCGCGCGCCACGCTGGGGGTTTCGCTCGCGGAGATTCAAACAGCTTTCAAGCGCTGACCCGGGAACCTCTATCGCCGCTCTTAAATACTCATGAAATCCATCCAAGCTCTCATCGTTGCCGTTGGTTTGCTGGCCGCGCTGCCGGCGGCCAGAGCAGACCAACCACTCAAGACCTTTGGCACCGTTGGCAAAGAGGTCACCCCGCTTCGGCGCGACCAAGAAGCCGAACTGTTCCGGCACAATGGCAAAGGCTGTCTGACGCACATGTGGTTTGGCGGCGACTGGAAAGGATGCGCGAAAACCCGCATCCGCGTTTATGTGGACGGGGAGACCAACGCCTCCATTGACATGGAATTATTCCTCGGTCACGGGATCGGGTTTGGCGACGAATCGGCCCCGTGGGGCGTGGCCCGGATCGGCAAGACGGGCGGAGGCGCCACCGTTTACAACACCTATCGGATTCCGTTCGGCAAAAACATTCGCGTCACCGGTCAACTGAGTCCGGAATCCCCGGGCAATCCGCTGTTTTGGTGGATCATTCGCGGCACGGAGAATCTCCCCGTTGAGCTGGGAGGCGTGCGCCTGCCGGACCAGGCGCGGCTGCGCCTCTACAAGCTGGAGAATTACACGGCCAGCCCGCTCGAAGAATTTACCCTGTGCGACGTGAAGGGCGACGGGGCGCTGTACCAAGTCACAATGGCCGCCAAAGGCCTGCGCAAATTGGAGGATCCGCAGCAACGGTGGAAGGATTTGAGTTTCATGGAGGCGTGCATGCGGGCCTATATTGGCGGCGCGACGGAGCCGCTGTTTTTGTCCTCGGGCTTGGAGGACTATTTTCTGGGCACCTATTATTTCAACAAAGGCCGCTATGCCACCCCGGTGGCCGGATTGACGCACCTCGACACCAACGAAAACGAATTTTCCGCTTATCGGTTTCATGAAGACGATCCCGTGTTTTTCCACAAGGGCCTGCGGCTGACCTGCCGCTGCGGCGAAAAAATTGGCGGGAAAATTTTCCATGATCCACCCGCAGCCAGATACACGACTTACGTCTGGCTTTACCAGTGGTGAGGATAGTGAACGCTTGCCCCCCAGTTCCGCACCCGAAAATCATATCAGGTTCTAGACATCAACCATGAAAACGGTCCGCCTTTTGGTTTTATTACTCGGACTGGCGGCGCCGGCGTTTGCGCAATCAAACCTCACCGGGCGCCAGGCGCAGATTCTGGCCGCAGCCGGGGAGGGTCTTGCGCCCCGCTTCAATGGCACGCAGATCATTGGCATCCATCCACACACGCCGTTGCTCTTCCGCCTCGCCGTGAGCGGCGAACGGCCAATGGAGTTTTCGGCAACATCACTTCCATCCGGACTCCAATTTGATCCCCGTACCGGCATCCTTGCCGGCTCGTTGCAAAATCAAGGCAACTTCACCTTTACCGCAACTGCGGCGAACGCTGCCGGCAAGGTTTCCGCTGAGTTCAAAGTGGTCTGCGGCGAAACGCTGGCGCTGACGCCGCCGCTGGGCTGGAACAGCTACGACGCCTTTGGCGACAATGTGGTCGAATCCGAGGTGCGGGCCAACGCCGATTATCTGGCGGAGAAAATGCAGCCGTTCGGCTGGGACACCGTGGTGGTGGATTATCGCTGGTATGATCCGGGGGCGCATGACAACAATCCCAATGGTCGCGCCAACGCACCGTTGGTTACGGATCCACTTGGCCGGCTGTTGCCGGCCCCCAACCGCTTTCCATCAGCGACGGCCGGCAGCGGTTTCAAGCCCCTGGCCGATGCCGTACACGCGCTCGGCTTGAAATTCGGCATCCACATGATGCGCGGCATCCCGCGCAACTCGGTCCGGGCGAACCTGCCCATTGACGGCTCCAGCTTTACCGCCACCGCCGCCGCCAACACCAATGACACCTGCAGTTGGTGTCCCGACATGTTCGGCGTGAGCAGCAACGCCGCCGGACAGGCGTGGTATGATTCGTGCGCCCGGCTATGGGCCGCCTGGGGTGTGGACTACGTCAAGGTGGACGACTTGTCGTCTTCGTATCAAACGGCGGAGGTGGAGATGATTCGGCGCGCGCTGGATCGCTGCGGGCGGAGCCTCGTGTTCAGCACCTCGCCTGGCGAAACGCCAGTTGCCCAGGCCGCACATGTGATGGCGCACGCCAATCTTTGGCGTGTTTCCGAGGATTTTTGGGACAACTGGAAGTCCCTCAAGCACGAGTTCACGCTGGCCGCGCGCTGGCAGCCGTTTGTCGGACCAGGCCACTGGCCGGACGCAGACATGCTGCCTCTGGGGCATCTGTCCCTGAAACACCGTTCCGTCGGCGACGATCGCTTTGCGGGTCTGACGCCTGAGGAACAGCTCACCCTGCTTTCCTTCTGGTGTCTCTTGCCGTCACCGCTGATGGTGGGGGCCAATCTGCCGGACAACGATGCTTGGACGCTGGCTTTGCTCACGAATCCGGAAGTGCTCGCGGTGAATCAAGATTCGCTCGGCGCCGCCGCAAAGCCGATCGCGGCCACCAATGGCATTGAAATCTGGGTCAAGCCCCTGCACGACGGCTCACACGCAGTCGGCATTTTCAACCGGGGCCAGCTCGAGGACTTTGACGAATCCAAAGCAATTTACAAAAGTCCGCTCATCACCCGGGACACACCAGGAAACGCAGTGGCTGTTGACCTCGATATTGCCGGTGCGCAGAAGCTCTGGCTGGTCGTGGACGACGGCGGCGATGGCAATGGCTATGATCATGCCGATTGGATCAGCCCGCGGCTTTCCGGACCGAACGGCGAAACGAATTTGACCCGCGTTGAATGGACTTCCGCCTCTGCCGGCTGGAACAGCGTGAATCTCAATCGCAGCGTGGCGGGGGGGCCGCTGAACGTGGATGGACACGATTATCCCGAGGGGATTGGGACGCATGCGACCTCGATCATCGAATACGCTTTGCCAGCCGGTTATACGCGCTTCATCACCCGGGCTGGACTGGACCGCAGCGGGGTGACACCGTCAACGGTCGGCGCCACCGTGCATTTTCTGGTCTTCACGCAGGACCCCCGGGTGCCGGTGGTGGCTGCGCAGGTTGACTTGGATTGGCCAGAGCTCGGACTTTCTGGACAGCATCGAGTTCGCGATCTCTGGTTGCATCAAGACCTGGGCGGGGTGAAAAAGTTGCACGCCACCGTCCCGCCCCATGGCAGTCTGCTACTCAAAGTGGAATGAACCAGCTCCATGAAATGAATCCGGGCAAACACTGTTCACGATCTGCGCCGACGAGGAACCTCGTCCGAAGCGGAATCTGGTTGATGCTGGGTTTGAATCTGTTCGATTTGCCTGAAGCCTTCTCCCAGTCGGTGCGGTGGATTTGCAGCACGCAATCCACGCCGTGGGTGGAAACAAATCCCCCCGCACCATCCGCCATCCGGGACGACGCGCCGTATGATTTGGTCATTCGGCCGGACCAGCCCCGGCAAACCATTGACGGCTGGGGCGGCTGTTTCAATGAACTGGGCTGGCAAGCGTTGCAGGTTCTCCCGCCAGCGCAGCGGGACATGGTTTTGAAGGCCATTTTCGACCCGCAGAACGGATTGAATTTCACCCTCTGCCGGATGCCGATCGGCGCGAGCGATTATGCGACCAACTGGTATTCGCTGGACGAGACCCCGGGTGATTTTGAGTTGGAACATTTCAGCTTGGACCGCGACCGGACGATCCTGATCCCCTACATCAAGGCGGCCATGCAATTTCAGCCAAACCTCAAAATCTGGGGTTCACCCTGGAGTCCGCCCACTTGGATGAAGGCAAATCATCATTATGGCGCGGGCGGCACCAACCGCTTCATCTGTCAGGAAAAATACCTGGCCGCCTATGCGCGCTACTTTTCGAAATATGTGAAGGCGATGCGCGCGGAAGGCATCCCGGTGATGGCCGTGGCCGTCCAGAACGAACCTTTTTTCGGACCGGGTTATCCGAGTTGTCAATGGGCGCCGGAGGAAATTCGGGATTTTATCCGCGACGACCTCGGACCCGCTTTCCGGCGGGACAAGACCGATGCGGAAATCTGGCTTGGCACCTTCAACAACAACAATATCCGTAATTATGACGTGATATTGGCAGATGCTCGGGCCAGCAAATATGTTTCCGCCGTCGGTTTACAGTGGGCCGGCAAGGATGCGCTGCCGGAGATCAACGCCAAGTATCCGCGTTTGAAAAAAGTTCAGACCGAGAGCGAGTGCGGCTACGGCTCGTTCGATTGGGGTGCGGCGGAATACACGTTCAGTCTGCTGAAGTTTTACCTCAACCATGGCGTCAACGGGTACACGTATTGGAACATGATTTTGGACGATACGGGAAAAAGCACCTGGGGCTGGAAGCAGAACGCCTTGGTCACCGTCAACCAGACTTCCGGAAAAGTGACCTACACCCCCGAATTTTATCTATTCAAACACTTCACAAGCTTCGCTCCCTCAGGTTCGGTGAAACTGGAAACTTACGGCAACTTCGACGAGGCGGTTGCTTTCCGCGACCCGGCGGGCCGGGTGGTGGTCGTCGTCGTCAATAATCAGTGGGGGCCCCAAAAGCTGGCCATGAAAGTGGGGGCCCGTGGCCTTGAGGTGCCGTTGCCCCCAAAATCATTCAATTCCTTCGTCTTTTCAGAACTGTAAGGCAGATATTTCGGCCGGGACGGCTCCTGCTCGAAGGTCTCGCCGCGAAGCGTGCCGTGGATGATCGCCAGCACGCCACGCACCGCAAAACGTGGAATGAAATCAGTCTCGTTGACGCATTCAGACCTTCACGGCGCTTGCAACAAATAAAAACTCTGGCGCAGATTGGGATTGATCGCATTGGTCAGCCGGGAATTCCCATTGGCGTCAAACTGGTTGGTTAGCACGCACGACCAGTTGGCCAGCGGCGCGGCCAGGTTGGTGGAAGTCAGCAGATAAAAACTCGCGTTCGTGCCCCCCCGGCACGCGAGCGTCAAATCGCCTCCGGAACTCGAAACGCCGCTGATGACCGGCGGGACAACGACGGATAACACCCCGCTGGTGTTCAAGGCATCCGTTTTCCAGACTAGTCCGGCGGGCAAAGCCGGCAGGAGGCAATTGCTGAAAGCACCAGAATAAGCCGCGGCGCTAAACAACTTAAAACGCTCGCCGGCCACGAACGCCGAACGGCCTGCGTTGGTGATGTTAAGCGTGCCGCCTTCAACCAGCGTACCGTCAATGGTGGCGTCGTCATTGGTGAGCGGCGAAGATTGGATTTGCATAGCCGTAATGCTCCCAGGGGCCAGGGTCAGGTTGTTGCTGATGGTCAAACCGCCGAACGGGTTGCCGGGTGCGAGCACTCCGCCGGCGTTGACGGTGACTGCGCCGCCGACCGTGCCAGTGCCAGCCAGTGTTCCGCCCCGATTGATGACTACCGTTCCGCTGCCCGTCCCGGAAGCCGGCGTGAAATTGACGAGCGGAGTGCCGCTATAAAGCTGCGCCACTTCGACCGCCGAAAGCGCCCGGCCGTAAATGCATACTTCGTCAATCGCTCCATTCATGAATTCGGCGCTTTGGTAGTAGTCATTGCCGATGTTCAGGTGTTGCCCCGTCTGCATGAACAGTGGAGTTCCACTGAGAGCGAGGGAGGTCGCGAGGGTGCCGTTCACATAAATTGAGACCAGTTGGGCCGCGGCATCCACCACATAGGTCACAAGGTACCACGTGCCGGCGGCGAAATTGGCGGGATAGTCTGCGGCGGTGGTCAGCCAGGCGGAGCCAGTGCCGATGTCGGCGTGCAGATTGCAGTGGCCGGATCCGGTGCCGAGCACTTTTATATCAACCGTGTCCCCGGGATTGGAACCGCCGCGGGTGCCAAAAATGCCGTAGGCAGCGCCGTTGCCAGGGATCGCATTCAAATTGATCCATCCGGACAAGGTATAGCTATTGCATCCGGCCAACGACGCGGCATAAGGTGCGGTCACCGATTGGGCGCCGTTAAAATTAATCGCCTGGTTGAAATATCCGGTGACATAAGCCGGTGATCCGCCGCTCAGGCTGCCGCTATTGCCATTCCCCGAGACGTCGGCCAGGGTGTTGTCAAACGAATAGCGGGCCAGCAGGGAGCCGCCGGGCGGATTGGGCGCGAGGACGCCCGCCGGCAGCAATTGCAGCGTGCCGTTGCTGATGATGGTATTACCGCTGTACGTATTGATGCCGGTCAGAGTAAGCGTGCCGGTGCCGGTTTTTACAACGGCAGTTTTCCCCGCACCGTCCGAAATGGTGCCGGTGAAGGTTGTTGAATTGTTGTTGCCGCCAATCACATAGGTGGTCGGCGCGTTAGCCGCGGCGGCTCCGGAGAGAACCGTGTTGGCGCCGCCTTGCAAGGCACCGAGTTGCACCGTCACGCTGCCATTGACGGTCTGCAACTTCGCCGATCCAATGCCGAGATTAAAAGTCGCCGCCGCACTGCCAAGATTGCCGTTGAAAAGCAGCGTTCCCGTGTTGTTGGTTAAACTCAGCGTGCCGGTGAAGTTGGTCATGGTGCCAGCCAAGGTGGTGACGGCGGTGTTGGAAACGAGCAAAGTGCCGTTGCCGGAGATCGCTCCGTTAAATGTGTAGGGCGATGGGTTGAACAAGATTGTGCCGAGGAGCACCAAATCGTTGCTGATGGCCGCGGCACCCAGCGTTAAGCTGCCGCCGTTCAAGACGATCGCATTCGTGCCCACGGCGGCAGCGTTGTTTAAAGCCAAGGTGCCGCCGAACAGTTCCACGCCGCCGGTGAAGCTGTTGCTGTTGCCAATCGTCAGTGTTCCGGCGCCATCCTTGGAGAGCAGCATCGGACCGGATAGCAAACCGCCCGCGGTGCTGGTCAACGCATAATTGTTTCTGGCAGTGAAGGAAACCAGCGCGGGGGTCAACGGACCGATCAAATTGAGGGCAGGATTCGTTGAGCCGCTATCATCGAAAATCACGCCGTTGCCAGGCGTGAAGACGGTGGCGGCATTGCCGTTGAACCAGTTAGTCGTTGTCAGATTGTCCCAGCGGTTACTCAGGCCGTCGCCAACCCAGAGTATATTTGTCGGAACCGACGCAGACGTCACCAATACATTTACGACGTTGGTCAGGGACAGGTTACTGCTGGCGGTAACCACGAAGCAGAAACTCGCCTGGCCCATATAATTGGCACTCGGCGTAAAGCTCGCGGTGTGGCCATCGGGCAACAGGGTCACTGTGCCATGGGTGGGATTGAAAACGTAATAGGTTGGACTGAGGTTTGTGAAGCCAAGAGTGAATGGCCACAAATCAACGCTCACGGTGTTCGTGGTGGTAGTCCACTGCGACACGACGGCATGTGGCCCAGCCAGCCAGTTGAGGTATTCCTCAAGGTGCGTGTAGCCCGAAGCTTCGGTGGCATTGGCGTCGCTGGGATTATTTGGGTTCAGTCCCTTGGCCAGCTCCCAGTAATCGGGCATGCCATCTTGATCGCTGTCCACCGCCACCATACCGCCGGTGAGCGTGCCGTAACCGTTGTTGGACAGCCCGGTTTGCACTTGGTTGGTCCATAAATGTCCCTGCGTTCCCAGCGAAATGCAATCGGCGAGGACTTGCACATCCACCGGATCCCGCTGTTGCGAGCAGCCGGCGGTGGAAATCACGTCGGCCACAGTAGCCGTTGCGCTGATGGTGGGCAGATTCGTGGTGACGGCCGACCAGGGCGCGGCTAAATTTGTGACGGTCGCATCGGTGATCACCGTCGGCCCGCCGTCCAAGATCCCATCCAAGCTGGAGTCCACCATGTTCCCGTTCGTGTATATGGACTGGTAGCTGATCTGAAAGAAATAGGCCCGATAGTCCGTGGTGGTGGGGCCGCGCACGAAATAGTTGTTGATAATATCGTGGAGGAAATTTGAAAGTGATCCGGTCGCGGTCCAGCCCGCCGCCGTGAAGGCACCCCCATAATTATAAACAAAATTATTCACATAAACCGTGTCGGTCCGCGCCAGTGGCTGCCGATTATTGCAGTTGGCCCACAAATTCCGATACCAGCAGACCGGGCCGATTTCCATGTGGGCCCCAAATTGGTTGTAGATCGGATCCGCATTGAGACAATATTGAAACGTGAGGTTAGTGCCATTAACCCCATCAATGTTGTCCCAAGACCCGAATTCAACGGAAACATGGTCAAAAACCATCTGGGCAGCACTGCCCACTTGGAGGCTGGGGGCACCGATGTTCGAGTCATACGTCCCTTGTCGACATCGAATATATCGGCAGATGACGTTCGTTGATCCCGCAAATGACAGTTCACGCCCCATCACACCAAAACCCTGCCCGGGCGCCGTCTGCCCCGCGATGGTGATATTGTTGGCGACCTGAAGCAGGGTGTTGTTGGCCGTATTGGTGGTCGCCGGCGCGGCATAGCCGCCGACATCGAAAACCACGATGCGGTTGGGCTGGCTGACGGCATCGCGGAACGAACCAGGTCCAGAGTCGTCCAAATTGCGGACGTGATAAACTGATCCCCCACGACCACCGGAGGCTGCGGCGCCAAAGCCCATGGCGCCAGGAAAGGCGGGGAGATTCGTTTGCGCCAAAAGTGAGGCGGCCGGAGCCACGATAAAAGCGAATGCTAAGAGGATAGCGCCTCGGCTGGATAAATTGAGTATTGTCATTGCGTGGCGGCGCTTCCATTCATGAATTGGCTCAGAAAACAGCTCATTGCGTTGGGGTAAACCATACCACGTTTGCCGGCGGTAGCGACATATATCCAAAGTCATATTCTGGGCCTTAGCAGCCATGCCTTCGATTCGGCCGAATGACTGCCAAAACGGCGTCTTGCGGCGGATGAAGCAACCAACCGCAAAACCCGTGTCGTGGAATCAGCCACACCACCCAGGACACCACCACCGCTAATCTATGACTTCCGACATATTGTGCCAAACGTTTAAGCCCGGTATGTTTTATGCACTAATCTATGACCCCTCAGTTCTCCAACCGGTCAAGGTCAATTGCCACGACTTGCTCAGTCGTCACAAAGGACCGGTTTACATTTATAAAAATAAATTGCTTAAACCGGCCACCGCTAAAGCCAAACAACAGCTGATGTAACTTTCCTCCACAATTAAAAACTCAACAACTAAAACCATGCTAACATGAAAATGAAAACAAACAAACATGCAGAAACCCAAACACAGCGTCGCATTCGCTTGGGCATTAAAACACTGGCGGCGGCTTTAATCGCGAGCAGCACGGCCCTTTCCGTTCATGCGCAGGCCATCATCAGTTTCGACATCCTGTCAGGAACCTTGTCGGACAACAACGTGATGGATCCAATAAATGACTTCGCCGGAGCGCCCGGGGTGCGCACCAATTACTGGAACATGATTGGCAATTATTTGGAAGGAGGGTCCGGCCAGGCCGATGTGACGCTTCCCAGCGCGGGGGTGGTAATCACGGACTCAGCCGGCAACACCGTCGCCGGGTTGCAGGTGACGAGCCATACCGGCGGAGCCGGCTATACCGACCGCAATGGGTCGGCGGTGGGAGGGGACGCGAAGATGCAGAGCGACGTCATTGACCCGGCATCCGGAATAACGAACGCCACTTTTGGCACTTGGGGCTACATTGATTTCACCAACATTCCCTTTACGAATTACAATATTTATTGCTATACGTTGTCAAGCGAAGGCGGGAACGGAGTTGGCAATACGCGCGGTGGATTCTGGCTCATCACCAACACGCCAACGGGTGCTCAGCGAATCTACACTAGGTGTCAAAGCAACGACCTCAATTACACGCAGATTCCCGCCCTTTCGGCTGCGAACGCCACAAACGGCGGTTATATCCGCGCCACCACGACCTCGATCCCCTCTGGCGGGTCCACTTGGGCGAGCATCAACGGTGGCAATTACGGTGCGTTCACCGGTTTGACTAATTCCCACACGAGAGTTTATTACGGGCCGCTCGGATTGTCCTCGGTCACCGACGACTTGGGAAACACGGTAACTGGCGGAAGCCCCTATGCACGCTTCAAACAAGCCGGCTTTCAAATCGTGCAAGTCCTGCCGGTGGCGGCCAACGCGACCAATCTTAGCTTTCTCAATCCCGCTTATACTAATCTGTTGCTCGGCAACCCGATCACTGTCCTCTCCAGCGTGCAGGCGCAGTATAATGACGGATCCACCCGTGACGTCACTTCAGCGCCTGGCATTCAATACCATTCTAGCAACACGAACATATTTACGGTAGCCACCGGCTCCGGCACGATTTTGCCGGGGCAGCAAGGAGGCACCGCCAGTCTGGTGGCCAATTACACCGGAGCCTGGGGCACGCTGAGTGCCACAAATTCAGTCACGGTGCTCGCGCCCACCAGTTTGAGTTTGACGCTGGATAAAACCAATCTGTTCGTGGGCAAAAACGGAGCCGCCGATTTTACGTTGGCGCATCTATCTGCCGGATACAACGACCCCATGTTTACCAACGTCGAGGTGACCGCGTTCAATGGCGAGAAGATCACCAACCTCAGCCCGGGCGGCATTTCGTTGAGCGGCAATTTGCTCAGCACGGTCAATGTGGGAAACTTTAACTTGCAGGGCAGCTATGGCGGATTGACTGTCAACGCGTCTCCGGCGGGCACGGTTCAGTACTTCGTCCCCGTGGGGAATCCGGGCCTCAGCGTGAAAATTACCGACGCCCTGCCGCCTTCCAGTGCGGCGATGAATTTCACCGCCCTCTCCGGGGTGCCGGGTGGCGAACCGAATGCTCCCAATGTGACCGGTCTTGGTGTGCGGCTTCCGTATTGGAATAATCTGGTCGTTGCCAATGGCAAGGCATTTCCCACCAACAGCCTCACGACCCTGTTGGACTCCGGCGGCAATCTTATTCCCAATGCCGTCGCCACCTTCGCCGCGCCAACAGCCGGTGGCGTCTTCCAATCAGCCATTCCAACCACGAACGAAAGCCAGTTGTTTGACACGTATTTCGACAGTGGCATCAATGACTATACTCAGCCGACCACCGCTAATGCCGGGTTCATCATTGTCAGCAACGTGCCCTATGCCCATTATGATGTTTATGTGTATGTGCAGGATGACGGTTCAGCCCGCGCCGGTGAGTTTAGCTGCGGCACTCAGAGTTTCTTGCGCGCCAACTACGGCCTGATCCCCGCCAGTGACGGCACCGGCTATTATGAGGCGATCGACACCGTCCTGCCCACTCCGAGTTCGCCCATCTCCATCAATAGCATTGATCCCGGAAATGTTGTTCACTTTCAGGACATCACCGGCTCCACCTTGGTGGTCAATTTCGCCGCCTGCGCGCCCGATATTATCACCGGGGCTTCCTATCCCAACAATATTCCACGCCTCCGGTTGGTGGGTTTCCAAATCGTGGAGCAGCTCGACGGGTTGACCGCGACGAACGCTTACCTTTCACAAAGTGTGCCGACGCTGACCGTCAACGGGTCGCCCTACAGTCTCCAGGTGCTGGCGAATTTTAGTGACGGCACCATGGGAGGCATTATCACCACCTTGCCCGGCATCGGCTTTGCCTCGGCCAACCCAAGCATATTTACAGTGGATGCCCGAGGAGTCATCACACCTGGGGCGACCATTGGAACCGCCAATTTGACGGTCAATTACACGAATTCGACCGATAATTCGGTGGTTGGCCTGAGTGTGCCCGTTACCACGCAGGCGGCAGTTTCGACCGCTCCGGTTTCAATTAAGGTGACGAGCAGCAGCCGAAATCTCAATTTCACGTGGCCGGGTGACCACCTGGGTTGGCGTCTCGAAACGAACTCGGTTGGCCTCACTGCCACCAACGCATGGTTTACCTATGCTGGCAGCACCTCGGTGACAAACGTGACGGTACCGATTGGAACCGTCGGGAACGTCTATTTCCGTTTGACGTATCCGTAATCGCAAGAGTTTGTTCCCGCGCGCCGTTCGGGCGCGCGGGAATTAAACTCAGTTGTATTTATGAAGCACCATTCCGTCAATTCAAACCGATCCGCAGTTGGAGCGACCACCCATGGTTTCACGCTTATTGAGCTCCTAGTGGTCATAGCGATAATCGCCATTCTGGCAGCGATGCTTTTACCGGCCTTGTCGGCGGCTAAATCTCGCGCCAAAAGCACCAATTGCTTGAGCAATCTGAAGCAACTTGACTTGGCTTGGATTACTTACACTGTGGACAACAGCGACCACATGGTTATCAACTGGGTTAACAGCTCCAGTTCCTGGATAAATGCCTCGATTGGCGATGTGTCGACGCAGACTGGCGCGACCAATCTTCTTGCAATCGAACAGGGATTGCTTTATCCTTATAATTCCTGTGTTGGTATCTATCAATGTCCCGCCGCGCTAACCGGTTGGAATCCGAGTGATGAAAACAACGATCTCAGCCACGTCCGACTGGTGCGCAATTATTCCCTCATGGGACGAATGGGAGCCGTGGGAGACCCATGGCTCAACGGGGGTCCCGGCCTCTTGAGTCCGTATCCGGATTATTCCAAAATGGGCGAGATTTTAAATCCCGGACCGGCGCTGGCGGTGACCTTTGTGGACCAAAGTCTTGCCTCAATTGATGACGGCTTTTTTGCCATGCAAACTGCTGTGAATGAGTGGCGCGAGTCTCCGACCGGACGGCATGGCGGCGGATGCAATTTTGCCTTTGCGGACGGTCATGTTGAACACTGGAAATGGCAAAAACTACCCACCGAGCAAGTCGCGTGGATCTCAACCATCGCGCCCGTTAATACCAAAGCGGATTTGCTGCGCTTGCAAAATGCGGTTTTCCAATGAGCTCGCGGCATCTTGCGGATCAAGTACCAATATGATTGTCAAAGTGCATGCGACGAGGTCCCGCTTCATGTGCCTCAACAAAGGCTTGGGATTACGCGTAACCGGCGCTCTTGATCAATGAACCAAGGTCCCATTCAGCGCCGAGAATTTATCCGCCGAGTGGCGCTCGGTTCCGCCGCCGTGATGGCTGGCAAATACGTGGCGGCGCAAGACTCCGTAAACGCATTGCCCATACCGGAGCCTGCTGCGGGCGGTGTGATTCCGGAGGGCGCTGACGGGTTGTCTCGAGGCTTTCAATCCCCGGCAGATGGCGCCAAACCGCATTGCTGGTGGCATTGGATGGATGGCAATGTCACCAAGGAAGGCATCACCGCGGACCTTGAAGCCATGAAGCGGGCTGGATTGGGAGGAGTACATATTTTCAACATCGGGTATCAGATACCATCCGGCCCACTCAGATATATGACTCCTGAATGGCTTGAGGCCATGCGATTTGCCGCGCAGGAGGGGCAACGGCTCGGGCTCGAAGTCGGCATGCACAATTGTTCCGGATGGTCGTCGAGTGGTGGCCCGTGGGTCACTCCCGACAAAGGGATGCAGAAGGTGGTCTGGTCGGAACTGCGCATCAAAGGACCGGTTAAGTTTCATGAAGTTGTTCCCCAAGCCAAGCTTCGCGATTTTGGGGGCTATTATCACGATATTGCCCTGCTCGCTTGCCGGACTCCTCCGGACGAAGGCATCACGGTGCGTGAGGCCAAGCCGAGCATTTCGAGCAGCCTGGCCAAGGACGCGGGCGAATCGGTGATACTGGATCAGCGCGGCCTCAGCTTTCCCGCGCCCATTGGGGCCAAACCGCAATTCGTTCTGTTTCACTTCCCCACCCCCTACACGGCGCGCTCCCTGTTCTTGGAATACACTGCCGGACGAGGCGACACCCAATGTGAAGTGCAGATTTCCGAGGATAACCAGGACTTTAGGACCATTGCCTCGGGTTATTTCAGCGGCAAAGGGCAATTCAGCCTTTCCTTTTCGCAATTCACGTCGCCTTATTATCGCATTTTGTTTACCGGCGAGCGAGATGAAGACGGCCCGCTCCATATCACAGGAATGGACTTGCTGGGAGGGTATCGCCTGCCCAACTGGCCTGCCAAGGCCGGATTTGGGCCATTGGATGCATTCGATCCGGTTTGGGATGATTCCACTCCGACTGGATCAGCCTGCCTCCGCGATCAGATGGTGGATCTTTCGGCGGCCGCCAAAGGCGACGGCATGGTCGAGTGGGATGTTCCGGTCGGCGATTGGATTCTGTTTCGTTTCGGGTACGCCCCCAATGGCCGTCCGAACACTCATCCGGAAACGCCGGCGGGCTTTGGGCTTGAGGTTGACAAAATGAGCCGAGCTGCGCTGGACCTCCACTTCGACAACCTCATCGCCGCCGTCCTGAAGGAAATGGGTCCGCTGGCCGGCAAAACATTCACAACCTTGCTCATTGACAGCTATGAGGTGGGTCCGCAAAACTGGACGCCGGGTTTTCGTGAGGAATTTCAGAAGCGCCGGGGTTATGATCTGCTTCCGTATCTCCCGGCCTTCACTGGCCGTCTCGTGGACTCCGCCGAAATAACCGAGCGCTTTCTTTGGGATGTAAGGCGCACGATCGCGGACCTTTTTGCGGACAACTATTACGGCTATTTTACGGAGCTATGTCATCGGCGCGACTTGAAGGCGGCTTTTGAGGCTTATGTTGGGCCCTATTCCACCTTGGATTGCAGTGCCTTGGCTGACCTGCCAATGGGCGAGTTTTGGACCGGGAACGGCTACCGCAAGTCGAATGCCAGAAATCGGCTGGTCATTTCCGCCGCCCATCTGAACGGCCGGTCAGTGGTGGGAGCCGAAGCTTTCACCAGTGGCTTCGAGTCCGACCGTTTTACACAAGATCCTTATTCCATGAAAGCGCTTGGGGACTTCCAATTTTGTGAGGGAATCAACCGCTTTTACTTCCATGATTTCACACTCCAACCCTGGGTGGACAAGGCCCCCGGCATGACCATGGGCCCTTGGGGATTGCATTTTTCCCGCACGGTTACGTGGTGGGAGCAGGGGCGGTCTTGGATGGATTACATTACCCGCTGTCAATACCTCCTTCAAACCGGGGCGCCCGTGGCGGACATTCTCTGCTTCACCGGCGAAGATGCCCAAGCGCAATCACGGTGGGGGAAAAGCAACGCACCGGCGATTCCCGAAGGCTACGATTTTGAATTCATCAACGTCGCGGGACTTCTTACCGCCGAGGTCAAGGACGGTCGCATTTTGCTGCCGAACGGGCAGAGGTTCTGGGCCCTTGTTCTCCCCGATGGCCAATATCTCACGCCGATGGTTGCGCAGACCATCGCCAGGCTCGTCACAGCCGGTGCAGTGGTGATCGGGCCGCCACCTCATCGCTCTCCCAGTCTCAGCAACTATCCCGCATGCGACGCCACGATTCGCGGCATTGCCGCCGACCTTTGGGGAAGCGGCGATGGCCGATCAGTCACGGACCAGGTTGTCAGGCGCGGGCGGGTATGCTGGGGCAAATCACTGGAGGACGTTCTAAACAGTCTTGACCTCGCACGTGACTTTGCTTATAGGAGTTCGGATGGGGAAGCTAGAATATGTTTCAAACATCGGACCACAGAGTCAGCCGATATTTTCTTCGTCTCCAATCAACGCGAACGGTCCGTAACCATTGAAGGCCAATTCCGCATCGTCGGCAAGGTTCCCGAACTTTGGCACGCCGACACCGGGAGCATCGAGCCGGCCCCCATCTATCAAGTGGCTGCCGGTCATATCAACGTTCCCCTGCAATTCGACCCGGCAGGTTCCGTCTTTGTGATCTTTCGTCATCCCATCACCGCCGACCATGCTATCGTGGCGAAGCAGCGACCGCCGGCCCAAAAAACTACGCCAAGCGCAAGAATGCCGCAATTCGAACTGAATGCCAAAGCGGATGAGCTCGTCCTCACAGCGTGGAATGCTGGCGACTACGAAATCACAACCGCCAGTGGACGCAACCTGCTGGCGCACATCATATCGCTGCCTGAACCCGTAGACTTGGATGATGACTGGGAAGTCCGATTTCCCCCCAAGCTTGGGGCTCCTGCCTCGGTCCATCTGGCCAAACTTGGTTCACTATCGCACCACAGCGACCCCGGTGTTCGCTATTTTTCCGGCACGGCTGCCTATACAAAAGACTTCCCCATTACGCCGCAGATGCTCGTGGCGACACGCGACATCTTTCTTGATCTTGGTTTGGTAAAGAACCTCGCCGAAGTTAAAATCAACGATACTGATTTCGGGATTCTCTGGAAGCCGCCATTTCGCGTCAATATTACGTCAGCCTTGCGCCCGGGCATAAATCGGATGGAAGTGCAGTTGACCAATCTATGGGGCAATCGGTTGATCGGTGACGAACAACTCCCGGACGATTGTGAATGGATTCACGTCCCCGATCGGGGCCTTCGCCTCAAAGAGTGGCCGAAGTGGTTGGTGGATAACAAACCCCGGCCATCGCAACGCATCGCCTTTGCCACCTGGAAGTTTTATGCCAAAAACGATGAACCTCCCGTTTCAGGCTTGCTCGGGCCGGTTAAGCTATACGTGGTCGAAAAAAGAAGTATGCTCAAGCCCACTGCCTCCAACCTCAGGGCCATGGGAGTTTGATACGGGTATGAAGCCGAACCCTCCCGTTTTACCCGGCCGCGCAATTTGCACCATCACAAGCTCCAATCGCATCATGGCCAAATCATTCAAAATCGCATTGGCGGTTGCCCGCAAGAGCGCCGCTTTTGACAGCAGGACTTTCGCCTTAAAAAACAAGCGCCAAAGAATCTCCGTATCTCGCAACCAGCAGGCGCCGGGCCGTTCAGCAACCCTGACTCATGCCGGGGTGAGCCGGAGTTTGGATTTCCTTCGCGAACACGGCCTGGAGCCGATTCGCGTGGGCGATTTGGCCAGGGCTGCGACCTTGTCGCGACGTGGATTCCTGAAGGCCTTTCGGCGGCAGGCCGGGGAGAGTCCTGGTCGCAAACTGCGCCGGCACCGGCTCCAACACGCGCAACATCTGCTTCTGGGCTCGACGCTCAGTCTGGCGGAGATTTCCAAGCGAAGCGGCTTTCGACACATGAATACATTTTGTGTGGCTTTCAAGCGGGAGGTCGGCGTTTCCCCGATGCGTTTTCAGCGCGAAATTGTGGCCAGTCTGCTGGGACAAGAAGAGTTTTCCCACTCAAAGAACTTTCGGTTGCCACCTGAGAATCCCTCAATTTGACCAATTACACCCTATGAAAAATGCAACAAAGACACTCCGAACCTTATGGATTATGATTGGCATTTCCTTGGGCCTCGCCAGCCCGGCGGAAGCCGCGATGGTGGTTGCGGCGGATGGTTCCGGTGACTATACGAATCTACAGGCGGCGGTGGATGCGGTTCCGTCTGCGAGTCCGTCGCCCACGAAGATATTCATCAAGCCCGGCCGCTACTACGGACATGTTTCAATTGCCGCGAACAAATCGTCCATTGCCTTCATTGGGCAGGGGGAGGTGCCCACGAATACGCTGATCACTTGGTCCATATCGTCAGTCGGTGGAAAAATGGAGAACTCAACTCTGAGTATTTTCGCCACCAACCTCTCGTTCGAGAATCTCACCATCGAGAACTCCTTGCCGGTGAATTCGGCGCAAGCCAATGCGATTACGTCTTCTGGCGGCGCGGCTTTTATTCAATTCACGAATGTCTGGATTCTTTCCACGCAAGACACCATCTATATGCACGGCGGACCGCTTTATTTTGATCACTGCCACATCGCGGGCACGGTGGATT
>Ga0316217_10001265_pt1 | contig 33632 bp, 28 predicted proteins | sample 1anoAmetaG_FD_203633 | JGI IMG/M metagenome (GOLD analysis project Ga0316217, IMG submission 203633) | Freshwater microbial communities from Trout Bog Lake, Wisconsin, USA - 1anoA | ecosystem: Environmental > Aquatic > Freshwater > Lake > Hypolimnion/Profundal zone | place: USA: Wisconsin...
AGCCCATCTGCATGGCCTCGATCGCGATCTTCAGCCCTTCGGCCAGGAACAGTCCGCTCGCCTCCCGGTCCTTGCGAAGGTGCAGCGAGCGGACCATCTTCACGGTCGCATTGGACAAAGAGGTGATCTCGCGGACGCTGCCTGCGGTCATGTCGCGGTCCCTCTCCACCGGGCGAAGAAGGACAGGCCGACGCCGCGGGCGCCGCCCTCCTGGGCGAGGGCAAGTTCACCCCAGTCGATCACGCCGTCCCGGCCTTTGAGGTTGTCCGCGAGCAGGTGGGCCAGCGACAGCCCCGAAATGCGCGCCGCATAGGCGTTCAGCAGCAGGAAGGCGGCGTCTTCAGACAGCAGCGCCGCGCAGGCGGCCGCCAGCTCGGCTAAGTCTTCGAACAGTCTCCAGACGTCGCCGTCGGGACCTCGGCCATATTTGGGCGGGTCGAGAATGATCCCGTCATAGAGGGAGCCGCGCTTTTGCTCCCGCTGCACATAGCGCCGCGCATCTTCGCAGATCCACCGGATCGGCGCGCCCGCAAGACCCGACAGTCCGGCATTGTCCCTGGCGTAGCCGATAGCCTTTTTCGAGGCGTCGATATGGGTGACGTCTGCCCCGGCGGCGGCGCAGACAAGGCTGGCGACGCCGGTATAGCCGAACAGATTGAGAATTCTGGGCGCCCGCCCTCGGGTTCCACGGAACGCCCTGACCTCGGCGTCGAGCCAGTCCCAGTTCGCGGCTTGTTCGGGAAAGAAGGCAAGGTGGCGAAAGGGGGTCAGACGGGCGTTGAAGCGCACATCGCCCCACCGGAGCATCCAGGCGTCGGGGGGCGAGCGCTCGCCCTTGCGCCACCGACCGGCGTCATCCTCATCGGTCGGATCAAAGGTCGCATTGGCCGACGCCCAGACGGCGTCATCGAGTGTTGGGGTCCACCAGCATTGGGGTTCGGGCCGAACAATGCACCACGGCCCGTATCGCTCCAGCTTTCGTCCGTGACCGCTGTCGATCAGTCCGTAATCGTCCCATGGCCTCGTCAGGAGAAGGCTGGGGCCGGGCGCAATGAGGGGGAGGGGGGCGGACACTCCAGCCTGATAGTCCGAACCCCTGCGTCCCGTCCAGTCCCACACCTATGTCCGATCACTCCCCCGGAACGTGATCGGTCTTGTCCCAGTGATAGGGCCGACACAGAAGTTGATGCACGGCCCGGGCGAAGGCGATGCTCTGCGCCGCCCAGAAGGCTGGCGCGATCAGAAAATGCCAGATCGAGATCGGAGTCCCTGCGCGCCGGGCGCCGACGCCCATGCTGAGGGCTGCGCAGCCCCAACCTGCCAGCAGGACCACCCCGTCGAAGGCCAGGAGATGGGGCGGCTTTCGGTGAATCTCGTCCGACATGGTGAACGCGGCGAGGACGCAAAGGATTGGACCTGTGGATGCAGCCGAGGCGAGGTTGACGCTGAGCGTGGCCAGCAGACTGCCGCCCACGGCCGGGTTGAGCTCCGACAGTCGGCGGGTATGCACCTTCAGCGTCTGCATATGCCCCTTGATCCAGCGACTGCGCTGCTTGATCCATGGCCAGAGCGTCCTCGGCGCGGTCTCAAAAGTCGGGCATGTCAGGAGTTCGGACCGATAGCCGAGCTTGGCCAGTTGAAAGCCGATATCCGCATCTTCGGTCACGTTCCAAGGATCCCAGCCGCCCACGCGAAGCAGGGCCTCTCGGCGAAAGTGATTGCTGGAGCCGCCAAGGGGAAACGGCCATCCGATGCTGGCCAGGGCGGGCAAGGTCACCTCGAAGAGCGCGGCGTAATCCATCGAGAAATGATGCTGGAGGGAGCTGCTGGACGGATCGACCCGGATCCGCAGCGGCGCCTGCACCACCCCCAGCGTCTCCCCTTCGGCGGCGAACCGGACCGCCGCCTCCTTCAGCTGCTGCGGGTGGGGCTGGTCCTCGGCGTCATAGACGACGATGATGTCGCCGCGGGCGGCGCGCAGGGCGGCGTTCAGCGCGCGGGGCTTGGTTTTCGGCGCATCCCCTGATCCAAAGACCAGGCGCAGCGGCACGTCGCCCTTGAAAGCAAGACAGGCTGTCCGGGTGTCGTGGTCGTCGGCCTCGGCGGCGATCAATATCTCTGTCCGCTCTTGCGGATAGTCGAGCGCGTGAATGGATTTCAGCAGCGTAGGCACCATGTGCGCCTCACGATAGAGGGCCAGAACGATGGTGTAGGTTGGCCACTCATGGTCGGGCGCATGGATGGCGGCAAGGTCCGCGCCCTTTGGTCGCTGGCCCGGGAGCACAGCCGCCAGGACGCACCACAGCCGAAAGGCCGCCGCGATGAGAAAGCCCATTCCAAGGACGATGCGTAGTCCAAAGAAGAGGGAGGGGAGCAAAACTGCGCCTTCGCAGGCGCTGAGCAACACCACGATGGTCAGCTTCTGGATGACGGACAAGGTGGTGGTCGCCGACAGTCGGGCGCCCAGAGGCGTGCGGCTCTTCGACGTGCAGGTCATCTCGCCCCCCGCGGCGCAAGCTTCGAACCTTACAGTGCCGAGGGGCGTGCGAAAGAAACCGGCGGTGGCGCCGCCGGGGCGTCTCCCGCACAGCGCTTTGACCGGTCAACTCGGTTTTGCGTTCCGGCGCATTTCAAAGTATCTGGCGCGCGAGGGATGGCCCCTTCGGACTTTTTATTTGCGAGGCGTCGAACGATCTTGACTTCAATCCTGTCGCCGCAGCCGATCCGGTCTCGACGCAAGGCCAAGGGAGACGGTCACCTCAGGCGTGGAGAAATCCTGTCTGCGGCCGAGCGCATCTTCGTTGAGTGTGGTTATGAAGGCGCCACGATCCGCAAGATCGCCGATGAGGTCGGCGTGTCTTCCACGGCTCTGTACATGCATTTTCGAGACAAGACGGAAATCCTGGTCGAAATCTGCAGTGTCACCGTCGCCCATATGATCGCAGCCAACGAAGCGCTTCTGGCTCAGGAGATGGATCCGGTCCTTCGGGTGCGGCAAATGCTAGAAGGCTATGTCGAATTTGGCTTTGAGCATTCCAACGCCTATCGCCTTGTCTTTTGCCCGGCCTCGGTGGAGACGGACCCAGATGGCCGGGTCGAACTGGCGGCGCTGGGGGTTCGATGCTTTGAGCTGTTTTCGACGGCGGTGGCGGCCATCAGCCAGGCTGGCCGGCTTAAGACCGATGATGTCGCGGCGGCGGCGCAGGTGCTGTGGATGGCGCCCCACGGCCTGATATCGCTGATGATTACGCGGCCAAGCTTCAGCTGGTCGCGCCGCGACACCCTTGTCGCCCTCATGCTCGACGGCGTTTTCGACGGATTGGTGCGCTAGATGCCTGAAGCTGTGACCTTTGCAGACATTCTAGACGCGGCAGAGCGGCTATCAGGTCAGGCTGTACGCACGCCGCTCCTGCGACACGATGCGCTGGACGAGATGTCGGGGGGGCGCCTGTTCATCAAGGCCGAGCCTTTGCAGGTCACGGGCTCGTTCAAGTTCAGAGGCGCCTATAACCGCCTGAGCCGTCTGACCGAAGCCCAGCGGCGGGGCGGCGTTGTCGCCTTTTCGTCAGGCAATCATGCACAAGGCGTCGCCGCGGCCGCGAAGCGGCTGGGGTGCCCGGCGCTGATCCTGATGCCGCACGACGCGCCCAGAACAAAGGTCGCCGCGACCAAGGCCCTGGGCGCGGAGGTCGAGCTCTTTGATCGCAACAAGGATGATCGCGAGGCTCTGGGACAAGCGCGGGCGATGATGCGCGGCGCAGTGCTGGTGCCGCCCTTTGACGACCCCTTCATCATCGCAGGGCAGGGGACGGTCGGGCTGGAGATCGCTCAGCAGATGGCGGAGTTGGGGGTGTCGCCCGATGTCGTCTGCGCCTGCGCCTCCGGCGGCGGACTGATCGCGGGTCTGGCCCTCGCGCTTGAACGACAGGCGCCGGACGCCAGGATCATCGTCGCCGAACCAGCGGGGTACGATGACCACGCCCTCAGTCTGGCGAGGAAAGAGCGCACGGCGCATGCGCCAGCGGGTCAAAGCCTCTGCGATGCGCTGCTCGCGCCGATTCCGGGACGCCTGACCTTTCCCATCAATCTTCGAAGGTTGTCAGGGGCGGTGTCGGCGACCGATGACGAGGTGCTGGACGCGATGGGCCGGGCGTTCACCCACCTGAAGCTTGTGATCGAGCCGGGCGGGGCGGTGGCTCTTGCCTGCGCGCTACAGGGGCGCCTCGACCTGAACGGCCGCACGGCTGTGATCGTCGCCTCCGGCGGCAATGTCGACCCGGACATCTTCGCGCGCGCCCTGGCCCGCCTCTAGGCCCTGGCTGGTTCAATTAGGACCAGGCAGGCTTTAGTTGCCGAGGATGGAGTCGATGGTCGGCAGGGGCGCCCAGGTGCCGCGCTTGAGATCTTCGGACAGGGTCAGCGGCGCAGAGCCGCCATTGAGCCTTGCCCGGTAGATCGCCTTGTTCTCCATCACCCGCATCACATAGGTGCGCGTCTCGGTGAAGGGGATGCACTCAAGGAAGTCGGTCGGATCGGCGCCGGTCTTTCTTGGGTCGCCGCACGTATTGACCCAGTCCGCCGGGCGTCCGGGGCCGGCATTATAGGCGGCGGCGGCGAGGACGTAGGAGCCGCCGAACTGGCTGGTCAGCCTTCCCAGAAAATAGCCGCCAAGGGTCATGTTGTAGGTCGGCTCGTCGAGCCGGACGTGGGAGTAGCGGATCCCGAGGGTCTTGGCGAGATGCGCCGCCGTGGACGGCATCAGTTGCATCAGGCCGCGCGCGCCGACCCCGGACTTCGCATGCGGATCAAAGCTGCTTTCCTGGCGCGCGATGGCCAGCATGAAATCGGGTTCGGCGGATCCTGGCGGCTGCGGCGTGTCGACCACGGGATATCCGCGCTCTGGGAGGTAATAGCCCCGGTAGTTGGCCGACCGCGCGATCCGCAACGCCAGATCCTGGTCGCCGGAACCGCGGGCGAGATCGACCAGCAAAGCATAGTCTTCAGTCTTGGCGGAGGTCTCCGCCGCCGACAGCATGACCGCGCGAAAATCCTCGCGGTCGCCGATGGCCGCCAGCTTGCGCGCCGCAATCACGATTTCCCGGGCGTCGAAATTGACCCGATCCTGGGCGGTAGGCGCCGGATCATGGCCGATGGTCAGCGTCTTCTGGCCGATCTCCTCAGCCGACAGCATGCCATAGAAGGTCGTGTAATAGGCCGCGCCCTTGGTGAACAGCGCCTTGGCCGCTTCCCCGTCGCCGCGCGCGCCGGCCGCTCTTGCGCGCCAGTAATAGGCGCGGCTGTTGGTGATGGTCGATTGGGCGACCTGCTGGACGACCGCGAAATGCTGTTCGGCCAGATCCGGATTGTGCAACCGTTGCAACGCGATCCAGCCAGCGTAGAATTCGGCCTCGGCAAGGTCAGGGCCAGGCTTCAGTCCGGTTCCCGAGGCGGCGGCGTAGGCGCCGGCATTGTCCCCGCTGCGGATCAGGGACAGCATCAGGGCGCGCCGCTCGGCCCAGATGAAGCCCGCGACGTCCGACTTGTCCGGCACATTGGCCGGAAAGCTCCGCACCAGGGTGGCGGAGATGACGTCGAGGTTTTTCCGGCGATAGAACCGCGCCCGATCAAACGCAAGGCCTGGGTCGTCCTGCAGTGCGGGCGGGACTTTGGTGACCGCCTCAGGGGCTGAGCTCACCTCGGCGCGCAGGGCGATCCTCGCCTCCGCCAGCAGGCGATGGTCGGCGTCGACGAGGTCCATCATGGCCCGCGCAGCGGGGCCCTGCGGCCCGTACAGCAGGGTGGACAGGCGTGCGGCGTGATCTTCGGCGGTCAGAAAGGCTGGAAACCTCGCCAGCATCCGCGCCTGAACATCGGCGTCGAAGATGTGCTCTCGCCAATAGTGGCGGATGATGTCCTTGGCCTGGTCGATCTGACCAAGAGCCTGCAGCGCGCCGCCGAGGGCCATGGCGCCCTCCGGCGTATCGGGGTCGCGCCCGTCAAACCAGTCGACAATGGCCTTGGGGCCAAGTCCCGATGCTTCGATGGTCTTTTCGGCGCCCGCCTGACGTCTGGACGCCCTTGGCCATCCGGCCAGATCCTTGCGCGCCGCGTCAAGCGTCCGGAAATCAACGCGCGTGGCGGCATTGTCGATCAACGCCCATTGAACCGCGTGTCGTTCGGCGGTGTTGGACAGACGCGGCAGGCCCGCAGCGACGGTCGCCGCATCCCCGGTCTTGGCCGCGCGGATCAGGTCTCGAAAGAGGGTGAGGCTGGCGCCGCCCGCAGAAAGCGGCGTCATGGGCGCAGGGATGGTCGCATCCGGCGTCGCCGCCGGCGGCGGTTGGGCGTCCGGATCGAGCAGGCTGGTGTAGGGGACGGGGTCGGCGGTCGCCATCTTGGCCCCGACGATGGTGCAGCATGCGCAGGCAAGAGCGATCGCAAGTCGTTTGCGGTCCCTGTTCATGCCGGTCTGATCCCTCCCGATAGAAAATGGCGTATACGACTTTTGTTGCGCCAAACCGCAATTGCGGGCAAGCGCTTTGGGTCGCGGGCGCGGGGCGCTGGCTCCGCCCCGTGCGAACTTTCCTGCCGCGTCATTGCGGCGATTCTATTGCGAACGAACAAACATGTCAGATCCGCTTTTGAAAGGCGTCTTAACTGCTCTGGTGACACCGTTTCGTGACGGGGCCGTGGATGACGAAGCGTTTCTACGCCTGGTCGAACGGCAAGTTGAAGCTGGCGTCCATGGACTGGTGCCGGTCGGCACGACCGGGGAGACAGCGACCCTGTCCCATGACGAACACAAGCGGGTCGTGGAGGCCTGCGTGACGCAAGTCGCCGGCAGGGTTCCGGTCGTCGCCGGCGCCGGCTCGAACGCCACCAGCGAGTGCGTGGAGCTGGTGCGTCACGCCAAGACCGTCGGCGCGGACGCGGCCCTCGTCGTGACGCCCTACTATAATCGTCCAAGCCAGGAGGGTCTTTATCGGCACTATATGACCCTTGCCGATGCGGTTGAGCTGCCGTTGATCGTCTACAATGTGCCGGCGCGCACGTCCTGCGACATCTCCAACGAGACCCTGGCGCGCCTGTCCAGCCATCCCAACATCGTCGGCGTCAAGGATGCGACGGGGGATCTTGTGCGCGCCACTCAGCAAAGACTGACCTGCGGAAAGGACTGGATCCTGCTGTCGGGGGACGATCCGACGGCGCTGGGTTACATGGCGCACGGGGGACACGGCTGCATTTCGGTGACCAGCAACGTCGCGCCGAAGGCCTGCGCCACCTTCATGAACGCGGCGCTGCGGGGCGATTTCGCCGAGGCGCGGCTCTGGCAGGACCGCCTGATCGGGCTGCACAAGGCGCTGTTTCTGGACGCATCGCCCGCGCCGACCAAATTCGCCCTGTCGGAGCTGCAGTTGTGCCGCGAGGACGTCCGGCTTCCCATCGCCCCCTGTTCGGACGCCGTCCGGCCCAGCGTGCGCGACGCGATGCGGGCCCTGGGTCTTTAGGAACGTCTGATCGTCATGTCTGAAGCCAAACTCCAGCCGCGCAAGCTGATCGCCGAAAATCGCCGGGCGAAGTTCGACTATTTTCTGGACGATTCGATCGAGGCGGGGCTGGTCCTCAAAGGATCGGAGGTCAAGTCACTGCGCCTTGGCCGTGCGAACATCGCCGAAAGCTATGCGGCGGTTGAAGGCGACGAGCTTGTCCTCATCAACGCCTATATCCCTGAATATCCCGGCGCCAACCGGTTCAATCATGAACCCAGGCGCGGTCGCAAGCTGCTGCTGCACCGGCGGCAGATCAACAAGTTCATCGGCGCCGTGCAGCGTGAGGGGCGCACCATCGTGCCGGTGAAGCTCTATTTCGACGAGAAGGGCCGCGCCAAGCTCGAACTGGCGCTGGCGAAAGGCAAGAAGCTGCACGACAAGCGCGCGTCGGAGGCGGACAAGGACTGGAAGCGCGATCAGGCCCGTCTGATGCGGGACCGCGGATAATCCTATCGCGACTTCGGCTCAGTCGGAGTCTGGTTCTCCGCGCGTCGCGAAATAGGCCCACACGGCGGCGAACAGCAGGATCGCCGCCGCCAGCAGGAACGGCGCGCCGGACAGACCGATCGGCTGGCCCGGCCGGACGAACCAGGCGAACACAAACGGAAAGATCAGCGGCCCCAGCAGTTCGGATATGCCCGTCAGGCTGGACGTGGCGCCCTGCAACTGGCCCTGCTCGGCGGCGCTGACGTGCCGCGTCATCAGCGACTGGGCCGCAGGTCCCCATATGCCCCACAGGGCAAGGACCGGAATGCCGAGCCAGAGGATGTTTCCCGTCGGCGCTAGCCCCGCAATGACCATCCCTGCGGCGCCGAACAGCAATCCCACCTGAATGGCGCGCCGGTTGCCGAACAGGCGAATGGCGCGCGGCACGACGATCACCTGGGCGAGGACCAGGGCGATGCCGACGACCGTCAGTGTGAAGCCAAGGGTGCTCAAGGACCAGTTGTACCGGTGGATCGCATAGAGAACTATGGTGGACGGAAGCGAGACCTGCGCCAGGGTGGACAGGAACGATACGCCCGCCAGACCCGTCAACTCAGGATGACGGCGCAATAGCGCCAGCGCCCCGATAGGATTGGCGCGTCGCCAGTTGAACGGCAGGCGCAGCGCCTTTGGCAGGGATTCTGGCAGCACGAAGAGGCCATAGAGCGCGTTGGTGAGGCTGAACGCCGCCGCGACATAGAGGGGTATGCGAAGGCCGTAGGAGCCCAGCGCGCCGCCGATGCCGGGGCCAAGGACAAGCCCGACCCCGAACGCCGCGCCCAACAGGCCAAAGGCGCCGGCGCGCTTTTCCGGCGGCGTGGTGTCGGCGACATAGGCGTTGGCGATGGCGTAGCTTGCGCCTGTGACCCCGGAGAGGACGCGGCCGACGAACAGCCAGATCAGACTGGGCGCCCAGGCCATCGCCGCATAGCTGAGGCCAAGTCCGATATTGGACGCCAGGATCAGCGGCCGTCGCCCAAGCCGATCCGAAAGACAGCCGATCAGTGGCGAGCAAAAAAACTGCATCAGGGCGAATACGGCGTTGAACACACCGTAGATCACGGCGGCTTCTGACGTGTTGCCGAGGACAAACTGGCGCACCACACCCGGCAGGATCGGCGCCACCAGCCCAAGCGCCATGATGTCCAAAAGGACTGTGATGAGGATGAAGATCGCCGCTCGCTGCTGTCGCGGCGCGTGGGCTCCTCCGTCGGACGGGGCGTGGGTCATGGACAGAAGACCTTGCGGCAGCTCATCCGGCGATCACAGGCGGGCTCGCCTGCGTCGGGACGCCCAGCCTCGTCCTCACACCCGCCCGCGAGTCAAGAAGGGGATAGGTCGCCACGGCGATCAGTCCTCGTCTTCACCAAGATCATCATCTGCCGGCTGGAGGAACCTTGGGGTCGAGGATTGGCGGGGCCGGCCGATCAGATTGGCCAGATCCTGCAGGTCGACGAAGGTGTCGGCCTGACGGCGAAGATCATCAGAGACCATGGGGGGCTGGGATTTCACGGTCGACACCACTGTGACCCGGACGCCCTTGCGCTGCACCGCGTCGATCAGCCGGCGAAAATCGCCGTCGCCGGAAAACAGGACGATGTGATCGACGGACGGCGCGATTTCGAGCATGTCGACGGCGATCTCGATGTCCATATTGCCCTTGGTGCGGGTGACGCCGGTCGATTGTTCGGTGTAGCGTCGCACCGGCTTGGTCACCATGGTGAAGCCGTTATAGTCCAGCCAGTCGACCAGTGGGCGTATTGGAGAATACTCCTGATCCTCAACTATGGCCGTATAGTAGTAGGCGCGAATGAGAATGCCGCGCTTGCGAAATTCTTCCAGCAGCTTCTTGTAGTCTATGTCAAAATTCATCGTCTTGACGGCGGCGTATAAATTGGCTCCATCAATAAACAATGCGAGACGGTCAGTGGGGTAGAATGTCATGAACTCAACTTTCTTTTTTCAACATGCCTGAATACAACATTGACGCGCTGATTATCATTGCGATTGGGGGCAATCTTCCAGGGCCATCCGGATCGGTATTGGACAATTTGGAGTCAGCGCTCGCCTATTTCCCGTCAGAACTTAAGATTGTCAAACGGTCAAGGTGGTGGCGGTCGAAAGCGTGGCCGGATCCGACCGCGCCTGACTACATCAACGGCGTTGTCATTGTCGAGACGGCGCTGGGGCCGTTTGAAGCCCTCGCAAGGCTTGGGGCCATCGAAGCGCGGTTTGGCCGAACAAGGGGAGAGGCCAATGCGCCCCGGCCGCTTGATCTTGATCTGATCGCCTTTGGACGGACGCGGTTGCAGACCGACACCCTGGTCCTGCCCCATCCCCGGGCCAATGACCGCCTGTTCGTCATGGGGCCCCTCGCGGAGATCGAGCCGAACTGGCGCTGTCCGATCTGCGGTCTCACCGCGTCCCGTCTGGCGGCGCAGGCCGTTGTGGCGCGGGACGCTCATCCTGTGTGAGCGTTGGGCCCTCAATCTGCGTCCAGCATCGCCCGGATCGTGCGCGCGCCCGCCGCCGCGGCGTCCAGCGTCGGCGAGGGCTGTCCGAGCATCAACCGATAGATCCAGTAGTTGGCGACCACCCGCTGCACATATTCCCGCGTCTGACCGCCGGGCATGCTTTCAAAGATGAGCAGGCTGTCCGCCCCGGGCATCTGGGCGGCGGTTTTCAGGATTGTCGAGGGACCGGAATTATAGGCGGCGACGGCGTGGATGAGATCGCCCTTGGTCGCGTCCAGCAGCTTGCCGACATAATCCTGGCCGATACGCAGGTTCAGCGCCGGGTCCTTGAGCGCCGACGGATCCTTGACGAGACCCGCGTCCTGCGTCACGTGCGCCGCCGTGGCGGGCGTCAGTTGCATGAGGCCATAGGCGCCGGCCGTACTCGACGCATTCGGATTGAAGCGGCTTTCCTGCTTGATGAGCGCGTAAACGAGCGCGCGGCTCAAGGTGTATCCGCCAATGGGGAAGAAGTCCGGGGTCTGAAAGCTCGACAGATCAAACCGCCGCCGGCCCCGACCGAGGTCGGCGGGGGACGTCAATGGCGCGCCAAGGGCGATGGCGGCGGCCAGCCACGTCTTGCGTTCGGCCTCGCCGCCCGCGCCCATCAGGGCCGTTCGAAGTTCAAGCCCGGCTTCCGGCATGAGCCCGATCTGCGCAAAGGCCGCCGCGCGGTGCGCCCGCCGGTCCGTGCGCACGAGACGCAGGAGCGCCGACCCTCCAGCCTTGGATGGGCCTTGAGACGTCAGGGGCGATTCGCCGCGGTCGTCTTCGGCGATATCCACGCCGCCGGGGCCGACCGAGGGGCTAAGCCCCAACTGGCGTTCGGCGATCAGGCCATAGAAGGTGTAGGGCGTCGCCGCCGCAAGGCGCAGAAGGGCCGGCGCCTGCTCTGGCCGGCCTGCGGCGATTTCGGACCGCGCGCTCCAGAAGGCGGCGGCCGAGCGGACCCAATCGTTCTGGGTGCGATCCTCGGAAAGTTTGGCGAACGCCTGGGCGGCGTCTTCAAACCGGTTGCTGCGATAGGCGGCCAGTCCATAGATCCAGTGTTCGCCGGCGGCCTTTGCAAGCCGAAGAGCGCTCGCGACATCCCCTGCATAATAGGCCTCCCGTGCGGCTTGAACGGCCTTGGAAACCTGCGCCTTCGGGCGCGGCGGGGTGTTGAGCCTCTGCGAGACCCGCTCCACCCGCGCCCAGGTCTGGGCGTCATCAGGCGCTGGCCCGGCGTCCGGGGGAGGGGGCGGCGCTTCGGAGGCGATCTGGCGCTTCTTCGCAACCGCCCAGACCCGGTCCGCATCGGGAAGGTCATGGTGCTTGACGAGCCAGCTCTTCAGCTCTGCGAAGGTGGCCGTATAGCCAGGACTCATCAGCTTTTCGTAAGCGACCCGTCCAACGAGACACGTGTCCTTGACCCCGGCGATCACGCGATCGGCCTCGCCAAAATCGCCGCGCCGGACGGCCGCGAACGCCGTCGCATAGGCGGCCGCGTCGGCAGGTCGCAGGATCTTCAGCGCAGCGGGATTGGATGGGGAGGCGGCGATCGCTGGAGAGGCGTGGGCCGTCGGGACGGCGCTTGCCGCCGCGAGGACGATGACTGCACCCAGCAGGGCCCACTTTCGCACAGTCAAAACCTATCGCCTCATGCAAAGGACGTCGGGCGCCCTGGCTTCAGCCAAGCCGATATCTTAATGCGGCGGGGCCAGACGTTCAAGGCGGGCGGCTAAACTCAGAAAATCGGACCAGGCGAGTTTCTTCGCTGCAGGCTGGCGCAGGAGAAAGGCCGGGTGAAGGGAGGCGATCACAGGACGCGGGCGCGAGGCGCCGTCCGTCCAGTCCGACCACTTCCCCCGGAGCGAGAGGATGCCTTCGGGGCGCCTCAGCACCGCTTTGGTCGCGGCGCCGCCGAGCAGCAGCACACAGGCCGGATCGACCAGCTCGACTGCGCGGGCCACGAACGGCGCGCAGATCTCCTGCTCCTCAAGCGTCGGCGTGCGATTGGCCGGCGGGCGCCAGAACACGGTGTTGGTGATGAACACGCGATCGGCAAGTCCGGCGGCGGCCAGCATGCGGTCGAGCAGTTTGCCGGCTCGGCCCACGAACGGCGCGCCCTGAAGATCCTCATCGGCGCCGGGACCTTCGCCGATGACCACCACCTCGGCGTCCGCGCGGCCGCGGGCGAAGACCGCCTGCCGCGCCCCCATCGTGCTCAAGGGACACCCGTCGAAGGCGGCGATGGCCGATTCCAGGTCCTGAAGGGTCAGGCACGCTTGGGCCAGGGCCTGCGCCCGCGCGGCGGCGTGGGAGACGTCTACGTGCGGTACGTCGTGTGCGACCGGCGGGGCGATGGGACGCGCCTCGGCGCGACGCGGCGCTGTTGCGATCGCCTTCAACTCCGCCCGCCGGTTCACAGGGGCGTCTTCGAGACAGCAGTCGACGCCCGCCTCAGCCCAGAAGTGGAGCAGGCTGATTATCTCAGCATCATGGACGGCGCTTTGGGGCATGCGAAAACCGATTGGGGTCTTGCGAAAATGAGGACTTGACCACCGTCGCGGCACCTTCGGATAAGACGTGATCCGGATCAATAGATCCGCGCCGAGGAAAATGCGCATGACCGACGCTGTCGAACGCGAGTCCATGGAATACGATGTTGTGATCGTTGGCGGCGGGCCTGCGGGCCTCAGCGCCGCGATTCGCCTCAAACAGCTGGCGGAGCAGGACGGGCGGGACGTGTCCGTCGCGCTGATCGAAAAAGGCTCCGAAATCGGCGCCCATATCCTGTCGGGCGCCGTCATCGATCCGAAGGCGCTGAGCGAGCTTATTCCGGACTGGAAGGACAAGGGCGCGCCGCTGGAAACGCCGGTGACGACGGACAAGTTCCTGCTGCTGGGGCCGTCGGGCGAGATCTCGCTGCCCATGTTCGCCCTGCCGCCGTTCATGCACAATCACGGCTGCTATATCGCCTCGCTCGGCAATGTCTGCCGTTGGCTGGCGACCGAAGCCGAAGCGCTGGGCGTTGAGATCTATCCGGGCTTCGCCGCGTCGGAACTCGTCTACCGGGACGACGGATCGGTCAAGGGCGTGGTCGTCGGCGTCGTCGGCGTCGGCAAGGACGGCGAGCATAAGCCGGACTACCAGCCGGGCATGGAGTTGCACGGTCGTTACGTCTTTATCGCCGAAGGTGTTCGAGGATCTCTCGCCAAGTCCTTGATATCGAAGTTCAAACTGGACGCGAACTCAGAGCCGCAGAAGTTCGGCATCGGCATCAAGGAAATGTGGCAGGTGCCCCCCGAGAAGCACCAGCCGGGCCTGGCGCAGCACACGACCGGCTGGCCTCTGGACGACAAGACGGGGGGCGGCAGTTTCATGTACCATTTCGGCGACAACTACGTCGCCATCGGCTTTGTGACGCACCTCAACTACAAGAACCCCTACCTCTCGCCCTTTGATGAATTCCAGCGCTTCAAACAGCATCCGTCCGTCAGGCCGCATCTCGAAGGCGGTCGTCGCATCGCCTATGGCGCGCGGGCGATCACGGAGGGCGGACTGCAGTCCATTCCAAAGCTCAGCTTCCCCGGCGGCGTTCTGATCGGCTGCTCGGCCGGCTTTGTGAACGTGCCAAGGATCAAGGGCAGCCACAACGCCATGAAGTCGGGGATGCTGGCGGCGGAGGCCGCCTTTGCAGCCCTCGGCGACGGCCGCAGCGGAGATGAGCTGTCGGCCTATCCGACGTCCGTCGAAAAGAGCTGGATCTACAAGGAACTGAAGGTCGTTCGGAACGCCAAGCCGATCCTGTCGCGCTATGGCACCCTGGTCGGCGGCGCCCTTGGCATGTTCGACATGTGGACGAATCACCTGTTCGGCCTGTCGGTGTTCGGCACGTTGAAGCACGGCAAGACGGACGCCGCTTCAACGGGCCTCGCCAAAGACTACAAGCCCATCGCCTACCCAAAGCCCGACGGCGTTATCAGCTTCGACAAGTTGAGCTCGGTGTTCATCTCCAATACCAACCACGAAGAAGATCAGCCGGCGCATCTGAAGCTGAAGGACGCCAGCATCCCGATCTCTGTCAATCTCCCGAAATACGGAGAGCCCGCTCGGCTTTATTGTCCGGCCGGGGTGTATGAGGTCGTCTATGATGAGGCCAAGAGCAATCCCAAGTTCGTAATCAACGCGCAGAACTGCGTCCACTGCAAAACCTGTGACATCAAGGATCCTTCACAGAACATCAACTGGACGACGCCCGAGGGCGGCGGAGGACCCAACTACCCGAACATGTAGGGCAAGTGGCGCGGTCGCACTTGCCGTAGCTGGAAAAATCATGGAACTGTCCCGGCTATGACCTTTTTGTCGGCCGTCCCCATTCGTCGCCTCAGCCTCATCGCGGCGCTCCTCCTCGGCGGGTGCGCGGCCGACGTGCACAAGGCGGTCATCGACCAACCTGCGCCGCCCATGCCGATGTTCATGGCGCCGGGCTCGGGCTATGGCCTGTTCCTGTCCGCCATGCAGGCGGCGGCGGACGGCGATCTCAACCGATCAGCCAGCTTCTTTGAGCAGGCCAGCGCCAGCGATCCGGAGGATCCGCTGCTTAGGGCGCGGGCGTTTGACGCCCTGCTCACCAGCGGACAGGTGGACCGAGCCAATCAGGTGGCCGCCGGCGGTCTGATGGACGATGACGAAAGCGTTCCTGGTCTGGCGACCCTGTCCCGCGGCGTTCAGGCCCTTGCAGAAGGGCGGAGCAAGGAGGCGTTCAGCACCTTTCATACGGCCCCTCCCAGCGGCGCCGTCGGAATCGCCGCCGCCTTGCTCAGCCCTTGGGCGGCGGCTCAGGCTGGAGACTGGAAGACGGCGACGGCGCCCACGTCGGCCACGGCGGACCGCCTCGTGGTCGCCTTTGGCGGCCTCGCGCGGGCGCAATTGCTGGAACGCAGCGGAAGGACCCGGGACGCGGAGGCGGCGTTCAAGGCCCTGGTCGCATCGAAGGAGCCGCTGTTCGTGCTGGCCTATGGGGCCTATCTTGAACGCCTTGGCCGCTGGTCGGACGCCGCGAGCCTCTACAGCTCAGCCCTGGCCAGCCATGCCGGCGATACCGGCCTTACAGATGCGCGCAAGCGGGCCCTTGCGCACGGACCCGCCCCGGAGCTGACCTCGCTGCGCGCCGGCGCGGCAGACTCGCTGGTCGAGCTGGCTGTTCTTCTGGTGTCTGACCACCAGCCGGAAATGGCCTTAAGTTTTCTTCGTCTGGCGCTTCGCCTTGATCCCGATCGGGCGGAGGCCTGGATCCTGACCGGCGAGACGCTGGAGCAGATGGGGGATCAGGTCGGGGCGCGCGCGGCCTTCCTTCAGGTCAAGGCCGCCAACGCCGCCTATTCCGGCGCGCGGTTGCGCCTGGCCTTGAGTTTCCAGCAGGCCGGCCATCGGGTGCAGGCGCTGAAGATCGCCAAGGACGCCGCCGCTGCGGCGCCCGGCGATGCGTCGGCGCAAATCGTCTATGCCGAAATGCTGCGCGACGCCCAACGCTATGAAGAGGCCATCGCGGTGCTGAACGGGGTGATCGCTGCGGCCGGTCCAAAAGGCGCGGACGCCCGGATCTACTATCTTCGCGGCGCCAATGAAGAACGCGCCGGCCGATGGTCGGAGGCGGAGGCGGACCTGCGCAAGTCGCTGCGGCTGACGCCCAACGAGCCCGACGTGCTGAATTATCTGGGCTTTGCCTGGGTCGACCGGGGTGAGCATCTGAAGGAGGCGTTGGACATGCTCCAGCGCGCCGTCGCCCTAGCCCCGGGATCCGGCGCGATCCTCGACTCTCTCGGCTGGGCGAGGTTCCGGCTGAAGGACTATGCCGGCGCGGTCCGCGATCTTGAACGGGCGGTGTTTCTCGAGGCGGCGGACGCGGAGATCAATGACCATCTGGGGGACGCCTACTGGCGCACCGGTCGCCGGACGGAGGCGAGATACCAGTGGCGCAACGTCCTGACCCTGACCCCTGAAGACAAGCTGAAAGCCAGGGTCGAGCAGAAGCTGAAGGACGGTCTGGATCCGCCGCAAACTCTGCTGGGCGCGCCCACCATTTGACCCGTGCGAATTCAAACATGCTGCGTTCTGTTTTCGCCGCCGCCAAGGTCAATCTGTTCCTTCATGTCGGCGCGCTGGACGAGGAGGAGGGTCGCCACCCGATCTCCAGCCTGATGGCCTTCGCCGACATCGGCGATCGGGTCTCCATCGAGCCTTCGGAAGATCCAGACTTCATTCTCGACGGCCCCATGTCGGCGCAGCTTCTTTACGAGCCGCCGGACCGGAACCTGGTCGTCCGCGCGAGGGACCTTGTGCTGGGCCGCCTCGGCGCCGAGGCGCCGCCCTTCCGACTGACCCTGACCAAGCACCTGCCCGTGGCCTCGGGGCTGGGCGGCGGTTCCAGCGACGCCGGCGCGACCTTGCGGCTGATCCGGGATGCGCTCAGCCTGTCCATGAAGGATCGCGAGCTGGAGGCGCTGGCGGCGTCCTTGGGGTCGGACGGGCCCGCCTGTTTTCGCGGAGAGCCGGTTCTGGCGTGGGGTTGGGGGGATCAGTTGTCGCCGCCGCCGAGGTTTCCGGATCTTCACGCGGTGCTCGTCAATCCCGGCGCGCCGTGCGCCACCGCCGACGTCTATCGCGCCTTCGACAGGATGGTGACGTCCCCGGACGTTGCGCCGCCGCCGATGCCGGACAGCCTGGACTCGGCGACCGAGATGGCGGGCTGGCTTCTGTTTTCACGCAACGATCTCGAAGCGCCGGCGATCTCTGTCTGTCCGCAGATCGAGGATGTGCTCATCACCCTGCGGGATGAGCCAGACACGCTGCTGGCCAGACTGTCGGGGTCGGGGGCGACCTGTTTTGCGCTCTGCGCCGGCGACTATGAGGCCGAGACCCTGGCGGAGCGGATTTCCGCCATGCGACCGGCCTGGTGGGTCCGCGCCTGTCGCCTGGGCGGGCCCTGGTCCCGCTAGTGGTCCGATAATGTCAAATTCAATCCACTAGCGCCTTTCCCGGAAAAGGTGGATTCCGTCTGCCTGAAGACAAAGGCGACGGATAAAAGAAGAGCCGGGGCCTCGACGGAGGCGCCCGGCTCAGATGTCAAACCCTGACGACTGGATCAGGCGTGATCGTGCAGCGCCTCACCGTGCAGCGAGGTGTCAAGGCCCTCGATTTCGGCATCCTCGCTGACGCGCAGTCCTGTGGTGAACTTGCAGATCATCAGGATCACAAAGGTGCCGACGGCGGTCCAGACGATGGTCGCGAGGCACCCTTCCACCTGCGTCAACACGCCGTGTCCCTTGGGAAGCGTATTGATCGCAGCGTCGGCGAACACGCCGGTCAGAATGGCGCCGATCAGGCCGCCGATGCCGTGAACGCCGAACGCATCGAGGCTGTCGTCATACTTGAAGATGCGCTTCAACCAGACGGCGGAGACATAGCAGCCCGCGCCGGCCGCGAGGCCGATGAGGAGGGCGCCCATCGGGTTCACGAAACCCGAAGCCGGCGTGACCGCGACGAGACCTGCAACCGCGCCCGAGGCGAGGCCAAGGATGCCGGGCTTCTTGCGCTCGAACCATTCCACCAGCATCCAGGCGAGGGCCGCCGCGGCGGTCGCGATCTGGGTGTTGGCCATGGCCGCGCCCGCCAGGGCGTTGGCGCCGACGGCGGAACCGGCGTTGAAGCCGAACCAGCCCACCCACAGAAGGCTCGCGCCGATCATGGTGAAGACGAGGTTGTGGGGCGCCATATTGTCGACGCCGTAACCCTTGCGCTTGCCGAGCACCAGCGCGCAGACAAGGCCCGCGACGCCGGCGTTGATGTGGACCACCGTGCCGCCCGCAAAGTCCATGACGCCCTTGGACATCAGGAAGCCGCCGCCCCAGACCCAGTGGGCGATGGGGGCGTAGACCAGCACCGACCAGAGCACCGTGAACAGCAGCAGCGCCGAGAATTTCAGACGTTCAGCAAAGGCGCCGCAAATCAGCGCCGGCGTGATGATCGCAAACGTCATCTGGTAGGTCATGAACACATATTCGGGAATGGTCATGGCTGAACCGGCGATGGTGTAGGACTTGTCCATCGTGATGGCTTTCAGGCCAAAGTTCGCCGTGCCGCCGATATAGTCGTTCAACTTGGCGTCAGGGTTTGTTCCGAAGGCGAGACTGTAGGTCGCCAGCGCCCAGACAATGGTCACCACAGCCGTGATCGCAAAAGACTGCGTGACGGTGGCGATGACATTCTTGCGGCGAACCATGCCGCCATAGAACAAGGCCAGACCCGGGATCGTCATCAGAAGAACAAGCGCCGTGGAGGTCAGCATCCAGGCGGTATCGCCAGAATCGGTCTTCCACGGGGCCGGCGCTGCGGCCGGGGCAGGGGCGGCGGGGGTCGCCGCCGCTGGCGCCGGCGTCGCCGCAGCCGCCGGGGCCGTCGCCTGCGCGGTTGAATTTGGCGCCGTCTGCGCGACCGCTATGCCCATCGCTGCGGGCGCGCAGACCATCGCCCCGCACATCGCCACCGCCGCCGCGAAGCGACCCAGTACCCGAAATGTCATGTCACCAATCCCCATTTGAAGGTTCAATCAAAGCGCTTGCGCGCCGGTCTCGCCGGTCCGGATCCGAACCGCCTGTTCGATGTCGATCACGAAAATCTTCCCGTCGCCGATCTTTCCGGTCGCGGCCGCGGACGTAATCGTTTGCACCACCTTGTCCGCGAGGCTTGCCGGAACGACGACCTCGATCTTGATCTTGGGAACGAAGCTCACCTGATACTCTGCGCCGCGATAGACTTCTGTGTGGCCCTTCTGGCGCCCGAAGCCCTTGACCTCGGAAATCGTCATGCCCTCCACGCCAGCAGCGGTCAGCGCCTCTCGCACCGGATCCACCTTGAAGGGCTTCACGATCGCGATGATGAGCTTCATAGTTTTCTCCTCCAGCACGGCGCTCGCGGGCGCCGGTTTGAACCGGTTTCAAATCCCGCTACCGACATCCGTTGAGAAGGCCTATGTTGGAGCCCTGATTTTGCGCTCTTAGGGGTGCTGTGATGAAAAATGAGGCGCCGACTGGCCCCTCGAGCACGAAATTAGGCGCCGGGGCGCCGCGACATCGTCCAGCTCGTAATCGTTCTGTTAATTCATCGCGATGCAGTGAACACAGGCTCGGAGCTGCAGCGACGATTTGGCGTCAAAGCGGCAATGTTTTTCTACAAAGAGGGGATATCTTGATGCGCCAACTAATGTGGATGTCGGCTGCGGCCTGTGTGTTGTCGACGCCTGCGCTCGCAGATCAGGCTCCCGCAGCGCCCGCCGCTCCGGCGGCGCCCGCCGCACCCGCTGCGCCTGCGGCGCCGACCTTTTCGCTCGGCATGAATGGGCCGATCACGATCAACCCGTCGCCCTATGTGGTCAAGTCCGATCTCCTGGGCGATCTGACCATCAATGGCGCGATTTCGGGACTGGCTCTGGGGCAGAGCCATCACGTGCCCGGCGACCACAATGCGGTCGGGGACGTCACCAACGCGCAGATCCTGATTGAAAAGACGGACGGTCTTGTCCAGTTCTTCGTGGACGCGGGGACCTATTCCTTCCCGACCCTGGGCACGGCCTATACCAAGTCCAACCACGCCACGTCGGCGACCTTCGGTTCGGTCCCGATGGCCTATATCAAGTTCGCGCCGACGTCCTCGTTTTCGATTCAGGCCGGAAAGCTGCCGACCCTCATCGGCTCGGAATACAATTTCACCTTTGAAAACATGAACATCGAGCGCGGTCTGCTGTGGAACCAGGAAAACCTGGTCAGCCGTGGCGTTCAGGCCAACTATACGGTTGGACCGTTGGCCGTGTCGGTGTCGGTGAATGACGGGTTTTATTCGAATGCGCTGAGCTGGGTGTCGACCCTGGCCACCTGGACGGTCGACAGCTCCAACACCATCGCCTTCGCGGCGGGGGGAAACACGCGCAAGGTCTATACCTCCAACTCGGCGACGTCGCCCCTGTGGAACAACTCCCAGATCTACAACCTGATCTATACGCACACGGCTGGAGAATGGACCTTCGTGCCGTACCTTCAGTACACGTCCGTTCCGGCGCTGCCGGGCCTGAAGACAACTTCGGGGTCGACGACGGGTGCGGCCCTGTTCGTGGACTACGTGTTTCCGGCGAAGTCGAGCCTGAGCGGCCTTAGCCTGCCTGCCCGTGTGGAATATATCACCACGAAGGGAAGCAAGGTTTCAGGACCAAACCTGCTCTACGGCGTGGGCAGCTCGGCCTGGTCGTTCACGGTGACCCCAACCTATCAGTACAAGATCTATTTCATCCGCGGCGAAGCCAGCTACGTCTCGGCTGACAAGGCCGCCGCCGGCGCGGCCTTTGGCCTCAGCGGATCGGACAAGTCGCAGGTGCGCGGTCTCGTCGAGGTCGGCTCGCTGTTCTAAAGGCTGCGTCACGCGCAGGTCAGCAGGCCGGACCCCTCTCGGGTCCGGCCTGTTTTTCGTTGTGGCGTCGCGGCTTGGCCGGACATGTTTTGCGATGCAATAACTTGATTGGGTCATGACCGGGCCCTATGGTCCCCCCGCGCGCGTCCCGGTGGGCGCCCGCGCCGTCTTCAACTCCGCCTACGGCCTGATGTCTCAGAACGATTCCCTGTCCTTTCAGGACCTTATCCTGACGCTTCATGCCTATTGGAGTGAGCGCGGGTGCCTGATTCTCCAGCCGCATGATGTGGAGGTGGGGGCAGGGACCCTGCATCCGGCGACGGTCCTGAGAGCGCTCGGTAAAAAGCCCTGGCGCGCCGCCTATGTGCAGCCCTCAAGGCGTCCCGGCGACGGCCGGTATGGCGAAAACCCCAATCGCCTGCAGCACTATTACCAGTACCAGGTCATTCTAAAGCCCAATCCCATTGACATGCAGGCCCTCTATCTTGGCTCGCTCAAGGCGATCGGGCTCGATCCGACGGTGCATGATGTGCGCTTTGTCGAGGATGACTGGGAAAACCCGACGGTGGGTGCGTGGGGGCTGGGATGGGAGGTCTGGTGCGACGGGATGGAGGTCAGCCAGTACACTTATTTTCAGCAGGTCGGCGGCCTCGATGTCGATCTTGTGGCCGGAGAATTGACCTACGGCCTTGAGCGCCTAGCCATGTATGTACAGGGCGTCGACAGTATCTATGACCTGCGGTTCAATTCCGCCGGCGTGCTTTACCGCGAGGTCTTTCTGGAAAACGAGCGCCAGGGATCGGCCTTCAACTTCGAGGCGGCGGATGTCGCAACTCTCAAGAGGCAGTTCGAGGATATGGAGCGGCAGGTTCCAAGGATCCTCGCGCATCAGGGGCCCCAGGGTCAGCCTCTGGTCCTGCCGGCCTATGACCATGTGTTGAAGGCGAGCCATCTGTTCAATCTGATGGACGCGCGCGGCGCCATCGCGGTGGCGGAACGGCAAAGTTATATCGGTCGCATCCGCGACCTTGCGAAGATGTGCGCCCAGAAATACGTCGAAGCCGAAGCGATCGAGGCCGCGCATGGCTGAATGGCTTCTTGAACTCTTTTCCGAGGAAATTCCCTCGCGGATGCAAGGCCAGGCGGCGGCAGATCTTGATCGGCTGGTGCGCGCGGGGCTGGCGGGCGAGGGGGTCGCGTTCGGCGAGCTGCGCACCTTTGCCGGTCCAAGGCGCCTGACCCTGGTCGTGGATGGACTGGTGCTGCGCCAACCGGACCGGGTTGAGGAGCGTAAGGGGCCCAAGATCAATGCGCCGGACGCCGCGCTCGCCGGATTTTTGCGTTCCACCGGGCTGACCAAGGATCAACTCGTCGAGCGGGACGGGGTATTCTACGCCTCCGCGCAGGTTCGCGGTCGTGAAACGGCTGAGATTATTGCCGAGATCGTCGACAAGACGGTTCGGGGCTTTCCCTGGCCCAAATCCATGCGCTGGGGGGGCGGATCCTTGCGCTGGGTGCGGCCGCTGCACCGCATCATCTGCCTTTTGGATGGCCAGATCGTGCCGTTTGCGATCGACGGCGTGGCCTCTGGCGACACCACCGAGGGCCATAGGTTCATGGGGAGCGCGGCGCCCTTCGCGGTGACGGATTTCGCCGACTATCAGGCCAAGCTTTTCGCACACCATGTCATTCTCGATGTCGCGCAGCGGCGTCAACGCATCGCCGACGGGGCCCGCGCGCTTTGCGCGAGCCTTGGCCTTGAGCTGGTGGAAGACGCGGGCCTGCTTGAGGAGGTCGCGGGCCTGGCAGAATGGCCGGTCCCCCTGCTGGGCGCAATGAACCCCGCGGACCTTGATCTGCCGCCAGAGGTCATCCGCACCTCCATGCGCACGCACCAGAAGTATTTCGCCGTCCGAGCGTCCGGCGAGCCGGGTCTTGCCCCCCATTTTGTCACGGTTGCAAATATCGATCCCCCCGACGGCGGGGCGCTGGTCCTCGCCGGCAATGGCAAGGTGCTGGCCGCAAGGCTCAGCGACGCCCGCTTCTTCTGGACGGAGGACCGGCGCGTTGCGCTGGAAGATCGCCTCGAGAAGCTGAAGGGCGTGACCTTCCACGCCAAGCTTGGAACCATGTACGAGCGCGTGCAGCGCATCGAAGCCCTCGCCCGTCAGATCGCCCCGCTGGTTGGCGCAGATGCGGGCCTCGCTGCCCGCGCTGCGAAGCTCGCCAAGGCTGATCTTGGCTCGGGCATGGTGGGGGAGTTTCCGGAACTACAGGGGATCATGGGCGGCTACTACGCCCGGGGGCGTGAGCCTGACGCGGTCGCCGACGCGATCCGGGACCACTACAAGCCGCAAGGCCCGGGCGACTCGGTCCCAACCGCGCCGGTCAGCGTCGCCGTCGCGCTCGCCGACAAGATTGACATGTTGACGGGCTTTTTTGCGATTGGCGAGAAGCCGACGGGCTCAAAGGATCCCTTCGCCCTGCGCCGCGCGGCCCTGGGCGTCATCCGCCTCATTCGCGAAAACGGCCTGCGGCTGTCCCTCGGCGGTCTCTTTCCAGACGAGGTCCGCGGTGCGTTGCTGGACTTCTACGCCGATCGTTTGAAGGTGGTGTTGCGCGAGGACGGCCAACGGCATGACCTGGTGGACGCCGTGTTCGCCCTGGGCGACGATGACATTGTCCGCATCGTCAATCGCGTTGACGCCTTGTCCGCCTTTCTTGCGACCGAGGCCGGGACCAGCCTGTTGGCCGGGTATCGCCGCGCGGTGAATATCCTGAAGGCGGAGGAAAAGAAGGCGCCTCTACCCTCGGGCCTCGCCGGCCATCTGCCAATGGCGCCTGCGCCCGAAACGCAGCTTCTTGAGGCGTTGCTGACCGCGCGTCCGATCGTCGAGGTCGCCGCCGCGGATGAGCGCTTCAGTGACGCGATGAACGCCCTGACCGGGCTTCGCGGCCCCGTGGACGCCTTCTTCGACGACGTTCTGGTCAATGATCCCGACGCCGCGATCCGCGAAAATCGCTTGAAGCTTCTTCTTCAGATCAAGGACACGTTCCACCTCGTCGCCGATTTCTCGCTCATTTCAGGCTAGCGGCGATGACCTGCCCCAAGAGCTGTATTCTGGAGTGCTGACATGACGTCTGAACCGACCCGCTGGGTATATGGTTTCGGCGGCGGCGTGGCCGACGGCGACGCCTCCATGAAGAATCTGCTGGGGGGCAAGGGCGCCAATCTTGCGGAAATGAGCGCGCTGGGCCTTCCGGTCCCGCCGGGCTTCACGATCACGACTGAGGCCTGCACCCACTATTACGCAAGCGGCCGGACCTATCCGGCCGCGCTGAAAGCCCAGGTCGGTCTGGCCCTGAAAAAGGTGGAAGCCGAGACCGGCAAGGCCTTTGGCGACCCGAAGAACCCGCTCCTGGTCTCCGTCCGTTCCGGCGCGCGGGCCTCGATGCCGGGCATGATGGACACGGTGCTGAACCTTGGTCTGAACGATGAGACGGTGGAGGGGCTGGCCAGCCTTTCCGGCGACCGGCGCTTCGCCTTCGACAGCTATCGCCGCTTCATCCAGATGTACTCGAACGTCGTGCTGGGGCTCGAGCACAACGTCTTTGAGGAGATCCTGGACGACCACAAGGACCGGCTGGACGTTCACGTGGATACCGGCCTCATGGCTGAGGACTGGGAGCGGATCGTCGCCGACTACAAGGTCGCCGTGGAGGACGCGCTCGGCAAACCCTTCCCGCAGGAGGCCGAGCAGCAACTCTGGGGCGCCGTCAGCGCGGTGTTCGACAGTTGGATGAACGATCGGGCGAAGTTCTATCGCCGTATGCACGATATTCCCGAAAGCTGGGGCACGGCGGTCAATATCCAGTCGATGGTGTTCGGCAATATGGGCGACACCTCGGCCACCGGTGTGGCGTTCACGCGCAATCCCTCGACGGGGGAGGCGGCGCTTTACGGCGAGTTCCTCATCAATGCGCAAGGAGAGGACGTCGTCGCCGGGATCCGCACGCCCCAGGCCCTGACCCGCGCCGCCCGTGAGGCGATGGGGGAACGTAGCCCGTCGATGGAAGAGGCGATGCCGACGGTGTTCCTTGAGTTCAAGTCGGTCGTGGAGCGCCTCGAGCGTCACTACCGCGACATGCAGGACATCGAGTTCACCGTGGAGCGCGGACGGCTCTATATGCTGCAGACCCGTAACGGCAAGCGAACCGCCAAGGCGGCGCTGAAGATCGCCTGCCAGCTGGTCTCAGAAGGAGTGATTTCGTCGGAGGAAGCGGTGTTGCGCGTGGATCCGGCGTCGCTGGACCAGCTGCTGCACCCCACCATCGATCCCGATGCGGCAAGAAGCGTGATCGCCTCTGGCCTGCCGGCCTCGCCCGGCGCGGCGACGGGCAAGATCGTGTTCAGCGCAGATGAGGCCGAACGTCTGAGCGGGCTTGGGGAGGCGGTCATCCTTGTGCGGGAGGAGACCAGTCCTGAAGACATCCACGGCATGCACGCCGCGACGGGGGTCATCACCGCCCGCGGGGGGATGACCAGTCACGCCGCCGTGGTGGCGCGGGGGATGGGGCGCCCTTGCGTGTCGGGCGCCGGCGAAATCCAGATCGACGAAGCCGCGCAGTGCTTCCGGGCCAGAGGCCGCATCTTCTCGGCAGGTCACATTGTGACGATCGACGGCGGCAAGGGCGAAGTGCTCGACGGCGCCGTGGACATGGTCCGTCCGGAACTGTCGGGTGATTTTGCTGAGCTGATGGGATGGGCGGACGCGCATCGCCGCCTGAAGATCCGCGCCAATGCCGAGACGCCGCTGGACGCCAGAACCGCGCGGGAGTTCGGCGCAGAGGGCATCGGGCTTTGCCGTACCGAGCACATGTTCTTTGACGAGGGGCGGATCGCGGCGGTTCGGGAGATGATCCTCGCCGACGATGAAGAGGGGCGCCGCCGGGCGCTTCTGAAGATTCTGCCCTTCCAGAAGGACGACTTCGTCGAGTTGTTCCAGATCATGGCGGGATTGCCGGTCACCATCCGGCTTCTGGATCCGCCGCTGCACGAATTCCTGCCGCACTCGGAGGATGAGCTTCGCGCCCTGGCCAAGTCCAACGGACTGGACGCGGACAAGCTGATCCGCCGGGCAAAGGAGTTGCAGGAGACCAATCCCATGCTGGGATGGCGCGGATGTCGCCTGGGCGTGGCCTTCCCGGAAATCTATGAGATGCAGGTTCGCGCCATTTTCGAGGCGGCCATCGACGTGTCGCTCTCGGCCAAGCCGCCGGCGCCGGAGATCATGCATCCCCTCGTCGGCAAGCGCGAAGAGATGAAGTATTTGAAGGATCTCACAGACCGGGTCGCGCGACAGGTGATGACGGAGCGGGGCGTCGAGATCGCCTATCAGGTCGGCACCATGATTGAACTGCCACGGGCGGCGATCTGCGCCGGTCACCTGGCCGAATCGGCGGAGTTCTTCTCCTTCGGCACCAACGACCTGACCCAGACCACCTTCGGCATCAGTCGGGACGATTCCGGTCGCTTCCTCGACTACTACATCGAGAAGGGAATCTACGAGAAGGACCCCTTTGTGTCCCTCGATCAGGAAGGCGTCGGGGAACTGATCCGAATCGCGGTGGAGCGGGGGCGCGCCACCCGTCCGTCGGTCAAGTTAGGGATCTGCGGCGAGCATGGCGGCGATCCGGCCTCGATCCACTTTTGCGAGCAGGTCGGGCTCGACTATGTCTCGTGTTCTCCGTACCGTGTGCCCATCGCCCGTCTGGCGGCGGCGCAAGCGGCGCTGCAGCGGGCCTGAGCGTAAATCTGGGAAACGACATGTCTGAAAATCCGATGGAGTTTCACGAGCATCGCGAGCATGCGATGCACGCGGCGGAGGCGAACAATCCGCTGATTACCCGGGTGTCCATCACCATCGCCATTCTGGCGGTCGTGACAGCGATCATCGGGTCGGTCGAGTCCGTGGAAACCGCCGGCGCTGTGCTTGAGTCCAACAAGGCGACGCTGCAGCAGGCGCTCGCCAGCGATCAGTGGGCCTATTATCAGGCCAAGGGCATCAAGAAGCGTCTGGATGAAATGGCCGCCGCCGCCGGCGGGCCCAACGCCGCGAAAGCCGCGGACAAGGCGCGCCAGGAAGGTGATGAGCAGAAAGAAATCAGCAACAAGGCCAAGGAGTTGGAGGCTGAACGTGATGCGGCGCGCAAGCTGTCCGACACCCACGAAGCCCGGCACCCCAAGCTGACCCTGGCCGCGGCCTTGCTGCAGATTTCCATCGCAGTGTCGACGATGGCGATCATCACACGGCGGGAATGGCCCTGGTATGCGGCGCTGCTGTCCGGAGCGCTGGGGATCATCGCCGCGATCACGGCCTTCTTCGGCTGAGTGGGAAGGCCACCCGTCTTGAAGCCCTGCGCGCCGCCGGCAAGCGCGGCCTGTCGGACGTCTTGGGGCGCATAGAGTCCCGCCCGGACGATATTGAGCTGCAGGCGTTGCTTGATGAGGCGTGGGGGCGGCAGGTCGGCCTCGCCATCGGCTTTACCGGACCGCCGGGGGTGGGCAAATCCACGCTGATCGGCGCGCTGTGCACGCATTTTCGGGAAGCTGGAAAAACCGTCGCCGTGCTCGCGGTCGATCCTTCCAGCCGAATCTCCGGCGGGGCGCTGCTGGGTGATCGGGTAAGACTGTCCGCCGACGGGTCGGACGCAGGGCTGTATATCCGGTCTCTGGCGGCGAGGGACCGTCTTGGCGGCCTGACGGAACTGGCGACGCCGTTCACTGTCGTGTTTCGCAGCCTCTTTGACCTCGTGCTGATCGAAACGGTAGGTGTCGGACAGAGCGAAACCGATATTGCGGATCTGGCGGACATTGTGGTGCTGTGCGCCCAGCCGGGATCCGGCGACTCGGTTCAGTTCATGAAGGCCGGGGTCGCGGAGATTCCGGATCTCGCCGTCGTATGTAAATCGGACCTGGGCGCCCCGGCCCAAAAGCTTGCAGCGGACTTAAAGGGGGCGCTGGGTTTGGCCTTGCGCGCGGGAGCGTCCCTGGACGTTCTGATGATGTCGCAACACGATGTCGAAGCGGTGAGGGGACTTGCGCAGCGCCTCATGACCTGGCCCCGCCTGTTTGAGCGGCGGCGACGGGCTCAGGCCCAGACCTGGCTGCGGTCGGTCATCACTGCCGACTACGGCCGGCGCGGCTGGCGGCGCCTGTCCGACGCGCAGACTGAGGCGCTTGGCAGCCCGTTTGCGACGGCCCGCGCCTGCTCAGACGTGCTGAGCGCCCTGCTCGACCGGGACTAAGCCCCTCAGCGCTTTCGCACAAAGACCGTTCCAGCCGAATAACCTGCGCCGAAGGAACAGATCAGGCCCGTCTCTCCGGCGGAGAAATCGCTGTTCTTGCGATGAAAGGCGATGATCGAGCCAGCGGAGGAGGTATTGGCGAATTCGTCGAGAATGATGACGTTCTCTTCCGGCGTCGGTTCCCGGCCAAGGACCTTTCTGCCGATCATGTCATTCATGTTGATATTGGCCTGATGCAGCCAAAGCCGCTTGAGCTGGTGCGGATCGACGCCAAGATCCGCCGCATGCTCCAGGATCATGTCGGAAACCATCGGCACCACATCGCGGAACACCTTGCGGCCGTTTTGCACGAACAGCTTGTCCGGCTTGTCGCGGCCCTCTGGGGCGCCGCGATTGAGGAAGCCGAAATTGTTGCGAATATTGTTCGAAAACTCGGTTTTCAGGCGCGTGCCCAGAATGTCCCAGCCCTTCGTCGCGGTGTCGCCACTTTCCAGGATCACGGCGGTGGCCACATCGCCGAAAATGAAGTGACTGTCGCGGTCGCGGAAGTTCAGATGCCCAGAGCAGATCTCGGGATTGACCATCAGGACGGCGCCGACCGACCCGCTGGTGATGAAGTCTGCGGCCGTCTTGATTCCAAAGGTCGCCGAGGAGCAGGCGACGTTCATGTCAAAGGCAAAGCCGCCAATGCCCAGCGCCTGCTGCACTTCGATGGCCATGGCCGGGTAGGCGCGCTGCATATTGGACGCCGCGCAGATGACCGCGCCGATCTCGCTGGCGGGGCGTCCCCAGTCGGCGATGGCGTCGCGGGCCGCCGTCACCGCCATCTCCGCCAGGATGGAAAGGTCTTCGTTCGGCCGCTCGGGGATCACCGGAGCCATGATCTGCGGGTCGATCACGCCGGATTTATTGACCACATAGCGCGCCTTGATCCCGGAAGCCTTGACGATGAACTCAGGGGAGGAGGGGGAGAGGGCTTCGACCTCGCCCGCCGCGATCGCGTCGGCGTGCTGCGTGTTGAAGCGCTCGACAAAGGTATTGAACGCGGTCACCAACTCTTCGTTCGAAACGGATTCAGGTGGTGTGTAGAGGCCGGTGGCCGAAATCACTGCGTGCGCCAAGTTCGCGTCTTCCTTCATTCGACCGCTCGACCCGTTTCAGGCTGGCCTGTGGGGTCGGTATTGTCCGTTTTCACAGAAATAGCACGAATTTGGGCAGAGTCTCGCCCGAGATGCTGGTGGCGAGCGCCCTTAAGCCTCCCGCAGCAAGGGCAGGGAAAGACCCGTCGCCTGGCGCTCGGCGAGGCGATCTCGCCTGCAGCGAAAGAGCTCGGCCGGACGGCCGCCGGTTTCGGTGTCAAGTTCACCGAGCCCCTCCACAAGTTCGGTCCGCTCGATCATCCGGCGGAAGTTCTGCTTGTGCAGGGCGACGCCGCTGACGGCCTCGACAGTGCGCTGCAGCGCCGACAGGGTGAAGCGGGGAGGCATAAGATCAAAGATAACAGGCCGGTATTTCAATTTTCCACGCAGGCGGCCAAGGCCTGTCGCCAGAATGCGCCGGTGATCGGACACCATGGGACGACCGAGCTCGGCGACAAAGCGCTCGGGTTCCGGCACATCCATTCCGGCGGCGCGGTCCCGGTCCCGCGCCGCGTCGGCGGCAAGGCCAGCCTCGTAGAGCAGCTCATAGCGCTCCAGCACCCGCTCTTCGTTCCAGCGGGCGCCGTCCAGGGCGAACAGCAGCCGAATGCGCGCCATGCGGTCATCGGCGTCCGAAGGGGGCTTGCCCTTCGCCCAGCGCATCAGGGCAGGCGCGATGATGTCGTCAATCACGCCCGGCCGCCCGTCGCGCCAGTCTTCCCACGGAAAGAACCTCGACCAACCGGTCCATCGGGCGCCGGCGTCGACATGTTCGGCTAGATCGCTCGCTCCGGGCGCCAGCGCCAGATAGCCGACCGAGATGATCCGACCGCCGCCGGACCGCGCCTCGCGGAAGTCCGCCAGCGGCGCGTCGCGCCCCTTGTCGCCAAAGGTGTAGAGCTGCTCGACATAGCCGAGCTCAAAGCCGGTCTGTTCGGTCACGAACGCCCGCATGGCCAGCTCAAAGGTCCGATCAGACGCCGGATCAAAGGGGCCGGACGGCAGGCCGGGGGTGGACGAGGGCCGTCCTTGGCTCGGTCCGTCGGGCTGGACCGTCAGGACCACCGCTTCGCCTTCGCGCATCGCGGCGACGACGGCGGACAGACCGATGATGACCTGCGGCGCGGCCATATCTATTCGCTCGTCTCGCTGATGGGCCTGGCGTCCGACGCGCGTCCCAGAGCGGCGGCGAGCGCGTCGAATCGCAACTTGAACCGCTCCTGGGCGGCGAATGGGGACATCGGCGTCAGCTTGGGCGTATAGGTTTCCGGCGGATCGCCAAACAGGTCCCGGGCCTCAAGGACGCTGAAGCCCGCCAGTTGCACCGCCTCGTGATAGGCGCTGACGCGGTCGGCGATCTTCAGAAGCTTGCGAATGGCTGCTGGAGGATGCGGCGGCAGTCCAAAGCGGATGTGAATGGCCGCCTCCAGCCGCTGCTCGAACTGCTTGTAGTCATAGCCCAGCGCCGCCTTGAAGGGCGAAATCATGTCCCCGATCACATATTCGGGCGCATCGTGCAAAAGCGCGCACATCCTCCATTTGGGGTGGAGACCGGGGTCCAGGTGTTCGGCGATGTCCTCGACCACCAGGCTGTGCTGCGCCACCGAAAACCCGTGCTCGCCCACCGTCTGCCCATTCCAGCGCGCCACTCGGGCCAGGCCATGGGCAATGTCTTCGATCTCAATATCGAAGGGGGAGGGGTCCAGAAGGTCGAGGTGCCGACCCGACAGCATCCGCTGCCAGGCGCGCGCCTTGACGGGGGGTCTGGACCTGGAAGCTGGAGGTGCCAAGGAAGCTATATCCGAAACTGAAGACGAGCCACCGAACCTCATAGCGCGACACTGAGCGTATCGGAACGCGCGCGCGCAGTCGCCGTTCGCTTATTTCAGGCTGAGGCCGACAAGCTTGTGGACATCATCCCCGCCCAGCAGGTTCGACGGCGATCCCTTCTGGTGTTCGGACTTGGAGCGAAGTTGGGCGACCACCAGCGGGCCTGTCTTGGGACCCCGCGCGTAATAACCCACCATATGGTCCCCATTGGGACCGGCGGCCTTGCCCACCACGAACCAGGTCATGTCGACATTGGCCGCGTCGGTCATGTCCGCTTCGATCTTCGCGCCGTCGTCATTTGCGTCGATCTTGGCGTTTTTCAAGGCGCCGATCTCGGTCGAGATATGCGCCACATCGCCCTCCGCATTGATGTGAATGCCCGGGAGGTTGACCGTCGCCTTGTCGCCATCGGTGTTCACATGGAGACCCGGCAGATCGATATTGGCGTGGTCGTGGTCGCCATGTTCGGATGACCGGTCGCCGCTGGTTGTATTGTCGCCTGATGGGGCGGCGGGCGTCGGCAGGGGGACGATGGCCCCAAGTTCAGCCTTCAGCCCGTTCAGACGGTCCGACGCCGTTACACCGTTCAAGGCCAGTCGCGTCAGGTGCAGTTGCTCGTCTTCGGATCCGACATAGTCACAGCTCTGGCCATCGGCAGCCTCCGCCGTGCGGCGGAAGGCGCCCTCACGCTCCGGGCAGACCAGACGATCGCTGACCACCAGAGTATGACCACCGATCACCACGTCCGCGCGCTTGTGACGTTGACAGCCCCCAAGGGCCAGGGCTGTGACGCCGATCATGCCGATGACGAGAGCGGGGGCCTTCATGCGTGTTCCAAATCTTAAGAAGAGTTTGAGGGTAGGGCAGAGGGTGATGCCGGCTCAAGGACACGTCCAGTGAAATCCCTGTAATGCGGCATCACCTCCCCAGATCGGCTCGACCTCTATCAGGACTTGGGCTTGCGGAACTTGTAGATGAACTGATCCGTATGGCCACGGATCGACGGATCGAACACCAGGGCGGTATGCGGATCTGCGGGGTTCTTGAGTAGATTGGACTCGCCCTCGAACACAAAGCCGGCCGCCTCGACGTCCTTGCGCACGACGGCGGCCTCGATGCGGTGCAGCGACTTGGTGTGAGATATACCGGCGCCGGGCGCGTCGTCGTGGTCGATGATGAGATAAACGCCGCCGGGCTTCAGGGCGGCGAAGACCGCCTTGTTGATCGGCAGTAGCGACGGCGGGCCGCCGGCTTCGCCCGGGTGATTGTAGAGATCATGATAGTTCTGAGCGGTCCAGAACACATCGACCGGACCGTCCGCCGGCCCGAGCGCGCCCTTGGCGATCTCCACCGACACGTTGGGGTGGGTCGCGGCAAAGGTGACGATCGTCGCCGTCAGCTTGGCCTGATAGTCGGCCGCTACGGCGGGGACCGTCGCATAGACGTGGCCCTTGGGGCCGACGACGCCGGACAGAATGCGGGTAAAATAGCCGCCGCCCGGGATGAAGTCGACAACCCGGTCGCCGGGCTTGACGTCGGCAAAGGCGATCACATCCAGCGGCTTGCGATTGGCGTCGCGCGCCACGTCTTCCGCAGGGCGCGCCGGATCGGCGAGCGGCGAAACCGGCTGCGCCCATGCGGCGGAGGTGAAAAGTCCGATGGCGAGGCCTGTCGCCAAAAGGGTCCGAATGCGCATCTCAGCAACTCCCAGCATGTGATTTTGACGCAGCGTAACACGGCGCCGGCAAAGGGAAAGGCCTCGTCGCTTCCGCGTCTCCAATATGCGCCTAAGGAATATTATCGGCAATTTAGATGGGGCTGCTCAGACCGGGCTTTGGATCGTCAGGCCGTCATAGGCCGGCTCCACGCCGCTCGGCAGCGTGCGCCTGAGGGTCTGGTAGTCCATATCCACGTGCAGGTTCGTCAGGATTGCGCGACGCGGCTTCAGCTCTTCGATCCATGACAGCGCAAGGTCCAGATGGGCGTGCGACGGATGCGGCGTGTAGCGCAGCGCATCGACAATGAAGACGTCCAGGTTTTTGAGCTGCGCCTTTGACGCATCCGGCAGACCTACAACATCGGATGAGTACGCGACATCGCCAAAGCGAAACCCGGTCGCCCGGACCTGTCCGTGGTCCATCTCATAGCCCGTCACCGGAATGACCCCGCTGGGCCCGTGGACCTCAAAGGCCTGGCCATAAGGCGGACACGGCGTGAAGTCCGCTATGGCCGGATAGTCCTTTACCCCATTGAAAATATAGCTAAATCGGCCCGTTAATGATTCGACCGTCGCAGAGTCCGCCCAACATGGGATCTTGGCTCTTTGTCGGTAAGCGAACGCCCGCATGTCGTCGATGCCGTGC
>Ga0316217_10001267_pt1 | contig 33600 bp, 28 predicted proteins | sample 1anoAmetaG_FD_203633 | JGI IMG/M metagenome (GOLD analysis project Ga0316217, IMG submission 203633) | Freshwater microbial communities from Trout Bog Lake, Wisconsin, USA - 1anoA | ecosystem: Environmental > Aquatic > Freshwater > Lake > Hypolimnion/Profundal zone | place: USA: Wisconsin...
GCTGGGGCCCCGGTCCTGTGGTTGGGGAGGAAGGATTCCAGCGCGGCACTGGCTGCGCACGGGCATCAGCCTTCGGCTGACCGCTTCGCACGCAGTGCGTGCTCCGCTTGCCCTACCTGCGCGCCATTGCCGATTCGAATCCATCCTCCCCAACCACAGGATCGGGGCCCAGTTGGGGCCCCGATCCTGTGGTTGGGGAGGAAGGATTCGAACCCTCGATAGGCAGGATCAAAACCTGCTGCCTTACCACTTGGCGACTCCCCAAGGAAACTGGATTCTAACCGAGGGCAGGGCCCCGGGTCCAGTCAGGGATTGGCTTTGGGGGTGAAGCCGAACTCCTCGACGCCCAGGAGATCGGCCCGGACCGTGGTGGCCTGGCCCTGTTCGATGCGGGAGAGGGCGCGGTTGCCGGTGGCGGCTTCGTAGGCCAGGAGCACCTTGTGCTCGATGAATTCCTTCGTGTCGCTGTCGAGGGAGTAGGCGATGTCCTTGAACGAGCCATCCCGCTTGCGCTTGCTGGGCATGGTGACGTAGTAGCCTTCCTCGTTCTCCATGACCCGCAGATCACCCACAAGAAAACATCCATCTATGACCATGCCGGCGAAGGCCCGCAGCTTGTCGTCCCCGTCCACCTTGGTGATCCTGACATCGGTAATATTCAGCATGGGGCTTTTCCACTCCAACCTTTAATAGTAGCGGAGTTGCCCGGGGTTATCCAGGTGCCCCGCGCCGCGCCTGGGCCGGCGCCGGCCCTGCTACCATGCTTGGAGACTCAACCGCAAGGAGGGCATGGTGTCGCAAAGCTCCGGAACATCCCAGGCGCAGCCCGAGAACCCGCCCGCAAGCCGGACTCCGGAGCCGGTCCTGGCGGCCCGGCACGTGCTGACGGCCACCCGCCGGGCCATGGAGGCCCTGGAAGCCAGCTGGGACGAAGCCCTCGTCGACTCCTGGACGGAGCACGTCATCGGCCGCTGGGGTAGGGTGGTCCTGACGGGCGTCGGGAAATCCGGCATCATCGCCCAGAAGATCTCCGCGACCCTGGCCTCCACGGGGTGCCCGAGCTTCTTCCTCCATCCCACCGAGGCCCTCCACGGGGACCTGGGCATGGTCACCTTGCAGGACACCGTCCTCGTCCTCAGCAACAGCGGCGAGACGGAGGAGATCATCCGGCTTCTGCCCAGCTTCCTCCGCCTGGGAGTCTCCATCGGCGCCATCACCTCCCGCCCGGAGAGCCGCCTGGGCCAGCTGGCGGACTGGTGCTTCACCTACGAGCTGCCGGAAGGGGAAGGGTGCCCGCTCAACTTCGCCCCCATGGCCAGCACGACCCTCCAGCTCCTCTGGGGTGATCTTCTGGCCGCCTACCTGATGTCCAGGACCGGCTTCACCCTGGAGAACTTCGCCCAGCTCCATCCGGCGGGCAACCTCGGCGCCAAGTTGATGAAGACCGAAAATCTCATGCACACGGACTACCCGAAGGTCCACCCGGACGCCGGTCTGGTCGAGGCCCTGGGCGCCATGACCACCGGCAAGCTGGGCATGACCACCATCATGGAGGACGACAACCTCCTAGGCATCCTCAGTGACGGTGATATCCGCCGCGCCCTGGAGCGGGCCCAGTGTGAGAACCGCAACCCCCTGGACTGGTCCGTGCGGGAGATCATGACCGTCAACCCGGTTGCCGTGGAGCGCGGCACCTTCGCCCTGGAAGCTGCCCGCATCCTCGAGGCCCGGAAGATCACCTTCCTGGTCGTCAAGGATGGCCCCCAGGTGGCCGGGATCCTGCACATCCACGATCTCCTGGGCGCCAAGGTCATCTAGGGGCGAGAACGCGTCTCAACCAGCCAGACCTATCTTCAAGGTTACATAATATACATTATCGAAAGTTAAACCGGTGCGCTCCACGATCCTGAAATACCTTCTGAAAAACTGGCTGATGCCCTTCCTGGGCGCCCTCGTCTTCTACGGGGGCCTCCTCATGGCCTACGAGGTCGTGGGCATCTCGAAACAGATCTTCTCCATGGGCGCGCCGTTCCGCTGGGTGGTCCCACTGCTTCTCCTGAGCGTGCCGGAAAACCTCGGCATGGTGCTCCCCATGGCGGCGGTGCTGGGAGGCCTCATGGGCACCCAGCACCTTTCGGAGGGATCGGAGATGGTCGCGGCCCAGGGACTGGGCGTGGGCATGCGGGCCCTGATCAAGCCGTGGCTCATCCTGGCCGCCGGCCTCCTGGTCTTCGCCAGCTTCAACGCCCACATCGTGGTGCCCTGGGCCAACGCCACCCAGCGCACGGCCCAGGCCCGGATGCTGGATGAAGCCCGCACGCGGTTCCTCCGGCCCGGTTCGCCCCCCTGGTTTCCGACCAGCTCACCCGGCGACGCGGTCTGGATGGCACCCGATGGCCAGATGCACCTCATGGAAGTCACCGAGGATAGCGTGCAGCACCTGGTGGCCCGATCCCTGACCTGGAGCCCTGGCGAGAAGGAACATGAGACTTCGACTATTAACCTTAAAATGGCTGATCTTAAAGGAGCCGTATACCATCGCTCGGACGGGACCATCCTCCACATGGAGGAAAAGGAGCACCTCTACAGCATCAAGGTGCCCGAGGCCCCGAAACTCCTTCATCCCACGGACGCCCGCTTCCAGACCACGGGGACCCTCCTGGGTCTGCCCACCCTGGAGGCCCAGGTGGAGTTGATCCGGCGCATCTCCCTGCCCCTGGCCTCCTGCGCCCTGCTGCTGTTGGGCATCGCCCTGGGGCTCAGCCACCCGCGCTTCCAGGGAGGCGGCGCCATCCCCAAGAGCCTGGGGGTCATCCTGGTCTACTACCTCGTGCTCAAGTATTTTGAAAACCAAATTATATACGCGCAAAGCAAACTCCTCTTCCCGAGGCTCGCCCTCGTCCTGCTGCCCTGGCTGTTCATGGCAGCCGGCTTCGCCCTCCTCAGGCGGAAGCTCATGCCCCACCACTCCAGCCGTTTGCGCCGCTTCCTCCCGGTCAAGACCGTGCTCCGGCTCGAGGAATACGGACAGAAGGTTTCGGAGGTCTGTTTCAAGTTGCTCTCCAAACCCTTGGAGAAGGGAGTTTTGGCGCTCGAATCCATCTGGGCCAAGGAGACCCGCAAGGGTGTCCTGGCTGCCTGGACGCGGCGCCTGTGGTGGAAGAACTGGGGTGGGGTCATGGGCACGTTCCTGGCCCTCAGCCTGCTCATCGAATATGCGAGCCTGGTCGGGGACATGGCCCATAATCATGCCTCAACATTATTGTTTTTAAGATATTGGATCTGGAACCTCCCCCCCTTTATGGCGGTAGTCCTACCGCTCGCCTTCCTCCTGGGCGGAGTCCTGGCCATGTCGGATGCCACGGTCACCCGGGAGTGGGTGGCCCTGAGGGCCGGCGGAGCCAGCTTCGTGCAGTGGTGCGGGGCGGGCATGAAGGCCTGGGGAGGGGTCGTGCTCCTCACCTTCCTGATGCAGGCCTTCTTCGCGCCCTACGCCTTCCGCAAGGCCGATCCCATCTATCGGCAGATCCTGGGGCGCTCCTCCCAGTCCTCCACGAGCAAACCCTGGCTTTACCTGGGTTCCACCGGCGTGGTGTGGTACCTGGACGGCCTGCGGCGCTGGGGCTTCCCCCTCAAGCCCCCGGGCGAGGCCCCCATCCTCCTGAAATGGAGGAAGGGGGATGCCATCGCCGACGGCCTGCCCTGGGGCGGCCTGGCCTTTGAAGCGGGACCACGGGCCTCCCAGCTGTTCCCCGACCGGGCCCTGCGGGATTCCTCCTATGCCGATGACACCGGGACGCTGGATCTGTTCCAGTGGCAGAAATGGGCTCCGGACCCCGAACGGGCCACCCTGCTCTGGGGCCGGCTCTTCAATTGGCTGGCGGGTCCCTGCCTGCTCTTCGCGATGCTGCCCTACGCGTTCCCTTCCCCCCGGGGCGGGCGCGGCACGACCCTGGGCTATAGCCTGGTGGCGGGGTTGATCTTCATGGGGCTCCAGGCGATGTTCTCGGGGGCGGCCAAGGCGGGGGACCTGCCTTCGGCCTGGGGTGTGCTCTGCCCACTGCTGCTGTTGCTGGGCTTCGGCCTGCTTCGCTTGAACCGCCTGCGCACATGAGGCTGGGTGGAAGGCATCGGGCGCGGCGCTGGGTCCAGATTCTCGTGCTCCTCGGTGGTGTCCTGGTGCCCTGGACGAGCGCCTTCCGCCTGGACATGGCGTCCGGCACGGTGGTCTACCTGGGTTCAACCTACCCGCTGGGCTGGCCCTATGTGCTGGGAATGATCATTCCCTTCCTGGTCATCGTCTGGGGGCTGGCGCTCCTCTCTTATAGGAAGGGCAGGGTGTTCTGCGGGTGGGCGTGCCCCTATGGGAGCCTGGTGGAATTTTTCGAAGGGCTACGCACAGCCGCAGGCTGGGGCTCGAACCGCCGGGTCGCCGCCTGGATGAGGCGGTCCCTGCTCCACCGCGTGGCGCTGCGCGGCGCGGCCGGCCTGACCCTGGTGGCGGGCCCCCTGGTCCTGGGGGCCAGCCTGGCGGCTTACCTGTATCCCCCTGGACGGATCGTGAGGGAACTCACCACCCTGCCCCGCCCGGGCAACCCTGGGCAGGTGGTGCTGTGGGCCTGGATGGCCCTGGTGCTGGTGACGTCCTGGGTGGCGGGCTTCCTGGTGCGCTTCGACTTCTGCCGGATGGTGTGCATCTATGGCATGGGCCAGGCCATGGCCGCCTCCTCGGCCGAACCCAGCCAGGTGCTGCGGCCGAGATACCTGCCTGAGGACACCTCGGCCTGTGGGTCCTGCCGAGCCTGCCTGAAAGCCTGCTTCGTGGAGGTGGATCCCCGGGAGGAGGAACTCCAGCTTGGCTTCTCCGCCGGCTGTTTCAACTGCGGCGACTGCATCGATGTGTGCGAGACCGTCCAGGCCCACAAGGGGCGCCCTTCCCTGTTGACGTTCGGCCGGAGCCCTTCAAAGCCCACGGCCCTCCCTGCCACCAAGCCCTTGCCACCCTCCCGGGAGGAGGACTGGTGAGAGGAGCGGAACCAGGCCTCGGGAAGCAGCCCGTGCGGGGCAGCTAAGCGGGGTTGCCCTGCTTCTTGAAGGCGCCGGCCACCATCCGGGCCAGGAGCCGGTTGCCCTGGGGACCCAGGGCGCAGCCCATGACGGCCTTCCATTCGTTGGCCAGCGCCATCAGCGTGCTGGCCTCCACGGAGGTGCCCACGAGGAAGAAGGGCACCTTGGACTGCTGGAGCGGCTCGAGCAGCATGCCCATGCGCTTGCGGGCCTCCATGGCCGCAGTCTCGACATAAAAGAGGACAACGGTGTTCGGGGTGGCCGCCAGGGCCCTCATGCTCTGGACGTTGGCGGGGAAACGCTGAAGGACGAGCAGGTCGGAGAACTGGGCCTGGAGCTGCCCTTCCAGTTCGGACGTGCCCCCGACCAGGGCGAGGAGGGGGGCCCCGCCGAGATTGAGCAACTCATTGGCCGGGGCCTCAGCCCCGCCCTCCTCCTTCTCCGTGAAGGTGGCGAGGGATTCCTCCCGCTTCTGGAAGGTCCAGCGGGAAAGTGCGTCCAGGAGCTTGCCGGACAGGGGCGGCGTGAATTCCAGGCCGCAGCCCCGCTCCTTGACATGGCGGACCTTGGCCTTGGTGTTGAGCGAGATTTCCGGGGTCAGGGGGATGGTCACGTGGATCGTGTCCCCCTCCAGGATCTCGCCCTCCTCCAGGTCCTTGGACGAGAAGATCCGCGCGCCCCCGGTGCTGAGGTTGCTCAGGCTCCCGGTCAGGAGGTCGTAGTTCCTGGAACTGAAGGTGACTTGCACCCTGCCCACCTTCTCCACCCGGTAGGCCCGGCGGAAGTCATCGTTCTCGAGGGACGTGGGCATCTGGAGGCGGAGGGATTGACGGCCATGGACCTGGCCGATGCCCAGGACCCGGGTGGACGCGCTGAAGATCCGGTGCCCATGGGGGAAACGCACCTTGAGATTGGGCGTCTTGAGGCCGTACTGGGCATCCTCCTTGCTCATGGTGGCGGTCACATGGAAGGTGTCCTCGTCGCACCACAGGAGGTTGGTCTCGAATTTGACGTAGGGGGTGACCAGGATGGCGATTTCCCGGCGCCTGGAGGCGCGCTTGAAGATGTCGCGGATGGCGTCGGCATTCCGCACGATCAGATTGTCTTCCACCGCCCCTCCCTTCCGGCACGCTCGCGCCACCCCTGAAGCCTAGGTCCAACCTTCCAGGTCGGTCCATACGCTTGATTACGTATTAATCGCATGTTCCACCATCGCGATTCGATTTTGACGGGTCTGCGTTTATTTTTACCCTATAATTATCGTTGAGCATAGCATCTTTTCTCGTTTGGGGAGGTGGCTCATGGGGTCCATAACGGGAGTGCAAGGGACTGCTTATGTGCCCGCCGTGGCCACGGCTCCCGTGAAGGCCAGCGCCGCGACGACGCAGAAGACCCAGCCAACCGCCACGACCACGGCGACAACCACCGCCGCGGCAGCCCTGGCTGCCAACCCCATGAACGAGATCGCCCAGCTGGCGGAGGCCTCGACGTTCGAACTGCAGCAGTTGGCGCAGGCGGGCAATCAGCAGGCCGCAGACCTGCTGGCCGAGAAGCAGCAGTGGACGAAGCTCACCAGCCCGCCGGCCCCACCGGCCCCGGGGTCGGCCGGCATCAATCTTCTCGCCTGAAGGGCGGTCATCCCGGCAGCACCGGGCCCGAGGTTATACTTCCAGATGGAAGGAGTCCCCCGCCCCATGCCGGCCAGTCTACTGCTCGATCATGCCCTCACGTGCCTAAAGGCCCAGCCGGGCCTCCGGGACGGAGACCGTGTGCTGTCGGCCATGTCGGGGGGGATCGACAGCTCGGTCATGGCGGCGCTGCTCCACCGGGGCGGCTACGAGGTGGTGGGCGTCTCCATGCAGCTGTTCGACAAGACCCGGGGCGGCACCCGGCCGGAGACGGAGGGGAAGTGCTGCACCCTGGATGACTTCCAGGATGCGAGGCGGGTCGCCTTCCAGATGGGGTTCCCGCACTATGTCCTGGACCTGGAAGGGCCCTTCCGGGAGCAGGTGATCGAACCCTTCGTCACGGGTTACCTGGCGGGGGAAACCCCGAGTCCCTGCATTCGTTGCAACCAGCACCTCAAGTTCCGTTCCCTGCTGGACGCGGCCGCCGAGATGGGCTGCGCCTTCGTGGCGACCGGCCACTACGCCCGCATCACCCGGGACGGGTCGGGTTATCACCTGCGCAAGGCTTCGGACCCCCTCAAGGACCAGACCTACTTCCTCTTCACCCACGATCAGGCGAGCCTGGCCCGGACCCTGTTCCCGCTGGCGGGCTTCAGCAAGCCGGAGGTGCGCCAGCTGGCCCGGGACCTCGACCTGCATCTCGCGGAGAAGGCCGAGAGCCAGGAGATCTGCTTCATTCCCGAGCGCTACGACGCCTACCTGGAGGAGGAAGGGCGCGCCCCCCTGCAGGCCGTTCCGGGCTTGATCCGCCACGCGGATGGGCGGGTGCTGGGAGAGCATGGGGGCTACTGGCGTTTCACGGTGGGCCAGCGCAAGGGGCTGGGCGTGGCCTTTCCCGCGCCCCTGTTCGTGCTCCGGGTGGAGCCGGCCACGGACACGGTGTGGGTGGGGGAGGAGCCCCTGCTCCTGGGCCGCGCGCTCACCGCGGGCGAGGTCTCCTGGTGCGGAACCGCGCCCACGGGACCTTTCTCCTGCCGGGCCCGGATCCGCTCCCGCGGCGCGGATATGGAGGCCCGGGTGGAGCCCCTGCAGGGACGCCGGGCCAGGGTGGTCTTCCAGGAGCCCCAGCGGGCCATCGCGCCCGGGCAGGCGGTGGTGTTCTACCTTCAGGACGAGGTGCTGGGCGGAGGGTGGATCGAAGCTGCCCACAAGAACGATCCGCAGGGCCCTGAGCCTTGATAGACTGTTGCATCATGACCCAATGGAGATGAACGTGACTCATCATAAACTAATAATTATTGGCACGGGTCCCGCCGGCTACACGGCCGCCATCTATGCGTCCCGGGCGAATCTGGCACCCCTGGTCTTCGAGGGCGCCCAGCCCGGTGGTCAGCTCACCATCACCACGGAGGTGGAAAACTACCCCGGTTTCCGGGAGGGCATCATGGGGCCCGCCCTCATGGAGGAAATGCGCACCCAGGCCGAGCGCTTCGGCACGGTCATCAAGGCCGAGACCGTGGTGCGGGCCGACCTGGCCGCCACCCCCAAGCGCCTGGCCACGGATCAGGGCGAATACACCTGCGACGCCCTGGTCATCGCCACGGGCGCCTCCGCCAAGTGGATGGGCATCGAGAAGGACGAGGAGTTGAGCCGCTCGGGCGGGGGCGTCTCCGCCTGCGCCACCTGCGATGGCTTCTTCTTCCGTGGCAAGGAGATCGCGGTGGTGGGCGGCGGCGACACGGCCCTGGAGGAGGCGATCTTCCTCACCAAGTTCGCCTCCAAGGTGACCCTCGTCCATCGCCGGGACAAGCTGCGGGCCTCCAAGGCCATGCAGGAAAGGGTCTTCAGGAACGAGAAGATCGTCCTCAAGTGGAACGCGGCGGTGGAGGACATCCTCACCCGGGACCAGGCCCTCCCCACCGGCGAGACCGTCCGCAAGATCTCCTCCCTCAAGCTCAAGGACACCGTCACCGGCGGCAACGAGGAACTCCCCGTGGAGGGCCTGTTCGTGGCCATCGGCCACCAGCCGAACACCGCCCTGTTCAAGGACCAGCTGCCCATGACCGAAGCGGGCTACCTGGAGGTGGAAGCCGGCTCCAGCCGCACACCCGTGGCCGGCGTCTTCGCCTGCGGGGACGTGCAGGACCACGTCTACCGCCAGGCCATCACCGCCGCCGGTTCCGGCTGCATGGCGGCCATCGACGCCGAGCGCTGGCTCGCTGAACAGGGCCTCGGCGACTGACATGACCGAGGGGATGATGAGACGCATGCGTCGAATCACTGCGTCGAATCGCGTTCGCTGCGCTCACTCTCCGTCCCCCCTCAGACACCACGTCTGATTCCGCAGGCGGGTTCCTTGCGTCCCTCACCTCCTTTGCCACTACAGGCGAACACCCCATGAACCTCCTGGCGATCACCCAGCACATGCGCCTGGTCGAAGGCTTACGGACGGCTTTCGAGGGCCCGCCCGCCCGGGGGCACGTGGTGACATCGGTGGCCGATCCCCTGGAGGCCCTCGCCCGGGAGGCCTGGGACGGGGTCCAACTGGTCCTCGTGGACGCCCAGGCCGACCCCATGAGCGGTTACCGTCTCTGCTGCCTGCTCCGCGCACACCCGCCCTGCCGGAACCTCCCCGTCTTCCTAGGGCTGGACCATCCCGCCACGGAGGCGGAAGAGGCCGAACGTGAAGCCGCAGGAGCGGACGGATTCGTGGCGCTGGACGCTTCCAGCCACACCCTCAAGGCCACACTGGGGCCATTCCTGACGGGGGATGCCGGCCGGCGACCCGCCCCGGCGGTCCCCCTCCTTGCCCAGGGCCTGCGCCGGGGCGTGGCCGATCGGATCGAGGAAGCGCTTCAGGCGCATGGTTTCGAGCTGCACAGGTGCACCCGCGGGGAACTGCCTGCCGCCCTGGCCAGCCTCCGCCCGGCCCTCCTTTTCCTGGGGGTTGAGCCGGAGGGGACGAAGACCTGCGAGCTTCTGCAAGAACTGCCGGAGTTGCCGTTTACCATCCTGGTGGGCGGCCGGATTCCCGCGGCCACGCAGCTTCGTCTCCTCGAGTCGCGGGAAGGCGGAGGGCTCGACTGGCTCTCCCTGCCGGTCTCGGTCCCCCTCCTGCTCCAGGGGTGCCGACGGGCCCTTGCAGCGCTCCACGGGCGGCGCCTGGGGGTCGAGTACCAGCGCCTGGTCCGCGACGTTTGCGAGCGGCGCCTGAGCCTGGAACGGGAGATCAGCGCCCTGCGCGATGAGGTGCTCACGGATCCCCTCACGGAGCTCCTCAACCGGCGTGCCTTCACCCAGAACCTCGAGCACGCGGTCAACCAGTGGGAGCGGCACCAGCGCTCCTTCGTCCTGATCCTGGGGGATCTGGACTACTTCAAGCTCATCAACGACCGCTTCGGCCATCAGGTGGGGGATCAGGTGCTCAAGGCCATGGGCCAGCGCATCCGCGCCTCCCTGCGCCGGTCCGACCTGGCCTTTCGCATCGGCGGGGAGGAATTCGCCATCCTGCTGTTGGAGACCAGTCTCAACGCGGGGGCGGAGGTGGCCGAGAAGATCCGGGCCCGCATCGAGGAGATCCCGGTGACCGCGAGCTCGGGCCAGCATGTCTTCCCCACCATGAGTTTCGGGGTCGGGACCGCGGATGGGCTGGCTATCAGCCAGCTCTTCAGCAGGGTGGACGAAGCGCTGTACCTGGCCAAGCACAAGGGCCGGAACCGGGTGGAAGTGGTTTCAGCCTAGCTTTAAAAATAATTTGGGTCTTTTTCGGGGGATACGTATATTGGGTGGAGAATCCCACCTTGCCTCCATAGGAGATCTGAGTATGAACCTCGGACGTCTGCTTCCGATATTCTCGGTCCTCGGCTCCCTGGCCTTCCCGGTTGCGGGGATAGCCCAGTCCCCCTTCGAGGTCACGGTCACCTCGCCTTCCCTGCCGACGCTGTCGGTATCGGCCGCCAGCTTTCCGGACCTCCTGACCAGCGTCCTCAACGCCCAGAACCAGTTCACACCCTACACCCAGGCAGCCTTCTCCGCGAGTTTCAACTTCCTGGGGCTACCCAACACCATTGTCGCCACCTCCAACGCCAACGGCACGGTCGTGCAGATCTCGATCCCGGGCATCGGCTTTTCCCAGACCTGGACCGGCGCCACCCGCAACGACGTCCAGAACGCCGTCAAGAACTTCTTCACGAAAAACGGCACGACGGTGGAGGGGCAGTTCCTCCACTACATCGCCTCCGCCTCCCCCATGGCCGTCACGGACGGCAACCCCAATTCCAGCACCGCCAAGATGGCGGGTAGCAGTTTCACCCAGTTCGGTTTCACCCCCGTCGCCGAGTCCATGGCCGCCCAGGCGCCCTCCACCTCCGGTTCGGGCACCGGCACCAAGCCCAACCTCAGCGGCTTCGGCCTGGGCCTGGACAGTGGTCACTTCACCGCAGGAGGGGTGAGCGGCTCGAACTCCGAATTCGACATCCCCTTCGCCAAGCAGCTGAGCGACCGGGTCTCCCTCGTCGGGTCCATCCCCCTGGACTACCTGGCCATGGGCGGGGCCAAGGTCTACGGGATCGGTCTGATCCTGGGCGTGCCGGTGCGGATCGTGAGCATGGCCCAGGACCAGCCCTGGGCCTGGCGCCTGACCCCCATGGGGGGCGGCTCGGTGCGCGCCTCGGCGGACCTGGCTGGGGGCGGCTTCATCTGGAATGTGGGGCTCACCAGCTGCGTGGGCTACCGGGTGGCCGGCGTGACGACCCTGGAACTGGTCGACCAGTACGCCATCTACAAGAGCGCCACCGTGACCTACGCGGGCAACAAGTTCAACCCCAACGTGGACCAGGGCATCCTCAAGAACGGCCTTCGGCTGTCCAGTCGCATCGCCCCCCGCCTACTGTACGACCTCTTCGTGGTGGAGACCAACTTCACCAACGCCGCGGCCGTGAAGCGCTTCACGACCGTGGGCGGCTCCCTGAGCTTCCTCACCGGCAAGCGCTTCAACCTGACCCTCGGCGCCAACTTCGATAACGGCCCGAGCTTCAACGCCTGGTCGGTGGGCCTCAGCTCGGCCTGGGGTTTCTGACCTGACATGAACGTTTCGTCCCTTCCCAGCTTTCCCTGCCGGTGGCTCCCGAGTGGTTCGCCCTTGTCCCGCGGGCTTGACTGCGACCCACCTGGGTTCCGGTTTATTGTGGCGACCCACCGTTCCGCTCGCAGCAAGGATGCTGCGAGCGGAATGGTGGGTCGGCGCCCGGAACCGGGACCTCGCTGGGTCGGCGTCATGCCGGGGACCAGGGCGATTGATCACGGAGCCACCGGCAGGGAAACCAGGGAAGGGCCGAAACGTCCAAACTGCAGATGGTGACTGGGCAAAGCCCAGTCACCATGTCTGACTAGAAACTCGCCTTCCCCAGGTCGCCCAGCCCCCGCAGGGTCATGACCAGGTCCAGGCGATCTTCCTTGGTGAGGGAGCCCGGCACCTGGATGCCGATGTGGGAGAAGCGCAGGGAGGTGGAAACGCAGGGCGTCAGGTAGGCCAGGGCCACCTGGCTGCTGGCGAACAGCTTCTGGCGGAAGTCGTAGTTGGCCTGGAATTCCAGGCGGAACTGGTCGCCCCACAGCCGGCGCATGCCGCCGACGGCGATGCCCTTCTGGGGCACCAGGAGCCGGTTGATGCCCGTGGAGTAGTAGGCCAGGTTGAGATGGCCCCCGTCCGGCGTGCGGTAGTCCGCGGACAGGGACTGGTCGGAATCGCTGTCGGTGACGTCGCTGCTGCGGCGGAACGTGATGCGCAAGGTGGAGTTGGGTTCGACGTCCATGTCGCTGTCCAGGGAGGCCCAGCCCTTCATGACCCGGCCGTCGCTGAGGAGGATGGGTTCGAAGTGGTATTTGGTGGAGAGGTTCCAGCGCACCAGGTCCAGGAAGGGGATGCCCAGGCCGGAACGGCCCAGGAAGTGCTGCTTGAGCCCCAGCTCCAGGCTGCGCTCGCCCGCGGCGGTGCCGGCCACGCCGGGCTGGGAATCCACCTCGTCGAAATGGGGGATCCGGCCTTCGGCACTGGTCCCGCCCGTGGCGTTGAAGGCGAAATAGGGATTCACCACGTGCTTGATCTCCCCGCCGTAACCGAACAGGCGCACGTCCTCGAAACTCTTTCCGATGGGCGGGGCGGAGAACATGAGCCGGGCCGAACCCAGGGTGCGGTCCAGGGCCCCGCCGTCCACCCGGAAGGTGTTGGCGGTGTAGTCCAGGTTGTTGTCGAGCGCGGCGGTGGTGTTGTTCACGTCGAAGTAGGACTGTTCCAGGGAATGGGCGTAGTGGGTGAAGCGCCCGAGGGTCTCCAGGTCGGCCCGGAAGGGCCCCCACTGCCCCAGGCGCCCCTGGAAGCGCAGGAAGGCGTCGTCCCGCTCCCAGGCGTAGGTGCCCGCCAGGGGCGGGTTTTCGGGGGTCAGGGGCTCGATGTCGGGCTTGTAGGTCATGCGTCCCACCCGGACGCCTCCGTCCAGGTAGAACTGGCCCAAGGGGATGGGGAAGAGGGTGCCCTGGAAACTGGGCAGCACCTGGCGGGTCAGCGCGTTGGCGTAGGCCGGGTTGAGCGAGTTGGCGAAGGAGGAATTGGCCGGCGCGGTGGAGTCCTGGAAGAAGAAACTGCGCTGCTCGGAGGCGGTGACCGAGAAGCTGGCCCAGGGGAAGCTCCTGCCCAGGAAGAAGGAGCTGTCGAAGGGCGTTCCGCCCAGCCGGGCCAGGCCCTGGCCGTAGTCGGCGTCCAGGAGGGCGTCGGAGGCCCGGTTGATATCCGCCGCGAACTGCCAGCCGTCCTCCCGCTGCCACAGTTCCTTGACGTTGAACTCGAAACGTTCCGCGCCGTCGGAGCGCTGCCGGATGTACTCCCCCGAGAAGGAGCCCCGGTGGGTGGGCTCGGGATTCCAGCGGGCCTCCCCCTGCCAGAGCACGCCCTCCTTGGTGAAGATCTCGGGGGAGAGGGTGACGTCCGCCGAATCGCCCAGGACCTGGTAGTAGGGGATCTGCACGGAGGCGCCCATGGGCCCCGAAAAGGAGAGGGTGGTGGGCAGGAGGCCGGAAGTGCGCTCGGCCTTGGCGGGGTATTTCGCCCAGGGGATGAAGTAGAAGGTCGGGACCCCCCCCACCCAGATCCAGAGGTTGCGGATGGTGGCGTAGTGGTCCAGGTCCACGGTGAGGCGGGACAGCTGGGCCTTCCAGCCGGGGTCCTCCTGGGGGCAGGGGCTCAGCTCCACCCCTTCGAAATCCCAGTGCTTCATGGTGGTGAAGGCGACCTTTTCCGAGGTGAGGTACCAACTGGGGGGCAGCTCCATGTCCAGGGCCCAGGCCTCGCCCACCTTCCGCTTCCAGTCCATGCGCAGCCGGGCGCAGCGCAGGCGCAGACCGGGGCCCTCCATGCGGATGTGCCCTTCCGCCTCCAGTTCCCCGCTGGTGGTGCTGAACCGGATGTGGTCGGCCAGGAGGAGCAGGTCGGGGCTCTCCACCGCGCCGTTGTCCATGGACCAGCCGTCCACCCTCTCGATGACGTCCCTGCCCCAGTAGCGGATGGGCACGGCCCCCTCCCGGGTTTCCTGGGAGGTCGTGGGGCGCAGGGGCAGGAACTCGCCCGGGGCGGGGGCCTGGAAGTCGGGGTTCAGGGTCGGGATGGGCGGAGGGCCGTCCTGGGAGGCCAGGGGCAGGACACGGCCCATGCCCAAGGCCAGGACGAAGAGGACCCGGGCCTCATGTGCCATGGTGGTGATGCGGAGCCATGTGGAGGATGAACACGAACAGGAGGATGCCCGCCAGGAGGCCGGCGGTGCTCTTCCAGCCCTTCTCCTTCTGGGCTTCGGGCAGCAGGTCGGAACAGGCCACGTAGAGGCCGAGGCCCCCGGTCAGGCCCAGCATGGGTCCCAGCGGGATGGCCACCCAGGCCGGCAGCACGGAGCCCAGAAGGGCGGCCAGGGCCAGGACCCCCGCGGCGATGATGGCCTTCCGGTTGCCGAAGCCCCGCACCAGGAAGATGGAGGCGATGGTGGCCCCTTCGGGGATGCGGTGCAGGAGGACGCCCATGAAGACCATCAGGCCCAGGCCGCTGTGGGTGCGCATGGCCGCGGTGATGGACATGCCGTCCATGAGGCTGTGCAGGGACAGGCCCAGCAGGGCGAGGATGCCCGTGATGGCCGACCCGGAATGGGAGTGGGTCTCCTCCCCGTAGTGGAAATGGGGACTGATGCCGTGCTCGAGGAGGTGGATGAGGAGGAACCCGCCCACGGCCCACAGGGCCATGCCTTCCCCGCCCTGTTCGACGCTCTCGGGGAGCACGCGCACGAGGGTCACGGCCAGGAGATACCCGGCGGCCACGCCGGACATGTGGCGCATCATGCTCGCCCGCCCCTGAAGGAAACGCACCACCAGCCACCCTCCGAGAAGGGTGGCCAGGGCTGCGATGGGCGCCAGGCCGTAGAGGTAGTCGAAGGGCACCTGGGGCTACCTCGGGATCATTTCTTGCGGGGTCCGGCCTTGCGGGGTCCGCCCTTGGGGGCACGGGGCTTGGGCTCGGCGGCCGGTTCGGCGGCGACCGGTTCGGCAACCTTGGGTGCCACCTTGAGGGTGGCCTTGGGGGCAGGCTTGGCGGCCTTGGCGGGCTTGGCGGCCTTGGCGGGCGCGGCCGGCTTGGCAGGAGCCGCCGGCTTGGTGAGCGCGGGCTTGGCGGCGGCAGGCGTGGCGTCGGCGATCAGGACCTTGGGGGCCGGCTCAGCTGCGGGCAGCTCAGCCGCGGGCACCTCCGCCTTGGCCTTGGCGGGCCGGCCGCGCTTGGCGGGCACGGCCGCGACGGGGGGTTCCGGGGTGGCCGCCACCGGGGCGGGGGCCGCGGGAGCCGCACCGAACTTCGGCCGGGAGGCCGGGGCGAGGAGATCCGCCATCAGGTCCGCCGTGAGGAGGAGAGGGGCGGGTTCCACGGCGGTGGGCGCCGCGACGGGAGCGGCGACGGGGGCGGGAGGAGCAGCGACCGGCACGGGGGCGGCGGCTTCAGGGGGGGTGGCCAGGGAGGCCTCCCATACGGGTTCGGCACCGGGTTCGGTGCTGACCGTCACGGCAGGGGCCGCAGCGGCGAAGGGCTTGCGCCCTCCCCTGCCCCGGCGGCGACCGGAGGGCTCGGGCTTTTCTTCAGGCAGGACTTCAGGAGCGGCTTCCGCTTCGCCCTCGAGGGGCTTGGCGCTTTCGAAGAGGGCGCGCAGGCGCTCCCGCTCCTCCAGGGCCGCCCGCTGTGCGTCCCGGCGGTCGAACTTGCCTTCGGCGGCGGCGGGAGGCTGGGCTTCGGGTTCCCGGGGCGTTTCGAGGGACGGGTTGCGGGAGGGGCGGGCATGCTTCCGGGGCTCTTCCGTACGGGGTTCCGGGGCAAGGCCCAGGGCCTTGTCGAAGGAGATGGGGCTGTCGCCGCCAAGGACGACCGTCTCCTCGTCCAGATCGCGGGGGCGCTCGGGAAGACGAGCGGCGACCTTCTCCGCGGGCTCCTCCTCGGCTCGCTCGATCTCCGCGGCCATCTCGCCGAAGGGGATTTCCGGGTCGGCGACGATGACGATGCGGGCGCCGTGGAGGTCCTCCAGCTCGCAGAGGTCCTTGCGCTTCTGGTTGAGCACGGCCAGGGCGATGGAGGGCATGAGCTTGATGCGGATTTCCGCGATGGCGTCCCGGCTGAGGATGGCCTTGATGCGGCGCACGACGCTCAGGACCAGGGCCTCGATGCTCTTGACCTTGCCGGTGCCCTGGCAGGTGGGGCAGGACTCGTGGGTGACGTGCTGGAGCGAGGGGCGCAGGCGCTGGCGGGTCATGACCAGCACGCCGAAGCGGTTGATCTTGCCGACCTCCATGCGGGCCTTGTCCTCTTCCAGGCACTCCACGAGGCGCTCCATCACGGAGCGGTTGTTGCCTTCGCGCTTCATGTCGATGAAGTCGATGACCACCAGGCCCGCCAGGTCGCGCAGGCGCAGCTGGCGCGCTGCCTCCTCGGCGGCCTCCATGTTGGTCTTGAAGGCCATGTCCTCGACGTTGTCGCCCGTGGTCTTGCCGGAGTTCACGTCGATGGCCACCAGGGCCTCGGTCTGGTCGATGACCAGGGCGCCGCCGGAAGGCAGGGGCACCTTGCGGCCGTAGACGCGGTCGATCTGCTCCTCGGTGGAGTATTTGGAGAACAGGGGCTTCTTGCCGATGTAGTGCTTGAGGACCGCCAGGTGCTGGGGCATGGTGCGCTTGAAGAAGCCCTGGGCGGCGTGGAAGGTCTCCAGGTCGTCGATGTGCACTTCCTCGATGTCCTTGGTGAAGGCGTCGCGCAGGGTGCGGGTGACGACGTCATCCTCCTGCCACACCAGGCCCTGGCCGGGACGGTGCTTGTAGCGGGTCTGCACCTCCTTGTAGGTGTCCAGGAGGTAGTCCAGGTCCCGCTGGAAGTCCTCCCGGGTCACGCCCAGGGAGGCGGTGCGGACGATCACGCCGAAGGACCGGGGGATCTCCAGCTCGTCGATGAGCTTCTTGAAGTGCTCCCGCTCCTCGCGGCTTTCGATCTTGCGGCTGATGCCGTTGGTGGGGTTCCCGGGGGTGAGCACCAGGTAGCGCCCCGGCAGGGAGATCTGGGCGGTCATCATGGCGCCCTTGGAGCCCAGCTCCTCGCGCACGGCCTGGACCATGATCTCCTGGTCCCTGTTCAGCAGGTCCTGGATCCGCCCCCGGCGGCCGTCGGGGCTCACCAGGTCCTTGGGCAGCTCGCCGATGGGCAGGAAGCCGTTCTTCTGGCCGCCGTAGTGGATGAAGGCCGCCTGGAGGCTCTGGTCCACCCGGACCACCTTGGCCTTGTAGATGTTGCCCTTGATCTTCTCGTTATGGACGAACTCGATGTCGTAGTCGGAAAGGACGCCGTCCACGAGCGTGGCCACACGGATCTCTTCCGAGTCCGTGGCATTGATAAGCATGGTTTTTTTAGGCAAACCAGATCTCCTTGGAATAGACCTTCCGCCAGATCATAGGCGTCCGGGCTTCTCAGATGGGGTTGATGGGATTTTTAAGAATGGATGAGCTTGGGATGAGATTGGAGGGTCCCGATTCCTTGGAAACCGTCCGGGGCTTGGGACTTGCCAAAGTGACGCGGATTCGGCTCCGGCCGGCCTTGGCTACCGGCATTGTCCCATCTGCGGGCTTCCGGGGCAAGGGGTCATTCCCTAAACCTTCTGGAATTATTCGATCTTCCCGGTCGCAACACGCCGGAGCCACATAGGTTACAGGGAATTCACATGAGCGTCTCACCCTGTAAGAACCGGTCGGGGAAGCTTGAGAAATCCTATTTGGGGAGTGAACCATGTTGAAAACATTCAGTCTGGTAGCGAGTCTGGCTTCGATGCTGGCCGTCGGGGGCCCCCTTTCCGCCCAGAAGGCCGTGAAGGTCGACCCGAAGCTTGCGGCCTACAAGAAGGTGTCGGGCGTCAGCGGCACCCTCAACTCGGTGGGCAGCGACAGCCTCAACAACCTGATGACCTACTGGGTCGAGGCTTTCAAGGAAGCCTACCCCGGCGTCAAGATCCAGGTCGAGGGCAAGGGCTCGGGCACCGCCCCCCCGGCCCTGATCTCGGGCACCTCCCAGCTGGGCCCCATGAGCCGCGAAATGAAGGCCGAGGAGATCGACCAGTTCGAGAAGAAATACGGCTACAAGCCCACCAAGGTGGCCGTGGCCATCGACACCCTCGGCGTCTTCGTTCACAAGAGCAACAAGATCAAGGCCCTCTCCACCAAGGAACTGGACGGCATCTTCTCCAAGACCCGCAAGTCCGGCGCCGCGGAAGTCAAGACCTGGGGTGACCTGGGCTTGAAGGGGGAATGGGCCGCCAAGCCTTTGTCCCTCTACGGCCGCAACAGCGCCTCGGGCACCTACGGCTACTTCAAGGAGCACGCCCTGGAGAAGGGCGATTTCAAGGACACCGTCAAGGAGCAGCCGGGTTCGAGCTCGGTGGTCCAGAGCGTGGGCACCGACAAGTTCGCCATCGGCTACTCGGGCATCGGCTACAAGACCTCGGAAGTGCGCGCCGTCCCCCTCTCCAACCCCGCCAAGAACGGCGGCCAGGCCTATGAAGCGACCTACGAGAACGCCTTGAACGGCACCTACCCCCTGGCCCGCAGCCTCTATGTCTACTTCAACCGCAACCCCAAGAGCCCCGCGGACCCCCTGGTCTCGCAGTTCCTCACTTTCGTCCTCAGCAAGCAGGGCCAGGAGATCGTGGTGAAGGACGGCTACTACCCCCTGCCCAAGAAGATGGCGGACGACATGATCAAGGCTCTCAAGTAGTCCCGGAAAGCGACGTCGGCATGCGCAATGAAGAAACCATCCTGAACAGGGCCAAGCGCCTGGACCGGGTCATGACCTGGGTGATCACCCTGGGCGGGATGGTGATCATCGCCGCCGTGCTGGGGATCCTCGTGTTCATCGGCAAGGAGGCCTACCCCCTGTTCCGGCCCGCCCGGAGCCGGGAGGTGGCGGTCTCGACCGTGGCCCCCGGCACCTCACTGGTGGCGGAGGACACCGGCAAGGCCCTGGCGACCCTGGATCCCGAGCACGGGGTCCGGGGTTACGCCGCGGGCCGGCCCGTGGCCCACCCGGACGGGGGCCCCACCCTGCCCTGGCTCTCCCATACGCCGCTGGACGCCAAGGGCCAGTTCGCGGCCCTGGGCCACGATGGCAAGCTCGCCTTCGGCCAGGTCACCTGGGACAAAGGGGGGGACGAGGCGCAACCCGCAGGCTGGACGCTCCTCCCCACCTGGACCGGGGCCATCCCCTCGGCCGAAGTCCACCTTCTAAATGTAAAACCCCTGCCCTTATCCGGGATCGCGTCGGGCTCCTCCTGGCGCCTGGTGGCCCTGGATGGCGGGGGCCAACTCGTCTGGAGTGAAACGGACGAGGGTGCAACCACCCAGCTGGACTGGAAGGCCCTGTCCCTCCCCGCCCAGGAGACTCCTGTCTGCGCCCAATGGAACGGGGACAGTTCCATCCTGTACGTCGGCACGCACCAGGGTGGCCTCCACGCCTTCACCTTTGAAGACGGTCCCAAGGTGGCGGCCTCGGCCGCCTTCGGGGAGCCGGTGACGGCCCTGGGGTTCGCCCTGGGCGGCACCTCCCTCCTGGCGGGTGGCGAACGGGGAACCCTGGCCGCCTTCCAGCTCCTCAAGCGCGAGGATGGCGCCATCCTCCAGAACTTCCACCATTTCGCCACCATGGGCGGTCCGGTGCTGGGCTTCATGGCCTCCCAGCGGGACAAGCGCTTCATGGTGTGGTCCAAGGGCCGCGTGGCCGTGGACCACCTCACGACGGAACGGCGCTTGTTCGAGGCCTCCGTCACGGACCTGCGCATGGGCGCCCTGAGCACCCGGGGCGACCAGATCTTCGCCGCGGATGGGGCGGGCTGCCTGCACTCCTGGAACCTGGACGCGCCCCACCCGGAGATCTCGGCGGGCGTCCTCTGGGGCAAGGTCCACTACGAGAGCTACCCCAAGCCCGAATACGTATGGCAGAGCAGCGGGGGCACCGACGACTTCGAGCCCAAGCTGAGCCTCATGCCCCTGGTGTTCGGCACGGTCAAGGGCACGTTCTACGCCATGATCTTCGCCCTGCCCCTGGCGGTCCTGGGGGCCCTCTACACCAGCCAGTTCGCCAGTCCCCGGCTGCGGGGGACCATCAAGCCCATCATCGAGATCATGGCGGCCCTCCCCTCCGTGGTCCTGGGTTTCCTGGCCGGCCTGGTGCTGGCGCCCCTGTTCGAGCGTTCGGCGGTGAACGTCCTTATCCTCCCCGGGGTCACCCTGCTCCTGGCCCTCCTGCTCTTTCCCCTCTGGCGCAAGCTGCCCAAGCGGGTCCGCCTGGGCTGGGGCACGGGGTGGGAGGTGGTCTGGCTCCTGCCGATGCTCCTGGCCGCCCTGGCCCTGTCCACCTACCTGGGCCCCGTGTTCGAGCGGCTCGTGCTGGGGGGGGACTTCCGCGGCTGGCTGCTCCAGACCCACGGCCTGACCTATGACCAGCGCAACAGCCTGGTGGTGGGTTTCGCCATGGGCTTCGCGGTGATCCCCATCATCTTCACCATCAGCGAGGATGCCCTCAGCGCGGTGCCCAAATCCTTGTCTTCGGCCAGCCTGGCCTGCGGGGCGAGCCCCTGGCAGACCGCCTGGCGGGTGGTGCTGCCCACGGCCAGCCCCGGCATCTTCTCCGCCGTGATGGTGGGCCTGGGCCGGGCCATCGGGGAGACCATGATCGTCCTCATGGCCACCGGCAACACCCCGGTCATGGACTGGAGCCCCTTCAACGGCATGCGCACCCTGGCCGCCAACATCGCCGTGGAGACCCCCGAGGCGCCGGTGCACGGAAGCTTGTACCGCCTGCTCTTCTTCACCGCGGCCCTCCTGTTCGTCCTGACCTTCCTCCTCAACACCGCCGCCGAGCTGGTCCGCCAGCATCTGCGCAAACGCTACGAGTCCTTCTGATGACGAACGTTCGTGAATGGTGGCGGCGGGGCAGCGCCCTGATCTGGTTCTCCGGAGCCACGCTGGCCCTGTCCCTGCTGATGATCGTCGGCCTGGTGGGCTACATCGGCGCCAAGGGCCTGGGCTTCTTCTGGCCCGGCGCCATCGTCAAGGTCATGACGCCCCAGGGCCCCGTGCTGGGGGAGATCACGGGGCAGGAGCCCGACCAGCTCCAGTTCCATGTGGCCAACCGGGATCTCTTCGGCCAGGACTACCGCTGGCTGCCCCGGTCCGATTGCAAAGAGAGCACCCTGCCCCTGGACGCCGTGGTCGTGGAGCGCCTGGAATACGGTCCCTTCATTGGGCGGGTCCGGGCCGTGGACCAGGATGGCCAGGTCCTCCCCGGCGAGCCCCTGGACAACATCCGCCGCTTGCGTCCCGCCGCAATGGCCCTGAGCCGGCACATCCGTGCCCTGGACAAGGTGGAGGTCGGCGGCCTCAACCGGGAACTGGAGGAACTGCGCCTGGAGCTCCGGGGCGCGGCTGAAACCGCCCGACCCGCTCTCGAGGCCAAGGTCAAGGTCCTCGGCGAGAAGTACGAGGCCGCCCAGGCCCGTCTGGATATCCTCCGGACCCAGGCCGCGGCGGTGACGGTCACCCTGGAGGCGGTGGACGGCCAGACCAAGACGATCCCCATGGCCTCCATCGTGCGGGTGGTGCCGTCCAATGCGATGGGGATCCTGGGCAAGACCGGCGCCTACCTCTCCCGCCTCTGGGAATTCGTCGCGGACGACCCGCGGGAGTCCAATACGGAAGGGGGCATCTTCCCGGCCATCTTCGGCACCGTGATGATGGTGCTCATCATGTCGGTCATGGTCGTCCCCCTGGGCGTGCTGGCCGCGCTCTACGTGCGGGAATACGCCACCCAGGGCTGGCTGCTGCGCACCCTGCGCATCGCGGTGAACAACCTGGCCGGCGTCCCCTCCATTGTCTTTGGCGTCTTCGGTCTGGGCTTCTTCGTGTATTTCGTCGGCGGGACCATCGACCGGCTGTTCTTCAAGGAGCGGCTCCCGGCCCCCACCTTCGGCACCGGCGGCATCCTCTGGGCGGCCCTGACCCTGGCCCTGCTCACGGTGCCCGTGGTCATCGTGGCCACGGAGGAGGCCCTGGCGGCCGTGCCCCGCAACCAGCGGGAGGCGAGCCTGGCCCTGGGGGCCACCCGCTGGCAGACCCTCTGGAACGTGGTCATCCCCGGCGCCATGCCGGGCATCCTCACGGGCCTGATCCTGGCCATGGCCCGGGGGGCGGGCGAAGTGGCCCCCCTCATGCTCACCGGGGTGGTGAAACTGGCCCCGAGCATGCCCCTGGACGGCTCCTTCCCCTTCCTGCACCTTGATCGCAAGTTCATGCATCTGGGGTTCCACATCTATGATGTGGGCTTCCAGAGCCCCAACAGCGAGGCTGCCAAACCCATGGTGTTCATGACCGCCTTGCTCCTGCTCCTGGTTGTGGTCATCCTCAACCTGTTCGCCCTCCGGCTCCGCGCTCGTTTGCGGGCCCGTCTGGGTGGGGGAGCCTTCTGATGTCCGCCGGAGAGACCATGACGGAATTCGATTCCCAACCTGCCGTGCCGGAACCCACCCGCGCCAGCACCGACTACACCGGGGCCCCGCCCCAGGTGACGACCAAGCGCATCAGCGATATTCCGCTGACCGACACTGCGGTCCTCAAGGCCCAGTCCCTGCTCCGCATCCAGGATCTCAACCTCTTCTACGGCCAGAAGCAGGCCCTGTTCGACATCAACCTGGAGGTGCGCACCCACTCCGTGATGTCCCTCATCGGGCCTTCGGGCTGCGGCAAGAGCACCCTGCTCCGCTGCCTGAACCGCATGAACGACCTCGTGGGCAACGTGCGGATCTCGGGCAGCGTGAAGGTGGGCGAGGACGACATCTACGACCCCGCCGTGGACGTCATCAGCCTGCGCAAGCGCATGGGCATGGTCTTCCAGAAATCCAACCCCTTCCCGAAAAGCATCTACGAGAACGTGGCCTACGGATTGCGCATCCAGGGGGTCAAGGACCGGGCCGTGCTGGACGAGGCGGTCGAGCGCAGCCTCATCGGCTCGGGCCTCTGGGACGAGGTGAAGGACCGGCTCAAGGAGAGCGGTCTGGGCCTGTCCGGCGGCCAGCAGCAGCGGCTCTGCATCGCCCGGGCCATGGCCATCCAGCCCGAAGTCCTGCTCATGGACGAGCCCTGCTCGGCCCTGGATCCCCTGGCCACGTCGCGCATCGAGGAACTGATCTTCGAGCTCAAGCGGAACTACACCATCGTCATCGTCACCCACAACATGCAGCAGGCGGCCCGGGTCAGCGACTTTACGGCGTTCTTCTGGATGGGTAAGCTGATCGAAACAGGCCTCACCGAAATGTTGTTCACCAACCCCAGGGTGCGGATGACGGAAGACTACATCAGTGGGAGATTCGGTTGATGGCGCGCCACTTCGACAATGAACTGAGGGACCTCAAATTCAGCCTGCTGGCCATGGCCGGGCAGGTGGAGGAGATGATCGCCCTGACCCATGCCTCACTCATGGAACGTTCCGACGCCAAGGCCCAGCAGGTCATCCAGCTGGACAAGGGCGTGGACGAGCTGGAGCTGCGCCTGGACCAGGCCTGCATCGACCTGCTGGCCCTGCGGGCGCCCTTCGCCTCGGATCTCAGGCTCATCGCCTCCACCCTGAAGATCGTCCCCGAACTCGAGCGCATCGGCGACCACTGCAGCAATATCGCGCGGCGCGCCCTCACCCTCAACCCCATGCTCCCCCTGGACGCGGGGGACTACCTGCGAAGGCTGGGGGAGGAGACCCACTCCATGGTCCGGCGCGCGGTGGACGCCTTCGTGAACCTGGACGCGGACATGGCCCACGCCGTCATCAAGGACGACGACCGGGTGGACGCGCTCTACGTGCAGATGTACCGTGAACTCCTGCGCATCATGATCGGTGACGCGCTCACCATCGAGCGGGCGAGCCATCTGATCATCGTCATCAAGAACTGGGAGCGCATCGCCGACCAGGCCACCAACATCGCCGAGGAAGTCCTGTTCATCATCGGGGGCGTGAGCGTCAAGCACCCCTACCTGCAGGTCCCCCCTTCCGAAGGCTGAACGGAGCACCCATGCCCCACCTCCTCCTCCTCGAAGACGATGCCGACATCCGGCAAGGGCTGGAACAGCATCTCAAGCGCGAGGGCTTCACCCTCAGCGCCTTCGGGACGGGCCTGGACGCGCTTCGCTTCATCAGCCAGTCCTCCGCGGGCGGCGCCTCCCGGGTGGACGTGGCCCTGCTGGATCTCACCCTGCCCGACGTGGACGGCCTGGACGTCCTCCGGGCCATCCGCGCCGACGCCCACTACCGCTCCCTGCCCGTGGTGCTGGTCACCGCCCGCAACGAGGAGATCGACCGGGTCCTGGGACTGGAGCTGGGGGCGGACGACTACATCTCCAAGCCCTATTCCAGCCGGGAGCTGGTGGCCCGCATCCGGGCCATCCTGCGCCGGGCCGCCTTCATCGATCCCGCCAGCAAGATCCAGAAGCTCACCTTCGGTCCCATCACCGTGGACCTGGACATGCACACCGCGCGGGTCGAGGGCGAGGCCCTGGACCTGACCCGCCGCGAGTTCGAGCTCCTGGCCTACTTCCTCCAGAACCCCCGGCGCGTGCTGAGCCGGGAGAAGATCCTCCAGCAGGTCTGGGGCCTGGAATACCTGGGCGAAAGCCGCACCATCGACGCCCACGTGCGAAGGGTCCGGGCCAAGCTGGGCGAGGCGGCGGCCCTCATCGAGACGGTGGTGGGCGTCGGCTACCGGCTGGGCAGCGTGGACGCCTAGGCGCACGTTGTAAAAGACCGGGCGACCCGGAGTACTGTGACCATTGAGGCTGGGCCAAACGCTCCACCCAGGGCACAATGGAGGTTGATGGTCTGCCTGGAGTCCCGATGTCATTGAATTCATTGATCAGCTGGTTGAAACCGCACGAGATGATCTTCTTCGACCTCCTGGAGGCCTCCGCGGACAACCTCGTCGCCTCCGCCAAGCACTTCGAAGCCGAGTTCAAGTCCCGCCAGGTCCCGGGGGAGTGGGCCGGCATGCGCCGCAAGATGAAGGACCTCGAGCACGTCGGGGACGAGATCACGCACCAGATCGTGGACCGCCTGAACCGCACCTTCATCACCCCCATCGAGCGGGACGACATCCTGGCCCTGGCCCACGCCCTGGACGACGTGGTCGACTGCCTCGACGGCGTCAGCGAGCGCCTGGTGCTCTACAAGATCACCACCGTGATGCCCGTGGCGGTGGAACTGGGCCGGCTCATGCTGGCCGCCGCCGAGGAGGTCAAGCCCCTCATCCACCACCTGCGCAACATGTCCAACGGCAAGGACATCAACAAGCGCATCCAGTACTGCAACGAGCTGGAGAACCAGGCCGACGCGGTCTACCACGCCGGCCTCGCCCAGATCTTCGAGAACCCCACGGATCCCATCGAACTGATGAAGTGGAAGGAGATCCTCAGCCTCCTGGAGGACGCCACGGACCGCATCGAGCTGGTCTCGAAGGTCGTGAGCTCAACCGTCATGCGCAACGCCTGAGCGCGGCCAAGCTGCCATGATCCCCGTTCTCGTCCTCATCGTCCTGATGGCCTGGGCCATCGACTACATCAACGGCTTCCACGACACCGCCAACGCCATCGCCACGGTCATCTCCACGGGCGTCATGTCCGCCCGGAACGCCATCATCATGGCGGCCTGCCTCAATTTCGGCGGGGCCCTGCTGGGCACCCACGTGGCCACCACCATCGCCAAGGGCATCGCCGACAGCCAGTTCGTGGTGCCCGAGGTGCTCATCGCCGCCCTCACGGCGGCGATCCTGTGGGACCTGGGCACGTGGTACTTCGGCATTCCGTCGAGCACCAGCCACACCCTCATGGGCGGCCTGGCCGGGGCCGTGGTGGCCCATGCGGGCTTCCACGCCCTGCACATGACCAAGCTGGAGGAGATCACGCTGTTCATCTTCGTGTCCCCCATGCTCGGGTTCCTGGCGGGGATGGTGCTCATCATCGCCATCCAGTGGGTCTGCCGGAACGTGTCGGCGGGCAGGCTCAACATCCTGTTCCGGAAGATGCAATTGCTCTCGGCCAGCGCCATGGCCTTCACCCACGGCCAGAACGACGCCCAGAAGGCCATGGGCGTCATCTGCCTCGCCCTGATCATCTACGGCAGGATGACCGTGGCCCCCGGGCACCAGGTGGCCGTGCCCTTCTGGGTCAAGGTGGGCTGCGCGAGCATGATGGCGCTGGGCACCGCCTCGGGCGGCATGCGCATCATCAAGACCATGGGCAGCCGCATCGTGAAACTGCGGCCCATCCACGGCTTCGCCGCGGAGACCGCTGCGGCCATGGTGCTGTTCACCACCGCCCACTTCGGCATCCCGGTGTCCACCACCCACTCCATCACCGGCGCCATCATGGGCGTGGGCGCCACCATGAACGCCAATGTGGTGCGCTGGGGCGTGGCGGGAAACATCTTCGTGGCCTGGGTGCTCACCATCCCCTGCAGCTTCGCCATCGCCTATGGCACGGTTCATTTAATTCATCCTTTATTCATTCACTAATATGAGTTACAGAAAAGGTACATGGAGGCCCTTATCCGGCCACAGGGGAGCCGTATCCTTGCGGTGAGGGCAACCCCATGCAACTGATGATCCCCGCCTTGATCCTGATGTCCACTGCCAGCGCCGGCACCCCCAGGGTGCCGCTGGGCGAGCTGACCCCCTTCCTGAAGGTCATCACCGCCAGCGCCGGCGCCCCCGGGCGCATCGCCTGCCGGGACATGGACCTGTCCATGGAGCTCAAGAAGTCCGGCCTCTCCCCCGACGCCAAGTCCCCCCTGGCCTGGGCGGCCACCGAGAACCAGCTGCGGGACTACCTGGCCGAAGGCAAGCTGGTGGTCACCGGCGATGCGGGCATGCTGGCCGGCGGCGCGGCCATCGCCATCGTGAGGGACCACGGCAAGCCGGCCATCCTCATCAATGCCAAGAACCTGGCCGCGTCGGGGATCACCCTGTCGGACTCGCTCATGAAGATCGCCAAGGTCAATTGACGACGAAGGACCCCAGGAACGTCTTCAACCTCGGGTCGTCAGACTTCTCGACCGTTGCCTGGGCATGGTACAGGCGCCCTTTTTTCAGGATGACCACCCCCTCCACCCGGGCATTGGTGCGGCCCGGGGCCACGTAGGAGAAGCCCTGGCCGCGGCCGGGGGGCAGTTCGGTGCGCTCGATGGGGCCGCCCAGGTGGTGGCTGAGGAAGGCCTGGTAGGTGGCCAGGGCGGCGGGCACGGTGTCGCCCCCCTGGGTGCCGGGGGGGAGGTTGCCCACGTCGATGTGGAAATTCTGGTCCAGGCGGCCGGAGGGGGTGCAGGAGAAGTTGTACCACTGGATCCGGCCGAAGGGCGTGTCCTCCGGGTAGGTGGCCTGGCGGGGCTCGCCCGGAAAGGTGGCGGCGATGCCCAGGTTCTTCTGCTCGAAGGGGAAGGGCTGGTCCTGGGCACAAGCCAGGAGGAGCACGGGGACCAGGGGAAGCAACGTCCGGAACCGCATGGTCGACTCAGCGGCTGTAGCGCCGGAGCATCCTCATGTTCCGGCGATAGGCGGCGCCGCGGGTGAAATTGATGGCGACCGGCTTGGGAAAGCGGGTGATGGAGGTGGCGAGGCTGATGAAGGTGCGGACGGTCTGGGCGGCCACGCGCCCCTGGCGGGCGGCGTTGTCGTAGTAGACCATCAGGGCGCTGCGCATGATGGACTTCGGGAGATTGAAAAGGCCATAGGATTCCAGGACATCGTGGTTGATCCGGCGCGTCCCGTCGTTCTCGGTGACGATCAGATCCTCCGGCTTGATCTCCTGACGCATCACGATCCCTCCTCCCTTCCTGAATATCGGCTACCCAGTGTTCCAAGGTAAGGATAAAGCAGGAGATGCTGATCCAGATTAAATATCTATTCGGGATGTTCCAGGAAGGTCAGCCCCGGGTTCTTTTCCTGGGTGGTTCGCCGCTGCCAGTCGTTCTCGAAGAGGATGGCGGGGTTGCGGTCGCTGTCCTCCACCAGTTCTCCCCAGAACTTCGTGGGTTCCGGCCAGCCGCCCTTGAGCCAGCGGGCCATCTGGTAGCTGCGGGGTTCCATGAGGACCGGGCAGGCGTATTCAGTCTTCAGGCGGTGCTGGAGCACGTCGAACTGCAGGCGGCCCACGGCCCCCAGGATGGGCAGGGGCGCGCCGCCCTTGGGCCAGAACACCTGCACCACGCCCTCCTCGGCGATCTGCTCGACGCCCTTGAGGAAACCTTTCCGGGCGCCGGGGTCGGCCAGGCGCACCGAGACGAACTGTTCCGGGGAGAAGCGGGGCACGGCGTGGAATTCCACGGGGCCCGCCGCCGAGATGACGTCCCCGATGCGGAACAGGCCCGGGTTGATCAGGCCCAGGATGTCGCCGGGGTAGGCCTCGTCCACGATCAGGCGCTCGCGCCCGAAGAACATGTGGGGGTAGTTCAGCTTGATGCTCTTGCGGCCGCGCACGTGCAGGGCGTCCATGCCCCGCTCGAAGTGGCCCGAGACGATGCGGGCGAAGGCCACCCGGTCCCGGTGGGCCTTGTTCATGTTGGCCTGCACCTTGAAGACGAAGGCCGTGAAGCTTGAAGCCACGTCGATCTCCCCCCCGTCCAGCAGTGGCCTGGCGTGGGGCGCGGGGGCCATGGCCAGGAACTCCTCCAGGAATTCGGCCACGCCGAAGTTGTTCAGGGCGCTGCCGAAGAACATGGGGGACTGGCGCCCCTCCAGGAACTCCTCCAGGTCGAAGGGCGGCAGGACGTGGTCCATGAGGTCCACGTCCTCCTGGAGCTGGGCCAGCTCCTGGGACGTGAGCAGGGCCTTGATCTCGGGGTCGTCGAGCCCCCCCTTCCCAGCCACCCGCGCCTTGCGGCCGGCCTTGGTGCGCTCGAACACCTGGATCTGCCCCGTGGCGCGCACGTAGACGCCCTTGAAGTCCGGGCCCGAGCCGATGGGCCAGGTCATGGGCACGGCGTGGAGCCCGAAGAGCTCCTCCACCTCGTCGATCAGCTCGATGGGCTCCCGCCCGGGGCGGTCCAGCTTGTTCACGAAGGTGAAGATGGGCAGCTTGCGCTCCCGGGCCACCCGGAAGAGCTTCTTGGTCTGCTCCTCCACGCCCTTGGCGCAGTCCAGGAGCATCACGACGCTGTCGGCGGCGGTGAGGGCCCGGTAGGTGTCCTCGCTGAAGTCCTGGTGCCCCGGGGTGTCCAGGAGGTTGAGGACGTGGTCCTGGTACTCGAACTGCATGGCCGCCGAGGTCACGGAGATGCCGCGCTCCTGCTCGATCTCCATCCAGTCGCTCTGGGCGTGCCCGGCGCCTTCGCGACCCTTGACGCTGCCGGCGCGGTCGATGGCGCCGCTGTAGAGGAGAAGCTTCTCGGTCAGGGTGGTCTTGCCCGCGTCGGGGTGGCTGATGATGGCGAAGGTGCGGCGGCGCTTGATTTCGTCCAGTAGGGGCATCGGGATCCATCACAAAAAGGGAGCGACCCCGGGTTGGCGGTGGCCGCTCGCTCTTCATCTTAACGGCATTTGGAGGGCGAGGGTTCCTCCACTTCGCCGTCCGGGGGGCGGGGCTGGCAAGATTGAGGCTCAACATAATATGGCTTAACACTCATTTTTTGCAACTTGATTGCCACCGCGGTGTTAAAAATACGCTCGTTCGCTAAATTAATGACACAGAAGTTACATTGACCTGCTAGCGACAAATATTATTTTCAAGCTATTGACAACCATTTGGTTGAGCTTAATCTTGGAATTGTGAACTGAGTCACAATCTCATGTGATCGCAGCAACAGCTTATGGAGACTGGGAAGCCCATCCATAAGAGCACCCTTTAATTTCATCGGAGTCACCATGAACCGCATCCTTCTCTCGGCCCTGCTCTGCCCCCTCCTCGGCCTCATGGCCCACGCCCAGGCTCCCACCAGCTCCCCCGCCACCCACGACGGCGCTCTGTTCGGCGCCTACCAGTTGGTGCCCTCGACCACGCCCGTGGTCCAGGAGGCGCGGGCGTACCTGCAGAGCCACCTGCCCTTCCTGACCCTGGAGGACGTGCCCGTGGCCTACGTGCAGATCGTGGACGGCACGAACGTCAAGCTGATCTGCACGAGCATGGAGGAGGGGCGCTCGGCGAGCTGGAAGTTCGTGACCTTCCGCAGCCCGGACGGCCTGTGGCACCTGGGGCTGGCGGAGCGGCTGTAGCTTCAATATTCCGTGGCGTATTCCCCGGCCTTCACGTTCCGTTGGAACGGCAGGAAGGCCGGGGCGCCCACCTTCTGGGCGATCCATTCGGCCACCCGGATCCCGTCCACCGCGGCCGAGGTGATGCCGCCCGCGAAGCCCGCGCCCTCCCCGCAGGGGTAGAGCCCGGGGTGGCTGGCGCTCTCGCCGTTCTCCCCCCGGATCATCTGCACGGGGCTGCTGGTGCGGCTCTCGATGGCGAGGAGGATGGCCTGCCGGCTGGCGAAACCGTGGATCTTCCTGTCGAAGTCGGGGATGGCGCCCAGCAGCTGCTCGTGGACGAAGTCCGGCAGGCAGGTGGAGAGGTCGGCGGGCACGGCGAAGGGGCGGAAGCTGGTGGCCGGCAGCTTGCCGGTGGCCCGGCCCTTCAGGAAATCCTGGACGCTCATGGCGGGAGCGCCGTAGGTTTCCCCCGCGGCGCGGAAGGCGGCCTGCTCCCACTTGCGCTGGAAGTACATCCCGGCCAGGAGGTGGTCCGAGCCGAAATCGGCGGTGCCCACCTTGGCCACGAGGCCGGAATTGGCGAAGCCCGAGTCCCGCCTGGCGTTGCTCATGCCGTTGACCACCACCCCGCCCTCCTCCGAGGCGCACTGGATCACCTCGCCGCCCGGGCACATGCAGAAGGAGTAGGCGGCCCGGGCCGGGCCGAAGTTGCAGACCACGTGGTAGTCGGCGGGGGCCAGGCTGGGGTGGCCCTGGGAGGGGCCGTACTGGGACCGGTCGATGACGGCCTGGGGGTGCTCCACCCGCACTCCCATGGCGAAGGCCTTCTGGCGCATGGCCACGCCGTGGCCGTGGAGCATCTCGAAGGTGTCCCTCGCGCTATGCCCGGGGGCGAGCACGAGGGCGTCGCAGGGCAGCTCCTCCCCGGTGTCCAGGACGGCCGCGGCGACCCGGCCGTCCTGGAAACGGATATCGGCCAGGCGGGCCCTGAACTGGTACCGGGCGCCGCGGGCCTCGGCCGACCTTCGGATGAGCACCGAGCACTTGCGGATGACATCCGTGCCCACGTGGGGCCGGGCCAGGTAGAGCACCCTGGGGTTCGCCCCGAACTGCACGAAGGTCTCCAGCACGAAGCGGATGGCGGGGTGGCCGATGCGGGTGGTGAGCTTGCCGTCGGAGAAGGTCCCCGCCCCGCCCTCCCCGAACTGGGCGTTGGCGGACGGGTCCAGCACAGCCTGGTTCCACAGGCCGGCCACGGAGCGCACCCGCTCGCTCATGGGGGCTCCCCGTTCCAGGACGATGGGCTCGATGCCGTAGTCCAGGAGCCGCAGCGCGCAGAAGGTCCCCGCGGGACCGCTGCCCACCACCACGACCCGGGGCTTGCGGGCCACGGGGGCGACGCTCCAGGCCACGGGCCGCGGGCCGGGTTCCAGCTTCGCGCCCCGCGGCAGGGGGAGACCTTCCAGGACCAGCTCGGTGTCGAAGGACAGCGCGGCCAGGAAGCGGATGGAGCCCTTGTGCCGCGCATCCAGGCTCAGGCGCTCCAGCACGGGGGAGAGGAAGACTCCAGGGGCCGCGCCGAAGGTGGCCGCCAGGGTCTCCTCCAGGGGCTTGTGCTCCTCGCCGAGGCCGAGGGGGAGATTCGTGATCAGATAGCGCATGGGGTCACCTGGGCGAGGGGATTCGATCGAATCAAGGCCGGACCAGCGATTATGCACAGGTTCGCGGGACGGTGTGGATCTCCTCAGCCATAATGGAGGTTCATCAACTTTGACGGATGGCCATGATGCCTGCGTTCGACCCCTATCCGCTCCTTCGGCCCCTGCTCTTCAGGTTCAATCCGGAAACGGCCCACAACCTGGCCTTCGCCGTGGGCGGGGTGGCGCAGAAGGTGCCCGGGGTCCTGTCCTTCGCCCGGAACCTCGTGGGCCGGCCCGACCCGGCCATCGCCCGGGAGGTGTTCGGACTCAAGTTCCCCTCCCCCATCGGCCTGGCGGCCGGACTGGACAAGGGCGCCGAGCTGCTCCCCCTGTGGAAGGCCCTGGGCTTCGGTTTCGTGGAGATCGGCACCGTGACCCCCCGGCCCCAGCCGGGCAATCCCAAGCCCCGCCTCTTCCGGGTGCCGGAGGAGGCGCTCATCCTCAACCGCATGGGCTTCAACTCCGAAGGAGTGGAGGTGGTGGCCCGGCGCCTGAAGCACCGCCCCAAGGGCCTGATCGTGGGCGGCAACATCGGCAAGAACAAGGAGACCCCCGAGGAGAACGCGCTGGGCGACTACGTGGAGGCCTACCACGCCGTGGCCCCCCTGGTGGACTACGTGGCCCTGAACATCTCCTCCCCCAACACCCCGGGTCTCCGCCGGCTCCAGGCCCCCGAGGCCCTCAAGCCCCTCCTGGAGGGGATGCTGCAGCTGCGCCGGGAGATGGGCCTGGAAGCCCAGCCCCTGCTGGTCAAGCTGGCCCCGGATCTGGAACCCGTGGAGCTGGACGCCATCCTGGAGGTGGTGGTGAGAAGCGGAGTCTCGGGGGTCATCGCCACCAACACCACCTTGGACCGCACCATCGTCTCGGAGATGAACCGGGACCGGGTGGAGGCCCTCGGCAACGGAGGCCTGTCGGGCCGCGGCCTCAAGATCAAGGCCCGGGAAGTGCACCGCCAGGTCCTCAAGCGCCTCCCCCCCCGGGTCAAGCTCATGGCCTGCGGCGGCATCGGCAGCGGCGAGGACGCCGCCGTGGCCCTCCAGGACGGCGCGGCCCTGGTGCAGATCTACTCGTCGCTGATCTTCGAGGGGCCGATGCTCATCGGGCGCATGAACCGGGATCTGGCGGAGCGCACCTACTACACCAACTGACATGACTGGGGTGGCCGCCCGGTCGCTGCGCTCCCTCTGATTCGACGCAGTGCGTCTCATCCCCTCGGACGCCCCCACGATCCTGTCAACACTTGGGGCAACTTGGACGTTTCGGCCCTTCCCAGCTTTCCCTGCCGGTGGCTCCGTGATCAATCGCCCTGGTCCCCGGCATGACGCCGACCCAACGAGGTCCCGGTTCAGGCCGCCGACACACCGTTCCGCTCGCAGC
>Ga0316217_10001268_pt1 | contig 33592 bp, 48 predicted proteins | sample 1anoAmetaG_FD_203633 | JGI IMG/M metagenome (GOLD analysis project Ga0316217, IMG submission 203633) | Freshwater microbial communities from Trout Bog Lake, Wisconsin, USA - 1anoA | ecosystem: Environmental > Aquatic > Freshwater > Lake > Hypolimnion/Profundal zone | place: USA: Wisconsin...
GTCAAACAATTATGAAAATTAAAAAAATTCATGGTTGCGAAACTGTAACTATGGATTGTCTATTTGTAAAACAAGACAAAAAAACTGGAGAAATAGAAGAAGCAAATGATACTCATATTGAAGAGGGTTTTGAAGAAATTCTTATTAAGTGGATGGAAGAAGAAGGCATGCTTGAATCTAAAGATGATGTTATAGAGCTTAGTAGAGAGATTGATAAAGAGTTGAATGCGATAGATAAGAAAGTTAAGAGGATGGACTGGGAAATAAACAGTTTAGAAATTAATAATCTTTTTTCTTTTTCTGATGAGTCTGTAATTATTGATTTTGATAAATTAGATGGAGTAACTGGAATATTTGGTGATAATTTTAGTGGAAAATCAAATATTGTAAGAGCTTTAATTTGGGTTTTATATGGAAAAATTCTTGGAGACGGAGAAAGTTATGAGGCAATAAATATATATTCAAAGTCTAATATTGGTTATGGAGATTTGTTTATTACTATTGACGGAGTTCAGTATAGAATTTATCGTGAAATTAAGATGAATAAGTCTAAAAAAACTGAAAAAATAAATTGTTCATATGAAGTAAAATTCCAGTATTTGAAAGATGGTGAATGGAAAGATGCTGAAAAAGAAGTTGGGGCTACAGAAAAAACACAATCAAAACAGCTGATTGAAGAAACAATTGGAGACTTTGAAGATTTTACTAAAGTTTGTCTTCAAACACAAGGAGGAAAGTTTGATTATTTGGGTCTTTCTCAGCAGCCAAAAAATGATTTAATAAATAAATATGTTGGTCTTGAAATATTTAGATACAGATATGACCTGGCTAATAATAGATTTAAAGAAATAAAAAATATCCAAAAGCATCTTGGAAATTCTGATTCTATAAATAAAGAAATTGAAGATTTAGAATCTAAAAATAATTTATTAGAAATTTCACTTTCTTCAGAAGAAATACAAAAACAAAATAACACAAACAAAGTAGATGAATTGAATAACAAAATATTTGAATTATCTAAAAAAATTGTTCCCATAAAAAACAAGGTCAACATGACTGAGGAACAAATTGATTATAAATTACAACAATTAAGCTTAGATACTAATGCAAAAATTGAACAAAGAAATATCTTAGAAGAGTGGGTAGACGCAAATCTTAAAAAGGATGTTCCAGTAGATAATCCAGCTGATTACGATAAAAAGCGTCTTGAGCAAAAAATAAACATATCAAGAGAAAAGTTTGAAAAAGATAAAAAAAACTATATTGATATAGAAAATTGGATTAAAGAAAATCCAAAAAAGAATGAAATAGATACTTCTGACTTAGAGAAAAAAATACAAGATTATAAAGTAACTATAAAAGAACTTGAAAATAAGAGGGATATTGCCAAAGGAAAAAATTGTCCTACTTGTGGGCACGAACAGCAAAAAGCAGACCCAGAAACAGAAAAACAATGTGAAAATAGAATATTTAAAGGTCTTGAGGTAATTGCCCAAATCAATAATCAAATTAACGAAAATAAACTTAACATAAAACATAATAACAATTACGATAAACAAGTAAATGTTTTGGATGCTTTGAAAAATAGTTTATCAACGCTTCAAAGTGATTTAAAAGAATTAAAATTAAAGCTTGATTTAAGTGATAAAGTTGCTGAAATAGTTGTTTATAATTCTGAAGTCGAAAGAAAAAATAAAGAACTTAAATCAATTAACAACGAAATATTAAACAACACAAATGCTGTTAATGATTTAAATAATAAAAAACAAATAATTTTAGAAAACAAATCTGCAATTGAAAATAATGATATTTTTGAAACAGAAATCAATAATTTAAAAGAAGAACAAAGAAATTATAAGCTCGCTTTATTTACTATTGAAAATTCTATAAGAGATATTTCTGGAAAAATAATGGTGAATGTAAATAACATTGAAGCATTAAAGCTTAGAGTTGATTCGATTAAAAAAGCTGAAAGCGATTATAAAAAATATTCAATTTATCTCCAGGCTGTTCATAGAGATGGAATTCCTTCTCAAATTATAAGAAGAAAAATTCCTATTATAAATTCAAAAATAAATAATATTGTTTCTAAAATAGCTAATTTTAAAGTTGAAATTGTAATAAAAGAAAATGGAGATATAAAAGAATTTTTTTACTACAACGATGACAAGAGTGATAAATTATCTTTGTCAATGGGCTCTGGTTCTCAAAAATTTATTTCAACAGTTGCAATTAGAGATGCTTTACACTTTGTTAGTTCTTTGACTAAACCGTCTTTTTGTGCAATTGATGAAGGATTTGATACATTGGACTCTGAGAAAAAACAATCTATCATTGAAGTTTTAGAGTATTTGAAAGGTAAATATAAAAACGTAATTATAATTACACACTTGCCAGATATTAAGGACATCGTAGAGCATGAAATTCAAACTCATAGAAATGAATATGAGGAAAATGGAGAAACAAAATGGTTTACAAAAATTGATGTTAAATAAAAAAATAAAGGCTACTTTTTAGGTAGCCTTTATTGTTATTTTTTTGTTATTCCAGGTCTTGGTTTCATGTGAGGAACCTGTGGTTTAACGTTTTGACCACGTTGATTTGTTTGAGAAAGACCCAAGCCTTCTTCTACATTATCTTCTGCTATTGTTGTTGGAGTGGATGGAACTGGGGTTGGTGCTGGTGCTGGAACAGGATTTACTGTCGCTCCTGGCATTGCTGGAGTTTGTTCTACAGTTCCTTCTTTTCCGTCACCTTTAATGGCAATTCCTGCTAAAATTGATTCTGCTTCTTTATGAAGAAGAACAAATTTTTCAACTATTTTTGGAAATTTAGAATCTGGATATTTTTTTGCTAAAGTATTCAAGGAGTTTAAATAAGGTCTGCCGTTTTGAGTCAAGCTTTTCAAAGACTCTTTATCTCCAGGCGCAACAACGTTAAATTCATTGATTAATTTTAATTCTTTTTTAATAGACTCTTTTCTTTCATTTAAAGTTTTAATTTTCTTCATTCTCTGAACTTCTTCAGATATAATTTGATTCAATTGTGAACGAGTTATTTTCATATTAATTTTTATTTTTTATAAATAGTTTGTTTTTTTTACTTTTCTTCTGGATAGTAATTTCTAAGTTTTCTGTTTCGATACTTTGGTTCTTCTACAGGTTCTTCTTGAGATTTGTATCCTAAAGGTTTTTTGGAGGATATTGTTTTCGGGTTTTCAACTGGTTTTATAGGTTCTTTTTTAACGGGTTCTTTTTTAACTATTGGCTTTTCTTTCGTTTTCTCAATTGGTTTAATTTCTGGTTTAGGAGCTATTTTGGCTGGTTCTTTTTTGATTGGAGCTATTGGCTTAACAGGTTGTGGCGTAGCTGTTAATTGCTTTTTAATGCTTGATTTTTGCTCTTTTTCAGCATTCTGTTGTAATTGTATTTTTTTTGCTTCTGCTGGATTAAAAAAAGCTTCCACAGTTGTCATTCTCGAATCACGACTTCCTTTAAAACCTTCAGGTGCTTTGTCAAATGTTTTCCCTGTTAACCACATTGAAAGAATGTTTTTTGTTTTAAATAACCTCCATTCATTTTTAGCTTCAGCACTTCTTTTGCCAGTTTTTCTTGCTTCTGACTCTGATTGTCCAATTTTGTGAAATCCAGAAACAACTTCATTCCCTTTTTTGTTCATTCCAATTGCTAAAGGTAAAACTGTTCTATATTTTGAAATGGGCATTTTGTCTTTATCGTTATTTGTTTTAAACAAAAGTCCAATTTCAAACCCTCCTTTTATGGCATAAATCATTAAATCTTTTTTATATGGAACTCTTTCATTGGTTTTAGCAAAAGCCTCCTCGCGGTCAGCATCGGTAGTTGTGTCGCCAAAAGCTTCGTTTATACCTGCTAATTGTTTTAATCTTTTTATATATGATTCTGAAAGAAGTTTCATTTCTTATAAATAGTTTTCTTTTATTAAAAACTCTCTTACTATTTTTCTTATACTCTCTTCAAGCCTGGACACTTTTAATCTACTTTTTGCAACTATATCGTTTATTTTATCTTTTGGAATAAATTGAGAAAAATATTTTGCCATTTCATCCATATCATAAGAGTTTTCAAGCAAATAAACAATAAGATAGTCACTTATACTTTCTTTTTTTGTGTAAAATATAAATTTAATAAGAGCATCTTTATATTTCTTGTCAGCGAAAGCCAACAAATTAACAATGTCTTTATCCGACATCTCAGAAATTAAATATCTGCTTTTTTCTGGATTTGATAATATGCCTTTAATATATTGGTCATATTTTGTTACAACGTCATAAGGATAACCATTATGCTCTTTTAATTTTTTCATTTATTTTGAATTTTGATTTAAATCATCTCCATCTACAGGCGCTATACTTTTTTGAACTGGATTAGAGCTTCTTTGCGTTTCTCCTAAAACGTATCCAGCCACAAAAGGAGTTAGTGCTGCAAAATATGTGCTTACCTGGTCTAAGCCTATATTAAAAACAATACCTAATATTCCAGAAGCAAGCCATAATAATAAACATATGTATACAATTGTCTCTCTGCTATCATTAGGTCCTTTCATAAAAAATGGAGTTGTCCAATCTTTTGTTTTTACAGTATCTCCATACAAAAAAGAACCAACAAATCCAGTTAAGGACACAAAGTATAAAGACAATGTTGTAAGAGTTGTTTTTGGCAAAAAAACACCTTTTACATCCTTTGGTTGATAAATGTTTACAAAAACCCCCATAATAACCCAAAGCAAAACAACGACATATGCCATTATTTTTCTACTGCTAATGTTACATTTTTTAATCTCAGACATTTATTTTTAATATAAATATCAAAAAAAATGGATTTATTTAACTATTTAAAAAGAAACTTTACTTTTAACTATTTTTTTATAAGTTTGAAAACATGCATAGTATTGAAGAAATAAAAAAAAATCAAGACAAATTCTTTGATGATATTATATCTTATTTAAAAAAAGATTTAAAAGAAGCAAAGTCTGAATTATCAAAATTAAATCCAGGCTCTGATGAAATTAAAAAGCTTAAAGAAAAACTTCAAAAAAAAGTAAATAAATTCAAGCTTGTCCCAGAATTAGAAAAGTATTTTATATCAAAAGAAAATCAAGAACCAAATTATTATGCTATGTGGGATGAAGAATCTCAGTCTGCACAAATTTTTAAGTTTATAAATAATGAAAAGAGAAAGAAAGGGAGTAAAAACAGTTCTAATTGATATTGAATACAGCGCAAGCATGAATTCGTTTGAAGAATTTTATGGAGAACATATTAATTATAGCGAAGTAGAGCAAGAAAGCTATATAGAATTTAAATCCATGATGTTTGAAAACATAAATGAAAATATTAAATTTAGAAAATTTGGAAGATTTGGAAAGTGTTTAAGCATAAAAGCTGACATGCTTGAAGAAGAAATAAAGAGATTTGACGATTTATTAAATAAAGATGTATTTATATTTACAACAAATTGGAAGATTTCAAACATAACATTAATAAAACCAGAATAATATGACAAAAGAAGAATTGGCAGAAAAATATAAAAAAATGGGTATTCCAATGCCGTTGCCTACTAATGAAATTGCCACAACACCTTCTCAGATTGCAGAAGCAAAAGGCAATCCCATGTGGGCAAAACTTGAAGCTATTAAAAAAGGAGCAAACAAAGGAACATTTCAAAACATAATAGCTAAATCAGAAAAAATAACACACCCTAATGCTCCTCCTCCAAGTATGCCTGTAAATAAAAAAACAGGACAACAACCAGTAACAAAATCTGTTGCTTTAGAAAGTTTTCAGGTAGCAAAAACAAAAGAAGATTATGAAATAGAAAGAATGCTTGGCGGAGGCGGATATTCTGAACCTTCAGTTGTTTATAATCCACAAAACCCTCAAGCTCCACCAACTCAACAACAATTGTATGAGGCGCAAATACCTAATACAGAAGCATATGGTAAACCTTCATCAATGGATTATCAAACAAAAATGGCTGAAAGACTTAAAGAAAAATATGGAGTTCAATTACAACCAAAAGCAAATGCTGTTGTTCAACAGTCTCAGTCAGGACTAATAAATGAGGCTTATGTAAAAAAAGAATTGCATGAATTAGAAGATAGAATGCAAGACATGATTATGGACGTTGCTGAAACTTTTGCTAAAAAAATGGTTGAAGAATTTGCTACTAAAATAGCCAGAGAAACAGCAAAAGATACTGTTAAAAAAATCATTATTGAACTTGCCAAATCTGGCAAAAACATAATTGTTGAATCTAACAAAGTCAAACAAGCTGAAGTTGTTGCCAAAGATAAAGTTAAAATTGGAGGCAAAATATACAAATTAACTGAAGTTAAGAATGATTAAACTATTTTTTTCTATTATTTATAGGAAGAAATATCAACATGGAAACATTAAAATGTATTATAAATCATAGTTTAAAAAGAAATCTTCCAGAATTTGATTTTAAATTAACTTTTGAAAACGAATTCTTTAAAGATGAATATCTTTTTGAGACGGAAAAGAAGGTTCCAAATGTTTACAAACAAATAAAATACGATATTACAAAGAACGGTGATTTTGTCGGTTCTTTAATGATGGAAAATTATGACATAGATGAATTTATGAATAATTTTCTTGAAATCATTGATGATTATGATGTCAAAAGACTTTATGAAAGACACGTAAAAGAGCATCTTTTGGAAAACTATAATAAATTTGCTGATAGTTTTGAGATAGATATTAGAAAAAGACCAAATAGTTTAATTGGTGAGATTTATAAAATGAGGAGAGTAGCTGGTATAATAAATTAAATTAATATGAATCTAAACAAAACAGAATTAGAAAATCTTGTAAAAGACCTGGTTAAAAAAGAGCTTAATTCACAATCTTCTAAAAAAACTTTTAAGGACTCTATAAAAGATGAAATTAAAAACAGTGATATTCTTGATGAAGAAGGTGTTAGAAAATTGGTAAGAGAAATGCTTGTTAATATGCACAAAACTTTATGGCAGAGACAAAATTCATGGAAAAATGCAGTTTAATAATTTATTCAATATTTATAAATAAAATTTATTTAAATGAAATATAAAGACCTTGTAAATCATATTGAAAAAGAAGTTAAAGAAGCAATGAAATCTGATTCTGCTCCTCAAAAACCAGTCACCATAAACATAAAACGTGATGATAAAAAAATAAAAGAGAAAGATTTGGAAGAAGCTGATTTTGAAGAAATTATGTTTACTAAGCTTGATGAAGAAGAAGTTGTTAGGAAAGCTGTAAGTAAAATAATAAAAGAAACAATAGTTAATCAAAGGGGTCAAGATTACAACCTTGATAGAATTTCTGGAAGTAGAAAAAAAGCTAGTTATGAAACATATCACAACTCTTTTTCAGCTGCTTGTAGTGAAGTTATAGAATTTGCTAAAAAAAGAGGTTATGAAATAAATGAAAATGACTGGTTTAATCAAGTTTCAACTGGACCAAGAAAACCAGACCCAGGAAAAACAAATAGATATTCTATCGAATTAATGAAAGAAAATCTTCCAACAAAAAAATATCTCCATTTTCAGGTCTATGGAATGGAAGGTGGAAAATATGAATTAAATGCATATATAAACTAAAAACTGAAACCTTTTATCAAAAAATACGTTATAATAAGAAAAAACGTATTAGATATGATAGATTATATTTTAAACACTGATATTAAAGATAAAATCCAAAAAAACATATTGGATTATCAAGTTAAATTATCTAAAAAAGCAACAGATGTTTTATCTGATAAGAATTTTGACCATTGGCTTGAGACAAAACAAGTAATTAATCAATCTTTTGTTTTAGATTTAGAGTTTAGTAATTTATATTTTAATTTTCAAATTAATAAACTACTTGCAACTTCTCAAGAAATAAAAAGCAGATATTATAAAAAAATATCTGAATCCTGGATTGATGATTTTGTAGAAAAATTCAACATTTTACAATCAAAATACGATTCAAACGAGAAAATGACTCAAGAAGAGTTTGAAAACTTTTTTGAGTGTAAAAAATAAATTATTTTATATTTTTTGCTTTTTTGCTTTCTGCCATTGGAGCAGGAGCAGTTTTTTTGCTTTTATTTGCTGTTGTAAATAACAATCCTTTCATTGTAGTTAAAGGCATTCCAAGTTTTTCTTCTTTTTTATTTAGTTCTTTAACCATTTTGTCTAATGAAATAAATAAATTTTGCATTTTACCTTTTAAAGTTTTAACATCTCCAGCAGTCATTGCATGGTCTAATCCAGTTCCAAAATCTTTTAAACCTTTGTCTAAAGTTTGGTAACCAGTTTTAAAAGTATCTGCAACAGCAGCGGCTTTGCTTGAAACAGCGCTTCCTACTGCATGAGCCTTATCTGCAACGGCAGCAGCTTTATTTGAAACTGCGCTTCCTACTGCATGAGCTTTGTCTGCAACAGCAGAGCCTACAGCCGCAGCTTTATTTCCTATTGCTTTACCAGCAGCATGAACTTTATCTCCAACTGCTTTGTCAACAGCACCAGCAGCTTTACCTGCTTCTTTTCCGCCAAATTTAAAAGCGTTTTTTAAACCTTCCCATGATATTTCATCTAAATCGCCACCTTCTTCTAAAACTTTGATAGCTTCTTGCAAAGATTTTTTTTGACCATTTAATGTTTCTATTTTTTTCATTTTAGAAACTTCTTCGTTGATTATTTGTGTAAGTTGTGATTTAGTTAATTTAGCCATGTTTTGTTTATTTAATTTAAATACTTTTAAAAAAAATTTTTTCCTATTTATACTTAACCTTAATTAAAAAAAATGCCAGTAACACAAATAAAGCAATCAGAATTAGCGACTTGGGAAAATAAATTTAAACAAAATGTATTCCCATCGGTTCAGTTTTTTAAAGAGCCTTTAGAAGGCGGAAAAGAAGTTCAAGCTACAGGAGAAACAACTATGCAGTTGTATGCTGGTGAATCTGGAATAGACGCTTCATGGTATGGAAAAATTTTACTCGAAGAAGATAATTTTATTTATTTTGAACTTTCATTACAAAAACCTCCTTTTATCAAAGCTCAAATGGTAATAAATGAACAAACTGCTGATATAGTTAAGAATTTGTATTTATATTATACAGATTGGAAGCAATATTGGTTAGGAGCATTGTCTGGTTCTGGAAACAGTGCTGATATGGTTTCTGAAATTAGACAAAATAGAAGTTCAAAATTCATTATTGAGAATTATTCTCAAAGAATGAAAAAGCTTGCTGGACTTTAAATATTTATCTTATGTCTCTTAGAAAATTTATAAGAACCATTTTGAAAGAAGAGGAAGAAAAAGTTTCTTTTTCTACAAAAGAAGATGAAGATAGAATAGAAATGACACTTAAAAAAGGTGAAGAAAAAATGGGAAAAATTGGTATGGAAATTTTGTTTGAACCATATCAATATGAGTTTTCTGATATTTTTACTGAAGAGCAGTTTGAAAAAATTTTTCCAGAACCAAATATAGTTAAGATAGAATATCTTGAAGTTAAGGACGCATATAAGGGAATGGGATATGGAAAATTATTGATGAAAAAAGGTCTTGCTAAAATGAAAGTAAAAGGATATAAACAATTTTATTTAAACGCTTCCCCAATGGGATTTAGTGGTCTTCAATTAAATGATTTAGTTGATTTTTATGAGTCTTTTGGTTTTAGAGGTATAAAATACCAAGGTGGCAATGTTTTAATGGCTTTGACGCTTTAAAGTTCGTTTATTGACTTTACAAAAGAGAATTGATGAACAAGTTTTGTTTTCATCATTTTTCCACCTTTGTTTTTTCTAAATATAAAGCATTCAGGCTTCATAAAGTCTATTTCATTATTAATAAATTCCAATATATCATCAACTTTTATTCTACCATCATTTTCTATTGATAAAACTTTTTGTTTTTTATCAGAAATTTTTTCAAGACTTATCTTGTTGTCTTGAAAAATTATGTTTATTTTTGTCCCAATTGGGTCAGCATCTAATTTTCTTGATTTAATAAAAAATTCATTTAAAATTTCTTTTATTAAATTACGTAAGACAAATTCTGATTTCATATTTTTTAAATATAAATAGATAAAAAATTGGTTTCGATAGATAAACAAGGAGAATTATATAGAGTTTGGTTCGATTATGAGCCAAGAATTTTGGCTTATCTCAATAAATTGCCTAAAAATTTAGTTACAGCCAAAAAAGAAAGCACTCTTATAGAGGGTCAAAATATTGATGTGTGGTATCGCTATCTTGAAGAAAGTGTCTTTCTTAAATTTTTGATTTTTCTTAAAGATAATGGATATGGAATGAATTTTTATAATTTTCAAAAAGAAGATTTTGATATTGTAAAAAAGTCATATGCAGAAAGGAGAGAGAGAATTAGACAGATTTTTAAAGGAAAGAAAAAAGTTCTTGATTTTTCAAACAAGGATTTTTCTTTTTTAAAAACAGAATTAAGAGATTATCAAAAAGAAGCTTTTGTTTTTTTTGAACAAACAAATGGACTGGCTATTTTGGGCGATGAACCAGGGTTGGGAAAATCTTTAATGGCACTTTCTTATCCAGCAAAACATAAATTTAAGACACTCATTGTTTCGCCAGCATCTTTAAAACTTACCTGGAGAAATGAAATTTTAAAATTTACACACGAAAAACCTTTTGTTTATAAATATAATCCTCCAAAAAAGTTAAAAATTAAAACATATACAAAAGAAGAGTCTCTTTTTCACATAATTAATTACGAATCTTTAGATACTTATTTTAAGTTAAATTATTCTCATACATGCGGTAACACCTCTTGTAAAAACAAGTTTGTTGACCACAAAAAAAATCACAAAATTTGTCCAAAATGTAAATTGGAAAAAACAATATCTTCTAGGATAACTAAAGCATTGAGCCCATATGAGGATGAACAAGGCATTAAAATTATTCCTGAAGAATATGATTTAATAATATTAGATGAATGCCATTATATAAAATCTTCTTCTTCTAAAAGAACAAAGCTTGTAAAAAAAATGTTTAGTTGTGTCCCAAGAAAACTTCTTTTATCTGGAACATTAATAAAAAACAGAACAGAAGAATTGTTTTCTGTCTTAAATTTCGTTAATCCAGAAAAGTGGGACAATTTTCATTATTTTGGTTTGAATTATTGTTCTGCATATGAAGGAAATTTTGGTTGGGATTATAAAGGAGCATCTAATTTAGAAGAACTTTTTAGTAAAATGTCTCCTAGTTTTTTGAGAAGACTTAAATCTGATGTATTAAAAGATTTGCCTCCCAAAACACGCTCTGAAATCATTATTACTTTAACAGAAAAGCAATTTAAAGAATATGAAAAAATAGAAAAAGGAGTTATTGAAGCGGCTAATGATACTGGTGAAAATGATTTATTGAAACCAGAAAGCGAAGTTTTATTTATACAATCAATTCAAAAGTTAAGACAATTTACAAGCAAAATAAAAGCTGAAGCTGCTTTCGAATATCTTGAGGGAATTAAAGAATCTGGAAGAAAGATTGTGGTTTTTTCTCATTATATTGCGAGTGCAGAAATGATGTATGATAAGTTTAAAGAAAATGCTGTCATTTTTACTGGAAAGAATTCTATGCAAGAAAAACAGGATGCTGTAGATAGATTTCAGAATGATAAAGATTGTAATTTCTTTTTTGGAACCATTGGAGCAGCAGGTGTTGGTATAACATTGACTGAGGCTAATATTTCTTTATTTGTAGAAAGAGCCTGGTCTCCAAGCGATAATATACAAGCTGAAGACAGAATTCACCGTTTGTCCCAAAAATCAGATAAAGTTCAAATTTTAAAGTTAAAATGCGAAGGAACTATTGATGATGATGTGGAAGATTTATTGGAGAAAAAAGAAGGTATAATAAATATGGTATTGGATGGAAAAGATACTGTTACAAAATCTGACAAGTCAAGCCTGGATGTTTTTAAACAATTATTATATTTATATAAAAACAAGAAAGTATGATTGCAGAAACCATAGTTATATCTGGAGAAAAAAAAGATTTATTTAGGATTCATTTTTACGAAGACTGCATTAAGTTTGACATAAAATTTGCAGAAGGAATTTATAAAGATAAAAAAATTTGTAAAAAGATAGTCAAACTAAGTGATGAGTGGGCAAAAAAGAAAAAAAATCAATATGATGTTTTAGAAAAAATTATGATTTTGATTGAATTTAATGCAAAATATTTTGAAGAGTATTACTTTAAAGATTACGAATTAAACGATGAAGGGAAATACATAGACTTAGTTCCTATAGATTCTTTAATGATTCAAATGGGAGAGCCAACAGATGTTTTTTATAAATATCTTCAATCTGAAAAGGCTTTAAAAGAAATAGATAAAAAAGAATTTGAGTCAAATTTAAAAAAAGAAGAGTATCAGGATTTATATATAGATATGTATTCTGATTTAAAAGAAAAAAAAATTAAATATTATCAATATAGACTAAATGCAAATTTTGACAGAAAAATCTGTAATATCATTGCCTCAGAAGATGAAAAGGTAATTTTTGGGTATGTTTTTTAGTTTTTGAATTAATAAAAAAGAAAATAAAAATTTCTTTTCTATTTATATCAAAACATATATATTCATGAAACTTACTGATGATATTTTAAAAAAATTAGTTATTCAAACTTTAAACGAAGCAAAGAAATCTGAAAAAGGAAAAGGTGCTTTAGTATCTGTTAAAGCTGCACATAAACCTACAAAAGAACAGGTTAAGCCAACTTTTAAGAAAAAAACAACTGCCCCTAAAAATTCAACTTCCGACCCATTTATTGAAAAAGCGAAAGAAGATGCTTTAGATAAATTTGATAAAGCTCCAAAAACAGCTGCTAAAGTTGAAAAAATTGCAACTAAAGGAAAATCAGTAGATAGCAAGACAGGCGCTCAAAAAGGAAGTTTTAAAGCTAAAGCAACAAAACCAGAAGAACCAAAAAGAATTGCCAAACCAGCTTTCGTAGTGAAAGAATCTTATTCAAAATCGGATTTGGCTAAATTTATTTACGAACAAGCCAAGAAGTCTTTAAAATAAATAAATTTAATAAACTATACATTGAACCGTGAACGAAATTCGCGGTTTTTTGTTTTTATATTATCTTTAAAGAAAAAAAATATGAATTCAAAAGAGATTAAAGAAAAATTCCTCTTTCAGGAAAATAATAATTTTTATTGTCCTTGTGGAGAAAATTATACCGTTAACAAAAAAGAAGGAGATAAGGAAGAATATACAATAAAAATAGAAAATGATTCTTTTAAAAACATGGATGTGTCAGATTTTATTAAAAATGTTGACCTGGCTCCAGATGAAAAGTGTCCAAAATGCGAAAGAAGCCCAGCTGATTTTAAAAAAATGGGTTTAAAGCAAGACGTTAATATTGATTTTTTTAAATCTTTTTTATTTGAAGAGACAAGTAGTGAAATTTTATTGCACAAAAAAGTTTTTAAGGGTTTTTTTATTAAAGAGACCAAAGTTTTTATTGTAAAAGAAAAATTACGCTCAATTGTTTTTGACAAAGAAACTAAATCTGTTAAAATAAAAGATGAAAATAAAAAAATAGATGTAGAACTTGAAAATCTTTTTAATGAAATTCAAAATTTTTACGAACCGAATGATGAAAGCTCTATAAAAATTATAGACAATTTAATTGATATTCATATTTTTATAGGAAGATTAGCTAATTTTCTTAGAGATTTTAAAAACATTAATTTTGTAAGTGGATTAATGGAAGAAATCAATGGAACAAGAGGGTTAGATGTGTCAAAAGGTCTTAGTGTTTTAGTTAAAGTTACATGCACACTTTTGGCAATAGCTCAATATGAAAGTCTTGCAACAATTGCTTTAGTTAAAAGTGGATTATTTTTGTTTGAATTATTAAAAGACTGTGAACTTCCAAGTTCAAAAAAATTAAAAGAATTAAATTTAACAAAGCCCATTCAAATATTTAATTATTTAATAAATCTTGAAGCAAAAAAGATACAAGATGATATAGACAAAAACAACAAAGACATACAACAATATGCATTTAAGTCTATAAAATTACAGTCTGGTCAGGAAATCGTTTTACCAAACATGAAAATTATTCATGATGAAAATATAAAAAATTCTGAAACCAAAATTAGAAAAGGAGCAAATGGTTCTCTTATTCTAAAAGAAGGTTTGGAAACAAAAAAGATTTCTCCTTTTTTGTTTAAAAAAATAAAAACAGTTAAAGAATATAAAAGTCTTATAAGATATTGTAAGTTTATAGATTACAATGATTTATTGAATTTAACAATGAAATATGATTCAGTGTTCCTGGATAATCTATTTGATTATATTGAATTTAGAGGAGATATTGACAAAGAATCTTTATCATATTTTATAAACCTATATGCAGATTTCTTTTCAAAACAAAATTCTGAATATTGCGAAAAAGAATTTAAAGATTATTTAATTTGTTTTGATGATGCAAAAATGATGCTTGTTTCTTTAAAATGGAACATTAAAAAGGAGTTGATGGGAATAAAAAAATGTTATAAGCTTGAGGAATATCATAATTGGCTAGTAAAACAATACAATTCTTTAATTGCAAAAAACGGGCTTAAAATAGATTATCAAAACTTTGTTGATAAATACAGGTCTTTGGAAGATTATAAACATCCAGATATTGAAATTAAATTAATTGATACAGTTGAAGGACTTTTCTTTTGGGCTAAACAATTAAATAACTCTGCTGCTGCATACGCTTCAAAAGTAGTTGGAAAAATTTATTTAATGGCAATAGTAAAATATAAAACATACAAACAAGACTCAGAAATTCCTCATTTGAAAAATTTTATGCTTGGCTTGGATGTTGACAAAAGAAATATGTTAGAATTTGACCAGTTTAAATCAACAAACAATCAATTGGCTTCCAATAAATTAAGGCTTATATTGATGGAATATTTAAGAGACAAAGATATTTCTTATAAAGAGCTTGCTGACCTTTCTCTTATTGAAAGTAACAACAAAAAAGCTAAAGAGGCTGAGTTTATGTATAATACAGATATTTCCATAGAGGATACTGACATCCAGGATTATACAGCTCAATAAATAAATTTTTTCTCTATTTATTTATATGAGAAAAGATTTAAGAAACACAATCAGAAAAATAATTATTGAATGCTCATGCGAAGAGCCTGAAGTTGAACCTGTAATTGACGTGTCAAATATAATGTCATCAGATTTAATGCATAATAAATATTTAAAAGTTGTTTTTCAAAATTCTGAAGGAAGAAATCTTACTCTTTTTGTGCCAGTTCAGTCTTTTTCTACCTGGTATAACACTTCAAAGCCTACGGGTAATGTTTTAAATAAATTTGTTAATGAATTTGTTAAAAGTTCCCCTGTTGAAGATGAAGAATTAATGAAAGAAATAGTAAACGAATTTGGTGATTTAATAGGTAATGAAGATACACCAAATAATTCAACGAATTCAATGGTTGGAAAATCAAAATTTGGAACAGATAAAACTATACGTCAAACTGTTGCAAGAATGAAAAATTATGATGCCAATATGGGAAGAGGAATAGTAACATGGTAATAAAAAAATAAAAATGGATAAGAAATTTAATAAATATAGCAAACTTGCTAAAAAATTAGACAACAAAAATATTGTTCTAAAATCAGACAAAAAACCTGTTGATAAAGAAAAACTTTCTGAAGAATTTAAGAGGTTCTCTAAAATAAACAAAAGAGTATCCGAAAGACTTAATGAAGGAGCTTTTGATGCTGGAAGCGGGACTGAATCAGGAAGAATTGGCTCTACTCCTCAGTCTTATGCCACAGGATTTAATCCGAAAGCAGGTCAGTCTCATTATATGGGATACGGCAAAACAGTGAACACTTTTATTCCTCAAATCTCGCAAGATGGAATGATGAAAAGCGCAGCTTATCTTCAGCCAAAAGAAGCTTTAAATTTGGCTATTAGAAGAACATTGGATTCTGGAGCTCCAGTTAATAATCTTGATTTTTATGGAGAGGTTAATTGGAATTTGAACAACATGGGGTTTGATGTAAAACAGGCAATTGACATCAAAGAAGCTTTAAAGAAAATGCTTAAAGAAAAATAAAAAATGCTGGAACTTAGAAATATAATTAGAACTTTAATTTATCAATCTCTTGATGAAGATTATCGTTTTGAATATAAGCAAAGCCATGTTCCAACAGATATAATGTCACAAACTGCAAAAAAAGCACAAGAAGCCGTTTCAAAAAACAATCTAATTGCTAAACATAAAGAGATTTCTGGTAAAATAGTAACTGGAGAGAAAAGGTCTCAAAAAATAATAAATAAAGAACCTTTAAATCATAATGAAGTAAGAGCTTTGAGAGATTTGTTTACTTCTTTACAAAACGATTTGAACCAGGCAAAAAACAAAGGTCAAAACATAAATAATTCACCTATTATACAAATATGGGAATTAAATGGTGGCAATGCCGCAAAAACATGGGCTGAAAATATATTAGGAACTCATCATACAAAAAGCTTAAATCACAAAGATTTAAGGAGAGGTTATGGTGATGTCGGAATTGTTAAAAATATGATGAGACCCAGATTAGCTAAAAAACAAAATACAAAAATAAATAAAAAATGAAAAAAAAATTTAACCTAAACGAAGCAGAAGTTAAGATTAAAAGTTTAATCAACGAAACAAAAAAACATTTAAAGGAATGGGAAGATGATTTTGAGCCAATGGATGATGAATTTGAAACTGTCGGGAGCGATGAAGGTGGTTTTAATCTTGTTAAAAAAATAGGAACAGCATCTACCGAACCAGCGTTTAAGCCTTCTTCAGATAAAGAAGTTAATATTTTATTTGAAAAATTAAAAACTCAAGGCGCTGATTTATCAAAATATCCAAAATGGGTTTTTGAATCTCTAAATGATGGATATATTGAAAAAGACCCAATTACAAAAAGGTGGAGCTTTAATTCTGAAGGGTTGTCAATGTTTAGAGATTCTTTAAAATTAAAAAATTATTTAATGAGCCAGGATGAAACAGATGTAATGAATGAAGAAGAAGGTTGGGATAATACTTATGTAAAAGACCAATTAAATAGAATCACTCCTGGAACATCTGAATATGCTCCTGCTTTTAAAATAGAAGCAAGAGGCAATGGTAATGACACTAAATGGATTAATTTAAATAAAGAAAGTGCGTCAGAACTTGTTTTTTGGTTGCAAAAAAGTTTCTTAAACAAATAGTCTAAATATAATGTCTAACACTATTGATAAAATGGTTTTTTATGGTTTTCATTCTTCTAAAAAAGAAATGAGTAACGGATTTTATCGAGGTAAAATAGATAAAAGATATGAGGATATAATAATTGATGCATATCAAAACCTGATTTCAGATTATGATGACAATTTGGAAAGCAGAGATTTTGATAAGATGGCTGAAATATTAGAAAAAAAAGGTTATTTTTTTACTTATGTTTCCAAAGAACCAATAGAGGCAAGCGCGTTTCAATATGATAAATATAAATATGGAGACCATTTATACAAAGTTTATGGGACAGGAGATGAATTGATTTTAGATGACCCAAATGAATTAAATGCTGAAGTAATAGTTTCAAAAAAACCATTATATATAAAAAAAATTGAAGAAAAAATGGAAATAAAAGAATTAAAATTTTTGATTAAAAAATTAATCAACGAAAATTTTTCAGTAAAAGCAGAAGATATTAATGATATTTTGTCTGGATATATTGAATGTGCCTTGTGGACTGAAGAAGATAAGCTGAAAGAAGATTATTTATCCAACCATGAATCAGATAATGAGAACGAAGTTGAAGATGAAGAAGAAACTGAGCTTGATAAATTAATCAAGGCAACAAATACTTTTAAACAAAAAGGCTTTGAAGGTTTCTCTAAAGAAGACATCGAACCAGATTCACTAATAAAAGCCTATACTGACATAAAAAAATTTTTACAATTAGCAGGAGAAGAAGCTGTTAAAGAAGCGGTAGAAGAGCATGGTTTTGCGCAATTAGGTCATGATATATGGCTCACAAGAAATCATCATGGGGCAGGTTTTTTTGACCGTTCTTATGATTTTGATAATGAAAAAAGATTAATTGATGCTGCTCATGCTCTTAAAGAAGTTGACTTCTTTATAAACGATGATATGAAGTTATCATTTAGCAATCAAAATTTAGATGAATCTACTAAAAAAAATAAAATGAAAAAAGAAAAAAACCACCTAAAAGAAATTAGAAATTCAATAAGAAAAATTATTCAAGAGTCTTATGAAGAACAAGCGTGGAAAGATATGAATTTTATTATAAAAAACAAATGGAATCCTACTTCAAAAAGCGTTTCAGGAGACCAAATTGATGAATGGATGAAATATGCAAATAAAGAACTTAATGGTTATGGTGTTGAGCCAATTAGATTAGAAGGTGCTTATGTGGACAAATATTATTATGATATAGTTGGTTTATATGTTAATATGGGCGACACATATGATAAAACAGTTGTTTTTGATACTGAAAATCGTCAATTTTTAATCACTTCTTATGGAGATTTTGTTGAAAAAATAGAATCCGAAAAACAAGATAATTCTGAAGATTTACAATAAAAAAAAGCCCTGAATTTTCCAGGGCTTTTTTGTTTCTTATGGTTGGCAATCTTAATTATTTTATTTGAATTTTGCTTTGCATTTTAGAAGGGCTAATTATAATTTCTCTGCGCAAGTTGGACAATATTTCCAAGATGTTTTTTTAATTCTTGTTCTACAATTTGGACAGTATGTTTTTAAGTCACTAGCCTCTACTGGTTTTTGTGATAATGGAAGTATTTTCCATGTAATTTTATTTGAATAAAAATTGTTAAAATTAGAATAATCATTTGAAAAAGATTGTTGGGAATATGAGCCAGCTTCTATCCTACCAGTTTCAACATATGTTTTTTCAATGTTTTTTGAAAAATTTTCAAACTCTAATTTTTCTTTTGAAGAGCCCATTGCTTTGGAATTTAAACTATTAAAATCTGGTAATTCAAAATCATTGCTCGGTTTAGAACAATAATAATTTTGAGCGGAATCTGTAAAATTTGAATATGAATTAGTTACATTCATTATTCCAAGCGACCCACAACTTGTATTGACTGGATTTGAAATGGTTGGAGTTCCAGTTGTTGATGTGCTTGAATAATAAATTTTATTATTATTATAATTCCAGTCCCAATTAACAGGTGGATAATATGTATATGTTACAGGAATACTTTCTTTATAAAATTCCACTTCAACTAATCCGTTGTTGGCTGTAGCAGATTTTGTTTCTGCAGAATTATCTACTGGATATGTTTCAAATTTAAATTTTTTAGCCATATCAAGATATCTTTCAAGAAAAACTCTTTGCCCTGGCTTTAATGCAATTCCAGTGTTTGAGATATAGTTTCCATTAATTTTGATTTTCGCTAAAATTTTTGAAGTTGTTGGATTAAACAATTCAAGTTGAAATTCAGAATTATTTGCCAAATAAACTATGTTATTTGCGTGTTGTTTAAGACGATTTCCGTCTACCGAAATAAAGAATTGCCCTTCGGTCAAGGATGAATTTGTTTTTGACATTATGTTTTTAAGTCTATTTTTTAATTATTTGATTTCTGCTTTGCTGGTGTCGCCAACTCTGATGCAAATTTTCATCTACACGCATAAACCAATCATAGGCTCAGAATTAAATATGCAGCAAAATTTTTAGTTGTCAAGTTTTTCTGCATATTTCCAATTTTTTATTTTATTTAATTACTATTTTGCTGGCTTTTCTATCCAGCTCTACCGCCATTTTAAAAATGAACGCATATTAACCAACCGTGAACCACCACCAACTTTAAATTGGTGACTTCTACGCATCACGCACAGGCTATCGCCTCACGTTTTGATACGCCAGGTTGGTTCCTCAACCCGAAATTTTTAATATTCTTTCCCGCATTTACATCCCTGTCATGATGCGTTCCACATTTTAAACAAACCCATTCCCTATCGCTCAATTTCAATTCTTTATTTATCCAGCCACATGATGAACATAATTTTGAGCTGGGGTCAAATCTACCTATAACAGACACATTTTTCCCATACCATTCTGCTTTATATTCCAGCATGGAGCGAAACTCGCTCCAGCCCTGGTCTGATATTGCCCTTGCCAATTTATGGTTTTTTACCATATTACTCACAGACAAATCCTCCAAACAAATAGTGTCATATTTCTTGATAAGATAAATCGAAATCTTATGTAGATAATCTTGCCTTTGATTTCTTACCTTCTCATGCAAAAGTGAAACAACCAATTTCTGTTTTTGATAATGATTGCTTCCTTTTTTCTTCCTTGACAGTGAACGTTGTTCCATTCTCAATTTTTTCAATGTTGATTTCAAGAAATCTTGATTATCGAATTTCTCTCCATCGGATGTTGTTAAAAAATGTTTAATTCCAAGGTCTAAACCAACAGAAGTTGATTCTTTAATTGGTTTTTTTGTTGGATTTGATTTATTATTTTCAATTAAAATTGAAATAAAATATTTATTTGTTGTTGTTTTACTTATGGTTACGGTTTTTATTTCACCTTCTTTCCATTCTCTATGGAGGTCAATGTTTGTCCATTTAAGTTTTGGAATGAAGATTTGTTTTTTATCTTCACTTAAATGAACGCCTTGAGGCAGGGAAAAAGATTGTTTTCCGTGTTTTGATTTGTATTTTGGAAATCCTGCTCCTTTAAAGAATTTAGTATAAGCGTTATCGAGATTACGCAAACTCATTTGGAGGGCTTGTGAAGGAGATTCATTAAGCCAAATACAAGATTCTTTTTTAAGTTCAACAATTTGGTTAATAAGGTCAAAACAATTAAGATTTATTTTTGAGCCAGAATAGGCGGATATTTTGGTTTCCAGAGCAAGATTATAAACAAAACGGACATTACCAAATGTTTGAGCAAGCTGTGCTTGTTGGATTTTGTTTGGGAATATCCTATATTTGTATGCTTTTAACATTTTTGCAGATAACTCATTGTTTGTGCAAATAAATAGGAAGGAAAATTTTATTTTCCAGATTAAATGAAAAATAATTTATAAAAAGTGCAACAAATTTATTAAATTTGTGTTATTGACAAAGGAATAAGAATTCAAAGGTTAAAATCATATGCAATGAATTGCGGGGTTTTAAACCAAATAACTAAAACAATAATATAGGTCAAAAAATTTTTTTGTCAAACTTATCTTGTTTATTCAAGAACTTTGTTTTACATTTGCATCATTAACTAATCAAATCAAACAAAAAACAAAATGGAACAACAATTTTTAGAGTCATTAAAGAATTTAACACCAAAACTTCCTGAATTTAAAGGTTATTTTGATGCAGATGATGAATTAAAGCCAATTGCTGACAAAATCAGAGTGTCGTCTAAGTATTTAACAGACCTGGATACAAGCCGCATTAAGTTCTTTTATTCAAATAAGCCAAAGAAACAAGGCGGGAATTATGCTATTTTTAATCTTCTTTTAAGAAATGAAGTTGAGAGAAGTATTGAAGGGGCTTACGATTACGTAATTACTGTTTATTACAACGTATGGAAAGAATTGAATCCTTTACAAAAAGTTATTGCTTTGGACAAAGCTCTTTGTGGAATTGATTATGGAAACGGTGAAGAGATTAAGCTTGGAAAAGCAGCACCAGATTGCTCTGAATTTAGAAGCAACATGAAGCAATATGGAGCACAAGAGGTTATGAACACAAGCGAATTGATAAGCATGACTTGTGCCAGGATAATTGAAGAAATGAAAGAAGCAAAGAAAGCAAAAGCTGCTGCCAAAAAAGCAGGAGAGCCACAGGAAATGATAACAGCAAATGATTCTGAATAATCTTAAATAAAAACAAAATGAATCAAATTAGTCTACAAATAAAAGCAGCTCAATCTTATTGGACTGCAAAAAGAGATGCTGCTCAATCAAAACTTGATATTTATTTAAATAAATCAGTTGGGACAGCAGTAGAATATGATATTCAACAAAAAATAAATGAATTATTTGAAGAGTTTTCACATGCACAAAATGTGTTAAACACAATCAATTCTGTTATTGAGGGAATAGCTTTACAACAACAACAACAAAATAACACTGAATCAAAATGATATTGATATTGGTTAAGTTCTTTATGGTATTTACTTTATTGTTTTTTTCTTATGTCATTAATTTGGCTATTAAAGAAAGGCAGCAATTTTTTAACTCTACAGAATATAAATCAGCATCATTATTTGAAAAAGTAGTATTGAATACAATATCTTTTTTTGGAATTTCATTCTTTTTATTGATGTTAATTTCTTATTTGATATTTATATTTACATGATACAAGAATTAAAGAACAAATGGAAATATTCCAAAGCGAGATTTTATTATAAAAACTTGCTTTGGAATGTCCAGTTTTATATCTTTTCAAAAAAACAGTTTAAAGATATTGAATATACAAAGGGCGAAGAAAAATTTCAATATGAAAGAGTTAAAAGACAAAGGTTTATTGGATATAAATTTAAAGATAAAATATACCTTGATAACCCTGGTTTTTTAGACATAGAGCCTGATGTCTGGACTCAGTGGAAAACAAAAAAATATTTTTAATTAATATAAACCTCGCAATTTGCGAGGTTTTGTTTTTTTTATATATTTATCTAAAAAATAGATATGCGCGATAAGCAAGAGAAAGCGGTTAATGATGATAAAAAATTTGAAAAGTTTGTTGATAAAAAAGCAGAACTGTTTGAATTAATCAAAGAAACCCTTATTAAAACTACAGAAAAAGAATTCAATAAACAAGGATTTGAACCTTCTGAAGGAGCTGCTGGTATGTATGGTGATGATTCAACATATGGTGCTGGAACAAAAAATGAAAAATTTTTAATTAAAGTATCTGGTAAAACTTTACCAAGTATAGAAAAAACAATTCAACTTGGAGGCAAAAGACTTACTTCTGAAATTAAATGTGTTATTGCCAATGAAAGATTAAGAATAAATTACAACACACCAGAAAATACAGGATTTAAAAATTTTATTGTAAGAAAAGAATTAAGTTTATCAACTGAACTTGGAAAAGACAAAATAAAAAAACAATTAGAAAAACTTTTTTCTGAAGCTGCATTGTATGAAGTTGAATATTTGCAGTCTGCAAGTCTTGGAACTGAATATGGCTCACAGAACTACTATAACCCAAATAAACCAAAAATGGATATTATTAATAACAAGATGACAATTAAAGAGATTTATACATCTGAATCAACTGAAAACTTTAAAGCTTTGCCTGATGAAGAACAAAACATAGACAAAGTAAAAGAAAAACATGCCATTGACATGGGTGATGGAAAATCTATGTTGCTTGACAAAAATTCTGTTGACGAAATAGTTAATAAAGTTAAATCAGATAAAGGTTTTCAAAAATTCTTCAAAGAAACGTTGAATAAATTTGAATGTTCTTCTTTAGGAGAAGTTAAAAAGAAAGGCAAAGATAAAGAATTTTTAGAAGAGCTTGCTGGTTATTCTGTTAATGAAATAACAGCTGTTGGTGGCGCTCCATCTGCTACTGGTGGTGGCGCTGGTGCTTATTTGACTCCTTATGCTTTTAAAAAGCCAGGAAGTAAAAATAAAGATTTAAAAGCTCCATTTGTTCAAGTTGCTAAAGAAGATAGTTTATTGCCAGAAGGTAAAAACACTAATTTTACTAAAGATATTAAAGATACTCCATATTTTCAAGGCAAGAACTCTAAAAAACCAAGAGTTGACAAAGATTGGAATATTATATCTGAAGCTGGTGGAGACCCTTATAATATTCCTGTTAAAATCGACACAAATACTCATCCAATAGGAATGCCTTTTATTAAACCAAATAGTCAAGAAGAAGCAAAAGCAGCTGCATCTGGTGACCCAAATAAATTAAAGAGAATTGGTGTTAAAAAACTAAATGAGTCAGTTGAAAAAATTAAACAAAAAATATCTAACGAAACTGAATCTGAAAGAATTCAAAGATTAGGTAAAAAAAGATTTAATTCTATTCTTGAAAACGAACAACTTGGTGTTAATAAGCGTTACATCATAACAGAAAAAACTACCAAAGAATACGAAAAAGAAAGAATGAGTAAATTGGCTGGTTTTAAATTATATGAAAGTATTAAAGGTGCTGAAAATTTAAGCGAAGTTTTAGGATGCGAACCTGAAATAGAAAATAAACCAATAAATACTGGTAGTGAAAAAGAAAACGATTCTTTCGAAGGAAGCGTTAATTATCCAGACAACAATCCATTTGTTCCAGAAGACTTTACTTTAGAAGAACCTACTTCTGCTCGCTCACCTTTAAATGTTAATGAAAATTATGTTGAAGTTGAAAAGCCAGGTAGTTTGTTTGGAACAATGTATAAATTTAAAGAAGCAGATTTTTTAAATGAAAACAAAAAATACATTTTAGACCTAAATTCAATAGTGTTTGTTCCGCGTCCTGGAATAAAATAATTTGATTTTTTAAACATTTTGCCTTATCTTTGAGTTATTAACTCTCAATTATGAAAATTACGAATATTACAAATACAAGTATAAAACCGTCTGTTGTCAGCATTATGGTCAGCATTAAGGGTTTTGATAAAAGATTTGATTTGCAGCCAGGTGAATCAATATATTCCAATGGAGATTTTAATTCTTTGTTCAATAAATCTTTAAGAGTTCAAAAACAAAAAGGATTAATAAATGTTTTTGATGAAAATGATTTAATTCAAATGGAAAAAGAAAGGATTGAAGAAGAAGAATTGATTTTATTAAAAAAGAAAAAAGACGAAGAATTAGAGCTTTTAAAAGAATCTTTAAGAAAACAGGAAGAGGAAGAAAAATTGGCTGCTGCTAATATGAAAAAAAGTGCTTTTGATTCATCAGATTTTTTCGAGGAACCAAAAATCTTGCATCCAGACATACTTATAGTTGAGACCAAAAAAGAAATTGATTATTCTCAAAACATCATTCAGGAAAACGAAGAAGAAAATGTTGAAAAGAAAAAAAGAGGAAGACCTTTCGTTAAAAAAAATAAATAATAATAATATGGAAAAATTAAATGTGCCACTTTTTGTGGTTTCAAGAAAAAAAAATCTTAGTGGAAGAATTTATTCAAAAAAAATACTGAAAGATATTCTTCCGTCTTTAATTGAAAGAGCTAATGATAAAAGATTAATTGGAGAACTTGGGTTTAGCGACACAAGAGATATATCTTTAAAAAATGTAAGTCATTTAATAACAAATATTAGATTAGAAAAAAATATTTTATATGGTGACATAGAAATTCTCGGAACCGATAGTGGAAAAATATTGAATGCTTTAATTGATGATGTAGTATTTAGACCAAGAGGAGCTGGATATGTTGATGAAAAAGGAAGAGTAAAAGAAGGATATGAAATAATTTCTTTTGATGCAATACCAGCCTCAGAAGATTCATTTAAAAATATTTTATGACATCCAGAGATTTTAAAATTACACTTGAAGATTTTAACAAAAAGAAAAAAACAATCATTCAACATAAAATAAGAACTCTTTTAAAATGTTACACGGTTCAGGACTTCAATTTAAATGAAGAAACAAAAACTTTTACGTTTAGGAAAACTTATAAGATTAGTGGAATTCAAATGGTTTCAGATTCTGTCCTGGAAGGTAAATATGAAGTTGAAGATATTGGTTTTGAAAACGGAAAACAACAATTAAAATTAGTTTTATCAATTTGAAATGAAAAATAAAAAAATAGATTTTCTAATAAATCAATTTAAATTATCAAAAGAAGATGTTCAAAAAATAAACAAAGTTTGCAAACTAATCAAAACAGAAAAATATATTGTTTGGATTGCAAAAGAGTTTAAAAAAAACAAAACTATTGTTGATGATGTTCAGAATCTTATTTTTATATTTGATTGGGTTAAGAGAGAAAATGTAGATGTTTTAAAACATGATTTTGAAGCCTTAATGCAAGGTTCTAAAAAATGGCATAAAGATAATTTTCAAATCATACAAAAAGAAGACAATAGGAAAAAAATAAGAGAAGATGGAGTTATTTATGAATGTGAAGATGGAGAGCATTTTTTCAAAATTTTAACACCAGACGAGTTAGAAGAAGAGGGGCAGCTTATGGGAAATTGCATGGGCGGAGAAAATTATAAGAATAAATTAAAAAAAGAACAAAGCATTTATATATCACTGAGAGACAAAAAAAATCTTCCTCATGTTGATATAGAAATAGACACAAAAACTTGCAAGTCTTTACAGGTTCTTGGAAAAGGAAATGACCCTCCAGTTGAAAAATATCAAAAATTAATAATTGAATATGCTTTTAATGCGCTTGGAGTATCAAAAGAAATAGATGAAGAATTAAAAAATATTATATTAAAAAGAAATGAGCTTTCCTAAGTATATAGAAAATAAAATGGACAAGAATTTATTCTTGCAAGAAAATCATCCAATTTGTATTATTAAACAAAAAATATATGATTTTTTTGGAAGCAATTATTGGATTCATGATGGTTTTCCAAAAATAGTTTCTGTTAAAGATAATTTTGATAATTTATTAATAAAAGAATCTCATCCATCTCGTTCTAAAAACGACACTTATTATGTTACAAATGATAAGGTTCTTAGAACGCATATGACAACATTTATCACGTCTATATTAGAGTTTGTAGGAAACAGTTCTATTTGTGAAAGTAATTTTTTATTTACTGGAGATGTTTATAGAAAGGATTCAATAGACTCTACACACTATCCAGTATTTCATCAATTGGAAGGTTTATGCGTTTTGAATTTTAAAAATCCTGAAGATGCTGAGGTTTATCTTAAAACGCTATTAGGAGCCCTAATAGAACACTTATTCCCTGGTTCTGAGTATGAGTTCAAAGAAGAGTATTATCCCTTTAATTCAAGAGCTTTTGAGCTTAATGTATTTCATAATAACAAATGGATAGAAGTTTTGGGCTGCGGAATTCAACATCCAGATATTTTAAACAATCTTGACAACCCTAACATTAAAGACAAGCAAGTTATTGGATTTGGTCTCGGCTTAGACAGATTGGCTATGATTTTATTTGATATTCCAGATATACGTTATTTGTGGTCTGAAGACGAAAGGTTCTTAAGTCAATTTAAAAAAGGAACGATAAATAAATTTAAGTCATTTTCCAAGTTTCCGCCTGTATATAAAGATATTTCTTTTTTTAAAAGTGATGACTTTAATTTAAATCAATTTTATGAAATGTGCAGAGAGGAAGCTGCCGATTTGATTGAAGATATTTCTATAAAAGATAAATTTTATTCAGATAAACAAAAACAAGAATCAGTTTGTTTTAGAATAACATATAGGTCTTTTATAAAAACTTTATCCGACATAGAAGTCAATGTTATGCATAATAGTATTAAAGAAAAAGTAAAAAATAATTCACAATTAAAATTAAGATAAAATGGAAAACAATTCAAACGAAATAGATATTAATGACTTATTTAAAAAGACAGCCAATAGAATAATTAAATGGCACAATGAAGTTCCAGATATGCCAGATATTGAAAGGCTTCCTGCGCTCCAGGCTTTAACTCACTTGATTATACAGGATATTGGCGAAAAAATAGGAGATAAATTAGGCTTAAAACTTAATCTTGAAATAGCCATGTCTCCAGAATTAAGAAAAAAAGTTAACGACATTAAAAAGACAGAAGGAAATTTTTTGACAGGTGACAACAAATTGAAAAAAATGTTACCATCAGAAGATGAAGATGACTATCTTTCTTAATGATGTCCAACAAGAAATCCAGCAATAAAACCTAAAGCTACAGCAACAGGTAGGGTTACAGATAAAGCTATTTTTTGAGTTTTTTCTGTTTTATATGCGCTTTTAAATTCGTAGTAAAGCTTTTCGTTGTCGTCAGATTTTCTTTTTAAAGAAGGTATTGTTTTTTGCGTCAACGTATCATATGCCTCTTCACATTTTTTGTCTGCATATTTGTAATAAGATATTTCAATGTCTTTTGAGTGCATTTCAGATTGATTTAATCCAGCAACCCTTCTCCACGTCTTAACTTCAATAAAAGCCTTATTTGCAGTTTTTACATACACAAAAGGAACTTTTACAGTGTCTTTTAATTCTTGTTGACTTTGAGAAAATGCATTAAGAGAAAAAAAGATTATTATAAGTGTTAATATTGATTTCATTTTTTATTTTGTTGAGTCTATGTATTCTTTTCCTAACTTTGAAAATAAAGCAACATTACTATCTTTACTTAATTTATCAATTTTAGCTATATCTGTTTTTCCATTTAATTTAACCTGGTCTGTGTTATCGTGAATTGATTGGGTTACTTTGGATTGTCTTCTTGCAAACTCCTCAAATATTCCAGCGCTATCTATTAATGTCTGAGCATTTTTTGCTGAATTTTTTGCGTCTGTCTCAGCTTGTTTAGCATCATTTTTTAAATTTGTTTCGGTTGTCTTTAAGTCTTTGTCTTTGACCATATTTTTTCCAATAATTATACCTCCAACAAAAAGAAAAATTAGGAAAAATAATAGAATAATCAAAAACACTATTGTTTCATGTAATTTTAAAAAATCAATTATTTTTTTCATTTCTCTTATTTTATATTGTAATATAATCCTTTTAAATAATTAGTAAATTTTTTTTAAAAGTCAATTTTAAAACCGAATTCTTTTTTGCCAGAATAACTTTCTATCCACATAGTTGGCTCGTTGTTCTTAAATAGTATATTTTCTTTAATATATTTTTTTCTGTTTTTTCTATTTTTTCTGATTAACTTTAATTCTCTTCCATTCTCATCATAAAAAATATGCAAAATATATTTTTCTGAAAAATCCTGTTTTTCAATTGTTAAATAAGAGTTTTCTTTCAAAATCTCAGTAATAATAGTTTTATTTTTTGGTTTATTTGTAATTGTAATCTTTACAATTCTTTTATTTCCAGCATATTTATATCTGTATAACAAACCAGAGGCAGTTTCTATTTTCTCAATAATCCTGCCTTCTTTATCGAGTTTTATTGTTTGATTCATGAATACAATTAAAGACATAAATAAAATAAATCAAGGAATTTATGATTATATTTTAACCTTGGATGAAGAATTATTACCTCAAGCTCTTATTGACAAGATGGTTATAAAGATGGATTTTGATAATATTCTTCCAGGCGTTTTAATAAAAAACACTAAAATTTTAAGGTCTATACATATGTCTAACATAAGTTCTGAAAAACTGGTTAGCTTAATATATTACAAGCCAGAATGTGTTAATTATATTGACATTAAAAATTTTAAATTTAAAAAAGAAGACATAATCGGTTTAGTGATTAATCATGGAGAGCTTATTGATTATTTCGATGTAGATTTAAGCGACTTTAAGTTTAATGAAATTATTATGATGTGTTCTGTAAATGAAGATATTAAATACAGAGTTGATTTTTCAAAATTCAAACAAACAACTTCTGATATAAGAAACATTGTTAATAATCACATAAACAAAAAATATATTGTAGATTTAATAGACTTTAGCGTAGCAGATGGAAATCAGGCAAGGTTGATTTTAAAAAAATATGGAGATGAATATATTAATAAATTAGACTTGAAAAAAATGAAACCAAATGATTGGATTGATGTTTTAAAAACTCACCCAGAGCTATTGGATTATTGTGATATAAATATTTTTAAAACAGGAGATTATTTGTATCTTGCTGATTTGATTTGTATTTATGAGCACCTGGACTATCTTGTTGATGAAAACAAAAGCAAATTTAGCGCATTTGATACTGAAAAATTAATTATAAAAAGTCCAGAAAGATTTTTAAATAAAGTTGATTTAAATAAATTAAGAGACAAAAACTGGCTAAACATTGTTAAGCAACATCCTTTTTTAAGAAACAGGTATTATTTTTGCTAAAAACTTGACTTTAAATGTTTTTCATTATATATTTACATTAACAAAATAACATGTTGACGTAGCTTAAAGAGAGAATCTTAATTGATTCGTAAAGCAATTGCCTGAACAGCAATGAATGGCTCTCTGCAAAGAGAATGATTAACAAATCATACTGCAACACTGCCCGTCAACACAACAAAAAGAGAACTGTATAGTTCTCTTTTTTCATTTATAAATAAATTAACAATGAAGGAAATTGAAAACAAAAATCTTCGATTGCTTTCTTTTCAATCTCATCGGCATATTTTTGATTTATGTTAGTTTGTTTTTTTAAGTCCTCAAGGTTTTTCTTTGCAATTATTCTAAGTGAATCTTCTGGAAAAACAGAACCAGGAGACATTTTATTTTGACCTGTTGACATTTCCTGGTCATAGTAAGGCATTTCTCCATTAAAGTATCCTCCACCATAAAGAGCTGTGCTTGTAGTATCTTCTAATAAAGTTTCTTTTAATATTTTATGTATTACTTCTTTTAAAAGCTGAATAGCTTCATGTTTTGATGTTGGATTTGAATCATATTCTTCGTTTACTTTTTGATAATCTATAATTTTATCTTTTTTAACCATCATCAAAGGTTTTATTTCGTTTTTTACTTTAATATTTGGTTGCATAATTCTTTTTTCTGTGTCAGTATCATAAAAATAATTATTATCTAAAAATATAACATCGCCTTTTATATCTTTTATTTCCCCTCTTATTGTTTTTTGTGTTGGTTGACCTCCTTGTAATATTGCTATTCTAAAAGTTATTAAATCACCTTTTTTTAGTAATTTTAAATTATCTTGTGTCATTTTATGCAGTGAATTTTCCTGTTAAATTATCAAACAAACATACATGACACCAATATGGATTTTCATCTTCTGGAGATTTTACCCAACTATGAGAACAATTATCACATTTTATCATTTCATCTTTATTTTCTTGTATTATTTTTTTTATGTCTACAACAAAATTTCCTTGCTGTATTATATTTTTACCTATAAGAATTTTGTCTGTCATTTTACTTCTGTCTGTAAGAGTAAAATTTGCCTCATAATATTCATTGTTTAGTTTTATCGACAAAGGAACCTGATATCTTATTTCTGTGTCACCAAAAGAATTTGTTACATTAACAACAATAAATCTATTTGTGCTAAATACAGCATCATTATTTAAAAGTTTATATATAACATAAGATACTCCATTTTTTATAACAGTATCATAAAATGGTGAATCAATAGCTGAAACACTTGCACCAGTATCTATTTTTGCTTTTATATGTTCAATCCCTAAAATTGGAACGTCAACAAACTCAAATGCTCCTATTGTTTTCATATTATATCAAGAATTTGAGGGTTCATTCGAGTGTATTCTCTCATTATTATACCAGCAAAAGAATTTGCTTCGTTTTCTTGTTTGCTTCCAGTAATACCGCTGTCTTGAACCAATTCTCCTCTTTCATTTTGTCTTTTATGAGTTAATTCATGAGCCAAACTTCTCATAATATCAACTATATGTCTATGTCCAGCTCTTATGTAAACATCATCTGGCTCTTCGCTGTTTTCTTTGTATCCATAAGAAGCTAATGTTTCCAAGTGTTTATCTTTACCGTGTTTTAAAATTATTGTAACATCACCTTTTATTCCAAGATATTCTATACAATATTTTACAAAGTTACGTAAAAGATAAATTTTGTCAACTCCAAAGTTTTCAAGTTTTGGGTCAATCTTAAATTTTATTTTTATTTTTTTAGGTTCCATTTTATTTTAATGAATAAATTTTATCAAATGATTTTTCTATTAAATCTTTTAATCTTTCAATATACTTATTATTTCTTAGCCATTTAAAAGCCAGGTTTTCCAAACTATACTCTCCTTCTTTATCGAGACCACTTTGTCTCATTCTATTTATTTCGTCTTTAACCTTTTTTGAGTGAGAATAAAGTTTTTCTGGTGATAACTTATATTTATCTAATAACTCAATTTTATCAACTATTCTTTTTATTTTGTGCTTTAAACTTTCGGTGTCTATCTCAAAATCTTCAAAAGAAGGTTTTTGAATCCATTTGTTTTTTGTCAAACTAAATATACCAGAACTTTTTCTCGACTCTTTAGTTGTGTCCTGAGCAAACATTTGAACAGGAAAACCTTTAACTTTTATATCATGCTTCAATTCCCATAAAGAACTTTTTGTAAAAAAAAATTCCTGAACCAATTCAACCTCATCAGCAACCTCAGAAAAATCAATAACTAAATGAACATCAATATCACTATATTTTGAATAATTAAAGTTAGCCAGACTGCCAGTAAAAAAAACATCTTTTACTTTAGATTTTATTCCAAGAAAATCGTAAAATTCTTGTGAAATTTCCAGCAAATCTTCTCTTACCTTAGAGTCAAGATTAAAGTCTTTCCACAATTTTTCGTTTAAATTATTGTGTAATATTTTTTTATCAACAGAAATACTATCAAGTTTAATTTCTTTTAAAAAAGAAAAAGTTCTTTTAAATATAGGTGCTTCAGTGCCTTCTTTATTTTTTGGTAACGGTTTCATTTTTTCTTTAGTATTTCTTTTTCTGAATTAATCAGATTTTTTAATTTTATTAGAAAAAGCTCTTTTACTTTTTCGTCAATGTCATTTGGAATTAAATCTTCATTCTCATATTTAGTTCCCTCTTTCCATTTATCACCTTCATCTTCAATTTTCTGCTTAAAACTATAATAGTCAAGAATATTTAATATAACTTCAGACATTTCATTTAAGTCTTCTTTTTGTCTTTTTTCTGAGTTTTCTTCTATCATGAAATTTAATTTATTGAAATTCCCATTTGTTTCATTTTCTTGCCAGCAATTCCTCCAGGCGTTTTAATTTTCTCAGCATCAAGAGAAGCCTGAATATCATCCAATTCTTTTTCATCGTTTGGCAGTCTTAATTTTGCTCTCTTTATTCTGTCTGATATTTGTTTCTTTTCTTCGTCTCCCATTGGTTTATTTTCATATGTTCCCCAAATATCCTCTATATCTTTTTTATCCTTATCGGTTGGCGTATAATCAATATCACCTGGTAAATCAAATTGTCCAGCCAAATCTAAAAGACCATTTTCTTCTTCCTCTTGATATTCTTTTAATGTGTTTTTCTTATCAGACTTTAAAAATAATTCGCTAATTATGCCTCTTATTTTAAATCTTAAATCTTTTTCTTTCATTGTTATGTTTTAATTTCTTTAATAAATATAATTCAAATTATATTTTTCCCTGTAAAAAAACATAAATTAAACAATCAAGAGAAACGATTAGTTGATAAGGTTCTATTAAAAAAACCGCAGCAATAAAAAAACATAAAATATTTTTAACTATGTTACATATTTTCTCCATATTTAATTAAATAGAATAAATTTTTTAATATTTCAAAAATGAAGATTCCAAAAATAGATTATATTTCAGGTGAACCACTCACAGAATTGTTTGAAAGAAATTGTGATATTGTTTTTGACAGATTTTTATACTGCATAAGAACTGGGTTTGAAAAAAACAAGGAAGATGTTACAATTTTTGAACTC
>Ga0316217_10001269_pt1 | contig 33578 bp, 45 predicted proteins | sample 1anoAmetaG_FD_203633 | JGI IMG/M metagenome (GOLD analysis project Ga0316217, IMG submission 203633) | Freshwater microbial communities from Trout Bog Lake, Wisconsin, USA - 1anoA | ecosystem: Environmental > Aquatic > Freshwater > Lake > Hypolimnion/Profundal zone | place: USA: Wisconsin...
GTATGAACCATAAATGCCCCTGTGGACGGATCACCTGAACGGATCACCGACAACACAGAGGCATTTACTGAGACAAAGTAACCTATAATTACAGCATGTTACGAAGAAATTGGTGGAGATGAACGGGATCGAACCGTCGACCTATGCGTTGCGAACTCATCGTTTTTGTTGTTTCAGCCAGTTCCAGCGATGCTCTACCTATAAACAATACCCTTTACATTCAAGATATTTAGCGGTATAGCTTGTTTCAAGGCGTTTCTAAGCTAGCCATAAATTTTCACCAAAAGTGCCACTCAGAGTGCCACTCGGAATGAGGAAAACATGAGAGTAAGCAGGTTGACGGACAAGTCCATAAAAGCCTACAAAAGCAACTCAAAGGATGAAGACTATACTGAAGCCGGAGGCTTTGGAGTCCGTGTCCGGAAAACTGGCGCAAAATCGTTTTATTATCGGTATCGCTTTAAGGGCAAGGTCCGATTTATGACACTCGGGGTCTATGGCTCCACGAGTTTGGCAGAGGCTCGGGACAATTATAACCAAGCTTATCAGCTTCGGGAAAAGGGCTTCGACCCCATGGTCGTGGCTAAGGAAAAGGAAGCGGCGGAACAAAAGCACCTTGAAGAAGCGTTGAAGATTCAAGCTGACGAATCGAATGCACGAGAATCAAAGGCTCTTACTGTCAGCAAATTGATTGATCTGTATATAGAGAATCATGCCAAAACTCAAAAAAAGACGTGGCATAAAGATGAGTTGGTGCTAAGGGGGGATGTAATAAAAGCTTGGGGAGACCGTCCTGCCACAGAACTTGAGAAATCTGACCTGTTGATACTAATGCAGCAGATAATAAAAAGGGGCGCACCGGGGCAAGCGCAGAACGTGTTAGAAGCGGTTCGGGCGATGTTCAATTGGGCCGTTGATACAGCAGGGCATCTAAAGGCTACTCCGTTTGTCCAAGTGAAACGAGCAACCAAGAAAACAAAGGGTGATCGCGCCTTAGGCGAAAACGAAATCAGCATCCTATGGAATGAACTTGATGAAGCTGACATGTCGGATGAGATAAAACGAGCCTTAAAATTAACTCTTGTGACGATTCAGCGCCCCGGAGAATGTATTAGCATTCATAAAGAAGATGTCGATGGGCATTGGTGGACGATCCCAAGTGAAAAATCAAAAAATGGGATGCCACACCGTATATATTTGACAGACCTTGCCCTTGAAGTAATTGGTGACTTGGAACCATGTGACACTATCACCGGTGAAAGAATCGCATTAGGATACATCTTCCGGTGTCCAAATAAAAAGAAGGAAAAGCCAATTCTCGAAGGTTCGATGGGGCAAGCAGTACGTAAAAACTTGGAAAGCGGCAAGATTACAGTCAAAAAGTTCACTCCACATGACCTCCGCAGAACTGGGGTTACCCATCTTGCACGGTTAAAGATTCCCAAAGAATGGCGTGAGCGAATTGTGAACCATCTGCCAGAAGAATTGGATGCAATTTATAACCTGTACGAGTATGATGCGGAGAAAGAAGAAGCAAAGAAAAAGTGGGAAGTCGAACTAAGGAGGATACTCAACATGGTATGAGGTCCACGCCACAGTGTTCAGTTTTCAGGGGTGTTAGTCAAGCATTCGCGCCATTGAATCCCCAGTGCTCAATGCCAAGGGCAAGCCGATGTACGATGCCGATAGTAAGCCGACCACCTTCAACAAGATCGGAGTCGATCATTTCACTCCTCATGACCTGCGCAGGACGACGGCAACCTTTATGGCTCAATCCGGTGAAATGGATGAGGTTGTTGACGCAGTTCTGAACCATGCCAAGCAGGAGGTAATAAAGGTATACAATCAATTCAAGTACGATGTACAGAAACAACAGGCGCTCGAAGCGTGGGCGCGAAAGCAGACGGCTATCACCACGGACACTGAGAAAGATGATGTGCAGATTAGACACAATGGATCTTAACTTTAGGCTAAAAATGTCATATGTAAGTCGTTATGTGGGTAACTGTTGAGAATGTATTAGTGTGTACTTGAAAACCTGTAAGTATAATGGCGCGTATAAAAGGAAGGATATGAAAGAACAAACAGACAGGATAGACGTAGTTTCATTTGGTGCTGCGCATAACAATAATTTAATTCAACTAAACCATGAATGTACTGATGAAGGAGAGGATGTTATAGAGCGACATTTTATAAGCCAGAGATTTCCTGTCCAAATCGAGGAGCCTTGGTCAGAAAATGACGATTTTTTTATCGAAATAATGAGAAGAGAATCTATCGTGACATCTAAGCCAAGTATTGAAGAGGACAGAGAATCATATGAAAAGCTCGAAGAACTGCTTGACGATGATATTGCTTGCTATGAAGAAATGTCCGACCAGCACTTAGCATGTGTCGAGAGGAAACAAATATCACGACGAAAATATTTGGCAAATCTGATATTGAGGTGTGAAGAATTGACAAACTCTGAAAAGAGTGATGCATATTGCTTTTTAACCGGTGATTCCTCTCCAGATTTAAAGCTAGGAGCGCCAAGTAGGCTCAATAGAGACGTGATAATGGCAATGGAATATATGTTAAGAGTATATAAAGGAAGTGATCCAATTATAGTTAAATCCAAATTGATGGTTGACACTGTCTATAATGCACATATACCAAACACCTTTAACACTGCTCTAAATAAAGGTAAAAGGCATATCAAATCAGCTGTTGATGAATACCAGTTCTATGCTGGGCTGGATAGTAATGAAGTTCTGAATAAAGCGGACATGACCTTTGTAGCCAAAACACTCTTTATGAACCTCGGAGTAGACCAAATTGTCCGGCTTGTAACTCGATTCATAGAATAGGTCACTGTCCTTTTCGTGATGTTGGATATGGTGCTTCTGAAACTACATTTCAAGCTTGAGCGGTAATTTAAATTGAATGTCATACCCATTATATCTATATCGCTTGCTGTACACAATTTAGGAATCAATTCACAGCTCATGAAGCTGAACTGAAATGTATTCTAAGTAATGCTTCTCAATTCTTCTGTAGTTCCCTCCTCATTTTACAAATCACTGAATCTTGTATATTAGCTTGAACTCGCCTAACAAAAACCCAAACGTAGACAGAGTTGGAGCGTCTGTATCGTCAGATGCATGCGATTGGCATTGGAACATGGTGAGATAGCTACGCATTGACAATGTACGCGGTTCCCACTGGACCTTCATCCTCTCCCCCGACATCTCAACTGCGAATCTCATGCTGAATTACGGTTGCTGAGGGTATTTGCTCTCGCAAAGCGATCTTTTGGTAACCTCGTTGATCTGCATCAACCATCATCCCCGTGCTGGATTCCAGATTGGTTGCCGCCCATCACCTCGTAGGGCATGGTCCCATTGAGACATCCATACTTTTTTCATACGTCTTTCTGCCCGACTTGGTGTCATTGAATGGTCGGTTTGATATAGCTGCAAACCGATTAAATACCCCCCCTTTCATTGGTTCGACATAGCTGAAATCATTTGCTATTTTCTGGGAACTAAGCGGAGCACAAACAAATGAACTACCCCGCCGCAAGCAGCAGGATATCACGGGGATAGTCCACCGCTGTAAACGCTGGTGAACTTACACCAATCACCCCAAGGGACGCGGAATTTACCCGAGGGGATTAAGGGTCATTATATTAAGGCAAGGAGAAAGAAATGTCACCACAAGTACAGCAGATTGATCGTGCAAAAGTAATTGGAAAAAAAGAACTGAGAGAACTCACAAGTCTGAGCTACCCGACGTGGTGGAGATTGGAAAAAAAATGCCTTGCTCCGGCAAGAATCAGGTTGAGTGCCGGAAGAGTGGGCTGGAATGCCGGTGCTGTGCTTGACTGGATTTCGAGCCGCGAAACAATACACAGTTAACAACAACCACCTCCTCGTCCCGACACTGTGGGCGAGGAGGGAACTCCCTGAACGCGGGAGCTGAAACATGGAACCGTGACCGACGGTCAGTTGACCTCGACTCACCTCGACACGCAACCTATACCATCGGCGACACGCTTGCTGGTGAATCAAGTTAACAACACACAAGGAGAAAGACAACATGGGAAATAACAATGAAGAATTGCAGAAGGCTGAAACAATGAGAACCGCAACCGATCCCTACAATATGGGACCGAATACTGGTGGAAAATATCACACGCTGATCAACTATTGCGAATTCGACTCTATCCCAAGAACTGATATTTTCTGCGGTCATATGGAACGGAATCTGGTGTACGACATCGTATATTTGTTTCGTGACCAACTGAAAGCATCGAAATCAGATGTGAACTGGCTTTTGGATATTCTTGAATTGTTGTACAAGGTTGGCGACAACAAAGCCTTCAAGCTGAGGTCAGTCGGGTGGGCAGACCTGAGGGAAATGACAAATGCCTTTTATGACAATCCTGAAAGCAACTGCGGCAAATTGTAACAACACTGAAGCAAGGAGATCGGTCAACAGCAGCCGATACCTTGCCATAACCCCGCGTAAATACGCCATAACAACTAAACAAAGGAGAAGAAAATGAACAAGGTAGATCAAATGCCGACAAATGGCTGTGCCTGTTGCGGCACTTACGCGGAGTTGCCGCAGTGGGAGAAGAGAAAACGGTTGAGGTGGAGCGGTAGCGGGTGGCTTTGTGCTGCCTGTGAAAATGAGGAGGAACGGAGAGAAAGCTAGGCAACGGAAAGATCCGTATGTCATTACCGGCTGGGCAGACGTGCATCCCGACTCCAGCAAGCCGCCCAAGAAAGCAGTACCCAGACTAACACCAAGGAATCAAGGGAGAATCAAACAATGAAAGACGAATGCCCGTATGAACTCAGCGCCAATGCTGAATTGTGTCCGCTTCAGATCCCCACATTCCTTCCGCCAGAGGCCGACATGGACCGTCTGAAGGACTTCTTTGCCGCTTCTGTCGAAATGGATCTGGAACGAATCTACAACATTTCCATCGGCCAGATCGTGACGATGCTCGATGAACCGAAATTCCAGAACGGCACCTTCGTCGAAAAGTGGAACTCAGTCGTAGATCTGTTTGCACAGGGACTGCTGGAGAAGAGGGAGGAAATGCTCGCACCCGATGCGTAGGTGACCCAACAGCAGGGAAGTGGGGATGGCACCATTGCCTCCCCACCACCACCTCGCCCCGTCACTGTAGGCGAGGAGGGAGCTGTCGCCCCTCTTCCTATGGCTCCGAGGTAACCGTATCGTAGCCAACATATTAACATTAATATTAACAAGACCAAACACAAACAGGAGCAACTCGATGAAAGCGAACAGAGTAGTGAGAAAGCCAGAAGCAATGGCGATGACCGGCCTGAGCTGCAAGGCATTGGAGCGACTTGAACACGATGGCCATTTTCCTCGGAGGAAAAAGATCAACCGGAAAGCGTATGGCTGGACATTTGAAGAGCTTACCGGATGGCTGTCCAATGATCGTCGTCAGAAAGCGACCGACAAAGCGGTGTCGCGGCAGATCTCCTAGCTTCGTGACGAGGTGTACCGTAGGTCACCTCGTCATAGCGCCAGCAGGGAGGAGGCTGGCAATACCGCCACGTCCCGACACTATGGGCGGGAATAGGAGTAAACCATGAACCAACGAGCAAGCCCATACACAATTCACCGGCATGGGAAAATTCATCACAACATCAAATCAAACACAAGGAGCATCAATGAAATTCATCAAATACAAAAACTACATGATCGCCAGAAGTACCCGTGACAATATCAGACAACTCAAAAAAAGATCGAAGACTTATGTGAATGGAAAATACCAAGTATTCTCGTTGGATAGACACTTTCCGACCCCGGCGTCCCTTCTCATGATTGACCATGTCAACTCATCGCTCCGCCACAACGTAAGGGTGCGTGTTCACGACGAAACTGGATTTTTCAAGGTCGACGAGTGGAGAGAGTACCACTGGGGTGCGTCGTCAGATGTGTTCGAGGTTTCCGAACGTGAAGGAGACAAAAACTACTGGGCTTTCGAGTTCACTTCACTGCAGTCTACTCCTGTACGAGCCTTCCAAAGGCTGTCAGAAAACTACCCGAACGTGCAGTTCCACCACAGGTACTTCGGGGTAGGTGAACAAATCGCTGGAGAGATTTCCTACACTTACGGACAGCCTACGACTGAAATCAGATTCGAAGGTCATGCCTACGATAAGCTGATGTCAACGTTTGGAGAGAGCGGAATCATTCTTCGTTTTGATTCAGGGGATTGTAGTATCCGCTACAACCAGAACTTCAAGGGCGAAACCATCGACCCCAAACTCAATGGCAAAATCGTTGACAAGTTTTCTTGTATTTACGGTGGCAATTTCTCAGATAAACAGACATCACCGCAGATGACACCGGTCAAGAAACTGACCAAAGCAAAGCCGATCAAGGAAACGTATACTATGTTTGATTTTTCTTACAATTAGGTACGAAAGAGGGTCGAACAGGAACCGGAAGTCTGCGGTAAGTCGCAACTTCCGGCCACCTCGTTTTTGGTCTGATTTCGGAATGCCCGTGTAATACCACCCACTCCGAATCAGACCGCATTGTAAGGAATAGAGGGAATGATCTGCAAGTGTGCGAGGTTGGCATTACAACGCCAACCTGAATTATGGAAACAATAAGCACCCAGCTTGGTTCCCCGTGATTCCCCGCTGCACTCCCTCAGCAAGACATCAGCCTCTCTCTGCACCATCACACGTATCAAGCAAGACTCCGACAGTTGTGTCGTAGTTCACCGGGAGCAGTGCGTCCAACACACGACATGCCATTGGCACCGACACCATGGCATGTCGTGGATGTGATGAGCGGTGAGATCCGCTGAATGTCACTGATCGAGATTTATAAATAGTTCTGTGGCATATCAAATCACAGAAGGAGAGCAACATGAAAGTAATTATGGGAACCGAGTATTTCTCAATCCAAGATCTGGCCGAGCAGTTTGGCAAATCTGAGCCGACGATCTATCGTTGGCTGAACACCGGGAGGCTGAAGGGAACACGCTGCGGGAATGAACAGATGTTCACCGCAGAGGATGTATTGAAATTTATTGAAGAGTCACGAAAAGGAGACACAGATGCTGCATGTAACTAAAGTAAGACCAAGACCAAACAGGAATCATTATATTGAAATCGAGCATTTGCTGGAGATCGCTTCCAATGCTGAAGTCAAAGCCCTCTGCGAGAGATACAGGGAGACGAAAGACCTTGAAGACAAGTTGGAGATCTATGCTCTGCTTGCTTCGGGAGACTTGTTCTTCATTGACATCGACGGCGACAGCCACATTAACGGCAATGCTGAATTGGATTTCGAAGCAATCGCCAGACTGATTCCGCACCAAGCATGGTACATCAGTCCTTCAGGGACCGGGATGAAGCTCCTCATCAAAGTGAGCCGCGACTGCACCCCCTCGGAGCGCAAGAGCGTAAGGGGATACCTGCTGGAACGGATCGCAGAAATTACCGGGTTGATGATCGACCACTGCCGGACGGACATCGCATTTGTCAGTGATTTCCCGGTGCATCTCTCCGACGGGATCTTCGAGATCCCCGAAGTGCTGGAGAAAGTTGCACTCACCGTGGACTACGAAGCCAGTTTCGATTGCTCCGATGTCACCGATGAACTGGCAAAGCTCGACTACATCCTCGAAGACTTCCCTCACACCACCACCTACAACAAGTGGCTCGCGGTCGTGATGGCAGCATTGAGCCGGTTTGGAGCAGACGCAATCCCGCTTCTGGAAGCCAAGTGGGAGTCCACAGTCCCCTACTCCAAACTTCTGGAATACGCTTCCCAGTACAAGTCCGGGTATCTTGATGTCCTCTGGAACCAGCGGGTCAGCCTGAACGACATCCACGACCGAGAGCACACCCACGATAGAAGGATGATCGCAGGGGCAACGGGTTCCGGGAAATCCCGGTTGGCAATCGACGAGACTTCCCAGCGTTTCGATGAGCCTGAAGCTGTCTTCAAGGAGTACGTCATTTACGTAACGCCTTCTGTCGAACAAGCGATGGACGTATCGAAAAAGTTCGGCGATGCCGGAATCTCCTATGAAATCCTTGTCAGCCAAATGACTTACGATAGGTATGAGCCTTCAACCCGGAGCAAGCTCTCGGTCACCAGTAGCTGCAACAAGGCTGTCAAAATCATCCAGCTCGCTGCACTTCAGAACAATTCCTACTACAAGCACGTCATCGAGGACCACCGGAGACTGGCGCACATGTACATTGACGAGCTTACTCTGGTCGATTTTGTGCGCCCGTCGTTGCAGACCAGTTCCATCGTCAGGGCATTCCTCGGCATCGACATCGACGACAACCTCAACATGATGTACCGGAAGAACTACTCAAAGGCTGACCACCGGCATGCCCTGAAGTTGGTGGACGAGGGCAACGGGAGCCACTTCGTCAGCTCGATCCTCTTTCAGGCAGTTGACACCACCGTGCTCTCGACTGAGGAGCTGACGATCCACTGCCTCGAAGAGCTGGGATTCAAGAAGACGGTGATAGGAGCAGCGCGGACGGCAACATTCATTAACACTTGCACCCTTCATGTGTCGGTGTCGGACGACTACGTGCTTTCATTCGTTCAGAACGACACCTTGAAGGCGATGGTCATAGATATGAACTTCGACAACGTGTTCGCCAACAAATGTGAGTTTGCCGATGGCAATCTCATGACCATCAAGGGACAGCACCGTCCCGGTCGGAACCTGACGGTACTCAGGTGCTTGCCCAGAGAAGTGGTGAAGTCCATCCAAGAGCTGTACACCAGTTGCTTCAGAAACGCCAAGGTTGACCCCGTAGCGTTGTACTACATGGATTCCTTGATGCAAGCTGTGGGGCGGTCAATCGGACACAGAGACTGGTCAGAAGCATGGGTCATGGTCCATCCGAGGGTGTGGTCCCTCATCAAGAATCAGAGCTTCATCTACGGGATCAAAAGCTGGAACGTGGAGGTAAGTACCGAATTCAGGGCTGAACTCGACGCGATCAGGCGGTCGAGGAACGAGAATAAATCCATGTGGTATGAAGCCGAATCTGATCGCCGGTACAAGAGTAAGCTCTGCCAGATCCGAAATCGGCTCACTGTATCCGGTGATCCCAAGGACAAATTCACCCCGTCGATGGTGAAGCAAACCTTCGGGGTGGGGTTCACCCTGCCGATGGTTGCCGAGGCTCTTGGTGTTGCTCCTAAGCCGAGTGCCAGAGGCAACTACATTCCCGGAGTCAGATCAGTAATCTAAGGCACCGGAGTGATGTTTTCTTGTAATACCTATATACCCATAAACATCACTGCTGAGTTCGAAAAAAAAAATTGGTAAACCCAACACTGGTGTCGATCCTTATCAGCGGAGGGACAACAGGGCAACAACGAGAAGGAATATCATGGAACCAAGCAGCACAACGAAACAAATCCACTGGGCAGAGACGATCTCCGAGGATCGGCTTGCCCAGTGGGAACTTCTCCAGCATTCGAAGCGGTGGAGGAAGAGATCCTGAAGAAGACCGACGCATTGCGATGGATCGGGAACAGGAGTCGGTCAGGTGGGGAGAGCCGCACGGGGAGGAAGAAGAGATCCAAGCTGAAGATCGACTTCGCCGGATGGGAACGGATCGTCACCCCAACTGGATGCCGATGGATTAGCCCAACCAGAGATGCGGTGACCCGGAAGGTTGTCGTGGATGGCGCATCGCCATTTGATGGCTCAGGGTGTTGGGGGAGCAGATTCGGGTTGGCTTTCATATTCGGAGCATGGAGCACTTGATGCAGCCAACCCATGCTGCCCCACATGTCTCCAAGGTGAAAGGCCGTGTCAGGGCAGGATATGGAGCCGAAAAGACAGGCCAGCATCGGCAGATCGGCACCAGTCGGCAGGATGGTGAGCAGTGCCTTGGATTCTCAGTTGCTCCCGACATTTCTAGCATCATCAAGGTAGTTGAGGCAACACCAACCACATCAGGTCATCGCTCAGTGTATGATCTCCGCCAAGGGGAACGCTTGTGAGCAACCTCCCTCTTCCTATGTGGTTGGCAAGTGATCGTTCGGCATGCACTCTGTCACTTTCTTCCTTGATGTGAATGTATCGAAGGGCGAAGTTGGCGACCATGAGGTCATGAAAGCTCTTGTGGTTTGGAAGTTCGTCAATTACAGATTTGAAACTTGTGGGAATGTAAACTGAATTGAATCTGTCGGTTACATTCGATTTAGCTATATATGCGCTTCGCAGTTCGTCAGCAGCAAAGAGTCTGTACTCACCACTGCGGAACCTGCAATAGTGTTGTAGGAGTCGTTCGTGAACGTTCCGACTCTTCCCAACATACAGGGGGATGAACGTTTCTGCCTCGTAATACCCCCAGCAATACACACCGGCTTTGCCCTCATCCTTACCATAGACATCTTTCAAGTCGTTAGCTCTGACTTCAACCACCGGACAGTCCGCCTTCATTGTCATGATCTCACTCTCCCACTTGGAACTCTAAGGCGACGGTGACCACCAAGGATAGCTCCCAGACCGGCTTTCCCGTCAAACTCACCCTGCCCCCACCGCACCCGACCAGACCAGCCAGAAGCAATTCTGCTTCGTCAGGAAGCATTGGCCGCCGATATGAATCGGGTGCATGCTTGTGACCATCAGTCCTTGAGATTTCAGCAAGTTGCAACCGATGCCATATCATTCCCAGATATGGCATCAGCCAGACTACGCTTCATTGGTTGACGAGGATACGCCCCTCTACTCTCGCTCTCGCCGTTCACCACCACGCTCACTACCATGTTCCTCAGGACGCTGTTCCCGGCGTTCTTCAGGACGTTGTTCACGCATGTCCCTGTGCTCTTCAGGTGCCGGAGCCTTCATCTCATGGTGTTCCTCACGACCTTTTCCTTCCGGGCGGAAGTGCTGACCCCGGTAGTGATCCCGATCCCTCCTGTAGCTGACATAGTCCCGATCACGGAACTGGCGGATCTGAGCCAGCTTGTATCGACGTAGTCCGGGAGGGAGTTCCCTCTTCATGACCTTGATCCAGCGATCACCGTAGAAGGATGCCCGATACCACCCATGACCACGGTTCAGGAAATAGATTCCGTCCACGTAGAACAGATCGTATGGGACGCCAACAGCCACACCGAATCCAAGTTCCGTCGGATAGAGGAAGTCGGGTGGCTGGGAGATCACCGCTGCTGGACCTCCAACGTTGATGCTGAAGCTGATGTCGTCAGCATGTGCCAGCACGGGGATCTGACATAGGGCGACGAGCGATGCAACTACCAAAAGTTTTCTCATGATGCCTCCTTGGTGGTTTGGACCACGCATGTCCGATTGATGATTGTACAGCAGAGGGTGCGGCATTACACCAGACTTCGATTGAGATTGTCCATATGAAATCGGAGACTTGTGATATTTCCTCATTTACTGCACACTTACTATGCGCAATAACTAACGAAGTGACCATTCACATTTCCTGCACAATTCGGCGATAATATGCCAATGATTTCAGCTTCACTAAGATGTTGCCATCCGGCATATAGGTGTCAACGCAGCCCAAACTGGAACAACCACCCACATCCAGAACTTCCGGGGAGGATGCGCACCATGGACATGTATGATGATCTGGAAGCTAAGGACCCTGAAATCGAAATGATCGTTACAGCGATGGATGCCCTCAGAAAGGGTGGCATCAGATCGCTCCGATTCCCCACCACGCTCGAATCAAAATTCGACGAATACTACTTTACCAATACCCTGAAGCACATTCAAGTGTCTCTTCTGACGGGACTTCTCCTCTTTGCCGTGTTCGGAATTGTTGATCTCCAGCTCCCACCCGCAGACAGAATGCATGTCTGGTTCATGCGCTACGTTGTTGTCTGCCCGACGATTGCTGCTGGATTGGCGTTCACATTTGTTTCCAGACTCAGGCGTTTCATACAGCCAGTCGTTGCATTCGTGATGTTGGCCGGGAGCCTCGGGATTGTTGGTATGGTATATTTCGACCCGACCCCGAATCAGAACTACTACTATTCCGGGATCTTGCTTCTGATTATGGGAGCCTTCACGTTCGTCAGTTTGAAGTTTTGGTATGCCATTTCATGGTCACTGGTCACCACCTTGGCCTACGAAGTGATTGCGGTGTTCGTTAACCACACCAGCGCGATCACCCTTGAGCAGAACACCTTCACCATCGGTGGCGCTATAATCATCGGGGCATTCTCGAATTACCTGATGGAGAACTTCCTGCGCCGTGACTTCCTGAACTCCATCCTGCTGAAGCACGAAAACCAAAAGCTACAGCAAGCGAGCCGGGAACTGCGCCTTCTGTCAATCTCAGATGCACTCACTGGGCTGGGTAACCGTCGCCACTTTGACTCTATGCTGAATCATGAGTGGATGCGAGCCATGCGGACCGAGACTCCCATCTCCCTGATAATGTTCGATGTAGACTGCTTTAAGCTCTACAACGACTCCTATGGTCATCAGGCTGGTGATGCGTGTCTTCGAATGGTAGCAGATGCAATCGGCGGGTTCGCCAGACGTCCCGGTGACACTGCTGCTCGATTTGGTGGAGAGGAGTTCGTATTGCTCCTTCCCGGCGATGACATTGATCAAGCTGCGTCCGTTGCAGAGTTATGCAGAGAAGCCGTGGAGTCTCTGAAGATCCCCCACGGGCATTCTACTGTGAGCAGCGTGGTGACGGTCAGTGCAGGTGTTGCTTCCATGGTCCCCGGTTCCGACACCAGCAGCAAAGTGCTGGTTGCATCGGCAGACAGATCCCTGTACCAAGCGAAACGGGAAGGCAGGAACAGGGTGGTGCCGGTTGGCTGCACCAGCATGGGTATGGACGTCCATCAGGCGCATGTGGTATCTTGTCCTACATAGAGTGATGAAGCAGCTCTGGGAGTGAATATGGAAGCCATGCCATCGGTTCTGTTTATGGATGACGATGAAATCGTATGTAATGTAGCCAGTAGCATGCTGAACCATCTCGGCTACAGCGTGACCACCTGTTCCAAGGGTGAGGACGCTATAGAACACTACCTGAGAGCAAAGGAGTCTGGCAACCCATTTGCCAGTGTCATCTTGGATGTGGTCATCATCGGCGGCATCGGGGGGCCGGAAACTGCCAAGGAGATCCTGCGGTTCGATCCACATGCGACGTTGATCATTTCCAGTGGTAACCACAATGAACCTGTCATGACAGATCCCGATGGCCACGGGTTCCACACAAGTCTGGCGAAGCCATATACGTTGGACCAAATGGCGAAGACCATGGCTACTGTACGCAAATGAATATGAACAGATCTCAGCCATGCGAGAACCTTAACTCCTCAACGCCACTAGTTCCGCTGTCCCCGTTCCGGGTTCGATCTTACCCCGCCATGCCTGTGCCGCTGAACCCCGGTGAACGATCCCATGATGAATATGATGGCGATGCTGACATCAGGGCTGTCGGCATCGGGACATTAGGTTGCCGGATGGTGCAGTTGCTTGCCCGTAATCTTCCCGGTGTCACATGCCATGAGATTGCACCTACCAATGAGCAGGGGGCGTCCGATGACATCGCTATGCTACTTTCCTCCATCCGAACGAGTCACCTTGTGTTCATACTCACCGGGTTTGATAATGAGAACAGTGATTCGGTCGCGCAAGCAGTGGGACGGGCATCGTGCGGTGCCGGGGTGCTGACGCTGGTGGTCACTCCTCGCACCGGGTACATCGTTCCCCAGTGTGAGGGCGAACAAGGAAAATGGTATGACGCAATGTTCAGCGTGTCCGATGAGTCTTTGCCAGAGCAACAGGAAGCTGTGGTCCTGAGCACTGATACCCTGATCGGATATTCAATGCGCCACATGGTCGCAGTCCTCACCAACCTGATCGTCCACCGGAGAGGCATCTGCATCGACTTCGCCGACATCACAGCGATCATGAAGGATGGTAGCACGGGTCGGATGGGCGTCGGTATTGCTTCAGGTGACTCCAGAGGAGCAACAGCAGCGGAACGTGCGATGGAAAGACTGGAAGCGCAAGGGATTAGGATGTCGGAAACTACTGGGGTGCTTGCCAGTGTGCATGGTTCGGGCAGCATTTCAATGGATGACTTTGATGCAGCCAGCAAAGTGATCCATGAACATGTATCGCCGGATGCTAACGTCGTTGTCGGAGTGATCAGCGACGAAAATCTCGGTGGCTTTGTCAAGGTGACCCTCCTCTCGGCACATTGATGGAAACTCCCGGTACAAGTCCAATATGGATGCCATGGGCAGCATCGGTGAATCCACTTCCCCGGTGAACGCCCCATGGTATGTCCCGGCAGTATGAACCGAAGTCACCCCACATCGACAACACCCAACTCCCATGTGAATCCCAACGTTCATATTGCCGAGGAGTTGAACATTGGGATCGTGTTCTTCGGATCGTTGCTGCTGGAGAGTAGTGTAGATGGAGGTGGTGAGCACGATGCCCCTTGCAATGAGATTAGCAAAGGTTTACAGTATCCGCCATCTGGCCAGTTGACTCAGTAGTTGTGGCAAGCCGAGGAGATAAAGGGTTCCCACCGAGCTTTGATCGCGGAACAAGACATTGCCAGATTGTGAGGGAGGAGCATGTTACCACGACTATTGCACATCGGTTTCCACCGTGTTGGGGAATGGCACCTCAACGAGTCGAAACCGATCTACGCTCTGGATGCTGAAAGTGACTCACGTAACGTGCTGTACGCATTCGTTGCGGGATCTGAAGTGCTGTACGTCGGAAAGACGACTCAGCCCCTCAAGAAGCGATTGTACGGCTACCAGAATCCCGGACCGACCCAGTACACGAATATCAAAGGGAACAAGCTCATTTCGGAGATCCTTGTATCGGGTAAAGATGTCGAGATCTTCGCACTACCCGACCATGGGCTGCTTCACTTCGGCGATTTCCACATCAATCTTGCTGCCGGTCTGGAAGACAGCCTCATCGCGAAACTGCAACCCAAGTGGAACGGTTGTGGGCTGAAGAGTTAGTTGCCCCCCATGGACCTTGGATTTAATAACAGGAGTCCCCAGTGAACATTAACGACCTATGGCACTCGACCGACCCAGATGAGTGGGAACAAGCCCTTCTTCACTACTGGGACTTTGTTCTGCCTCGAAACATCGCTCTGGAACGGGCGCTCGACTCGCTAGACTTGAAAAGACTTCAGTGCCTCAGCCCTCAAGGTTGGTACGACTTCCTTCATGAGGAGTATTTCCGCTGGAAGTACACTGCTCCAAACCGCTACGCAACAACTGTTAAACGGCTTGAGACGTACATTGAAGATCATGCATTGGAGGAGTTGGACTGTCTTCGGCAGCAGCTCCTCCATCTCGACCTCCATGATGTTCGTGCGGGGTTGGAGATCGCTCAACAGGTACGTGGGTTAGGAACGGCTGGTGCTTCAGGGTTGCTGTCGCTGATGTACCCAGACCGCTTTGCCACCGTTGATCAGTTTGTGGTTAAGGCACTCCGGTTGGTCGTCGATCTACCCGAGGGCGACGCGCTCACTAAGATGAAGCCTGAAAGTTTGAGTCTCACAGATGGCGCACTACTCATCAGCATCCTCACCCGAAAGGCGAAGGAAAACAATCAACTGTTTGGCACCCCGGACTGGACTCCTCGTAAGATTGACATGGTGCTCTGGACATTTGGTCGATGAATTGTTCAGACGCCAATATCATTGTCGGACTGATCAGCGAAGATCAGATGAGGAGCAGCATCAAGATGACGTTGCTGACTGTGCATCAGTCCAAGAACTGGAGCGTGTGATCCGTTGAGGGAGTGCAGGGTGAGGGTCCGACATGGCAATGGAGGGCTGCGACGGACACGTACTCCCCGTCCTGCTCGGAGGTCAGCCTTCCGCACACGCAATAGCTCCAGTACACATCAGGGTGTCTTTGCCCGACATCGCCCAATAGAAGCCTAATATGGAAGCCATAGGCAGTGCCGGTGAATCCACTTCCCCGGTGAACGCATCCATTGTATGCCCCGCCAGTGCTTATGACATCACCCTTCCTCCACAACGCCCAGCTCCCAAGTGAACTCCTGCGTGTTGAGCGCCAGCACGTAACTACTTGATCCGTCGTTGACCGCGAAGTTGATGACCTTCGCAGCCCCTTCGTGGTGATTCCAGACCGAGCAGATCTGCCGAATGAAGATCCGGTCGGCGCTCGACTTGCCGGTGTTCTCGAACCAGACAGGTTTCAGCTTGCCAGACTCGATGACAAGTGCGACCCGGATTGAAGCGGAGGATGGTTTTGTCTGGACGGTGGTTGCCATGACTGCAAGTTACCAGATGACAACCATGGACAGTCAAGTGATATTGTTGCGCATTCAACTTGCATTTCACTGAGGAAAAGTGTACTCCTGTTAACAAATTCTTGCAGAAGCATGATCTCCGAAGGGATCTGCGGGTGCAATTTCCCCAGTGCATGGATATTTCATGGAACCGCTCTGCTCACCAGTTGATTGGCTACAATGACTACCATCGTCGCAACCGACCGGCAAACGGTTGAGCTGATGCGCTGGGCCATCTCTATAGGAGTGCCAGCGTTTGCGGGACTCACCGGTGTTATCGTGGGCGCGTGGCTCACTGGACGTCGGGAACGAAGTCAACGCCAACTTGCCTTTATCGAAAAGCAGCTTAAAGATTTCTACTCACCGATGCTGGGACTTCGGAACGAAATCCGAATGCGTAGCGAATTGAGAGTCCAAATCCATGACGCTGCTGATATGGTCTGGCGAGATCTCTGTGAACATGCGCGTCAGGTTGGCGTGGATGCGCTAAGAGACATTTCGTCAACTCGCGGCCTCGAATTCGATAAGCTAATTGAATACGACAACAAGCAACTTCAAGAAGAACTACTGCCAGCCTATCGACAGATGGTCAAACTCTTCAGAGAGAACCTTTGGTTGGCAGATCCCGACACAAGAGAATACTCCAAATACCTTACTGAATATGTTGAACTATGGGATCGGTGGCTGGCTAAATCCATTCCGAAAGAGGTAATAGAACGTATTGGGCATTCCGAAGATAGTTTGAAACCGTTCTATGACCACCTGCAACAAAGGCACGATGATCTACGAACTAAAATCAAAGGTCACAAAGTATAAACAAGGTGACATGACGCATTGACTTCAAGACTATCCAGCCCAACCACCCCGTGAGGTGCAACCATGGCTCCCCCAAAGATGGTTTACCAACTAAGAATATCACTGTTTGACACCGTCCCAAAGATCTGGAGGCGCATTCTCATCCCAACATCGGCGACGTTCTGGGAATTGCACTCAGCCATTCAGGACGTCTTCAACTGGAACCACTCGCACTTACACCACTTTTGGTATGACGACAAGATCCTCAAGAAGTCCATCTGGTTTGGAATCCCGACTGACGAGGACGACATGTACAATGTCGAGATCCTGCCGAGTTGGAAACACAAAATGTCCAAATACCTAAACTGCGAAGAGCCGAACCTGAAATACGTATACGACCTCGGCGACAACTGGATGCACCTGATCGAACTGGAGAACATCCTTCCGGCAGAGAAGGGAATGGCGTATCCGGTTTGTATCGGAGGGAAACGGAACGCTCCCCCGGATGACTGTGGCGGGACGCATGGTTACGATGAGATGCTGGAAGTCCTTTCAGATCCTTCGGACGAGGAGTATGAGGCAACCAAGGAGTGGATTGATTCAGTCACGGGCGGAACCTTCGACCCTGAGCACTTCAACCCCAAGGAAGTGAAATTCATGAACCCCAAGCAGCGATACAAAGAGAGCTTCGAGTGAACAGTTCGACCAATTCCCCAGTTCAGCTAGTGCTTCCCCCTTCTACCCCTGACTGCATCCCAGATATGTGCCATGGTCAGTACCGGGTGGCGTAGCATCATCCGTGGTCCGGCATATCGCATGATCTCGGAGAACCGACGGTGCATCTCCGGGGTGAAACAGTTCGTCCGGCACAGACCACACGCTGGCTTCGGCGCACCGCTATACGGACACATGTCGATCCGTTCGTTGGCGTACTGAAGGATTGATCCACAGTCGCCACAGATCCCGGATGCCGGGTGGTGACTACGGCAGTAGATGGTGATCATGTGCCGGATGGTCAGCTTCTCACGGTCAATCTGGGATCGGTTCGTTGTCATGGTCACCTTGTGCCGGGAGACAAACTGGGAAGTGGTTGTGATGGTTCACTTCCCACCGGCGATCCTCTCCTTCAACTTTGTCAGTCTTCGGTTGGATTTCCGATTCTTCACAGCCATCGCAAGAGCCTTGGGCTGACCTATTATCGTCACCAAACGCTTTCCCCTTGTTACAGCCGTGTAGATGAGGTTCCTTTCCAGAAGAGTATAGTGCTGCATGGCCAGTGGGATCACCACCGCAGGGTACTCGGACCCTTGGCTCTTGTGAATCGACGTCGCATACGCAAGTTGCACCTCATCCAACTCCCCGAACTCATACTCGACCAACCTTCCGTCGTAGTCAACCTGTAACAGTCCTTCTTCCATGTCTACGGTGGCGATCACCCCGATGTCACCGTTGTACACCTCTTTCTCGTAGTTGTTGACGGTCTGAAGCACCTTGTCGCCGGGAGAAAAGGTGGTCCCGAATCGGATCACTTTCGGCTCGCTTTTTTCGTTCAAGATCTTCTGGAGTTCCGCATTCAGTGATCGAGCACCCAGACCGCCACGGTTCATGGGTGTCAGGATCTGGACGTCCCTTACGGGGTCCAGACCGAACCGCTTGGGGATACGCTGCGTCACCACCTGCACCAGCTTCGAGAAGATCTCTTCAGGATTTTCTGCCGGGATGAAGTAGAAGTCGGAAAGCTCGGTCCCCTCCGCCTTGAGCGGCATGTCACCCTTGTTGATCCGGTGCGCGTTGACGATGATACGGGACGAAGCAGCTTGGCGAAAGATCTCGGTGAGCCTGACCGTCGGCACCACATCAGAGTCGATGATGTCAGCCAGAACCGAACCGGGGCCGACGGAGGGCAACTGATCCACGTCGCCGACGATCATCAGAGCGGCACGGTCCGGTACGGCAGAAAGGAGACGGTTCATTAGGACGATGTCAACCATAGAACTCTCGTCGATCACCAGCAGGTCGGTTTCCAGCGGGTTGTCCTTGTTCCTTTTGAAACCGAATGTTTTCGGGTCGAACTCCAGCAGCCGGTGTATGGTCTTCGCTTCCAGCCCAGTGGATTCCGAGAGACGCTTCGCTGCGCGTCCAGTGGGAGCGCAGAGAGTCACCCGTAGGTGCTTGGCTCCGAGGATTCGGAGAATGCTGTTGACCAAGGTTGTCTTGCCAACGCCCGGACCACCAGTGATCACTACCATTTTCCTCGACAGCGCCAGTCTCACAGCATCCTGTTGGGAAGCTGACAGTGCCAGCCCGGTCTGTTCTGCCACCCAAGGGATCGCTTTTTCGGTGTCGATATTACCCCATGGAGGTGACCCTGCCAGTATCCGGGTGACACCAGATGCAGCGCCAACCTCTGCCCGTTGCAGTGGCGTCAGGAAAAGGCAATCCAGTCCAGCAATCTCTTCCTGTACGAGGTTTTCTTCCCGGATCTCCTCCCGGATTGCATCTTCGATGATTGAGCTGGTGATCTCCAACAGCTTGACGGACTCTTCCACCAAGGTGTCCCACGGAGCAGCACAATGCCCGGCACCGGAGATCTCCTGTAGGACGTGACGTACCCCTGCCTGAGCACGGATCATGGAGTCAGAGGCGATACCGAGCTTCTGCGCGATGAGGTCTGCCGTCTTGAATCCGATACCGTGTATGTCCAGCGCCAGTCGATATGGATTCTCCGTCACCTTGATGATTGCTTCATCGCCATAGGTCTTGTAAATCCGAACAGCCCTACCAGTTCCGACACCATTGGACTGGAGGAACACCATTATTTCCCTGATTGCCTTCTGCTCATGCCACGCCGAGGTAATCTTCTCAACCCGCTTCTTCCCAATACCCGGAAGTTTCAGCATGGATTCCGGGTCAGTCTCGATGACGGTGAATACGTTCTCTCTGAACGCCTTCACCAGCACTTTGGCGAAGTGGGGGCCGATCCCTTTCACCATGCCTGAGCCGAGATACTTCTCGAGCCCTTCCAAAGTCGTGGGTTGAACCACTTTCATGTTGTTGGCTTTGAACTGCATACCGTGGGTCCGGTCGTTGGTCCAGACACCGACGCACTCGATGTACTCTCCCGGTGTGATCGAAGCAGCAGAGCCGATCACTGTGACGAGGTCAAGTTGCCCCCGTACCTTGGCCCTGAGGACGCAGAAGCCAGATTCCTCGCTGTGGAAGGTCACCCGCTCCACGGAGCCAGAGAGTCGTTCAGTTGGGGTGTCGGTGCTATGTGCTGGCTTCTTCATGGAACTCCCATCGGCCTATGGTGACGGACCCACTGATACCATGTATCCATTGGGCTGGCAAGGATGGACGCTGCCCGGATGACCCCGAGGCCGACTCCCCGCATCAGGTGATTGGCAAAATCTGCTACTCCGGGTATAATCCTAGCCCTGTCGATGCGGTCGAGAGTCATTCTACGGGATCAACAGAGCAAGGGGGAGTTCTGGGTGGAGTCAGCAACAGCAAAGATACGGTTATGTCCCTGCGGCGTCAGGCTGGAGCGGAAGAAGGGCGACACCGAAGCAAGATTTGAAGCGAGAATATATTGCAGCACGAAGTGCATGGGCAAGTACCGTCAGCGCAAACCAACACTGTATTTCGGCCAACCGATCCCAGAGGATAATACCAGAAGAAGAATTGGCCGAGGAATTCAGGGATACTTGGACGACGAAAAGAAAGGGGCTTCATGGGAGTAATAGAAATGCAACTGCTAAGATTCATGGTGGCGATAGCCACGTTCACATTCGGAACCGTTACCGTTGCTGCTGCCGGGACGTCCAGCCAGCTGCCTGTCCAGACCGTTGCGAAAGTTGAACCCTCACGCTACATGGGTCGCTGGTATGAAATTGCGCGACTGCCAAACAAGTTCCAGAAAGGATGTGTCGGAAGTTACACCGATTATTCACTCCGGGACGACGGTCAGATAACTGTGTTCAATGCATGTCACGATGAGAAGGATGGCAAATTGCGACAGGCGAAGGGACGGGCTTGGGTTGTTGACCAGACCAGCAATGCACGGCTAAAGGTTTCGTTCTTCTGGCCATTTCGCAGTGACTACTGGATCATCGGGTTGGGGAAGGAGTACGAATATTCAGTGGTCGCATCTCCCAACAGGAAGTATCTCTGGGTCATGAGCCGAACACCATCTATGAATGACGAACTGTATGCTGACATCATGAAAGACGCTGAACGGCAAGGATTCGATACCAAAAATGTTATCAAGGACATTCCGGGGAGCCATGCTGGTGGGTAATTCGTACCGATAGTGAGGATGGTGTCTTCGGCGCTGATGAGCATCACCAATGTGTAAGGTCATGAATACAAGAAAGCCCCTGACTTCTCAGGGGCTTGCTTTGACTGGTAATTTGAGCCAGATTATTTCTTCGCTTTCGGCGCAGCCTTTACCTTGGGTGTCTTGGCTGGAGCCTTGACCGCAGCAGGTGCCTTGGTCTTTGCCGGAACCTTAGTCGTAGCCAATGCTTTTGCTTTCTCTGCCTTCGCAGTGACGGCTTTCTTCGCCTCGATGTTGCTCATGCGGACTTGACGTGCCTTTTGGAGATTGTCAGCAAGCCCCCGATCCACTGCCATCGCCCTACGTGCCTCTGAATACGCCTTCGCCGACAGCGGTTGTTTGCTGGGAATTCCGAACTGCTTCTTGTAAGCCCCCGGCTTCATCTGATGAGCTGTACTGAGATGTCTAGCGAGAGTCTTGAACCCACCCTTGCCGCAGACCATGCAAACAACTTCGTTTTTCTTGAAAGCTTCTTTCAAAGTCAGGATCTGTTTGACTTCTTCTCCGCCCTCTACTGCCTGACCCGACTCCAGAGCTTTCAGTGCAGCATGGACTTTGCTAAGTTCGAGTAACAACTCATCGGTTGTGAGGTTGCTGCTTGTTGCGTGAGCTGCTACAAGCTGCCCTGCGATTTCTACAAGTGTAGCCATTCGAAATCCCTCCGTGGATTATATGTATTTCAGCATCTAATATCAGAGTGAGTAATTTGTCAATGGATTACTTAATCCGATATGGTAGCGATAATCGGACTATAATCAGCGCAGGTACATAGCACAGGAGAGGAGATCTTTTGTCATTGGAAGTTGCTTCTGTCAACCACCCCATCCCTCTCCTTTCCTCGGAGCCATGCCACCCGTTCGGCAACCATTATCCACGGGCAGTTGTACTGGGAGAAACCAAAGGCATCCACCAGTACCAAGTCCCTCCACTGTGTCCGCCCATCCACAACCTCCGTTGCCGTGAATCCAAGATCAGTCCACCGCTGTATCAAGGCGTCGGCCATCTCGGGGTCCATGGCTCCACCCACACGGGCCAAACTAGACGAAAACCAGACGGTGCGCCCGATCCTCTCGGCATTGTCAGCAATGAAGCCGGACCAGCCACCGGGATATAAGTCCTGAATGCGCTGTACTGGTACGACTAAGTTCTGGAATTCAAGCCGGATAGCACTCATGACGGTCATCCCTCCATTCCCTACGCTACAGCCTGTACGACTCTCGGCACTGACCTCAACCGCTGCATGACCCCACCTTGGTGAACCGGGATCGACTCCAAGTGCGCCCGGACCTTGCTCCTCCGTTTCTCGTCCCAGAGAAGCCCATGTTCATGGATCGCCATCGCTACTTCGAACAGAATATGTGCCGCCGCTCGGTTGAAGTAATGCTTGGTGCTACCCTTCCTGAGGTCCAGATCCGCGAGTGCAGCATCTAGAATCTGTTCGGTAAGCACCTCGGCCTCCATCCGGGAATGTGCTGCCACGATGCCAAGCATCCTAGTGTAACGAAGTAGCCGATCCCTCTCCGTTAGGCTCCCTTCGGCTCTCGCCCGGAGACGACTGATCAAGACTTCGACGGCGTCAGCGTGTTCCGGTAAAACCTGTGACACAAATTGCCGCAATCGGGCATACTGTGCGTAGAAGAACACATCTGGAGATCCACAATGATCTTCAATCACACCCAGAGCACCAGCTATATTACCAACGTCGAGCATTGCAACTGCGACACCACTTGCAGCTCCAATCGAAAGATATTGCTTGTCGATGTTGGCGATTAAGTCCCGAGCGCGATCAGGCATCCCCTGCTTCTGTAGTGACCCTGCAATGAGAGCCATCGTGTTTTGGGACCGACTCCGCTTCGCGTACTGGAGAGCGGATTGAAGGCACCTCTCGTAGACCCGCCCAATGGGTTCTCCGTAGAACGCAATCGTAGCAAGGGCATTGGCTTTGTTGATGCCGGTCATCATCGAGGCGAGCCATTTCGCTTGCTCAAGTCTCCCCAGTTTCAAGTACAGAGCCAGCAGCACAGAGTATCTCTCATCCGGGTGAGACAGGATTCGTTTTCGGGGGAGCAGGAACTTTCCCACCTTTGACACCAACTCCATGCACCGATCCCGTTCTCCAATGGAAAGGCATGCGTCGGCGACCATGATGAGCATGGACGCTTCGTATCTTGGCTTGAGGCTGCTGGCATATTGAACAGACTGCTTGATGATGCCAAGAGCGCGTTCTCGGTAGCCTATGGAGTTGAAGTCGAGTGCAAATCTCGGATAATCCAGCGTTGCATGAAAATCGTTCCACTCAATTTGTCGGCTTTGGATCTGACGCGCTTCATCGAGTATGCCGAATGCCCTCTTCCGGCCATCGACCGTTCCAGTGGCCGCGAACCGAAATGCAATCAGGCGTAGGTTTTCGATCTGGGCATCTGGCGATGACAGCAGTTTGGTCGCACGGTAGGCGGACTCAAGCGGATGGTCAGCGGCATCGAGAGTTGTCATCGGTCACCTCCTTCGGTGCAGTACCTTCAGAATCAATGGTCAGCAGGAGCCATGTCGATGTTCGGCTGAATGAACAACTCATTTGTACCGAGGTCAACGCAGATGAGATTCCCAAATCCCGGAGATTTCAACATATACACCCCGTTGTCAATCTGCACATGGTCCTCGGTCAGGCTCTTCTTTATATCCGCTAGTTTCCGAGGAGTATGGCCAGACACGACCCTCCTTCCTCCAAGCATGGCAACATTGACCACTCCAGACCGATCCCAGAGAATGTACCGACGTCCTGCGACAGTGTGAAGGTCATTCATTGACATGATGCCTGAATGGGCGAACACAAAGTCATTGGACACCTGCACCAGCGGCAGATGCTCAAGAAACTGAAGATGCTCTTCCGGTAGGTCCTGAGGATAATCGACGCCGTAGCTGTTTACCGTCTGGACTCCACCGTTTTCAAGCCATTCCATCAATGATTCAAAAACCCCAGACTGAACAGCTTCAAGCAACATATCCTCATGGTTGCCTTTGCATCCTCGAATGTCGAATGCCTCGTTTTGCAGTTTGAGGATCATCTCGATCAGGCTCCGGGAGTCCGGGCCACGGTCGATCAGATCCCCGAGAAGGTAGAGTGTGTCGGACCGAACTAGCTCCACCTTCTCAAGGAGGCGGCGGAACGTCCGGGCGCATCCGTGAATATCGCCTATGGCTAGTATACGCCCACCACTCATTGGTGACTCCTTACTCGGCCAATGCCGCATTCCCGATTTCCTTACAGCCACATTGGATCGTTACTCTCTCAGAATCGGGAAAGTCAATATAGCACATCTACATGTTTTTTTGAAGATGTGGGACAAAGATTTCTGAGGCGAGGGTTGTGTAATTAGCGCCATTTAGCTTCTGTGATCATGTTTAAACGAAATTTATAAATAGAAGTAAGAAGTGACACATCCCAATACCCAAGAAGGAGAAACAACGATGAACAACAGAGAATACATATCAACACTGGTTTCGAGAATGAGATTTGCTCCACAAACAATTGATGAAGTGCTCCTCCTTAAGACACATCTGCTGGCCGAGTTCCATGAACAAGACGAGGCGCTGAACGTGATCATGGGAGAAATGTTGAACAGTCAGATTGAAAAGCGAATGAACAAAGAGCATGAAAGGAGATTAGACCAGTTCTTTGAAAACGAGGTGAAGGAGGACCATTAGCATGAAAGAATCACGATACTTGGATGCACTCCAACCCCATGAACCTATGGAATTCAAATCAGTCGAAGAAATCCGAGAGCGCAAAACAGAACTCCTCTTCGATTACTTGAGGAACATCAAGGACCTGAATCGTCAACAGAAAGAGTTTGAGATTATTGAAGAGATTGCAAGGATCTACAGAGAGCACGACAAAAAACTAGACGAGCTGTTCCAGCGAGAAGGGAAGTAAGGAGCTAAAGAATGAATGATTGCGACCGGGGGCGGCAGTGTAAACTGCTGCCCCTGTTACGTTCTACGTGGTGGGGGGTGGATTCGGGATGAAAAGGTTCCATCGTCCAGCCCAGTCGGCTAATGTAGGACGACTCACTCCGAGCCTAAGAGCAGCCTCAGACATGGAGATGCCAGTTGAAAGAAGCTCCTCAATTTCAGACGACCGACCGTCTAACTTGCGTTTCCGGGTGCGTGGAGTTGGAGTCGATAGATCTGCATGGGCAGGCGGCATCTGAAACGGGTCCGGTGCCGGGGCTGGCTCTGGGCGGACCTGAAGCTCCTTTTCGATCATCCGAATGAGCGAACACGCCATGTTGACGACCAATGCATCGGCATTATTGTCGAGGCGATACTCAGAGCTTACAACGTAGAGACGGACCCCTCGCCTCGAGAGAACCGTCAGGGCATCAAGGACTTCTACGGTGGTGTCACCCAGCTTCGAGAAGTCGGTCACGATCAAGGTGTCTCCCCGGTGGAGGTTGTCGAGCATGCCGGAGAGAATCGGCTTTGTATCGTGTGGCCGGTCTGGACCTTCATGAATGAAGTTTACCTGTCCCAGTCCGTAGCTCGCCGCGTGAGACAGGATGCCGAAGTGCTGAAAGTGGTAGTCGGGAATACCAATAGGGGCGTCGATATATCCATAGGTCATGCGCTGCTCCGGCCTGCACTGCTTTTTACATGTATTTATATAAGGATCGAACCCGGATTTACCACTGGTCAGTTCCTTCAGGTAAGCCACTCCCGGTCGTAGTAGGAAATGTTGGGGTCGCACCAATGAGTCCGAGATGCAGGCGCACCTCATTTGGGGTACACCTCAGACGAAATACGGTATGGTTCTGGATGATGGAAGGCTCTCTTGCTGGCAACCTGACGGACTTTCAATATGATAGCCGACTTCATCGTGTTGGCATGGACAGTGCTATATGCTTGGTACGACTTTCAAAATACAATTTCAGGAGATTCCCAAATGAAAAAGATCATGTCCTCCATCGTTGCTGCTCTCGTTGCCGTTGCTTTCGCTGGTGTTGTTTTCGCTGCTGACGCTACCCCCGCTGCTCCCGCTGACGCTGCTGCTCCGGCTGCAACCGCTGAAAAAGCTCCCGTAAAGAAAGCTAAGAAAGCAAAGAAAGCCAAAAAAGCAAAGAAAGCCAAAGCTGCTAAGAAAGAAGCCGCACCGGCTGCTGCTCCGGCTGACGCTGCTGCTCCGGCTGCTAAGTAATATACCTTCTGTACCAGTAGGATCAAAAGCCGCACCCTTGGATCTCCATGGGTGCGGCTTTTTTTGTGCAAAGAGCAATGATTGCCCATCTAGTACCCCTTCCGTGCATGCCTCGATGATCCAGCGGATCTCACCAATGAATGCTTTTTCCATATTGCCTCCTCATTTTTTCCTTACTTTTCGGATATATATACTCTGGGTGGCGCGAACCCGAGAACCGACAACCCTAACAGGAGGTCCGAAAATGAAGAAACATCTGATGACAGTAGCTTTGCTTTTCGCCGCAGTTCTGGTTGCAATTTGCCTTGCTGGCGTAGTATCCGCTGAAGAGCAACCCACCTCCCCCGACACACAGGTTGTTGCACCTCCAGACTCTCCCACTACAACCACGACTGACACCCAAGCCCCTTCTTCAACTGATGCGCCAGCTTCAACCGAGGCTCCGACTGCAAAGTAAGTCACCCGCTTGTACCTGAGTGTAGGAAAGACAACATGATCCACCGATGCCTTACCCACAGCACTATGAAGATCTGACCTGTCACACGACAGGGTGACGGGCAGTATGCCCAAACCAACACCAAGGAGAAAGTGACCCATGAAAAAACTTCTGCCAGCGCTACTGATGACCATTGTCTTTGCCGTTCCTGCCTTTGCCGATATGCACGGGAAGGAGATGAAGGAGCACAAGGAGTGCGTTTGTCATGAGCAAAAGATGGGAATGCCCGGCATGCACAAGAGGGGCGACATGTTGGGCATGCTCATTAAGCATGCTGACAAGGTCGGCCTTACTGATGATCAGGTTGTTAAACTCAAGACTATTCACAGGGGAATGGAAAGAAAGAAGATCCGGTTTGAAGCTGACATGAAGCTCGCAAGGATCGACCTGAAAGAAATTATGGAAGTCAAAGATTTTGACCTTGAGAAGGCGAACGCCGCAGTCCAGAAAGTTTCAGACATCAAGAAAGATCAACGTCTGGAAATGTTGAAATCTCTCAAGGACGTTCGGAGCATTCTGACTGACGACCAATTCAAGAAGATCAAGGAGTTTAGGCATCGTATGTGGGAAGGGAAAAAGCAGGGAGGGAAGAAGCCTGAGGTCAAGAAACACAAAGAAAGCCATCAAGAGTAACACTGAAGGCTTCCAGAGATGGAAGCCTTTTTTGATGCCGCTGCTCCAGCCTCGGCAATCTGCCATGCACATTACGCAGTGATCGGACGACTGCGCTGGAGAGATGACCGCCGTAAATGCCCCTCAAACGCCCGATCTCGACAGTGGCAAGGCGTGGACCCGCAGTCATATTGTTACCCCATGTGGCTACGCTGTGGACCGACGGGACACACCTTCAACGTTCGCAAGTGTCTGAATTATCACCATTAGATACACCTTGCACACCTTGAGCACCTTAAAAAGGCAGCGGGGATTTGATCTCCCTTCTTTTCTTGTTCTCTTACATTTTAAAAAAGGTATGTAAGGTGTCTAGGGTGTGTTTTCCTCTGTAATATCTGACTGTTACAAATCAGTAAGGTGTACTCAAGGTGTACCCAGATGCGCTCAAGGTGTAACTGACTTTCTCTCCACCGATTACTGGATCGGGTGGAAGCCATCAACGAATTCCGTCCAGACGAGCACTGGGTTCTTTCGGACGCACAAAAGGCAAAGCCGAGATTGCTCTCGGCTTTGTCCTCCATTGGTTCCAACCTCGGTCATTGACGACCGGCAGCTCAGGCGAACTTCGCTAATCGTTGGTACAACAGCACGGTTCTATCTGCGTTCATCATGCTCCCCGCCGTGGTCGCCACCATGTTCACCACGGAACTCGCCACCACGTCCGCCACCGCGATCACCTTCACGCCCACCGTGGTCCCACCAAATGCAGCCGGATAGCATGGTCGTCACCAGAAGCATTAACACCGAAAACTTCAAGGTCGTTTTCATTCCTATTCTCCTTTGGGTCGTTGAGTCCTTGGTATGAAAGATCAGCTTACCGTTCGTGTCCCTCTTCTCTCCTTCCACCGCCGCGCTCGTCGTGACGTCCTTCACGACCTTGCCCTCTCATCTCACGATGTTCTTCGCGCCCTCGTCCTTCAGGTCTGAAGTGCTGCCCACGGTAATGCTCCCGATCTCTACCGTAGGCTCGATACTCACGGTCCCGGAACTCACGTATTCTGGCAATCGGATACCTGCGGAACTGGGGAGGAAGGCGATGAACCCTTGTCCAACCACCACCATAATATGGTGCTCGATACCATCCGCCACCCCTGAAAACGTAGTAGACGCCACCGAGGTAGAACATGTCGTAGGGGACGCCGACAGCTACGCCATATCCCAGTTCAGGTTGGTAGATGAAGTCTGGTGGTTAAGCGATAACGATGGGCGGACCACCTACGTTGATATTGAAACCAACATACGCTTGAGCCATCGAAGCTGTCTGGAGTAGAACCGCTGCTGATGCAATCGCCAATAGCTTATTCATAATGCCTCCTTACTTCGTTAACCGCTGTAGTAAACGTGTCGGCCAGAGCGATGAGTCGAGGTTGCCAGCTCTATTGGGAATTATAGCATAGGCGATGCCAAATCCTCTTAGTATCAAGAATCATTCATATATTTCTGGTTGCGGGAAGTAAGGCAGACCATTCACGCCTGAAATGATCGTAACCATACCGCATCCGGGGTGCCGGTCCTCCTACAAGACGAGTGGGCCGAGGCCTCAAGAAAAAAACGAATCCAGCGTGGTCGCCACATCAATACACTCCTTTTCCCCCACAACGTCATGACTTCGAACACGGCACCCCATTCCCAATTCAATGAAGGCCAAGCTCCTTCGATTCGGCTTCAAGTTGTTACCCAGCCGCTGCGATCCGATAGACGCTGCTCTTTCCGATACCTAACCGTTTCGCCACTTCCAGCTTCGGCACACCAGCAGCAATTAGCTCTAGAACTTTCCCGGCTTGCTTCTGCGCTGTGGGTTGCCGCCCAACATAGACTCCCTTTTCCTTTGCAGCCTCAATACCTTCTTTTCTGCGTTCCTTCTGGATAGCCAACTCGAACTCGGCAAATGCAGCAAGGATCTGAAGCTGGAGCTGCCCATGGGCAGATGTTGTGTCAATGGGGCTGTTGAGCACCCGGAGTTCGGCACCCTTCTCCTTCAGTTGATCTACCACCTGCAGCAGATGTCGAGATGAGCGAGCGATCCTATCAAGCTTGCTGCAGACGACCACGTCTCCCTCGTCACGGCGAACATACTCGATCAGTTCTCGGAGCTTGGGACGATCATCCTTGGCACCGGATGCTTTCTCGCTAAAGATTTTCTTGCAACCTGCGGCTGTCAACTGTTCGATCTGGACATCGAGACTCTGTCCGGCAGTACTCACCCTAGCATACCCAATGATCGTTCCCATAAGTCCTCCGATCCCATATGATTCTTGATGTAGTGGGAATATCACTTTTCCCAAGGGAAGTCAACCCGTGCGGGAAATATTTCAGGGCATTTGACTGTTCCCTCTTGGGTAAAGTCATGTGGGAAAGGTTTCTATGTCTGTCATCATTAGCGCAACCCACAGAAAGATATTGGAGAATCTTTACTTGCATGGTAGCATGCCTCTGCATAGAGAATACAAAATGCATAGTGTCCACCAATGGCTCTGGCTGCTAACCATAGGTGTACAGCCGGTTCAAAATAAGGACATGGGGTTTATGACTCAGGAAATCCTCGGCAAAAGAGGGTACGTGTACATATTGGTGAACCCCGCGTTCACTGGTTACGTGAAGATCGGCAAGACAACCAATGAGCCAGAAGCTAGAGCGCGTCAATTGTCATCAGGCTCTGGAGTCCCAGCACCGTATGCTGTTGCTTGGGATGCGTTTGTCACCGATTGCCATCATGTTGAGAAACTTATCCACCAACAATTGGCCAGTGCTCGATCAAGGAATGACCGTGAGTTCTTCGCAACTCCCTTAAAGCATGCCATAGCAACGGCTTCAAGTATTGTTGCCCAATTCTCCTGTGAACCAGAAGCACCCACTGAAGCGCCCACGTCATACGACTCAGAAGAGTCCATCTGTATTCCTACCACTACTGCGGTCAGTGAAGCCCTGAAGAGGGTGTCGAGCGGTTGTCTGGAGGAATTGATTGAAGTTGCCGAAGATTGCCCTGTAGACCGTGCTGAAGAGCCACCAGATGGAAGTCCCAAGAGCATTGTGCGAATTGGATATGAGGTTCTCATCGAGAACCCGTATCGGTTCACTGAGCGAGAGTTCTTTCATGAGGTTAATGTCGTGAGAAGGCAGCGATCCGACCTCAAAATTGAGTCGTACAACATCAAACAATCTCAGGTCGTGAAGGCTCATGGTTGGGGAGTCCATCGGAACCAAGATGGGATGCTCGCTCTCGTTGCCATGGAGTCAGACCGATATAGGGAACTTCAAGCTACTGTCAAGACCAGCAAAGCCTATAGGACGAACAAGGTCACTTCGGTCTGACAACCGATACCCGTTGGCTGAAAAGGTAAGGCGATGGATACGATCCTGACTAACGCAGTGCAGTCAATTCAGATAGGAGTCGAGGATTTCCAGTCGGATGACAGCCGCCGAGTTCTTTCCGCCATCAGAAACGTAACGGCTGGCATCCTCCTGCTGTTCAAGGAGAAGCTCAGGCTGTTGTCTCCTGCTGATTCAGATGAAGTTTTAATTAAGCAGAAGATTCAGCCAGAGTTCGATCCGAACGGAAAGGTTGTATTTCGGGGGGATGGTAAAAAAACAGTCGATGTCCAGCAGATTAAAGAACGGTTCCGTTCCCTTGATATTGATACCGACTGGAAACGGTTCGAGACAGTAGTCAGTATCAGAAATAATATTGAACACTATTGCACAACTGAATCCGCTGACCACTTGAAGGAGCTTCTCGCCGACTCCTTCATCATCATCCGCAACTTTGTAAGTAAACAGCTCGGGTACGAGCCGGTGGAGTTGCTCGGTGAAGCTACATGGAACGTGCTCCTTGAAGTGGCCGAGGTTTACCAGCGGACGCTAGAAGAGTGTCGAGCTGCCACAGATGCAATCGACTGGGATAGTGACACCATGTCTAACATGGTAGGTTTCCTGCGCTGTCCAAAATGTCACTCAGCGTTGATAAAACCCATTGACCCTGATGCTGCAGTAGTTCACGCCATCAGATTTTCGTGTTCTTCTTGTGGTCAAGCCACTACCATCGCCGACATGGCTGAGGATGCCGTCAACGAGTGTTTTGGTTACAGAAGCTACTTGGCAACAAAATATGGCGAATACACTCCCACTGGCACATGCCCTGAGTGCAATAGAGAAACGTTCATCATCCACGAAGACATGTGCGCAGCCTGCGGTGCGAGTCTTACATATTACAACTGTTCAATATGTGGTGTATCTCTTGGCCCAGATGACCAAGGTTTCAGTGGACTGTGTGGTTATCATGACTGGCAATCCATGCAGGAAGATTGAGGCAAGTAAATGTAGGCACCACTAAACCAGACGATGTAAGGCACAGGCAACATTCAATATCACTAAGTGTGGGGACTGACAATGAGGGATGATTATACTGAATTCAAATATAAGGCAGAAGGCATTGAATGTAAACTCAAAGATCAGTTTTATACAGGCGTGTTTGAACGTCCTAAGACTGACAGGCCGCTTGAAATAACCGTAGAAACGGCTATGTCAGTTCTGCAGCTAGCTGCGCCTTCATGGAGAAGAGCATTCAGTAGTTTCAACGACCCACCAAGTTTTCATACCGCCGATTCGCTTCTAACTCCTACTGAACCAAAGAAGTTACCGGCTCCACCTGATAAGCCCAAGACTCCAGAACCGAGCTGGTTGAATGATATGTCGCCAGACTGGTATAGCACTAGAATAACTGAGATAGCAAGCCGAATTGAAGCACTACAAGCTGAAATACATACTAAGTATAAATCCGATATTGAGTTGACAAATACCCTCAAAGATGCATATAGCATTGGCGAATCAAGAGCGATTGAAACAGTTGCAATGCTCGCTGTGACACGTAATCCTCTTCCTGAGCAGCTATGCCTTGATGTTCATACCGATTACGACAGCGAGGCAAGAGTGCTCCTTGCAACGATTGAAGTCCCTGATTTTAAGCGACTGACTATTTTCAAGAAACGTTACGAAAGGAAGGAAGTTTCCGCGACTGAAAAGAAGAAACTGTCGGAATATATTCTGTATTCACTTTGTATCCGCACAGCATATCTAATTGCGGATAATGATTCCAAGTGTATGTTTGACACGGTAGCAGTAAATGCCAGTCAAAAATGGAATGACTTGGCAACTGGTACTCCATGTGAAGGCATTATAGCCTCGTTCCAAGCATGCAAGAGCGAATTGGTTGCATTGCAGATCGAAAATGTTGACCCCAAGGCTTGCTTCAGACATTTCAGTGGTATCGCCACGCCCTCAATTGAAAGGGTAGCACCAATCCGTCCTATATTCGTGATGGACAAAAATGATAGCAGACATATCGAGAACAGGGACATTGACGAGTTCCTTGAAGCAGATACCAATTTGGCTTCGATGCCATGGGATGACTTTGAGCATCTAGTACGCCAACTTTTTGAATGGGAGTTCGGTCAAAATGGTATTGAAGTTAAAGTCACTTGTGCGTCTCGGGACAGAGGAGTTGATGCAATAATGTATGACCCTGATCCATTACGAGGTGGTAAATACGTGCTACAAGCGAAACGATACACACGAACAGTCGATGTCGCATCAGTTAGAGAGCTGTATGGCACAGTTGTCAACGAGGGTGTCAATCGGCTTGCAAAATTGACCCACCATAGGCGTCCAAAATTGACCCACCCCAGCGAGTGTTTTTAACCCTTTTTTCTCGTCTTAATTCTCCAGCTATCGTTCCCCGTTTCGAGGATCTCGC